>Ga0137415_10003135_pt1 | contig 16404 bp, 14 predicted proteins | sample CZODoug3_1_1_16f_FD_183082 | JGI IMG/M metagenome (GOLD analysis project Ga0137415, IMG submission 183082) | Vadose zone soil fungal communities from Angelo Coast Range Reserve, California, USA - CZODoug3_1_1_16fungal (Hybrid Assembly) | ecosystem: Environmental > Terrestrial > Soil > Vadose...
CGGGAAGAGGTGACGGGCGAGGTGGAGCGACGCGTGGTCGCGCAGCTGCTCACGCTCATGGACGGCCTCTCGGGTCGGGGCCAGGTCATCGTGATCGGCGCGACGAACCGCGACGAGGCAATCGATCCGGCCTTGCGCCGCCCCGGACGTTTCGATCGCGAAATCGAGATCGGCGTCCCAGACCGCATGGGGCGCAAGGAAGTCCTCCAGATTCACACGCGCGGCATGCCGATCGAAGGTGCCGAGGAGGAACGGGACACCCTCATCTCCGAACTCGCGGACGTGAGCCATGGCTTCGTCGGGGCGGACCTGGCGGCCCTGGCGCGCGAGGCCGCGATGAAAGCCCTCCGCCGCTATCTTCCGGACATCGATTTGGACAAGCCGATCCCCGCGGAGACCCTTGAGAAGATGCGGGTCACCGCGGACGACTTCAAGCAGGCCCTGAAAGAGGTCGAACCGAGCGCCATGCGCGAGGTCCTTGTGGAAGTGCCGCGGGTGAATTGGTCCGATGTGGGTGGCCTGGACGACGTGAAGATGAAACTCCGGGAGGCCGTGGAGATGCCGCTGAAAGACCCGGACGCGTTCAAGCGAATGGGCATCCGCCCGCCGCGCGGTATCCTTCTGTATGGCCCGCCGGGTTCCGGCAAGACGCTCCTGGCGAAGGCCGTTGCCACAGAATCCGAGGCGAACTTCATCTCTATCAAGGGCCCCGAGGTCATGTCGAAATGGGTCGGGGAGTCCGAGAAGGCGGTGCGAATGATCTTCAAGAAGGCGAAGCAGGTCTCGCCATGCATCGTCTTCCTCGACGAGTTGGACGCCGTCGCGCATGTCCGCGGATTCGACACGGACAGCGGGGTCAGTGAGCGGGTCGTGAATCAGCTACTGACTTCGATGGACGGGCTCGAGACCCTCGAAGGGGTCTGTGTGATCGGCGCGACGAACCGGCCGGACCGACTCGATCCCGCCATGCTCCGAACGGGGCGGTTCGATCGGATCCTGCTCGTCCCGACGCCGAACAAGGACGGCCGTCTCGCGATCCTGAAGGTGCACACCAAGAGCATGCCCCTCGAGGGCGTGGACCTGGAGGACCTCGCGGTGGACCTCGACGGCTATTCCGGAGCCGACATCGAGGGCTTGTGTCGCGAGGCCGCCATGATCGCCCTCCGCGAGACGAAACACGCGAAGAAGGTCAACATGGTCCACTTCCAGGAAGCGCTCAAGGTCGTCCGGCCGAGCATCGACGCGGACACGATCAAGTTCTACGAGGAATTCGACAAGAAGTTCAAGAAGGGAATCGACCGCGGCCGGCGCGAGGAGAACATCCTCTACCGCTGATCCCTGGCACCTGCGTCCGACCCTTTTTATCCACCTGCCTCGTTCCCGAGGATCGATGGCCCCCGCGACCCGCTTGCGCACGAAGCTCCAGATGCTGCTCCAGATCGAGTCGTCAGGCTTTGCCCTCGGCCTCGCGATCCTGTTCGTCCTCGTGTCGCTCGCCCTTCCCTTTTGGTCCCTCAGCTCGACCATCGGCGGGGTCCAAGACATCCGCTCCTTCGCATGGGGCTCCTTCACCACGGACCGATACACGCGTGGAGCTTGGAGCGGGACGACGATCCTCCCGTACAACTCCCCGGGCTTCCCCTACACAGACACCGCGGGAGTCGCGGGGAACGTCTACGTGCTCTCACTCGTCTTCCTCGTGGTCCTCGCCGTGGTCCTGGCTCTCTTCCGTTTCGAGTTTTCCCGCAAGATGCCGACGATGAACCTGCTGATCCTGAGCTTGGTCGTCCTTGGCGTCGCGCTCTTCGCCCTCTTCTATCCAATCGTCGCGATTCCCGGGGCTGCGACCACGGACGTCGGGACCTTCACGATCGGCGGCTTCTGGGGTACCGCGCAACCGTTACCGGGCATGACGTGGTCCTGGGGCCCGGGCCTCGGATGGTGGCTCCTCCTCCTCGGCGTCGTCTCCGGCGTCAGCGGGGCTGTCTTGCCCTACCTGAAGAGCCTCCGGTCCATGGTGCCGAGTGCGAGCACAATGCGCCCGGCCTCCTAGTGGGTTGAATGCGGCGGAATCTTCATATAGCGTGCGTCGGATGTCTGTCTGACAAGGATGGGACGCCGTCGCGGCGGGGCCGCGGTGGGCCCACGCCGATGCGGGTGATGGGATGAAGAAGTTTGCCACAGAACTGCGAGGCAAGACCGTCATGACGAACGACGGTCAGATTTTGGGAACGATCGAGAACTTCATTGTGAACACGAAGAGCGGAAAGCTGTCCGATGTCCTCGTCGCTCCCGCGGAGAATACCCCGACGAAGGGCCTAAAGACGGACCCCGAGGGGCGGATCGTCCTCCCGTTCCAGGGGATGCGAGCAGTGAAGGACGTCGTCGTGATGAACCTCTAGTCGAAGACCTCCCGTTACCGGTCATCCTAGACGAGTACTCGGCGCTCCTCCTTCACCACGTTCAGGACGACCTGAGTGTACGTGTTCTCCACGTACTCCATGGACCCGAGGCGCTTGATGAATGCGTCGAGCTCTCGCGTGTTCTTCAGGCGGACGACGACGATGGAATCCCACTCCCCGGTGACGTCATAGACGTGGGTCACCCGATCGTCCTTCGCGATTCTCCGCTGTACATCGAGCAGCTTCCCCTTGTGGATCTTCACGCCGACGACCGCGAGGACGTCGTAGCCTAGACGAGACTCGGCCAAGATGGGCGCGTAGCCGGTGATGATGCCTTCCTCCTCGAGCTTCCGAACTCGGTTCGAAACCGTGCTCAGGCTGGCGTCGACCGCTTTTGCGATTTCCCGGAACGACTTCCGGGCATCGGCGTTCAGGAGCCGAAGGATTCGTACGTCGAGGTCGTCCAGAAGGTCTGAGGCCATGGTCTCATCTCCCCGCGACGACCACAGGCTCGAATTGTTGCGTCGCCCGCGCGGGCGGGCTCGAACATTGTTTCACAGACTATCAATATTCCGGTCATATGTACGATTTGATGGACTCAGAGTTTATATATGTTCAGAAATCTGCCTAAGACATCAGACGGACTGACGGCTTCCGTCGAGGCGGGAAGGAGATGGCAATCGCTCAGAGCACACCGGCGAAAACGAAGAAGATGACCGTAGCTTCGGTGCTGAAACAGATTGAGACCGAAAAGATCCGTTGGATCGACCTTCAGTTCGTCGACGTGCTCGGAGCGCTTCAGCACATTACGATTCCTTCGACTTCACTCGGGACCGAAGAATTCAAACGGGGCATCGGAAAACTGGACGGGTCGTCGATCAAAGGGTTCAAGGAAATCCATGAGTCGGACATGGTGATGAACCCAGACCCGTCGACGTTCGCGATTCTGCCCTGGTACGAGGGAGAGCACCGGACCGCGCGCTTCCTTGTCGACGTCTACGAGGGCGGGAGCCACGAGCGGTTCACGCGCGATTCTCGTTACATGGCCCAACGCGCCGCCCAGTTCGCCGCGGACCAAGGTTACGACACCACGTACTGGGGACCCGAAATCGAGTTCTTCGTGTTCGACGGAATCCGCCTCCTGCCGTCCGCGGACGCCGCCCGCAATCCGTGGTCCGGCGCTGGGTACGAGATCATCTCACGTGAGGCGCCGTGGAACGACAGCAGCGGGAAGGAGTTCCCGATTCGCTTCAAGGAAGGCTACTATCCCGCCCCTCCGGTGGACAGTTTGCAGGACTTCCGCAACGAGGCCTGCCGCATCCTGATTGAATCCTTCGGCATGACGTTGGATGCTCACCACCACGAAGTCGCGACCGCCGGCCAGTGCGAGATCGACATGCGATACGACGAGCTCGTGCCGATGGCCGACAACGTGGCCACGTATCGATATGTGATGAAGATGGTCGCGCACAAGATGGGGATGATGGCCACGTTCATGCCTAAGCCGATTTTCGGGGACAACGCGAGCGGGATGCACGTCCACCAGAGCCTCTGGACGAAAGGCAAGAACATGATGTACGATCCAGACGACAAGTACGCGGAGATCAGCCAGACCTGCCGCTACTACATCGGCGGCCTGATGGACCATGCCCGCAGCCTCTGCGCGTTCACGAACCCGACGACGAACTCCTACCGCCGGCTCGTGCCAGGCTACGAAGCCCCTGTGTTCATCGCCTGGTCGAAACGGAACCGGAGCGCGAACATCCGCATCCCCATGTACTACCAGGGGATCGAGGCCGCCAAGCGGATCGAGTACCGCACGCCGGACCCGGCGTGCAACCCGTACCTCTCCTTCGCTGCGATGCTGTGCGCCGGCTTGGACGGCGTCAAGAGGAAGATCGATCCCGGAAACCCCGTCGACGAGGACCTCTACCACCTCAGTGCGAGCAAGAGGAAGGAATACGGGGTCCGCGAGTTGCCTGGCTCCCTCAAGGAGTCGATTGAGCACCTGCAGACGGACTACATGTTCCTCAAGACCGTCTTCCCGCAAGACCTCCTCGAGAAGTACGAGGAACTCAAGCTCGACGAACACCTGCAGACCTCGTTGCGGCCTTCGCCCTACGAGTTCTACCGGTACATGGACGCGTGAGCGACCCCGACGAGGGCAACGTTCATGGTCCACCGTGAGGTCCGAGCCACCCAGTGCGCTATCTCGCCTCGCGCCTGGCGATTGTCTCGAGCCTCCTATTCCTGATCCTCTGGATCTTGTCCTCTCTTGTGGGGACCTACGCACTCGCGGTCGGCGCCTATGGACTCGCTGCGTTCCTCGCTCGTCCCGCCTGGTCGGTCGATCTCCCTCTGTTCGGTTTCCTCGGCCTCATGATCTTCGGAATCGCGGAACATTTCGTACCCCTTTTCGCGGGTCGGGAGCTCGAGCGTCCGAGCCTCGCAACCGTTCAGGTCGTGGTCGCGATCGTTTCGGTCGGGATTGCCCTGGGACCGCCTCGGCTCCTGATCGTCGGCCGACTTCTCTGGTTCGGCGCGGCCGCGTTGTTCGCTGGCCTGCTTCTCGAGACTCTGCGGACCGGGCGGATCGTCCCGCGTCCGGGAGTCCGCAGGGAGGGCCTGCTCGCCATCGACCATCGGGCTGCCTTGTTGACCGCGACCGCGACGGCCTATCTCCTCGTGGCGTCCGCGGGATTTGCCCTCGCGGCGACTGGAGGTCGCCCTCTCACCCCCGGGCTTGCTCCCTACGGGGCTTCGTTCCTCCATCTGTATACTCTTGGATTCGTTGCCCTCTCCCTGTTCGGCGTCTTACTCCATCTGCTCCCGCGATTCTTGGAAGCGGTCCCGTCCGCCCGGTGGGTGACGGTTCTCGCAGCCCTGGCGATTCCCGCTCCCGCAGGCGTTGCACTCACGATCCCGTACGTCAGCGCGGACCACCCGGTGCGATTTCTCCTCGTGGGCTTCGCCGCGATCGAAGGGTGGGTCGCGGTCCTGTTCGTGTCCCTCGTTATTGGGCTTTGGCAGGGGAGCGCGAGGCGACGACCCGCGAGCCTGTTCTTCGTCCTCGGCGGCATCTGGCTCGTGGTTGGCGCAGGCGTAGGCCTGTACATGGCCTCGAGCACGGGAGCCACGCTTCGAGGAACCACGACCCAAAGTTGGCTCACGGTCCTCGGCTTCGCAGGCTTCGAGATATTCGGGATCACGCACGAGGTCTTGTTGCCCTATGTCGGTCAAGGTCTCCGCGCGTGGCAGGTCGCGGCGCTCGCCCACGAGGGTCTCGCGACGGGAGGCCTCCTCGCGGTGGTGGCATCGTCCATTCTCGCGCTTGCGGGATATCCTCGCACGTCCGCCGTCTTCGCTTTCGTTGGCTTCGGCCTCTTGCTCTGGATGGCCCTCAGCTACGCGGCGGGGACGTTCCAGACCCTCGCCGCGATCTCTCCGCCCGGCGAAATTGCCCGATCCGGTCGCTGAACCGGACGACTACTTCTTCCGGGTCGCCATCCAAGCGGTCGCGAGAACGATCCCGCCGACGAGGTAGCCGAGCAGGGCGATCCCCATCAGCCCGGCGATCGGGACCACGATCGGGTTCAGGATATTCGTGTGCACGTACCCGACACTCTGACCCCCTCCGCCGACGTCGGTCGTGAGAAGAGCGGTCCCTGCTTGAAAACCTCCCCAAGCCATCAGGAGCGAGGCGCCCGCCGAACCGAGCCCCCCGAGGGCCAGGTGAACCCCGGCGCCGATGTTCCTCCAGCCGGTGAGGGGAGCTCGCATCGTACCTTCGATCGCTTGGTAGAAAAACGCGGTGAACCCGATCCCTCCAATGCCGACAAGAAGGAAGGACAAGATCCCCATCGTGAACCAGCTTCCGGCGCCTCCACCCGCCACGATTCGCGAGGACGCGGGACCGAGCGCGAAGTTCCCGATCCCCGCCAGTACGTTGCCGAGGACCAACAGGGTGAAGATCACCCAGGCCACACCGCCCAAAGCAAATGTCAGACCGATGAACCGGCCTGCCCAACGACTCTGCATCGTCTCCATGGTCGCTCCGAGGGCCTCCTGCAAGCCATAATGATTCCGCACGCATCGTACGGCGGGACAGAGTGGGGCGCTGGTTTAAGACGGACGATGTGTCTCTCGTCCGGCACCATGGCGGAGACGAAGGACGATATCACGGAGGAGCGCCGGATCCTCAAGAAGGCGGGCGTCCTCGACGACAAGCTCATGGACCGGATGGACATCTATCCGGGTGACCGGGTCCGCTTCCGCTTCTATTATCCCCAGTCCGGCTTCGAGGAGATCATCGGGCACTTCCTCGGCTTCTACACACTGTACGAGGGGCCCGAGGGCGGCGGGGACCTGAACTTGGTGATTCGCGCGGTGAAAGACGGTCGGCCGACGGTCCTGTACAAGGATCGGAACTACCTCGAGGAGTTCGAGAATGTCGAGCCGAACGCTGAGGTCCGCGAGCAGATCCGCGACTTGGATGCCCGCCACGGGCGCCATGTCGGCCACGAATTCGGCTGATCAGTATCGGTCGACGCCCTGGGCGAGGGCGCGCAACCGGGCAATCCGCTCTTCGATGGGCGGGTGAGTGCTGAAGATTCGGACGAAGGTCCCGCCCGAGAAGGGGTTCACGATAAACAGGCTCTGGGATGCCGGGCTGCCGAACGTGATCGGGCGCCGGCGGTTCGCGACCTCGAGCTTCTCTAGAGCGGATGCAAGGGCAAGCGGCTGGCCGATCGTCTTGGCCCCACTGTAGTCCGCCTTGTACTCCCGGCTCCGTGAAATCGCGAGCTGGACCAGGAGCGCGGCGATGGGTGCCAGGATCATTCCGACGACCGCGATGATGACCGTGAGCCCGTTCGAATCCCGGTTCCGAGAGCCACCGAACATCATGTTCCATCCGAACGCCCGGCCCATATAGGAGATCGCTCCCGCCAGGGTGGCGGCGACCGACATCACCAAGATGTCCCGGTTGCGCACGTGGGAGACTTCATGGGCGAGCACGCCGCGAAGCTCGTCTTCCGTAAGCACATGGAGGATGCCTTGCGTGACCGCAACGACCGCGTGCTGGGGATTGCGGCCCGTGGCGAACGCGTTCGGGGTCTCCGTCGGGACGATGGCGACCTTCGGCATCGGGAGGTTCGCTTGCTGGGTCACCTGGCGCACGATGCGATAGAGGCCCGGGGCCTCCGCCTCCGTGACGAGCTTCGCACGGTACGACCAGAGGACGATTCGGTCGGAGGCGAAGTATGAGACCAGGTTCATGACGCCCGCGAGGACGAGGAACAACAGGATGCCCGTCGTCGCGCCGAACCATACGCTCCCGATTGCCCAACCGAAGAACACGAAGACGATCGTCAATACCGCGAAAAGGGCGAACGTCCGAACGTACGCTCCCATGCCTCCACTCCCCTTGTCCTGCCTATCTCTGAGGACTCGCAGGTCGGATATGAAGTTGATGCGGGAACGCCCTCGGGAGGACGGCGTTCAGAGGCCAAGGACCTGGGCGTACCCTTCCATGTCCATGAAGCCGTGGCCGCTCACGTTGAAGGCGATGACCTTCCGTTCTCGCGTTTCCTTGCATTTCATCGCCTCGTCGATGGCGCAGGCGATGCTGTAGGCGCTTTCCGGGGCAGGCAAGAATCCCTCTGCCTGGACGAATTGTCGGGCGCGGTCGAAGACGTACCGTTCGTCCTCCGGGTAAGCGATGGTGTCGATGAACCCGCGGTGCCGGAGCAGGGAGAGGATCGGGGAGCAACCATGATACCGCAGGCCATCGCCCTTGATCGGCCGCATCTCCGTCTTGTGGCCGAGCGTGTACATCTTCAAGAGAGGTGTGAGTTCCGCATGGTCCGCGAAATCATAGCGGTACTCGCCTTGGAGATTCGGGGCTGCGGCGCTCTGGGCCGCGATGAAGCGGATCGCCTTCCCCTTGATGGCGTCGGCGAGGAAGGGGAGCGTGAAACCGCCGAAGTTCGATCCACCGCCGAGGCTCGAGACCATGATGTCGGGGTACGCGCCGATATGCTCGAACTGGCGTTGCGTCTCGAGGCCGATGATCGTCTGGTGCAGCAGGACGTGATTCAGGACCGACCCGAGGCAGTAGATCGCTTTCTCGTCCCGCTTCGCGTCCTCGAGGCCTTCCGACACCGCGATGCCGAGCGAACCCGGGTGGTTCGCCTGCTTCGCAAGTAATTCGCGGCCCACACTCGTCTCGGAACTCGGAGACGCGTGCACCGTGGCCCCGTAGAGCTTCATGAATTGTCGTCGCTGGATCTTCCAATCGTGGACGGCGCGGACCCAGTAGATCGTCGTCTTGAGTTCCGCGAGGCTCGCCGCGTACGCGAGGGCGGTCCCCCATTGCCCCGCACCGGTCTCGGTCGTCAGTCGCTCGTACCCTTCCTGTTTCGCATACCAGGCCTGGGCCAGCGCCGTGTTCACCTTGTGACTGCCGGTCGGGCTGTAGAATTCGGTCTTGTAGTACAGGTGCGCCGGCGTTCCCAGCCGCTTCTCGAGGCGTCGTGCCCGGATCAGCGGCCGAGGCCGACCCGCCTGGCGGTACAACTCCTGCACTTCCGGCGGAATGCCGATCCATCGCTGGGTCGAGTTCTCCTGTCGCAAGCACTCGGCCAGGAGGAGTTCGGGCAACGCCTTCAGCCGAGACGGGCCGGTTTCCGGATCCTTCGGAGGAGGCAGCGGTTCCGGGAGGTCCGCTTGGATGTTGTACCACTTCGTCGGCCGTTCGTCGTCCGGAAGCTGGACAACGACGGCGTCGGCTTGCGACATCACTCCACCAAAACCCGGCCCGACGCGGTAATGGTCCGCCTTGGCTAATAGGGCTTCGCGATGCGGCTATGTACGGGTGACTCGGGCTCCAGGCCGATTCGCTCGACGACTTGGACCTTGCCTGGCGGCATCTCCCGGACGATCTCCTCGATAGGAACCGCGAAGGTGACTGCAAGGCGCTTCGCCGTTTCCTCACGATCCTCCTTTCCAGGGCTGAGGACGACGTACCGCTTCGAGCGTGCCACCACGGCGGAAACCGGGCCTCCCATGATCTTGCGGTGGCCCTCGATCTCGACCTCTCCGATCGCGATGCGCACCGGCAGATCGTGGATGTAGTTTCGCTTCCCCCGGATGACGAATGCGCCTCGGGGAAGGAACTCGCCCGACTCGGCCTGCTTCGAGACCTGCTCCGGCAAAACCCAGTAAGCGCTTCCGCCCGCGAGTCCCGCCGACCACGCCTTGCTGTATGCGAGCGCGAACTCGCAAGCTTCCCGTAGGGTGGTTTCCGGGGCCTTCGCACCGTCTTTGATGACGGTCGAGGGGGCGCCATGGATGTCCGCGTGCGCGTAGCGATCTCCCTCCTTCAGATGTTTCTTCACGAGTTGGTCGTTCGTCCGCGCATCCCGACCGCCGAGGATGAGGTGGCCGTCCGAAGAAAGGGTCCAACGGTACGCTTCGAACCACATCGACTTCGTGGACTTGATGCGCGGTTTTTTCGACACCTTAATCGCCTTCGCTCTCGCCGCGTCCATCTCCTCGCGGGTCTTGGCGATGGCCTCCTCGACCCGTTGTGCCTTCAGTTGCGCTTCCTTCCGGCGGTCGTAGAATGCCTGCGCGTTCGCCGTCACATCCTTCTCGTAATCGAGCGTGATTGCATCGAAATCTCCGACTGCCACCGTGACGGTGTGCGCCTTGCGGTCTATCGCCTTGATCTGGCCCTGCTCCGGAAGCGGTCGCCCTTCGCGGATCGCCCGGAGTAGTTCGTCGAGGACCGAGTAATGTCCGTAGAGGAAGACGGCCTGCGCTTCAAGGAGCATTGCTTCCTCCCGCAACTTCTGCAATGTCTCCCGCTGTTGTGCGATGCGCCGTTCGAACTTCGCCGCGGAGTCGTCCCGGACTTCCAATTGCGGCTCCGCGACGGTCAAGAAATGCGACAACGCATCATTGAACGTCGGAAAATCCCGCCGTTCCATCTCCCGGTATTGCACCAGCTCGATCGGCGTCGCATCGATCGCGCGGCCTTCATGGAACACGACGGCCGGCCGCCGTTCTTCGTCGATGGCGACCGCGATGTTGTTCAAGGCCGTGTACAGAGAGTCGATTTGCGTCTCCTGAAGGTCCTTCACTCGAGTCTCCTTGTCGACAGCCGCGCGGAGACAGAGCTCCTCGGCGTACGTACCTCCGAGGTTCAGCACCGTCGCGAGGATCCGGACCACTTGGCCTTTGGCGCCCTTCAAGGCACGGGCGAACCCCTCTCGATCCAGGTCGAGGGGGTCGATGCCGGCCGTAGGGTACGAATACCGTTCGCCGCCCTGGACGTCTCGGTCCTTGAATTTCTGCGGGAACTGGACCGCGACGATCGTCGCATCCCGTACGAGGACGATATTCCCCTTGCTGAACACTTCGAAGACGATTTCGAGCCGCTCAGGCCCTCGTTCCACTCGGAAGACGGCGATTCGATCAAGCCCTCGCTGCTCGACCGCAACGACTCGTGCGTTGTCGAGCAGACGACGCAGGGTCTGAGCGAATGGAGGCGGAGCCTCTGGCTTCTCCTCGACCTGGTGAAGGCAAAGCCACTGACCTGCCTTCGAGTAGAGCTCGACCTTGCCGCGGTCGGGAACATTGATCCGGAACATGACCTCGTCGTTCCGCTGATAGATCTTGTCGACGTGGCCACCGACGAGGCCCTGCCACTCGGAGACGAGGACGCGGAGATCGAACGATGTGATGGCTGTCTTCATGGCGTCTGGCGTTGCGAAGACCCGCGCTTTACTTAATGATTGGTCCACCGGATAATGGAACGCAAACCGGGGTCGATAGGCCTAAGTAACGTCCACCCTTTGGCCGCGCCGCTGCCGCAGTGGCTTAGGGGTATAGCGGCGCCTTGGTAAGGCGCAGATCGGGGGTTCAATTCCCCCCTGCGGCTCTTCTCACCGGCTAGGCCTTCAAGCCAATCTATCTCTACCGTGCTTCGCATGCCCGTGCTAATCGTGGGCTTGTTCGGAGGATCATGAACCAGATTGAGCGTCGGGGCAGAGTATTCCGATGAGAGCCGTCGTCTGCACGAAATACGGACCGCCGGAGGTCCTACAGATCAGAGAGGTGGAAAAACCCACTCCTAAGGACGATCAAATCTTGATACGGGTATTCGCGACAACGGTCACCTCGGGAGATGTTCGCCTCCGAAAGGCCGACCCCTTCATTGTCAGGCTATTCGCTGGGCTCACAAAGCCGAGGAAACCGATCCTAGGGTCTGAAGTAGCCGGAGAAGTAGAAGCCCTCGGCAAGGACGCAAGACAATTCAAAGTAGGGGACCAAGTCTTTGGGGCGAGTGTCAGTGCTTACGCTGAGTACACCTGCGTTCGTGACGGAGGTCCGCGCGGATTGAAACCCGCCAACATGACCTTTGAGGAAGCGGCCGCGATTCCCTTTGGGGCATTATCGGCGTTGCATTTTCTTCGAAAGGGAAACATCGGGCAGGGGCAAAGCGTTCTCATCTACGGAGCCTCCGGAGGAGTTGGCACTGCGGCGGTGCAACTTGCCAAGCACTTCGGGGCGGAAGTGGCCGGGGTATGCAGTACCGCGAACTTGGACTTAGTAAGGTCGCTGGGAGCCGATCGGGCGATTGACTACACGAAGGAGGACTTTGCCCAGCCCGCGGCGTATGACATTATCTTTGACACGGTGGGCAAGGCCGGGTTTTCCCGTAGCATGAAATCGCTGAAGAAAAACGGGGTCCTTCTCAGTGCTCTGGCCATCGCCCCGTTTCTTCGAAAACTCTGGGCTTGGATCAACGGCGGCAAAAGAGTCATCGGTGGGGTCGCAAAGCCGAAACGTGAAGATCTCGTCTTTCTCCGAGAGCTCATCGAGGCGGGAAGGTTGAAATCGGTCATCGATCGACGGTATCCACTGGAACAAATTGCCGAAGCCCATCGGTATGTCGAAGGAGGACACAAGAAGGGAAATGTCGTCATATCTGTGGCCGAGAATTCACGTTCCGTTTGAGCGAACCGCGAGTCGACTTCGGTTGCTCTGGGGCTCGCTATGATCGGATCCGGAATAGGCGTGGCTCACTTCTCGAGCCTCCTAGTCGAAACCTGAGCCACCGTCGCGACGACATCGACGTCGGTTTGCGGCGTTCTGTCACCGTTGATCAGGAGTGCAATCCCCAGGCCGAGCGCACTCAGCAGGGCGGATGCGACGAACGCGTAGCGGAACCCGCTGACGCCAACCTGCGGATCCACGGAACTGGCGACGGTCAGGAGTACCGCCAGCCCGAGCGGGAAGCCGAGGCGCGACGAGGTCTGGATCAGTCCAGAAGCGAGGCCCTCTTCTCCAGGCTGCGTCCCAGCGAGTCCGGCGATGGCGAGCGCCGGAAACCCGATGCTCGCCCCGAACGACCAGAGGAGGAGCCCGGGCAGGATGCCGAAGTAGCCTGCACCGATGGAAATCGGAGCGAGCAGAGCCGATCCGAGGGTGGCGCAGGCCGTTGAGATTACGAGGACGGGCTTCAACCCGATCCGATCGACGAGCCACGATGAGCCCCAACCGCCGACGAAGAAGAACATGAGAGCGGGCGGCAGAAAGCCAAGGCCTGCGGAGAGCGCCGAGAATCCGAGGATCTGCTGAAGGTAGATGGTCAGGATGAACCCAACTCCTCCCGCCGACGCAGCGAGGATCAAACTGAGGACGTTCGCCGACAGGATGGATCCGCGGCGCAAGAACGCCAGAGGCATGAGGGGCGCCTTCGCTCGATGCTCGATGGCCACGAAGACCGAGAGGACAAGGACGGAGAGGGCGAACGGCACCGCCGTTGGGAGGCTCAAGAAGCCGTCGCTGGCGGCATTCGTGAGCGCATAAACGAGGAGGATCAGTCCGCTGGTCACGGTGACCGCGCCGCGAACGTCCAAGTTTTGGTGCGTCGCATGACCCTCATCGCTCGCGATGAAGCGCTGGGTCAGGATGGCTGCGATGGTTCCGATGGGGACGTTGACGAACAAGACGGATCTCCACCCGAACCCGGCGGTGAGGACCCCGCCCGCGATCGATCCTGCCGCGAAGCCCGCCGAAAGGAAGGCGACGAGGATGCCTACCGCTCGATTCCTTTCTCTTCCTTCCGGAAACGTGGAGGCGAGAATCGCCAACGCCGTGGCGATCGTAATCGCCGCGCCGACTCCCTGGATGGCCCTTGAAATGATCAGCATGAGAAGCGACTGGGCCAGGCCCGCGGTTAGGGAGGCGACGGTGAAGAGGAGGATTCCGATGACGAAGATTCTCTTCTGACCATACAGGTCTCCCGCGCGACCACTCACCATCAGGAACCCCGCCATCGTGAGCCCATAGGCACCGATGATCCACTGGAGCTCCGCGAGCGGGGCAAGGAATTCCCTTTGAATCGTCGGGAGCGCGACTTGGACGATCGAGAAGTCGATGACGTCGAGGAACGTTGCCGCGATGATCAGGCCTAGGATGAGCCGGGCGTGACCCGCAGCCGGCGTCGGAGGTTTCGCACGTTGATCCAGTTCGAGCGGTCCCTGCTTCATGGCCTGCGGACTCGCGCCCTTGTCGCACTCGTCACATAAAAGTCTGCGCCCCTCGGAGTAGGTCGACTGCCTTCGCGATCGCTCACCAATCATCGACTCGAAACGAACGCTGAAGTATTCGCTCCAACATCCACCGCCCCATCGGGAAAGATGGGAGAAGGGAACCGATGCCTCCTGCACGCACGCTGGTCGCTACGTTGTTCATGACCTTGGACGGTGTCGTCGAAGCGCCCGACAAGTGGAGCTTCCCATTCTGGAGCGCCGAGACCGGAAAATTCAAGCTGGCCGAGCTCCACGCCACGGATGCGCTCCTCTTGGGTCGTGTCACGTACGAGGGATTCGCTGCTGCTTGGCCGGGCCGAAAGGACCCGGACGGCTTCGCGGATCGGTTCAACAGCATGCCCAAGTACGTCGCCTCGAGGACGTTGAAGAAGCTCGAATGGAACAACTCACACCTCATCAAGGGCGAACTGGCGGCGGAAGTCTCGAAGCTCAAGAAGCAACCGGGACACGACATCGTGATTCATGGGAGTCCGGGCCTCATCCGATCCCTGTTGCCGCATGGGTTGATTGACGAGTATCGGTTGCTGGTCTATCCGATCGTGCTCGGCCGCGGTAAGCGTCTGTTCGACGAAGCGAGTCAGGCGAAGCTGAAGCTCGCCGAATCGGAGACGTTCAGCAAGGGCGTCGTCAAGTTGGTCTACCGGCCCGATCACAAGGCGAAGGCGGCCGCGAAAGCCAGATCGCCGGCGCGGAAGTGAGGACCCGACAGCCCGAAGACGCAGAACGTTCTGAGCGTCTCACTGGAGATTCTGGGCGAGGACTTCCATCGCGCGCGTCATGTCCTTGCGCTCGAGGAGGAAGATGGTGTCCGTGTACGCCGACATCTCCTCCACGATGTTGATGCCCCGCGATGCGAGGGCCCCGGAGAGGAAGGCGAGGAGGCCCGGCGTCTTCTCGATCGTCTCCGGACTGGTCACATCGATCTCGACGAGTCCTCGCGTCACGCCAATGAGGTGTTCCGACCGAAGTTTCTTCGTCACCCGAAGGACCGAGTCATCGTCAACGATGATCACGGTGCCCTGCGACACCTGGATTAGCCGACACACCCGATTCTCGTCCAAGAGCTCCTCGACCACGTCACCGAGCCGTTGGAGGACGTCTAGGCCTTCGACGACCGTGATCGTCGCCACCTTGGTCCGCGTTTGGATTCGGCTCCTCTGGAGCATCCGACGGACCGCGTCCTCGCTGTACCCTCGGAGCTTTTCCACCGGGTACCGCCGACAGGCCGCGAGGACGGCCTCCTTCTGGCGAATCCCCAGTTCCTTCGAGATCTTCCTCGCAAGGGCGGAATAGTTGACGATTCCCATCTTCAAGGCGTCGGAGACGCTCGGATGACCCGCGATGTAGTCTCGCACCTCTCTGGCGACGGGAGACATCCTGTCACTAAACAACATGTCCGATATTTGACAATTTTGTTCGATAATGACACCATGATGTCAATACGTTCAAATACGGACCCACGAGTGTTGCGTCAAAGAATGGTTGGGGCACGATCGCCCATGACGCGGGACAAAGTGGTTTTGGCCTATTCTGGAGGATTGGACACCTCCGTTGCGATCCGATGGCTCCAGGACCGGGGTCTTGACGTGGTCGCGTTGACCATCGATGTGGGACAACCCGGTTCGCTCGGAGACATCAAGGAAAGGGCCCATCGCCTCGGGGCGAAGGCCTACGTCGTGGACGCCCGGCGCGAGTTCGCCGAACAGTACGTGCTCCCCGCCCTCGCCGCGAACGCGATGTACGAGGGGCAATATCCTCTAAGCACCGCGCTCGCGCGGCCTCTCATCGGAAAACACCTCGTCGCGATCGCCCAGCGTGAAGGGGCGTCGTTCATCGCCCACGGTTGCACGGGGAAAGGGAACGACCAGGTGCGATTCGATCTGTGCACCACTGCGCTCGCCCCCGACCTCACGGTGATCGCGCCGGCGAGGGAGTGGGGCATGACCCGGGAGGAAGAGATCGCGTACGCGAAGGAACGCGGGATCCCGGTCCCCGTCGACGACGGTTCGCCGTACAGCACGGACGAAAACCTCTGGGGCCGATCGATCGAGTGCGGAGTCCTCGAAGACCCGCGGATTGAGCCACCGGAAGAAGTCTACGCTTGGACGACGAGCCCTGCCGCGGCACCGGACGAGCCCGGGAATGTAACGATCCACTTCGACGGCGGGAAACCGACGTCCCTTCAAGGAAAACCGATGGAATTAGTTGAACTGATTGCCAGCCTGAGTGAGCTGGCGGGCCGCCACGGCGTCGGACGGATTGACCACGTCGAATCGCGCGTCGTCGGCATCAAGTCCCGCGAGGTGTACGAGTGTCCCGCTGCGACGGTCCTGGTCAAGGCCCACCAAGCCCTCGAAGCGCTCGTCCTTCCACGCGAC
>Ga0137415_10003136_pt1 | contig 16401 bp, 14 predicted proteins | sample CZODoug3_1_1_16f_FD_183082 | JGI IMG/M metagenome (GOLD analysis project Ga0137415, IMG submission 183082) | Vadose zone soil fungal communities from Angelo Coast Range Reserve, California, USA - CZODoug3_1_1_16fungal (Hybrid Assembly) | ecosystem: Environmental > Terrestrial > Soil > Vadose...
GCAGCCTGCTCGCCTTCTGCGTAGCGATCGGACACCACTCCCTCGCCGCCGACCACGAGGGCCGCACCCGAGCCAAGATCCTCGTTCGCGCCGGCGATCTGATCCTCAACCGCACCCGCACGCGCGGTCAATAGTGCGGGGCGGTGCGGCCCGAGGTGGCCGGCGTCAGTCCACTGCAAGATAGCAGCGGCCGAACCGTCCCCAACCGGGCACTCCTCCCCCAGACGGCTCTCGGGCCGGCAGCCGTCGGCCGGGCCGCCGGGGTTGCCGCCACCGCTTCCGCCTGTGCCTCCGCTGCCGAAGAGAGGGAAGGCCTCTAGCTCTTCGATGAGCTGGCCCGCCGACCCGACCATTGCGGACTGTCCCCCGCCACGGTTGACCGGGTGTGGTCAATGGTTCGGCGGGGTCGGGCTTTGATCGCCGCCGGTATCGGTTTCTTCGGCTGCGGATCGGGTGGCTTCCTGCCACGCGGCGAGCCGCTGTTGGATGAATTGGTATTGATCTGCCGCGGTTCGCAGTCTCGCGACCGTGGCCTCGGGGTCGGGGATCGGGGCTGCTGGTAGAGGCAGTGCTGCCGCGGCTATCGCCTTGTCGGTGAGGAACGAACTTGGGGCGGCACCGATCGGCGGTGAGCCGTCTGCCAGCGTCGGCTTCGGCGCGGTCGGGGGTTTTACCGCGTTGAGGGGGTCGTCGGTTCGGGGTTGTTGCAGAGTGAGGATTGCCCCGACGTCGGGGGCCTTGGCGTCGCGTTTGCCCAGGGCTGCGATCCCGAAGCGGGTCCGCAGGGTCGCGATTATCGAGGTGTGGTCGAACGGCGGCGCGCCGTTCGGTGCCCTCAGGATCGTGCCGGCCGGGATGCGCGGGGAGACGATGACAGCCGGGACCCTGACCCCGAAGCGGGTGAAATCGAAGCCGGAGGGCCCGATGATCTGGTCGGGTGGGATCGCTCCGGTCGGCGGCGGGACGTGGTCGTAGTTACCGCCGTGTTCGTCGTAGGTGATGATCAAAAGGGTGGCGTTCCAGGCCGGGCCGTTGCGCAGGGCCTGGTAGATGTTGTAGAGGAAGGTCTCGCCGACGGCCAGGTTGGACACCGGGTGCTGGTCGTTCTCGACTGCGAAGTTGTGTTCGTCGTCGCCGGCGGGGTCGTTCTTGCGGTGAGTGGCCCATTCCGGTTCGAGGTAGGCGAAGGCGGGCAGCTGCCCGGCCGCGGCATCAGCCTGGAACCGGGAGAACCCGGCGACGACCTCCCCGTAAGGACCGGGATGGATGGTGTCGGGGAAGTCGTTGGCCGTCAGTGGTCGGCCCGAATAGCCGTAGATCTTCCAGGTCTGCTGGCGTTCGGCGAGTTTCCCGAACAGCGACGGGGTGTCGAAGGCGGGGTGGCCTCGGGCGGAGTTGTCGACGTACCCGAGCGAGGTCCCGGCGACAGCGAACGCGCGGTTGGGGAAGGTCTGGGTCGGCACGGAGGCGAACCAGGCATCGCACACCGCGAAACCCCGGGCCAGACCCGACAGCACCGGCAGCGTCGCCGGGGCGTACATGCCCATGATTGATGCCGGGACCGCCCCGACGAGTATCGGGTCCAGCGGATGCGCGGGGTGTGCGAGTTCCGCGGCGAAGCTGGTCACGAAGCCGCCGTTCGTGGCCTCGCCCGACGCGGGCGGGTCGGTGGAGGAGAATAGTTGGTTGTTCGTTGCGCGGTAGCCCTCGGCGGGGTTGGCCAGTGGGTAGTAGTAGGCGTTCCGCATCTGGGTGGCGACTTGGAACACCGTCGCCGGGTCGCCGTTGCTGTCGAGGTTCGACTCGTCGCCCCGCAAGCCGTCGAACGTCTCCGACCTCGGGTACAGGAATCCGAGCATGTGGTCGAACGAACGGTTCTCCAACATCACCAGCACGACGTGGTCGATCGAGCCAAGTCCTGCCACCGGTCCTCCTTCGTCTCGGGGTGCCGTCCGGTTCGGTTCAGGTGTTCCGGTAAGGGAGTCGCCAGCCAGGCGCATCTGGGGCCCTGGGCGAAGGTCCAGCCGGTGCCGTCGGGTTCAGGGGCGCGCTGAGAGCTGCGGGGTTGCTGTCATTGCTGCCCACACCCCTTGCCCGTCGGCAGCGCCAGCGCCAAGGCACTGGCGAGCACACTGCGTTTGACCATGTTTCTGTTGCCCTCTCCATTGTGGTCGGACGTCGGGCATCAGTGCGAGAGTGGTGCGACTGAGATGCTCAGCCATCCGATGCCGGCGATCAGTCGTGGGTCGGCGCGACGCTGGGCGGGTTGATGCATGGTGTCAGTCATGCTGAGCAGCGTGCGCACCCCGAGGGTGTCGGTGTCGTCGTACTCGGGGACCCCCGCGACCGACTACGAAGATGCCCGAACTCTCAGGGAGCAGGCCAGCGACGTGTCCTTCAATGGCAACGTCGAAGCGCTGGTCATTGCCCGCTTGATCTCTGGCGGCGGGTCCGCACCTGCCGCCACAGGCTCATCGGCAGCACGATCACCACCGCGGCCGGCAGTACCCACCAGGCCGGGATCGACGCGGCGGCGACGCCATAGGTCATGGCCATTGCGGCGATCACCGCCACCGCGACACGCCAGTCATCGCCAATGACGAAGTCGTAACAGAACGCGCCGAACGCCCTGATCCACCGGCTCATGACCGGACCGCCCCACCGCCGGCGGGCCCGGGAGCCGAAGATTCCGCGGTGGCCCGGCGCAGGACGACCACCAAGACCAGGGCGAACACGGCCACTGCGGGGACCACGCCCAGCAGCGCGGCGTCCGCTCCGGGCCACACCGCCCCCGCTCCCTCGCCACCCCAGAAGATCCCGAAGGAAGTCAGCATGATCCCCACCACGAACTTCATGGTGTTCTCCGGTACCCGGGCCAGCGGCGCACGCACAGCGACGCCGACGCCGGCCACCAGAACAACCGCGGCCAGGGCCGCGACCGCGGCGAGCGGGATGTTGCGCTGATTAGCCCCGAACGTCAGCGCGATGAACACAACCTCGAGGCCTTCGAGCACGACACCCTTAAACGACAGTGTGAAGGAGTACCAGTCCGCGACGACGCCCCGCCGATCAACCGGAGCGGCCCGCGCGGCGATGAGCTCGGTAGCAAAGATCGCCTCTTCGTTGTGCAGAGCCTTGAGGCCGCTGGCCCGCAGGATCGCCTTGCGCAGCCACTGCAACCCGAAGATCAGCAACAACCCGCCGACGACCAGGCGCAACCCACCCAACGGAATGGCCGTGACCGCCGGGCCGAGCACGACCACAATCACCGCCAGCACCATCACCCCAGCAATGACACCGGTGATGGCCGAGCGCCAATCCCGACTCGTTCCCGCCGCTAGCACGATCGTCAGCGCCTCGACCGCCTCAACAACACATGCCAGGAACACCGCCAAAAACAGAGCCCCGCTACTCATCATCACTCCACCACTTGGTCACGTTTCACCCCTACCAATGACGCCCAGCAAGTCTCCGCCTCGCTGTTCCCGACCGGCGCTGATTTAACCGCGCCGACTCTCATCTCATACTGATAGCATGCTCAGCATTATGGCGTTCGGGTGACAAATCAAACCCCGCTAACACCGCCACCAGATACTGCACAACCAACGCGGCCTCACCCCGCCGCCGCCCTACGCGCACGCACCGACGCCCGGACCCAGGTTATTAGTCGCCCCACCGACCATACCCGGCGAGAATGACATGATCCTTTTGGGTGTTCACCGTCATGGCGCTGTTATACCGCTGCGTTCGGGGGGACACTGCGCGCAGCTGGACGTGCCTGGTTGTGGTACCTGGCGCTGTGGTTAGGACAGCCGGAGCGGAGCGCGTCATGGGTAGCGATACGTACTGCCTCTTCGTGATCTTCGCGTGCGTTCTCACCTTGGCGATGCCGAGCGCCGGGCAGGCGCTGTTCGGGGTGTTCGCGCTCGGTCTAATCGTGGCCGCCGGCTGTGCCCAGTTCCCGAGCGACTCCGGCCGTCACGAACACCTCGACCGACATGACGTGCCTGGTCGATAGCTGACCTACGGCGTCAACCGTTGGCCCGCTGAGAGACCTCCATAGAACCGCTGTCCGACCGGATGAATCGAGCTGGATTAACGGTGGGATAGCGCACGTCTTGCCGTCAGTTAGCCATATTGCGGGTAGCTATGGGGCTGTAGATGCTGCTGCGGCAGAACGAGCGACGGACGGTGAAAACGTAGTGCCCGCCGCGGGAAGGAGGCCCGCCCGCCTAACGTCTCCTTGAGGCCACGGCTGGTGACTAGTGTCGGCGCCACCGGAGCCTCGTAGTCCCCTGGGCTCCCGCCACCGCTGCGGTGTCGATGGCGTTGTTCCACAGGGCCCTCCGGAAAGGTCGCTTTCTCTAGCGAGGTTCGTCGAGGGCGCTGCATGCGTCCGCCGGGCGGGCGATTTCGGGCTGCGCGGGAGAGTGCCATGTGCGGCAATCGCGCGGCTGAAATGTTCTGTCAGATTTTGACTGGAGGGGTGAGAAATGTCCTCGGCGGTACCCAGCTTCCCGGCGCGGGGTTCGGCGCGGTATGTAATGCGGAAACTTCCGCACGTGACCTTGTTGTTCTGGGTTCTGAAGACCCTCGCGGTCACCCTGGGGGAGACCGCCGGGGACTTGCTGGGGATCACGCTCAAGATCGGCTACGTAACCACCGCGTTGATCTTCCTTGTGGATCGTGACACGATGAAAGGGGCCAATGCGGCAGTCCGTCACCACGCAGAACCGCGGCCGGTTCGCGGGCCACGCTTGTTGCGCGGCCGGCTGCGGTGCCGTGACAGCTGCGATCAGGACGATTCCAGCGACGCGGTCAGGCCACGTTCTGACCACGTGCCGAGCCACGAGCGTGCCGATGGAATGCCCTACCACTACCGCGCGGTCAATCTTGAGATTGTCCATCACGCCGAGCCACGGGTCGGCGAGTCGTCGGCCGCGAGTCCGCCGCGGCGGCGTTTATGCCGGAGCGGTTTCGAGGCGGCGTGCGGTTCGTGGGTTCATGTCACACGTGGGCGAGGCCGGATGCCACATTTGTGGGGTTCTTCGGTTGGAGGGTTCGTGTGACGATTCGTGGGTGAACCACACCGTGCGCGCCCGTGTCTATGAGCGCATGGTGCGGCTCACCGACGCGCGGCTCGACGTGGCGGCGTTGTTCGATGAGTCGGCGAGGTTGCTGGGCGAGGCGTTGCCCTACGATGCCGGCTGCTGGCACACGATGGATCCGGCGACGTTGATCGAGACGGGTCTGCATTTCGAGGACATGCCGCGGGCCGGTCCGGATGTCGCCGCCTACGCGTACCTGAGCGGGGACTTCAACTCGTTCGTCGAGCTCGCGCGCTCAGAGCGCCACAGTGGTGTGCTCAGCGATGCCACGGGGGGCCGGCTCGACCGTAGCCCGCGCTATCGGGAGTTGTTGCGCCCCAACAACATGCGCGGTGAGCTACGCACCGCGTTCGTGGTCGACGGGGCGTGTTGGGGTTGTTTCGCGTTCTTCCGTGAGGCGCCTGGCGATTTCACCGATGCCGAGCGGGACTTCGCCCATGATCTGGCGGCGGTGTTGGGCCGCGGCTTCCGGTCGGCGGGTTTGCGCGCCCGCGGCATGGGCGGCGGAGCGGCCCGGTGGCCGGGGTTGTTGCTGCTCAACGCCGCCAGCGGCGTGGAGTCGATGACCCCACCGGCCCGCACGTGGCTTGCCGACCTCGGGTTCCGCGGGCTGCCCGATCGCGACCCCCTGCCGTTCGTGTTGCTCGCGGTCACCGAGCGGGTCCGCAGCTCGAGGGCGGAGGCGACAGCCAGGGTCCGCGGCGAGGCCGGCGAGTGGATCCAGGTGCATGCCTCGCCGATGTCGGGCGGTCCGGCGGGGCGGGTGGCGATCATCGTGCAGGCAGCGACGTCGCCGGAGATCGCGCCGCTGATCTCGGCGACCTACGGGTTCACCGGGCGTGAGCGCGAGCTGATCGAGCTCGTGCTGCGCGGGCACGGCACCGGCGAGATCGCCGCGGAGCTGTTCATCTCGCCGCACACCGTGCAGGGGCACCTGAAGTCGATCTTCGCTAAGGCGGGGGTCCGGAGCCGCCGCGAGCTGGTGGGGCGGGTGTACGGCCGCCACGATCAGGCGCCACCGAGCTGATCCGTCGTTCCACTCCGTCGTTCCACAGCCTTTCCCCTTGCCGCGACCACGGCGAATTCGAGGTGCCGCCTTTCCGGGCGCGGCGGGCAGAACACCAGAAATGTGGGATAGGCGCTGGCCAGGTCGGACCGTAGCGTCGGTGACTTCGGCAGAGCACTCCGGTTCGGAGCCTATCCAGAGAGTTGGTCCGATGGGACTCGACGCCCTGCACGACGTTGCCGAACTGAATATCCTCGAACCGCGATTTCGGCCCGACTCGGCCGAGGTGAGCGCGGCACGGTCGCGGCAGTGGTATGCCCGGACCCCGCTGGGTTTCGCAGTGCTGCGCCACCGGGAGGCCGCCGCGTTGCTGGCGGACCGCCGGGTGCGTTGGGGTGGGGTGGAGTCGCTGGCTGCGCAGGGCATCACGAGCGGGCCGCTGGTCGACTGGATCGGCTCGATCCTCCCGAGTGTCGAAGGGGTCGACCACACGAGGTTGCGGGGATTGGTGGGCAAGGCCTTCACCCGAGCCGCCGTGGACCGGCTCCGCCCGGTCATGCGCGCGGTCGCCGACGAGTTGCTGGACCCGATCGTCGACGCCGGCGAATGCGAGTTCATGGCGGAGTTCGCCGACCGCTATCCGGCCCGGATCCTGTGCGAGTTGCTGGGGGTGCCGCGCGCGCAGCACGAGAACTTTCGTCGCTGGCCGAGCGAGATCGGATTGGTCTTCGGCGTCTCGGTGCCCGACAATCGGGAACGCATCGAGGCCGCACTGGCCGGGCTGCATCACGCCGTCGACAAACTGATCGAACAGCGCCGCGCCGTTCCGGGCGCGGACCTGCTGTCGGAGCTGATCGCCGCTGAACAATCCGGTGACCGGCTCTCCACCGACGAGCTTCGGGTCATGGTCAGCGCGCTGTTGTTCGCCGGGCAGGACACCACCCGCCAGCAGCTCGGCCTGGCGATGGCGACCTTCCTCGCCCACCCCGAACAATGGCAGGCGTTGGCCGCGGACCCGTCGCTCGCATCCCAGGCCGTCGAGGAGGTCATGCGGGTCGCACCTGCGGTCAACACCATCTGGCGGATGGTCGACGAACCGATCGACTTCCAGAACCTGCACATCCCGGCCGGCACCTTCATCAACGTCCTCATCGACGCCGCCCACACCGATCCCCGAGTCTTCGGCGACTCCACGTTCGACATCACCGCCACCCGACCCGCCGCGCAGCTCACTTTCGGCGGTGGCATCCACTACTGCCTCGGCGCGGTGCTCGCCCGCGCGGAAATGGCGGAAGCCCTACCCATCCTCGCCCGCCGACTGCGCTCGCCACGGCCGGCCGGAACCCCACAGACCGGCCCCTACCTGGGCCTCACCGGCCCCAGCACCCTCCCACTCAGATGTGGCGCACCACCCAACCCCCGTCCCTCCGTCGCGCTCGGCGCTCCGCTCTGATGAAACGTCGGAAAAGGGGGGCCTGAAACCGTTCCCACCCCGTCCCTGTGACCGCACCCCGTCGGCTTCCGCCCTTCGCGGACGTTGACGCATGCCCTGAAACGCCCGGCGAGACCGAAATCCCACGGTTGCGGTCATCCGCGATCACACGCCCGCAGGAAAAGGGAGAACCCCGATGGCATCGACCTTGGCGCGGCGTGACTCGGGGAGCATTGCCCGCGACGTCGCCCCAACCCCACAGTTGACCTGTCGGGTTCTGGGACCGCTCGAGGTTGAAATTGACGGTGTGGTTGTGGACCTGCGTGGTCGCAGGCCGCGCCGTCTGCTCGCCGCGCTGATCGCGGCGGGTGGGTCGCCGGTGGCGGACTCGGTGTTGGCCGAGGTGGTGTGGGGCGCCGTTGCTCCGACGAACGTCGTCAACGCGCTGCAGGTACTGGTATCGCGGCTGCGCTCAGCGTTGGGCCCCGGCGGACGGCATCACCTACGACGCCACCCGTTGGGCTATTCGTTCGCCCCTCTGCCAGACACGACCGATCACAGCCGGTTTTCCAGGTTCGTCAACGACGGTCGTCGATGGCTGACCGAGGGCGAAGCGCAGAAGGCCGCCGACGCGTTCGGTTCGGCGCTGGCGCTATGGCGCGGTCATCCGTGGCCCGAGCTAGACAATTCGCAGGTGGCCTCTAGTTCACGGGCCCGACTGGTTGAGTTGCGCGAGTTGGCCGTGGAGGAGTTGCAATCCGCCCGGCTCAAACTCGGCGATACCGCCACCGCGGTGGCAGCGCTGAGTGAGGCGGTGGCGCAAGCGCCATACCGAGAGCGGCGGTGGGAGTTACTAGCGCTGGGGCTGTACCGCGGCGGTCGACAGGCGCACGCGTTGGCGGCGTTGCGTCGCGTCCGAGAGCTCTTGGTCGACGAGCTCGGTATCGAACCCGCCCCGGCATTGCGTGAGCTGGAACGACGGATGCTGCACCATGATCCCGCCCTGATACTTGCCACACCGCCCGCCCGGCCAACCCCACACCTCGACCCCGCACCCCCGATGCGCTACCGGGTCCGCCCGCTGCGGCCGCTGACCTCGCTGGTGGGCCGAAACGAGGAGCTCACCCAGCTCGGAGAGCTGATGCGCGCCCGACGGCTGGTCACCCTGCTGGGTCCGGCCGGGGTGGGCAAGACACGTCTAGCCCTCGAACACGCCGCCGCGGCTATGGCACACGGCGAAGTGTGGTTGGCTCGGCTGGCCGAGGTGCGCACACCCGCGGAAGTTGCAGCTGCCGTAGCGGCCGCGGTCGGTGCGATGCATCTCGCCGGAGACCCCATTGGGATGTGCCGCGCGTTGGCAGGGCGTGTCGTGGTGCTGGTGCTGGACAACTGCGAACATCTCCTCGACCCCGCCGCGGAGCTGGCCCTAACGCTACTTGCTGGCTGCCCCGAGCTACGAATCCTGGCCACCAGCCGCGCCCCACTCAACATCGACGGCGAGCACACCCTCACGCTCGAACCGTTACCCATCCGCGAAGAAGGCGGCGCCGTAGGGCTGCTCCTCGACCGAGTGCGGTCTTACCGGGCGTTCTGGCAACCCACCTTGACCGACCACCTTTCCGCCCGGGAAATCTGCACCACCTTAGGTGGCCTGCCTCTAGCGATCGAGCTCGCGGCGCCGCGCGAGCGCGTGTTCGGACTGCCACAACTCGCCGCGCATCTGCGCGAGAGCCTGCAGGTGCTGGGCCCCGTGCCCCGCGGATCACCGTCCCCGCACGAGGACATCTGCGCCGCGATCGGCTGGAGCCTCGAGCGGCTCAGCCCCGAGGACCGCTCGTGGCTTCTGCGGCTGTGGCCGTTTCAACACGAATTCACCGCCGAGGCGGCCGCCTCGGTACAACCAACCGAGGCGGCTAGGCAACGGGCGATCCCAATGCTCGCCTCGCTGGTCACCCAGTCACTGATCACCGCGGACACCTCGAGGTCGCCGACTCGATACCACATCCTGGAACCGATACGCCGCCACGTGCGCGACGTCGACCCTGCACCGGCGGCCACCGCGGCTGCCCATGCATCCCGGCTCTACCGCGGCAGGCTTAGTTTGGGACACAGCCAGAAGCTCACCGCAACCGGCGATAACGCGTCCGGGCCCAGCGAGCCGTTCCGCGATCACCACCACGTAGCCGCCATCTCCGCGTGAACGCCCCGGTGTAGTACCGGTTGGGCGCCGTTGAGCGTGCGGACGAGGTTTGGGCCGCGCGCGTCGGGTTGACGTTGTTGATCTGCGCCGCCACCGTGACGATCTCCGGGTCCGGGTAGGGCACGGCCCTCCCGCCTTACTCCCTCAGCCCCTCTATGGCTGTCGCCAAGGATGTGTGAGCGACGACAGGGAGACCACCGGGTGGGCCCTACATTCGTCGCGGGCAAACCCCCTCCCCCGCCCGGCAGGATGTCGCTATCAGCCGTTCTCCGCGCCGACGCGACGGGTGTGACAGTGGCACCTGTCCGGACTCTCACACCCGTCCCCGAGAAACCGGTCTTTACGTGGTTCGTCCGGCGCCATGGCAGCCTGCTGACGGTCCGGCCCTGTCCGGAGTTGGCACCACGTGGGCGTGGGCAACGACGGGGTTGGAGGTGTAGTAGACGTCGCGGTGACGGCCGGGGCAGGGGAACATGCCGTTGGGCAGGGGCGAACCGGTGGCGACGCGCGCCTTCTCGGCGCCGGTCACCAGGTCGAGCAGGACGAGATTGTCGTCCCCGTCGGTCATGTCGTCGAGGAGCAACTCGGCGGTGTCGGGGTAGACCAGCGGTTGCCACCAGTTCATGATCGTGCGGGCCCAGAGTTCTTCGAACCGGCCGGGCCCGTGGTAGCGCCACGCCTTCACGGTGGCGTTGGAGGTGTCGTAGCCGACCACGATCCGGTGCCCGGGCACGTAGACCGGCGGTGCTATCACCCAGCCGTTGGGCAGACCTGAGGGCTCCAACGTGTCGCGGTCGGTGTCGTCGTCCATCGACACGCGCATCAGTCTGAGCACGGTCGGGAACGCGTTCGGGTCGGCAACGGGCGGGCTGGCGCCGGCAGGCTGTTCGGCGTGTATCGAACGCACGGCGGGAATGTCACCGTTGTCGTAAAACCAGACGCTGTCGTCGCCGAGACAGGTGTCCCAGGAACGGCCGCCCGCACTGGCGGCGTCACGATAGCGGGGCTGCCAGCCGGGGTCGCGGGTCAGCGATCCCGGGTGATAGCGGTAGCGGAACACGTGTTCGTCGCCGGGAACGTAGATCTGGTCACTGCCGTCGGGCTGACGGTCGGCGGCGATGCGGCCCATCGAGGGTTCGGGAATCGGCTGCAGGATCTCGATGTCGAGTGTGTCGGGATGAAGCGTCACCAGCGCGCTCGGTTCACCGGTGAGGCGAAGTTCCTTGGTGAGCAGTCGGCCATCGCTCATGATCAGCGCGCCGTTGTAGGGCCGGTCCGCGGGGAGCCGACGTTCGGCGCGGATGGTCAACTCGGCGTCGAGCCGATGCAGATAACTGCCGTTGACGACGTAAAGGTCACCATTGGCGTGCATCAGCAGCGCCCCACACCAGATGTGGCCCCCACAGGGCAGTGGCTCCGAGGTCCGAATCGGCGCCAGCGTTTCGGGGTCGACTTCCTCGACCAAGCCGAACGGGTCGCTCGAGCCGACGTCGGATGTGCTGTAGAGGTAGAGCCGCTCGCGGCCCTTCCACACGAACATGACGTTCCACCGGCCGGTCATCCGGGAGTTGGCCGCGAACGTCTCGCCGGGACCGACGCCGAGACCGGGGCACGACAGGGAGACCTGGCCATGGCAGGCCGAATCTCGAACGGGTGATGAATTCCTCCGCTGAGAACAGACGGCGGAGAATGTGAGCTGAGTCACTTCAAGGAGGTGTCCCATGCTCGCCATCCTCGCGGCGGTGCTGTTCCTGATCGCCCTAGTGTTCCAGCTGGCCAGCTTGTCCCTGGGTGTGGTCACGGCGGCGGCGCTGGTCACCGCCGGCCTGCTCTGCCTCGCCCTGCAACTCGCCGGGGTCAATGTTGATGCCCGCAAACTGATCAAGCGCTGATTCCTGACCCAGTCGAGTCGGTTCCTCCGGGTCCTCGATGCCGTGGTTGTGCCCATGTGAAGTGACGTCAGTTGCTCGTGAACGGCGACGGCGGATGTCGCTGGGGAAGGCCCTGTCAGCGAATCGTGACGTCCCTGCCGCGGTGCAGACGAACCTCTTCATCGCTCCCGTGGGGCTGCCGTGGTGGCGGTCGCGCAAATTTGTCACCGCCTGTTTGGTGTTGTATCCCGGCGGAGTCGAGCAGTGCCCAATGTTCCACGATCTTGCCGGCGCGCACGCGGACCATGTCGATGCCGACCACCTCGTAGTGCCGTCCGGAGGTGGTGTCAGTCCCGCGGATCCGGTAGCGGTTGACCGAGAACGGGCCATCGGAAACGTTCTGCTCGATCGTGACCGAGACCTCGGCCATGTTCTCCCACTTGTCCCGCCAGGCATTCACACCCTCGTGATCGCCCGACGCACCGCCCCGGTGGTCGACGGCGTGGGGATCGATCAGTGTCAGGGCCTCGGCGTGGTGACCTGCGGTAAACAGTTCGATGATGCGGCGATGGACCTCGGACGCTCCAGTGTCTTCCGGTTCTCCTGACACGAACTCCTCCTGGCCAAACTCTGGATCGCCCAATCGGGGACCTCCCCGATTGACGTTGCGCTACGCTAACGGGGAATTCCCCGATTGGCAAGGAGAGCCGTGTCCTTCGTCGATCCAGCGCCCGATCCTGGGCCCGCTCCTGGGCCCGCTCCTGGGCCGCGGTTGGGTGGCCGACGCGCGGAGGCGCAGCGCAACCGGGAGCGGCTGCTCGACACCGCTCGGGAGATCTTCGCCGAGCGTGGCGTGGGCGCGTCTCTCAACGACATCGCCCGGCAAGCCGGGATCGGTAACGCCACGGTGTATCGGCATTTTCCAAGCCGTCGTGAGTTGATCGTCGCTGTCTACGCCGAAGAAGTGACGGCACTGTGTGCTCAGGGCGAGGCGCTAATGGGGCACATGCATCCGGTGGACGCGCTGTTCAGCTGGCTACGCGCGTTTGTCGCGCACGTGGCGACGAAACGCGACCTTGCCCTGGCCATCCCCACTGACGGACAACGCTCGGCGCTATTCGACGACTGGCACGCGGCCATGCGGGCGACGGCCGCGCGGTTGCTGACCCGAGCGCGCTCGGCAGACACCCCGGATGCCGACCTCGACGCATCCGACCTACTCGCCCTGACCAGCGGGATCGCGTTGTCGAGCACCGACAGTGAACAAGTCGACCGTTGCCTCACCCTCGTCCGCCGCGGCCTCTTTTCCACGGAACCCTCGGTCGTGGACAGTCGAGAGGTCGGCCCCGGGTCACCAGGGAGTGGATAGCTCCCTCACCATCGCCTCGAAATCTGTCCACAGCCTCGGCAATACCTGAAATGCCTTCAGTGTTAATCGAATTAATGTTGTTAGCTGTCATCGACTGCTCCTTGGCGGTTCGGCGATAGCGGTTGGCTCTGCGGCACAAGCGCGATAGCGATGCGCAGCGGCTGGTTGGTGAACTGTTCCGGATCGAGTGAGCAAGATCAGCTCGTTGAAGGCTCCACACGAGGTGTCCGCGCTGGACGAGGTCCGCGAGCTCAGGCGTTGCCGTCACCTGCCGCCGCGAATTCGGGCGACGGCAGCTCTCGACAGCTCGTGCGATGGCCGCCCAGACCTGGGCCAACTGGCTTGGCTGGGTGCGGTAGTGGAGTGTCATCGGGCCGGGCGACGGCGGGCTATTCACCACTGCCCGTGCAAGGCGGGAGCTGACGTGAGCACTATCGACAAGCACCGCGGAACACGAGGCCACCAGCAACTTCCGAACCAGGCCACACGGCGTCGAGGGCGGCCATCCGGCCCTTCACGGCACATTCTCGTTCAGGCCACGTCGTTGCCTGTCAACAAACGCCCATGCCGAGACTTCGACAGAGGGTGACTCCGTCTACACTGCTCAGTGCCGTCTGCGAGGTGAACCTTGGGAACGAGCACTCCGCCCTCTTCGTGGGACTCGCGCAAGGACGCACGGTCTCAAAGCAGCCCGCGTCGCCGGCTGGTGGCAAGGACGGGTCTGCTGATCGCGTCGGCCGCAATTGCGGGAGTCTGCGCCTGGGCGGCGACCGATCCTGGTGACTACCGCCGATCCCACGACGGGTGCGTCACGCTGATGGTTGCTAGCTCGACTGGTGCCGCGATGCGGCATGAGTGCGGACAGCCCGCGCGCGACTGGTGTCGATCAGCGTATTCGGAAAGTGACCACATCGCGATGCTCACCCAGCCCCAGTGCCGACTGGCCGGACTAACCCCCGAGACTGTGTCCACACCATGACTGCGGTGGTCACACCCTCCTGATCGGCGCCCCGGCGAAGGTGTACGCCGGACGGCTCTTTGTGAGTGTCTCAGAAGACTGTCATGTCTAGTTAACGTTGGTTACCCAGTCGAAACACCAACAGCGGAAACTAATCACGCGAAAGTGAGGTAGATCACAGACTACAGCAATGCTCGGAGTTGCCCGGGGGTGGCGGTCTTCTTCTGGGCAAGAGAGGAAAGCCACCGCCGATGATTCCCTATCCGAACTGGGTCGATGCTGGAGACACCGCATGGCAGCTAGCGGCCGCCACATTAGTCGGTTTGATGAGCCTGCCCGGGATCGCTGTTCTCTACGGCGGAATAGTCCAGAAGAAATGGGCAGTGAACACCATGCTCATGGCGTTCACCGGGTTTTCTCTGGTGCTGCTTGTGTGGGTGCTCTGGGGCTTCAACATGGGTTTCGGCGACCCGCTGCATCTCGGCCCGGGGATTCTCGGGAACTTCGTGGGCGTGCCGCACACGCTGCTCGGTGACAACACCCAGGCCCAGGCAAATATCCCGCTGCTCAACGGCGGCATGCCCGACTTCCACTTCTCGCAGTCCGCGCTGGCCTACTTCCAGTTCGTGTTCGCCGCGATCACCCCACTGCTGTTCCTGGGCAGCGTGATCGGCCGAATCAACTTCAAGGTATGGCTGATCTTCGTACCGTTGTGGTCCACCCTCGCCTACTCGGTGAACGCGTTCCTGCTGTGGGGCGGCGGCTGGTGGGCGCAAGCACCCCGGGGTGCACTGGACTACAGCGGCGGCTACGTCATCCACCTCGCCGCCGGTACCACCGGATTCGTCGCCGCGGCCGTGATCGGGCCCCGACTGGCCCGCGATCGAGCCCGCGCGGTACCCAACAACCTGCCGATGGCCGCCGTGGGCGCCGGAATCCTGTGGCTTGGATGGAACGGCTTCAACGGCGGCGACCCGTATTTCGCCGGCGCCGACGCCGCCACCGCCGTCATCAACACCAACCTTGCCACCGCCACCGCGCTTCTGACCTGGCTGCTGCTAGACATGTTCCTGAGCCCCCAGCGCAAACCGACCTTCCTCGGCTCGATCAACGGCATGATCTCCGGACTGGTCGCCATTACCCCCGCGGCGGGATTTGTGAACGGCCTCGGCGCGCTGCTGATCGGACTGATCGCCTCGGCCCTGGTGTGGCTGTCCTGGAACAAACTCGCCAGGACTCGACTGTTCTCCAGAGTCGACGACACCCTCGGCGTCGTCCACACCCACGGCGTCGCCGGCTTGGCCGGCGGACTACTGGTAGGCCTGCTGGCCGATCCTCACATCGTTGAATACCTCAACAAGGACGGCTCCACCGGCTTCAGCGCCACCGGGCTGTTCTACGGAAACCCAATGCAACTAGCGGTGCAAGCCGGCGCCGCGCTCACCGTCATCGTCTGGGACGCACTGATCACATTCCTGATCCTGAAATTCCTCAGCCTGTTCATGAACCTCCGCATGCCGGACGAGGACCTGGAAATCGGCGACGTCGCCGCGCACGAAGAAGAGGCCTACCCCGACGACACACTGGTCCACGCCAGCCAACCATCCCCAGCCATCGCACCACCGACCGGCGCGCACCGGGTGGAACTGGCCACCGACGCCGAACCAGGAGCGGGCTAAGCCCGCCCGCCGGGCGGCAAGCCGCGAGCGTCGCGGGGGAAATAGGGGATGAAACTCATCAGCGCGGTAATACGACCGCCAGTTTTCGAGGCGATCAAGGACGCACTCACGCTGTTCGGCGTGCGCGGAATGACCGTTGACCAGGTCCACCAAATTTCCCAGGAGACCGCCCACATCCAGATTTACCGTGGTCAGCGGTTCGCCGTCGACGCGCAACCCAGCGTAAAGATTGACCTACTGGTGCCCGACGACGAACTGGCCGACCTCACCCGAGTGATCAGCCAAATTATGACTACTGGCGGATCAGACGGCAGCGTGTGGACCAGTCAGATCGACCTGGTGGTACGTGTCCGCACAAGAGAGCACGGACTCGACGCGCTGTAGAGCAGACCCGACGCGGTCGTGGCACGGAGCGGGACCGACACCAGGCGGTGTGATCCTCCCGCTCCGGGTGGCTTGGTGCGACGAAGGTCAGCGGTCACCGCACCAACTCGGAGCCTCTGGCAGAAGGCCCCCGCATTGCCTACCCGAGCCTTACTGCGATGACACACCTGGCTCGGCGACCGGACCGTGATCAAGTACAACAGCCGAAGACACACGACCGATCAGGCCTGACCGCACTCCCCCACTCCAACCCGCAGGTCAGCAGGCACGACAGAGTTCTGACGCGGTACAGTCCGGTCGAGACATGACTTGTGCTTCTAAGTTGTCTTGTTAATATCTGTCCGTGCTCGGTGATCTCAGCTTTGACCTGCACGCGCTGACCGCGCGGCTGGAC
>Ga0137415_10003137_pt1 | contig 16401 bp, 13 predicted proteins | sample CZODoug3_1_1_16f_FD_183082 | JGI IMG/M metagenome (GOLD analysis project Ga0137415, IMG submission 183082) | Vadose zone soil fungal communities from Angelo Coast Range Reserve, California, USA - CZODoug3_1_1_16fungal (Hybrid Assembly) | ecosystem: Environmental > Terrestrial > Soil > Vadose...
GGCCGGCTCACCGGCATGCCGCGCGCGATGGCGCCGACCGCCTGGGGGCCGGACTTGAGCCGCTCGAAGACTTGCCGGCGGGTCGGATCGGCGAGCGCCGCGAGTGCGGTTTCGTAAGTCATAACTTACGGTAAGTTACAGCTTACGACTTGTCAAGCGGTTTTGGGCGCGTCAGCCGATCCGCCCCGGCACCCGCTGCACCGTGTTGTTGCAGTAGCCCCTGGGATTCCATGGCGCCGACGTGAGCGGTTGCGCGCGCCCTTGGGCGTCGCTCGCCCGCGCCACGATCTCGGCCGAACCGCGCGGCGGATCGGGGAGCACGGCCGTGAACCGGCGCCACGCGAAAGTGTCGGGCAGCGGCCCGAGGTCTGCCGCCCGCCAGTTGCGGCCGCCGTCGGCCGACACCTCGACGCGGGCGAGCGGCACATGGCCGCTCCATGCATGGCCGCGAACGCTCAGCGGTTCGCCTGCCGGCGCCACGAAACCATCCGACGGCGACGTGATGATCGAGCGCACCGGCATGTCGGTGATCACGTCGAACAGCGCGGGATTGAATTCATCGCCCGGCCGCACCGGCACGCGCGGCAGTCGATAGTGCAGGTTCAGCATCCGCTCGCCGTCGTGCTCGCGGTCGCGGACCGCGATGCCGGTGATCCATTTCTGCCAGGCCGAGCCGGGAAAGCCCGGTGCGATGACACGCAACGGGCCGCCGTGCAGCGGCGGGATCGGCTGGCCGTTCATCGCCCAGGCCACCGTCGTCTCCGGCGCCATCGCTTTGGCGATGGGCAGGCCGCGCGACAGTGCCGGGCCTTGGCCGTCGAGCCTGCGATCGGGGCTGTGGTGGCCGGTGTAGACGGCGTCCGGCTCGAGCCCGCAGGCCTGCAGCAGATCTGCCAGCCGCACGCCGCTCCAGGCGACGCAACCTGCCGCGCCATGTCGCCACAGCACCGTGCCGGCGGGCTCGGGAAAGAAGGCGCGCCCGTTGCCGGCGCATTCGAGCACGGCGATCCGCGTCACGGTCTCGAATTGTCGCTGCAGCTCGCCGATCGTCCAGCGACGGGCGGCGCGCACGCAGCCGTCGATCGTGAGCGTCCAGGCCGCAATGTCGGCGGCGCTCGGCAGCGGCAGCGTTCCCGCGTTGCGCGCGAACAGACGGTCGACCGGCGTGATGTCGTCGTCGAGCAGATGGACGGGCGTCTCGGCGTTGAGCTCGCGGGTCGGCAGGATCGTGAGCTCCGGCTTGCTCGACGCGATCAGCCTGCGTTGCTCGTCCGGAAACATGGATCGATTGTCCCGCCTGATGCCGCGCTGTCAATCGCCCGGGGCGTCAGCGCTGCAGGATGCGTCCTTCGACCGCATTACGGATGGTTCCGAGGCTCTTCACATGCGCCATGACGGCGTTGGCGAGCAGCGGCGAGTCGCCTTCCGGCAGCACATGCTTGGCGTCGCGGAACCAGACATAGCCGTCGCCGCCACGCGCCAGGAAATCATTGATCGCCACCTTGTAGATCCGCGCGTCGTCGAGCGGCGCGCCGCCGACGCTGATCGCCACGATACGGTCGCCTGCGGCCCGCTTGGGGTCGACCTCGATCGTCAGCCCGGAGACCTGGGGAAAACGCCCGCCCGCGCCGGGCAGCTGGGCGAGGCCGTTCTCGAGCGCGCGCCGCAGGTCGCCGCCGTTGATCTCGATCTCCACCACGCGGTTGTTGAACGGCAGTTCCGCCAGAATGTCGCGCCGGGTGATGGCCGACCCCGCGGCGTAGACCTTGCCGGCCCGGATGCCGCCGCCATTGGTCACCGCGGCGTCCGCCTTCACGGAGGACCGCATGGCGTCGGCGAACAGATTGCCGATCGCGGCCTCGCGCGTGCGCACGGTGGCGTTGCGGCTGTCGAGCTCGACCGCGGTGGTGCCGAGCGCGACGTCCATCTCGCGCGCCAGCTCCTTTTCGTAGGGCAAGACGGCGGCGGCGACCGCCGGATCGGGCGTCACCGTCGCGGTGTCGATGATGCGGAACTGCGGCCACCATTTGGTGGCCCGCACGCCGTTGCGCGTCGTCACCTCGATGGCGACGTCGACCGCGACCAGATAATGCGCGTCGTAGCTCGACTCGGCCATGGCGTTGCGCTCGTCGTAGTTGACGAACAGGTCGTGATTGTGCCCGCTCAGGATCAGATCCACCGCTCGCGTTCCGAACAATTCGTAGTCCTGCGCACGGTCGGCATGCACCACGGCGGCCACGAAATCCGCACCTTCGCGCCGCAGCGCCTCCGCCTGCCCCTTCGCGCTCGCGACCGTGGGCAGGAACTGGAGATCCTCGGGGCTCGAGGCGCGCGCCGAGTCGTCATAGGTCGCGCCGGTGAGGCCGACCCGCACGCCGTCGAAACTCACGATGCCGCGGTCCTTGATGCCCGGAAGCGGCTGACCGTCCGGCCCGCGCAGGTTCGCGGCATAGACCGGAAACTTCGCCTCGCGCATGCGCTGGAGGAAGACCGCCTTGCCGAAATCGAACTCGTGGTTGCCGGGCGCGAAAATGTCGAGGCCGACAAGGTTGCTGAGCGCGATGGTATGTGCGCCGCGGTCGAGGCCCGACATCAGCGAGGGCGAGATCATGTCGCCCGCATGCGCCACGATCACGTGGCCGCCTTTCCGCCGCTCCGCCTTGACGACGGCGGCGAGCCGCGCGAAACCGCCGCGCGTCCGGCCGTCCGGCATGACCTGTGCGCTCATCTGGTAGATGTCGTTGACGAGCAAAAACGTGACCTTGGTGGCCTCGGCGCAGGCCGGCGCGACGAACAGCACCGCGAGCATGAAAAGCGCCGTGGCGCCGCGAATCATCCTTGGCATGTCGGATCCTTAACTGAGGCAGCAGGGTGCCATATCACGCATGGACAGCGGCCCGCTATCGCCTATGTTCGGGCCATGACTCCAGAGGCTTCATGAGCGACATCTCAGCCCGGCCCGCCGCCGCCACGTCCCATCGTCCGTCCGATCATCCCGCGGTCGCGGCTGGCGGAATCGGCGTGCTCCTGGCCAATCTGGGAACGCCCGACGCGACCGACGCCGCCTCGGTGCGGCGGTATCTGAGCGAGTTTCTGGCCGACAAGCGGGTGATCGAGCAGGACAGCCTGCTGTGGAAGCTGGTGCTCAACGGCTACATCCTGCGGTTTCGGCCGCGCCGCAAAGGCCGCGACTACGAGAAGATCTGGAACCGCGAAAAGGACGAGTCGCCGCTCAAGACCATCACGCGGTCGCAGGCCGAGAAGCTTTCCTCCATTCTGGCGCCGCTCGGCCGGCATGTCGTCGTCGACTGGGCGATGCGCTACGGCAATCCGTCGATCGCCTCGCGGCTCGACGCGATGGCGGCCAAAGGCTGCGAGCGCATCCTGCTGGTGCCGCTCTATCCGCAATACTGCGCGGCGACGACCGCGACCGCGTGCGACGAGGTCTTTCGGGTCCTCATGAAGATGCGCCGGCAGCCGGCGTTGCGGGTCGTGCCGCCCTATTTCGACGATCCGGTCTATATCGAGGCGGTGGCGAGCACGCTGGAGACCGAGCTCGCGCGGCTGCCGTTCCGGCCCGACGTCATCCTGGCCTCCTTTCACGGCATCCCGAAGGACTCCCTGATCAAGGGCGATCCCTATTACTGCCATTGCGCCAAGACCGCGCGGCTCTTGCGCGACCGGCTCAAATTCGACGAGCGGAAATTCCGGATGACGTTCCAGTCGCGGTTCGGGCGCGCCGAATGGCTGCAGCCCTACACCGACAAGACCGTGACGGCGCTTGCCCAGGAGGGGACCAAGAACATCGCCGTGATCACGCCCGGCTTCTCGGCCGATTGCCTGGAGACGCTGGAGGAGATCGCGGTCGAGAACGCGCATATCTTCAAGCACCACGGCGGGGAGAATTTCGCGGCGATTCCCTGCCTCAATGACAGCGAGCCCGGCATGCAGGTGATCCGGACCCTGGTGCTGCACGAGCTCAAGGGCTGGGTGTAGGGCCGGCGACGCTTGTTTCGTGTCTCACCGAAGGGGTGCACTCCAGCCCCCGGTCCGGGCCGTCGCTTGTAAAGAACAACGAATCTACAAGGCCTGGGCCCGCGGTGGATCCTGATCGTGAGACGCGAGCGACGATCGGTGGCGCTGACAATGCGTTCCGACATCGGCGGTCCTCCGAACAAAAAAGGCCGCCCGAGGGCGGCCGTGCAGGCAACTTTGCTAATACGAGGTGGGCGCCAGAAGGGCCCCGTCATGCAAGGCCCGGCATTTGCCGGTCGGGCGCAATCCCAACTGTGGATTTTCTCCTACACCATCCGCGTGTGGTCGTCAAAAAAATGGGTGTCAAGAGTCTTGATTGGACCGACGACGGATTCAGCAGAGCGGCAAGCGATGGCGGATCGTGCGTCTAACGCCATAGCGAAAACGCGAGCAGCCGCCAAAAACGGAATTACGCCACACCCGCGCGCAGCAGGTCGTGCAGGTGCACGATCCCGACCGGCTTGCCGCCCTCGACCACGAACACCGCGGTGATCTTGGCCGAATTGAGCAGCTCGAGCGCCTCGCTGGCGAGCTGATCGGGCCGCACCGTGATCGGGGCCTTGGTCATCACCTCCTCGACCTTGGCGTCGAGCAGATCGGCGCGCATGTGGCGGCGCAGATCGCCGTCGGTGATGATGCCGAGGAGCGCGCCCGGCGCATCCGTGATGCCGACGCAGCCGAAACCCTTGGCCGACATCTCCACCAGCGCGTCCGCCATGCGGGTGCCGCGCGGCGCGAGCGGCGCGGCGGCGCCCGCATGCATGAGCGCCCGCACGAAGGTGAGGGCGGCGCCGAGCCGTCCGCCCGGATGGAGGTTGTGGAAATCGACCTTGGTGAAGCCGCGGCTGTCGAGCAGCGCGATCGCGATTGCGTCGCCGAGCGCGAGCTGCATCAGCGATGAGGTGGTGGGCGCGAGATTGTGTGGGCAGGCCTCGCGCGCCGGCGGCAGCGCCAGCACCACGTCGGCCGCCTGGCCGAGCGTGCTCTCGGCTTCGGCGGTGACTGCGATTAGCCCGATGCGAAAGCGGCGCGAATAATCGATCAGGTTCTTGAGCTCGGCGGTTTCGCCCGACCACGACAGCGCCATGATGACGTCGTCGGGCGTGATCATGCCGAGGTCGCCGTGGCTCGCCTCGGCGGGATGGACGAAGAACGAGGGCGTCCCGGTCGATGCCAGCGTGGCCGCGATCTTGTGGCCGACATGGCCCGACTTGCCCATGCCGCTGACCACGACCCGGCCGCGCGCCCCCCGGATGAGCTCGATCGCGGCCGCGAAAGGCTGCCCGAGGCCGTTTTGCATGGCGGCGGCGAGCGCCGAGATGCCGCTGCCCCCGGCCTCGAGCGTCCGCAAGGCGGAGTCGATCAGTGATCGTTTGGGGTTGCTCGAACTCGCTTCCAAAGGGTTCCCCGGCGGTGAAGGTGGGCCAAGACGGCGCAGACCGGCCCAAATAGCACGAAAAACCGGCCCGGGCGACCGCCCGGGAGGCCCCGTCAACCTCCTGTTAACCATGCTCATTTTACCACCGTTAACGAATGCGTGCCGTTCGGCCGGCCTTAAGGACATCACCAGTGCCGCGCCTTTTTGTTGCGCTGACCGCTGCGGCGTCGGGCGCGGTCCTGTTCATGGCCGCGCCAGCGCCGGCCTGCGCGCAGGCGCCAGCGTTCGCCCAGGCGCCCGATCAGCCCAATGGCTGGCGGCCGCTCGATCCCGCTAGCGTCTTTCGGCCCCTCGAAGGCGATCCGCGCAATCCAGGCCGCTTCCGCCGCGCCGCCGCCATCCGGCAGGACGGCCCGTCGCGCTTCGGCGAGATCCCGGTCTACGGCAATCCGCCGGCCTCGGGCGCCGGCAGCAGCGGATTCGATTCCACCAACGCGCTCCGGCGCAAGACGCGCGCGGCCGTGCGACGCAAGCCCGGCGTCTCCCTCCCGGTTCCGCCGCCGCCCGGCGTCGTCCCGGCGCCCGCGGTGGCGAGCGTGCCGACGCGTCCCTCCGCGGAAGCGCCGCGCCGCGGCGCTGCCGCGATCCCGGTGCCGGGGGTGACGCTGGTGCCCGCCATCGTGACGCCGAGCCGGCGCAGGATCGTCATCGAGCAGGATCCCTTCGCAGCGGTCGGCGTGCGGGCCGGCGACTTCGCGCTTTTTCCCGCGATCGAGCTCACCGGCGGCTATGACAGCAATCCGACGCATCTTCCGGGCGGCCGGGCTTCCTCGCTCCTCATCGTTGCGCCCGAGCTCAGGGTGCGCTCGGACTGGGAGCGTCACGCCCTCAACGCCGACATCAGGACGAGCTACACCGCCTATTCGCAGACCTTCATGACGGATCCCCCCGGCGCGCCGGCTTCGCTCGACCGCCCGAGCGTCGACGCGCGCGTGAACGGAAGGGTGGATATCACGGGCCACAATCGGCTCGACACAGAAGGGCGCCTGCTGGTCGGCACGGATAATCCGGGCAGCCCCAATATCCAGGCCGGCCTCAAACGCCTTCCGATCGTCACCACGCTCGGCGGCACGCTCGGCTATACCCAAAGCTTCAACCGTCTCGAGATCAGCGCCAGGGGTCTGGTCGATCGCAGCGCCTATCAGGAGTCGAGCCTCACCGACGGCACGACGTCGAGCAACGACGACCGCAATTTCAATCAGTACGGCGGCGCGCTGCGCGGCAACTACGAGCTCACGCCCGGCGTCAAGCCGTTCGTCGAAGCCGGCGCCGACAGCCGCGTGCACGATCTCGCCTTCGACCGCCACGGCGAGCAGCGCGACTCCAACGGCATCTACGCCAAAGTCGGCACCACCTTCGAGTTCACCCGCAAGCTCACCGGCGAAGCCTCGGTCGGTTATCTCACCCGTCACTACAAGGATCCGGGGCTGACCGATCTCGGCGGCGCCACCCTGGACGCGTCGTTGATCTATGCCGCGACGCCGCTCACCATCGTCACCGCGGCCGCAAGGTCGACCGTCAACGAGGTGGTCCTGCCGGGGGTCTCGGGCGACCTCGCGCGCGATTACAGCCTGCAGGTCGACCACGCGTTCCGCCGCTGGCTGATCGGCACCGCCAGGCTCGGCTTCGGCACGGACGACTATGTCGGGTTGGAGCGCATCGACCACCGCTGGTTCGCATCGATGGCATTGACCTACAAGCTCACCCGCGACATGCAGCTCAAGGCCGAGATCCGCCGCGACTGGCTCAATTCCAGCGTTCCGGGCGTGGATTACGTGGCCAACCAGTTCCTGCTCGGCGTCAGGCTGCAGCGCTAGCGTGTCGGGTCGCCGTGCGATCGGTCAAGCTGCGGATCGCGGCGCTGCTTTTTGTTTTTGCCCACAGGCTACTTGACGAGCAGAACCTCATGAAAGAAATTTCGCCGGCTTGAACGGCCGGAGTCGAGCCGGCTGTTCGGGCAATGGGGCTCATTTGGCGGAGGCCAATGGCCGGCCGCGTCTATTCGTTAGTCCAGCCTGGCGCATCGTTTGCGCGCCGAAAGGGAAAATCATGCCGTTGCGTCACCTGTCGTTGTGTCTCGCCCTGTTGCTTTGCTGGTTCGCGAACGAGCCCGCTGCGGCGGCGCACCGCGGCGGCACGCATGCTTACCTGGTGCGCGGCATATTTAATGTATCGGTCGGCCTGGATACTCTCGCCGGCAAGCTCGCCCGGATGGGCGTTGCGACGAGCGTCTACGGTCACGGCGAGGCGGGCGCGGTCGCGTCCGACGCCATCCGCGACTACAAAAGCGGAAGGGTTCGTTCGATCATCCTGATCGGCCATTCGCTCGGAGGCGGCGCCGTCCTGAGCATCGCCGAGCAGCTCAAATACGCGGGCGTTCCGGTCGCGCTGTTGATCTCGCTCGAATCGGTATCGAGCGGGCCGGTGGCGAGCAACGTGCGGCGGGCGGTCAATTTCTACATCTCCGGATCCGGCATGCCCGTACGGCCGGAGCCGGGATTCCATGGCAGCCTGCAGAATATCAACGTCGTGAAAATTCGCGGCATGGATCACATGACGATCCAGTCGATGCCGTCGATGCACAGCCGGATGATGGGCTATGTGAGCGGCGCCAGGGGCGGTTGACGCCGCGCGGCGACAGCGGACCACCCGCCACCGACGCGTCGAGCCTTCGCGACGGCGCCGCATCGGCGCGCGGATGACCTGGCGGTTGGTTGTCCGGTCGGGCGATTGTCGTCGACGGCCAACCGTGTTGCCGGCAATCGTTGCAACTTTCTTCCTGTTCGGCCGTTCCAACACGACACGCCCGGATCGGCGGTGCGAATCGCTTGATCCCGGCGGGCGCGTCCGCATGAATCCGCACCGAAGGTGGAAATGACCGAATCCGCGTCTTCCGGGCCGCCCAAGAAGCCCAAAAACATGTTTCTTCGATTGCTCGGTCCCGGATTGGTGACCGGCGCGGCCGACGATGACCCTTCGGGTATCGCGACCTATTCGCAGGTCGGCGCACAGTTCGGCTACGGCATGCTGTGGACGGTGTTCCTGACCACGCCTGTCATGATCGCCATCCAGGTCGTCAGCGCTAAGATCGGTCGGGTCACCGGTCGGGGCATAGCCGCGAACCTCAACAAGTTCGCGCCGCGCCCGGTCGTGCTGGGGCTGGTCGCGCTGCTGGTGATCGCCAATACGTTCAACATCGCGGCGGACATTGCCGCCATGGGGGAGGCGCTGTGGCTCGTGGTCGGCGGCTTGAAACACGAGCACGCCCTGATTTTCGCCGCAGGCTCGGTCCTGCTCCAGGTCTTCGTGCCGTACCGGCGCTATGCGCCGGTCCTGAAGTTTCTCACGCTGGTCCTGTTCTTGTACGTGGCGACGGCCTTCACGGTAAATATCCCCTGGGGCGAGGCCCTGCTCGCCGCCGTCTGGCCGAAGCCGTCAATCGATCCGGACTATTTCCTGATGCTGGTCGCGGTCCTCGGCACCACGATAAGTCCCTATTTGTTCTTTTGGCAGGCCGCTCAGGAAGTCGAGGAGATGAACCAGGGAAAGATACGGCGTCCGTTGCGTGAGCTTTCGCGCGGAGGACAGTCGGAGATCGACCGGATAGCGTTCGATACGACGGTCGGCATGATTTTTTCCAACGGGATCGCCTTCTTCATCATTCTCACGACCGCGGCGGTGCTCAACACGCACGGGGTGAAAGACATTCGCACGGCTGCCGACGCCGCCAATGCGCTGCGGCCGCTCGCGGGCGAGCTGACCTTCCTGATGTTCTCGCTCGGCATCATCGGCACCGGCCTGCTCGCCATTCCGGTTCTCGCCGGCTCGGCTGCCTATGCGGTCGCCGATGCATTCGGGTGGCCCGCCACGCTCGAGGCGAAGGCGCCCGATGCGATCGGATTTTACAGCATTATCGCGGCAGCCACCATCATCGGCCTCGCATTGGGGTTCAGCTCGCTCGATCCGATCAAGATGCTCATCTGGAGCGCCGTGCTCAACGGGATCGTGGCCGTCCCGATCATGGGTGCCATGATGCTCATCGTGAGCAGCAAGAAAATCATGCAGCGTTTCCGGGCGCGGCCATGGCTGATCGCGCTGGGATGGCTGGGGACGGGTGTGATGGCGATTGCGGTATTGGCTCTGTTGTGGACGTCGATCTGACGCGCCTGCGCCCGGGTGAGGCGCCGGAGCCTTGGACAAAGAAAAATCCCCGAAACGCTCGGGGCTCTTTCGCGACGGGCGCGAGCGCGGAGTTTATTTTCCGCGCAGCGTGTCCTTGAGGCCGCCGATCGCGTTCTGGACCTTTCCGGCCGCCTTGTCGCCCTTGCCTTCGGCTTCGAGCTTCGAATCGCCGGTGACTTTGCCGACCGCTTCCTTGACGGCGCCTTTTGCCTGCTCTGCCGAACCCTTGATGCGATCCTTGTCCATGTGGGTTTCCTTCTCGTGTGTGTGTGTGGGAGTACCGGATAACGTCCCATTGCGCGGAAGGGTTCCGGGTGTTGGCACACCGTTCGGCTTACGTTCCGAGCCGACGACTGCATCATCACAGGGAATTGTGCGTGCCTCGCTCTTCGTCGATCTGAGCCAACAAAAGCGGCGGCCGGCGGGAACTTTTGTGCCCTGCCGCGCGTCATGTGAAGGGCCAGACGGCCGTCGGGCCGCGCCAGCGAGGTCATCGGCTATGCACCTGTCAAACGAAAGTCTGCTCGTCATCCTGCTCGTCGGTCTCATCGCCGGTTGGCTGGCGGGTCAAATCGTCGAGGGGACCGGCTTTGGCCTCATCGGCGATCTCCTGATCGGCATCGTCGGCGCGTTCATCGGCAATTGGCTGCTGCCGCGCCTCGGCATCCATCTCGGCGCCGGTATCGTCGCTGCGATCGTCAATGCGACGATCGGCGCCGTGGTGCTGCTGCTCATCGTGAGGCTGCTCCGCGGAGGCGGGCGCAGGTGGGGTTGGCGCGGCAGCCGCTGGTAGCCGCCGGTCGCGGGTCCCAGTGCGTGGTGTCGGACCTGCGCGGTTTGCGAAGGGAAATTTGCCGTCGCCATAACGTGAAGTTCCCTGACTTGATTTCGCTCACCGCATGCCGGCATAGGCTCATGTAGATAAATTCACGATCGGCGGGTTTCGCGGAACGCGTCGGTGACCATTTGCGTTCCCCGCCGGTAATCGCAAGGCAGGGACATGAGCCGCGAATGCAGCGCGCGTGTATTGCGTCTCGGCGACCAGGTGAAATTGGCCGCCCGCGAGCGAATTCTTGGCGAGCCATCCCGCCATGAGCCCGCGCAGGCCGCGACATGACCGTAGTTGTGCGCGAAAACGACGGCCTGCCGGCTGGTTTGCGCGTCCTCATCGTGGAGGACGAAATGCTCCTGGCCTTCATGTTGCAAGACATGCTGGCGGAATGGGGATGCGCCGTGGTCGGGCCGGCGGGACGCGTCGCCAAGGCCCTGTCGCTCGCCGGATCGGAAGCGCTGGACGGGGCGATATTGGACGTCAACGTGGCGGGGACCGAAGTCTATCCGGTGGCGCGCGCGCTCGCCGCGCGTCGTATTCCGTTCATTTTCGTCTCCGGTTACGCCGCCAGCCGCCTGCCAAAGGAATGGCGCGACCGACCGACACTGCAGAAGCCGTTCCAGCCACGCGATCTGGCGCAAAGCATGGCCAAGGTATTCGCACGGCCGTCGCCTGGTTAGAGCCGCGGCTGGCGACGTTGCCCGGATGCCCGATAATCTTTTAGTCGCATTGTCGTGAAATGGCCGAGCACCCCCTATATATCATCAATGCAAATCCTGTTGATTGCAGAGTGTGTTTCCTGGTTGACCTCCGCCGCGGCGTCATCTTCCTCGCGATGCTGACGTTACCAAGCTTCCACCGGTCGGACCGGCGAGGCCGCTTTCAAGAAACTTTGTTGCATTTGGCGGGTTGTTCCGAGCAGGGGTGCGTCTCGTGTCGCAGGCCTATTCGGATACGCGCGGCGACACGGTAGCTCACTAAATAGGCAGTCGTCCGGGTTCGACCACGCGGCCGATGGGCGGAGAGGTTGTCATGAAGATTGCACAGATCGCCCCGTTGATGGAGAGCGTGCCCCCGCGTCTGTATGGCGGCACCGAACGGATCGTGTTCTGGCTCACCGAGGAGCTGGTGCGGGAGGGGCACGCCGTGACGCTGTTCGCGAGCGGGGATTCGATTACCTCCGCCGAGCTGGTACCCTGCACGCGCGAGGCGTTGCGGCTCGATGCGGCGGTCAAGGACCCTATCCCTTACTACATGTTGATGCTGGATAAGGTCCGGCGACGGGCCGATGAGTTCGACATCCTGCACTTCCACATCGATCCCCTGCAATTCCCTTTATTCCGGGACATCGCAGGGCGAACCGTGACGACGCTGCACGGCCGACAGGACCTGCCCGACCTGCCGCCGCTCTATTTCGGCATCAGCGAGCTGCCGCTGGTTTCGATTTCCCACGCGCAACGCGACCCGATTCCGCACGCGAATTTCGCCGCGACGGTCCATCATGGGCTGCCGATCGATCTGCATAAGCCGGTCTTCTCGCCGCGCGGCGGCTATGTGGCCTTCCTGGGCCGCATCTCCCCGGAGAAGCGGCCCGACCGCGCGATCGAGATCGCACGGTCCGTCGGCGTGCCGCTGAAGATCGCCGCAAAGGTGGACAAGGTCGACGCCGCCTATTTCCAACGCACGATCGAGCCGATGCTGGATGGGCCGGGCGTCGAGTTCGTCGGCGAGATCAACGATGCCCGCAAGAACGAATTCCTGGGCGAGGCGTCCGCGCTGCTGTTTCCGATCGACTGGCCGGAGCCGTTCGGCCTCGTCATGATCGAGGCGATGGCCTGCGGTACCCCGGTGCTCGCGTTTCGTAGGGGCTCGGTTGCGGAAATCATCGACGATGGCGTCACCGGACGCATCGTCGATACCATGGAGGAAGCGGTGGCGGCCCTTCCGGAAGTGCTTGCGCTCGATCGCCGCTTGGTGCGACGCCGGTTCGAGGAACGGTTTTCGGCGGCCCGGATGGCCCGGGATTATGTGAACCTCTACCGCAAGCTGCGGCTGCGCGCGTCCGCAGATGAGCAGGAAGAGACCACGCTCGCACCGAATCTGCTCGAAACGAACGGCACGAAGCCTTATGTCTCTTGATCCCAAGACCATCGCGCCGGTACCTCAAATGACGGTCTTGCCGTCCGACGAGGCGGCGGAAACGCCATTCTACATCCCGGCAACCGGCCCTTCGACCCGCCCGCGCCGCACCCTCAAGCATGACGATATCTTCGCCGTGTTCGACAGCTTCGGCGATATCGGGGCGACAGCGGGCGGACCGGACGGAATCTATTTCAACGACACGCGCTTTCTCTCGCGGCTCGAAATGTCGCTCAACGGCATGCAACCGCTGCTGCTCGGCTCCAACATCCGCGACGACAACACGCTGCTTTCCGTCGATCTGACCAACCCCGACATCTATTCCGAGAACCGGTTGCTGCTGCCGAAGGACACCATCCACATCGTGCGTACCGTATTCCTCTGGCAGGGCACGGCCCATCAGCGGATCGCGTTGCGCAATCACGGCGAGCGTGCCATCGGGGTCAACCTGTCGCTGACATTCGGCAGTGATTTCGCCGATCTGTTCGAGGTGCGCGGGATGCGCCGCGCCCGGCGGGGCAGGAAGTCGGAGGACCTCGCGGCGCCCGACAGGATCATCATGCGCTACGATGGTCTCGACGGCCGCACGCGGCAGACCTTGCTGGCGTTCGATCCGGCGCCGACCCAGCTCACCGAGAGCTCCGCGTCGTACCGTCTGGTTCTGCCGCCCGCCGCGAGCACCTGTGTGTTTCTCGCCGTGGCTTGCGATCAGACGACCTCGCAGCCGGCGTCGTTCTACAAGGGGTTGCTCGCCGCCAACCGCGGCTTGAAACGTTCCACCGCCGGCGTTGCGACCGTCACCACCTCCAACGACCTTTTCAACGAGGTGCTGTGCCGCTCGATGTCCGACCTCTACATGCTGATGACGGCGACGCCGCAGGGACCCTATCCCTATGCCGGGACACCCTGGTATTCGACCACGTTCGGGCGCGACGGCCTCATCACGGCGATGCAGATGCTGTGGTTCGATCCGCGCGTGAGCCGCGGCGTGCTCAAGCGCCTGGCGCATTTCCAGGCCACGCAGAACGACGAGGAATCCGACGCGCAGCCCGGAAAAATCCTGCATGAGATGCGGGGCGGCGAGATGGCGGCGCTGCACGAGGTGCCGTTCCGGCTGTATTACGGCAGCGTCGACGCAACGCCGCTGTTCGTGATGCTCGCGGGACTTTATGCCGAGCGCACCGGCGATTGGGAGTTCGTGCAGGAGCTTTGGCCGGCGATCGAGCGGGCGCTTGCATGGATCGACGGGCCGGGAGATCCCGACCGCGACGGTTTCGTCGAATATTACCGGGCCTCCAAGGAAGGCCTGGTCAACCAGGGCTGGAAGGATTCCGTCGACGCGGTCTTCCACGCCGACGGCAGCCTCGCCCAGGGTCCGATCGCGCTCGCCGAAGTGCAGGCCTATGTCTATGCGGCCAAATGCCTGGCATCGCGCTGCGCGCGCCGCCTTGGCCGCGACGACCACGCCGTTCGCCTGGAGGCGCAGGCGAGCGACCTCGCACGGCGCTTCGAGGAGGCGTTCTGGTGCCCGGACCTCGACACCTATGCGCTCGCGCTCGATGGCAAGAAGCGGGCGTGTCGGGTGCGTACGTCGAATGCCGGGCAGGTGTTGTTCACGGGCATCGCGTCCGCCGATCGCGCCTGCAAGGTCGGGCGCGGCCTGCTGCGGCCGCAATTCTTCTCCCGCTGGGGCATCCGCACGGTCTCCAGCGAGGAGCGGCGCTACAATCCGATGTCGTATCACAACGGCTCCGTATGGCCGCATGACAACGCGCTGATCGCGCTGGGTTTGGCGAAATACGGGCTCAAATACGAGCTCGAGCGCTTGTTTCGCGGTCTGTTCGACGCCGCCACCTATATGGACCTGCGCCGCCTGCCGGAGCTGTTCTGCGGGTTCCAGCGCCGGCAAGGCCGGGGCCCGACGCTCTATCCGGTGGCTTGTGCGCCCCAGGCTTGGGCCAGCGGGACGCCTTTCACGCTCATCCAGGCCTCGCTCGGCCTCGAATTCGATCCGGATGCCAACGAGATCCGGCTGCGCAATCCGCGCCTGCCGGCATTCCTGAACGCGGTATTCCTGCGCAACCTCCGGCTCGGGAAGTCGAGCGTCGATCTGGTGTTGCGCCGGGATGACGGGAATGTGGCGCTCCAGGTGCTGCGCAAGGAAGGCTCGATCCGCGTATCCGCGGTCTATACCTGAAGCAACGTCCGGCTGGCGCCACGCGGGTTTCGCCATGCGACGAATTCATCACCAGATGCCGATACGGGCCGTCGGTGCCGCGATCTTGGCATCACTGCGGAACCCCGCGGGGCCGATCGGACTTGCAGTCCCAGGGGACTGAGACCTTGGACATGCCGGGATTTTACCGACGAGCGGGTTCAATCGGGCTGTGGGTCGCGGCATGCATCATGCTGTCGGCGACGGTGGCCGGGCATGCCGACCCGGCTGTCCCCAGGGAACCCGAATACGATGCCAATGTGAACGAGGACGGCGCCGCGAAAGCCTGCGTGCTCGCGCTGCTTTTGCAGGGCGCTCCAACCGGCGAGGCGGTCAGTTCCCAACTCATTGTCGCTCGGTTCAAGCGGAACGACACCTTCATGGGCCCGCGCATCTTCGGCTTCCGCATCGAGGCGGCCGACAAGCTCGCCAAAGGTCAGGCCTCGGCCGCGCGTCCGATCAAGATCAGCTCGGCCGCATTCGTGTCCGAAGCCTATACGGCGGTTGCGCGGCCCAAGATTGCGCCCTTCGAGGACGGCAGCGTGGTGATATCAACCCTCGATTTCGCCGAGGGCGGCAAGCTCGTCGACGCCGTGACCAAGGGAAAATTCCAGGTGACCTTCATGCGACGCCAACCGGCGGTGGAGCGGACATACAACGTGACCTCGGCGCCACCCGAAGCCGTCTTGGCGCGCTTTGGCGAATGCCTCGCTGCGTTCGAGCTCCCCGGATGATCCAGTCCCGCCTGTCTGAGAAAGCCGCGGTGCGGCTTCCGGTTTCCGGGACGCCGAGTGCTCACCCGTCTCCCAATATCCGCGCCAGCTCGGCCCGAAATCCCGGAGCGATGTCCTTCCTCGCCAGCGCATAAGCGACGTTCGCCGCCAGGAATCCGATCTTCGATCCGCAGTCGAAGCTCTTGCCGTCGAATTTCAGGCCGAGGAAGCGCTGCACCTGCGCGAGGCGGATCATCGCATCCGTGAGCTGGATTTCGCCGCCCGTGCCGCGCGTCTGGTCGGAGAGAATGTCGAAGATCTCCGGTTGCAGGATGTAGCGGCCCGTGATGATGAGGTTGGAAGGCGCCTCGTCGCGCGGGGGCTTCTCCACCATCTGGGTGATCTTGAACGCCTTGCCGTCGCTTGGGCCGACGCCGACCACGCCATACATGTGGACGCGATCGCGCGGCACTTCCTCGACCGCGACGACATTCGCGGCATCCTGGCTCTCCTTGTAGACATCCATCATCTGCGCCAGGCAGCCGCGATCATTCTGCACCAGCACGTCGGGCAGCAGCAGAGCGAACGGCTCGTCGCCCACGAGCTCGCGCGCGCACCACACCGCGTGGCCCAGCCCGAGCGGGGCTTGCTGGCGGGTGAAGCTGGTCTGTCCTGGCCCCGGCAGGTCGCTCGCCAGGAGACCGAGCTCGGCGCTGCGGTTGCGCTCCGTGAGGGTGAGCTCGAGCTCGACCTGGCGGTCGAAATGGTCCTCGATCACGCCCTTGTTGCGGCCGGTGACGAAGATGAAATGCTCGATCCCGGCTTCGCGCGCCTCGTCGACCGCGTG
>Ga0137415_10003138_pt1 | contig 16392 bp, 17 predicted proteins | sample CZODoug3_1_1_16f_FD_183082 | JGI IMG/M metagenome (GOLD analysis project Ga0137415, IMG submission 183082) | Vadose zone soil fungal communities from Angelo Coast Range Reserve, California, USA - CZODoug3_1_1_16fungal (Hybrid Assembly) | ecosystem: Environmental > Terrestrial > Soil > Vadose...
ACGTGCAGAAGGTGACCGAGCCCAAGCTGCGTATTTCCCCGGAGCTGCGGACGATAAAGATTTAGTGCACAAAAGGCCAAAAAACCTCGGCCTGCCCGGCGTAACTCGGCGTTTGCTCTAGAGCCATGTTATCTTTTGATTGATGAGCGACGCCTCCAATCCTGCGAGCCCCACCCGCCGGAGCGCCCGCGTCCATCACGAAGTCATGGTCGGCGTCTCCTCCGAGACAGGCATGTTCAGCGGCTGGGGTACCAACCTCTCCGTCGGCGGTGTCTTCGTGAACTCCCACCATGCTCCTCCCATCGATACGCGCGTGCACATCCTCCTCCAGCTCCCCGGACACAGCGAGTGCAAGCTGCTCGGGCGGGTCGCGTGGGCGCAGGCGAGTGGGCCCGGCGTGGACGAGCCGGGGATGGGCATCGAGTTCCTCGAGGTCGACGAGGAGACGCGGACGTTGGTCGGCAAGATGGTCGAGAAGCTGTCGCAGGACCTCGCCCGCCCGCCGGCGTGAGGGTCACCCTGACGGCCGAGGCTGTGGTGCACGGCGGCGAGACGCTGGCGCGACACGAAGGCCGCGTCGTCTTCCTGCGCGGTGCAGCTCCGGGCGACGTGGTCGAGGCGGAGCTGACCGGAGAGGGCCGCTTCGAGCGGGCCCGGCCGCTGCGCGTCCTGCAGCGAGGTGGCGTTCGCGTCGATCCCCCGTGCGCGATCGTCGATCGCTGCGGCGGCTGCCCGGTGCAGCACGTCGCATACGAGGCGCAGCTGGCGGCGAAGCAGGAGCTGACGGCCGACGCGCTGGAGCGCATCGGCGGCTTCGCGCGGAGCAGTTACGAGCTCGCTGCCATCGTCCCCAGCCCGAGGCAGTTCCGCTACCGGCGCCGCGCCCGCCTCCATCGGGCCGCCGGCGGCGGATGGGGTTTCGCGCATCCCGGCTCAACGGCCGTCGAGCCGGTCGAGGAATGCCTGCTGTTCGAGCCGCTCTTGCAGGAGCTCGCCGATGTGGCGCGCGGCGCCGGCGAGCTGGCGGGCGTCAGCGATCTGGGCCTCCTCGCCGGCGAGAGGAAAGGCGCCATCGACCTGCGCGTGCAGGGCGCGGTGACGCCCGGGCTGCGCCGGCGCGCCGAAAGGCTCCTCGACGATCGCCTCGTGCGCGGCGTCACCCTGCAGGGCGCGACGCTCGGCGATCCGGTGATCGCGGACCCGGCCCTCGCGAACGGCGCCCGCCTGCGCGCGAGGCCGGATACCTTTGCCCAGGCGAACCGTGTCATGGTGCCACGCTTGGCAGCCGAGGCCGCGCGGGCCCTCGGCGGCGCACGGCAGGTGCTCGAGCTGTTCTGCGGCAGCGGAACCCTGACCTTGCCGCTGCTCGGAGAGGATCGTCGGGTCACCGCCGTCGAGAATGCCGGGTTCTCGCTCGCGCTCTTGCGCCGCAGCGCCGACGAGGCAGGTCTCGCGGTGAAGCTCATCGCCGGCGACGCCGCGGAAGTGGTCCGCGCGTTCGAGGGTCCGCTCGAGGCAGTGCTGCTCGATCCGCCGCGTACCGGTGCGGCCGACGCCGTTCGCACTCTCGCGGCGCTCGGGCCCCCGCGCGTGGTCTACGTCAGCTGCGACGCGCCAACCCTGGCGCGCGACGGCAGGATCCTCGCGCTGGCCGGGTATCGGCTGGTCCGGGCCGTGCCGCTCGATCTATTTCCCCAGACCGCACACTTCGAGGTCGTTGCGACGTTCACCCGATGATCCTTCTTCCGCTGCTCGCCGCCGCCGCCTTCGATCTCGCGCCCGTTCGCGTCACCGGCGATCAGGTCAGGCGTTGTATCGTCGACGAGACCCTTCCGCTGGGCCGTGGCACGGTCGAGAAGCGCAGCTGCGGGCCGTCGCTCGATGCGGAGACGGCGCGCAAGCGCTGCAAGGAGGGCGTCCGGCACAACACGCTGCCTCCAGGCATCTGGGAAGAAAACTGCCTCGACGAGTACACGCGCGGCCACTTCCTCTTTCGCGGCGAAATCAAGGAGCTGATCATCGCGCGCCGCAAGGACGGATCAGCGGTGCTCGTCTTCAAGGTGCCGGAGGGCGATCACCTCACCACCTTCCAGCACTTCGCCGATGCGGTGCTGATCGGGATCGGCGGCGGCAAGTCGTTCCACTACGCGGTGGCGACGACCCGCGGTGTGCTCAAGGCGCCCTACCTCGGAGACCCCGAGGAGATTCGCGACGTGAGCGTCATCGGCGGGCGGATCCGCGTCACCGGCCGGGCGCGGGCCATGTACATCGACCTGGTTCCCGGGACGGACCAGCTCCTCATTCGCAAATGATCAACGGAAGGGACTCTGCGGCTTCCAACGCGGCCGCGGACCGCTGAGCAGCGAGATCCCCACCAGCAACTCTGCGCGCGCCATCTGCGCGGCCGCCTCCCAGTCGTATGCCGGGAGCCACTCGTCGGCCGGCTGATGGTACCTGTTCGAGCGGAAGTCCTTGAACGCGGCTTCGCCGCGAGGGCCGGAAAAGCCTTGCCAGAGACAAGCCGAAGGGACGCCGATGCGCGCGAAGTTCAGCTGATCGCTGCGGGCGAAGAAGTTCTGCTCCGGCACGGGGTCCGGCACGATCGCCAGCTCCAGCTCGGCGGCGGCCGCGCGAACATGATCCTCGAGCGTGGAGAGCTCGGCGCCGCGAAGCACGAGCTCCCCCACCGGGTACGCCGGAAGCAGCTGATCGAGATTGAGATTCGCGATCATCCGTTCCCGCGGCACCGTTGGATGGCGCACGAACCAGGCTGAACCGAGCAGTCCGCGCTCTTCGCCCGTGACGGCGATGAACAGCACCGACCGCTCGCGCTTCGGCAGCGCCGCGAAGCCCCGCGCGATCTCGAGCACCTCGGCGATGCCGGTGGCGTTGTCGATCGCGCCGTTGCAGATCGGGTCGCGCGCGCCGGGTGCGCAGATCCCGAGGTGATCGAGGTGCGCCGAGTAGACGATCGTCTCCGGAGAATCGCCAGGAAGCAGGCCGATGACGTTCCCGGACTCGAACGACCGGGAGGTCTGTGTCAGATGCAACCGCGCGCGCGAGCCCGGCCGCTGACGCAGCCGGTCACTCTCGCCGAGATCGAGGTAGACGACCGGCAACGGCGGCAGGTCGTCCGCGTCATACGCCTGGCCATTGACGAAATTGCGCTGCAGCAGCGCCCAGGGGCGGCGTGCCTCGAGCTCGGGAGTGGTGAGGACGACTTCGGCCACGGCTCCCGCCGCGCGCAGGCGCTTCAGCTTGTCCTCGTTCGCCGACGCCAGCGCCCGCTGCGTCGACGGCAGGCTCGCCGGCGCGCCGGAGAGCACGATGGCGATCTTTCCGCGCAGCCCGGGCAGCTCGCCGGCCTGGCCGTATCCGGCGAATGCCAGCTCGCCTTCGACGGTCCGATCGGACGCGCCGCAATCGCCCGCCACCAGGACGTCCTTCACCTTCGCGCCGTCGACGATGAGCTGGCCCTGCGCGCGCGTCTCGCACAGTTTCACCTGCTGCAGGTACCCGGCCTCTCCCGCCGGGCGGAGCCCGAGCGCCTGCATCCGGGTGGCGACGTACTTCTCCGCGATGGCGTGCGCGCGCGTGCCGGTGCCGCGCCCTTCCAGGAGATCGTCGGAAAGGAACCGGACCGTCGCGGAGATGGACTCGGGCCGCACCGCGTCGAGCGCCGGCCGCCCGCGGTCCAGCAGGGCCCCGGCGACGAGGACGAGCATCCACATTCCCCGCACGCTAGCATGCGGGCCGTGGACGAGCGCCTCGAGGACTTCACCGGCCTGTTGCGGCAGAACGGCCTGCGGATCTCGCCCGCCGAGGTCGCCGACGCGGCGCAGGCGGCGCTGCTCGTCGGAATGGAGGATCGCGCCGCCTTTCGCGGTGCGTTGCGCGCGACGCTGGTCAAGCGGGGTCAGGACGCGCCCGTCTTCGACCGGCTGTTCGAGCTGTACTTCACCGGCGCCAAGGACCTGGTCGAAGGTCTGCAGGAGTCGCTGCTCGATGCGCTCGAGAGCGAGAAACTGGACGAGCTGCAGCTGGAGGAGATCGCTCGGATGCTGGCCCGGATGTCGCCGCTCACGCAGGCGCTCGCGGCCGGCCGCGCCGATCGGCTCGCGCGCATCCTGCGGCAGGCGATGCTCGGCATCGACTTTCGCGGACTGCAGAGCCCGCTGCAGCGCGGTTTCTACGCCCGCCGGCTGCTGCAGGCGGCAGGAGGGTCGCTGGCGGAAAAGGAGTTGCAGCAGCTGCTGGACCTCCTCCAGCAGCGCGGCCTCGATCCCGCGCGGCTGGAGCTGGCCAGCCGCAAGGTTTCACAGACGCTGCAGGCGCTGGAGGAAGCAGCCCGGCGCGTCGCCAATCGCGAGCAGAAGGCGCGCGACCCCGAGGCGCGCGGCGACAAGTCCCTCCTGCATCGCAGCCTCGCCTCCCTCACCGCCGACGAGGTGCAGCGCATGCGCGCGGTGGTGCGTCGGCTCGCGGAGCGGCTGAAGACGCGCCTCTCGCGCCGCCGCAAGGTCCGCAGGCGCGGGAAGCTGAGCGTCCGCCGGACGCTGCGCAAGAACCTCTCCACCGGAGGCGAGCCGTACAAGCTCGTCTTCCGCGCGCGCCGGCCCGAGCGGCCGGAGATCGTCATCCTTTGCGACGTGAGCGATTCGGTGCGCAACGTCTCGCGGCTGATGCTTCAGTTCGTCTACACGCTGCAGGAGCTCTACGCGCGAGTGCGCAGCTTCGTGTTCGTCAGCGACATCGGCGAGGTCACCCACCTGTTCAAGAACATGGACGTGAGCACCGCCGTCGATCTGGCGACCGCCGGCCGCGTGATCAACCTCTCCGCGAACTCCAACTACGGGCATGCGCTGAAGCTGTTCCACAACACCTGGCTGGGGTCGATCACGCGGCGAACGACGGTCATCGTGATCGGGGATGGGCGCACGAACTACAATCCGCCCAACGCGTGGGCGCTGGCCGATCTGAAGCGCCGGTGCCGGCGCCTGATCTGGCTCTGCCCGGAGGAGCAGCATTCCTGGGGATTCGGCGACAGCGAGATGCCGCTCTACGCGCGGCATTGCGATCGGGTGGAGAGCGTGCGCTCGGTGGACGATCTCGGACGGGTGGCGGCCGAGCTGATGCCGTGAAGCGGCGGTGCGGATGGGGTGGACTCATGCTACGAATCCGCGAGCTTTCATGACCTATCGGGACCCCAACGACTGGCAGGAACAGCTCCAGGCGTCGCTGCGTCGCGCCCAGGAGGCGATCGCGCGTGGCTCCTCCCAACAGGACCAGATGGTCCGCGAATGGACGGAGAACCTGCGCAACGCCTACCCGGACTGGGGGCGGGAGCGGTGGCAGCGGAGGCTCGAGCGAAAGCTGCGCCGCCGCGCCGAGCGCGAGGCCAAGGTGGCGAACGCCAGCCTGTTCGAAGGGTACCTCTGGCTGCTGGGAGCGATCGTCCTCTTCATCATCGCGCTCTCCTCGCTCCCCTTTCTCTGGTGGTTGATCTTTCCCGCGGCGGGGCTCGGGTCGCGGGGCACCCGGGTGATCGCCCGACACAGCCGGATGACGCAGCCGGCGCTCACGGGACCGCACCCGGCGCACCTCAGCAGCACCGCAGGGGCGACGCCGGAGCAGCAGCGCGCGCAGCGGTTCGGCTCGCTCGGTGGCATCGGGCGGGAGTACGACGCCACCGAGGCTCAGCAACGGTCCTCCGGCCCGACCCCTTCGGTGCGCACGGCAGCGGGGCAGCAGGATCCGCGGGACGTCCGCGTCGACGCCATCTGCGACCGGATCCTCGCCGAGCTGCGCACCTCGCCGGACGCCGTGAAGGACATCTTCATCAAGCCCGACGAGACCATCGCCGCGCTGCGCGCCACCTCCCGCAACCTGACCCGGCGGGACCGCGATCTGCGCCGTTTCCTCTCCCCGCAGGACGACGAGCGCCTGGTGCGCGAGCGGGAAGCGCTGCAGAAGCGCGTTGCGGGAGAGAGCGATGAGGTGACCCGGATGCGACTCGCCTCGGCGCTGGCCGCGCTCGAAGCCCAGCGCGAGCAGCGGCAGGAGCTGGCGCGCGCCGCGACACGCTTCGACGCCGAGCACACGCGCATCTCCTACACGCTGGAGAGCCTCTATACCCAGGTGGTCCGGATGCGTTCGGCGGACAGCTCCAGCGTGGACGTGGCGGGCGCCGGTCTGCGGCGCAGCCTCGACATGCTTTCGCAGGAGGCGAACGCGCTCGCCGACGCGCTCGAGCGCGTCAACAGCGGCGAGGCCGAGCGCATGCGAAAGGTCGCGGCCGCGCCGGGCGGCGAGTCGGGCGCGGCTCCTCCGGCCGCTCCCGGCAAGAGGGAGAAGGCGTGATCCGGCCGTTCGGGGGAAGGACGCCACAGGTGGATGAAGCCGCGTTCGTCGCTCCCAGCGCCGTCGTGATCGGCGACGTGGCGATCGGCGCCCGCAGCAGCATCTGGTACGGCGCGGTGCTGCGCGGGGACGTGGAGAGCATCCGCATCGGCAGCGAGACGAACATCCAGGACAACACCGTCATCCATGTCGACTCGAGCGGGTTCTCGACGGTGGTGGGCGACCGGGTGACGGTCGGCCACAGCGTGGTCCTGCACGGATGCCGCATCGGCGACAACGCGCTGATCGGCATCGGTAGCATCGTGCTGAACGGGGCCGAGGTGGGGGAAGGGGCGATGGTGGGCGCCGGAAGCGTCGTCACCCCGGGCACGAAAATCCCTCCGGGGATGCTCGCACACGGCTCTCCCGCCCGGGTGAAGCGCCCCCTGACGGACGAGGAGAAGCGGCACGTGCAAGCGGGTATCGAGAACTACATCCTCCTCGGACGGGAGCACCGCTGATGGCGCAGGTGCCGCCGACCCGCCTCGACAAACCGGTTGCTTTGCGGGCGTCGCATCTGCTGCGCGATTTCACCGACGTCGGGGTGAAGATCCTCGCCGAGATCGCCTCGCAGCGGAGCGTCGGCAAGGGCACCTACGCGTTCAAGGCAGGGGAAGCGTCCAGCACGCTCTCGTTCGTGGCGAAGGGGACGCTGCAGCTCCTGCCGCTCGACGGCGGCGCCGCGCTCGGGGAAGTCCTCTCCGGCGACACCGTGGGCGGGATCGCGCTGCTCGTCGACTGCGAGCACGTCGTTTCCGCGCTGGCCGCGGACGACGTGGAACTGCTCGAGTTGACGCGCGCGGCATTCGACGAGATGAAGCGGACGCATCCGCGCACGGCGCTGAAGCTCGCGCTGGCGCTCACCCAGGACCTGGCCGAGCGCTTGCGGGAGGCGAAAGGGCCGCTTCGAGAGTTCCTGGTGTGGCAGATCAGCAAGCGCCAGGTGTGAGCGCGGCCGTTTGCGGATTCGCCACGCGATCGTCATCGTGCTGTAGCGGTCTGCCGGGCGCGTCCGGGGTGGAACTTGCGGTCCCCATCCAAGACCGACTAGCTTCAGACGATCGTCCCAACCGAGGCGGTGTGGTCTGAAGGACTGGCTCTTTCATTTCCTCACCAACTTCCACGGGCCGGCCGCGTATATCGGCGTTCTCTTCGTGTTGATTACGTGTGGTTTGGGCGTGCCGCTGCCCGAGGACGTGCCCCTGATCACGGGCGGCTGGCTGGTCGGCCGCACCGGGTCGCTGCCGCTGATGATCTTCACGGGCCTCGCCGGCATCCTCATCGGCGATAGCTTCATCTTTCGCGCCGGGCAGATCTACGGCGAGAAGCTTCTGGACACGCGCCTTGGCCGGCACATCCCGGGTGAGCGCGTCCAGCGCACGATCGCGGCCTTCGATCGGCACGGCCCCAAGTTCATCATGGCCGCGCGGTTCGTGCCGGGGTTGCGCGCGGTCACCTACTTCGTGGCGGGCCTGACGGGCGTTCCGTATTGGAAGTTCATCACCTACGACGGGCTTGCGGCCTGCGTCTCCGCCCCGGCGTGGGTGTATCTCGGCTACTGGGCGCGCAAGCACCGGATGCTCAACAGCGCCTGGGAGTGGTCGGCGCAGGCGCAGATCGCGGCGTTCGCGGTGATCGCCGGACTGACCGTGCTGTACGTCCTCTTCCTCGCCATCCGGCGGCGTTGGCGGCGCAAGCGCGGACTGCCGGTGAGCACGCCGCCCATCCCGCTGCAGCGGGTGGAGGGCGGACTCGATCGCCGGGCGGGCATGCGGCGCTCATGAGCCGTAGCCGGGACCGGCGTTCTCCAGCCCGCGCGCGACAAGCGGAGGAGCCCGTTTCCGGCCGGCAATCCGCATTGCCGCGAGCCTCTCTCGCCGCTAGACTGGTCCGCTTACCGGAGCGGCGAATGATCGATCCCAAGGTGCCGTTAGCCCTCACGTTCGACGACGTTCTCCTGCTTCCCGCGGAGAGCAACGTGCTGCCGCGGCAAGTGGATGTAAGCGCTCAGCTCACACGCAACCTGCGCCTGAAGATCCCGCTGGTGAGCGCGGCGATGGACACCGTCACCGAGGCCCGCACGGCGATCGCCATGGCGCAGGAAGGTGGGATGGGATTCGTCCACAAGAACTTCACCGTCCAGCAGCAGGCCCTGGAGGTGACGAAGGTCAAGAAGTACGAGAGCGGCATGGTGGTGGACCCGGTGACCATCGAGCCTGACGCTCCCGTGCACAAGGCCGTGGCCCTGATGCGGCAGCACGAGATCAGCGGCATTCCGGTGACCAAGAACGGCCGCCTGGTCGGCATCCTCACCAACCGCGATCTGCGCTTCGAGAAGAACCTCGACCAGAAGGTCGAGGCGATGATGACGCGTGACCTGGTGACCTGCGGCGAGGGCATCTCCCAAGAAGAGGCCAAGGAGCTGCTCCACCGGAACCGGATCGAGAAGCTCCTGGTGGTGGATCACAAGTACGAGCTGAAGGGCCTCATCACCATCAAGGACATCGAGAAGACGCGCGCCCATCCGAACGCGGCGAAGGACGGGAAGGGTCGCCTGCTGGTCGGCGCGGCTGTCGGCGTCGGGGCTGATCGGGATGAGCGCGTGCACGCGCTGCTCCAGGCCGGCGCGGACGTGATCGCGGTGGACACGGCGCACGGCCATTCGCGCGGCGTGCTCGACGCCATCCGGGACCTGAAGCGCAATTTCAAGGGTATCGAGATCGTCGCCGGCAACGTGGCCACCGGCGAAGGCGCCGCGGCGCTCTGTGAGGCCGGCGCGGATGCGGTGAAGGTGGGGATCGGTCCGGGCTCGATCTGCACCACGCGGGTGGTGGCGGGCGTCGGCGTCCCGCAGATCACCGCCATCGACAACTGCGTGCGCGCGACGGCGCGCCATGGGGTGCCCTGCGTCTCGGACGGCGGAATCAAGTACTCGGGCGACATCGTCAAGGCGCTGGCGGCGGGAGCCCACACGGTGATGATCGGCTCGCTCTTCGCCGGCACGGAGGAAGCGCCGGGCGACGTGATCCTCTTCCAGGGGCGGTCCTACAAGTCGTACCGCGGGATGGGGTCGATGGGCGCGATGAAGAAGGGCTCCCGCGACCGCTACTTCCAGGATGACGCAGAGGAGCTGAAGCTGGTCCCGGAGGGGATCGAGGGGCGCGTTCCCTACAAGGGTCCGTTGGCGATGAACGTGTTCCAGTTGGTGGGCGGCCTGCGCAGCGGGATGGGCTACACCGGCTGCCGCAGCATCGACGAGCTGCGATCGAAGGCGAAGTTCGTGCGGATCACCGCGGCCGGTTTGCGCGAGAGCCACGTGCACGACGTGCAGGTGACCCAGGAAGCCCCGAACTACCGCGTCGAGACCTGAGGGGTTGAAGCCGCGGCTCGTCGCGCTGATCATCCTCGGCGCTCCCGTCCTCCTCTTCCTGCTCAACGGGATCCGGGCCGTGCAGCTCGCCCGTGAAGGCGAGGTCCCGGAAGTCTTTCGCGACCTCGACTGCGACGGCAGGACGTCGTGGGTGGAGTGGCTGCGCGGGGGGATCGATTTTCGTCTGCGGCCATCGCAGCTCGTGCCCGGGTGCCAGGACGTGTACGCTGCGAAGACCGGAAAGGCGCTGGTCGTGCGCTGTGAAGCCGCCCCGCGATGTCGCTTGGCGCGCGATATCGTCAAGTGAACAGTTGGTTCATCCGGTTGAACTGCACTCGGGTCCGCGACGCTCCGCGATCAGGCGAACGCGGCTTCCGGGAGCCGGCGTCCATCCCGCGACTCGCGCCACTCGGCGAACGCCCAGGCTCCGACGAAAGCGAGCTGGGTGATGCCGTTGAGCAGGTACACCCGCGAGATGCGGCGGCGACGCCCGGCATACCAGAAGTCCATGGCGGCGAAGCTCAGCGCCGTGCTCACACCGAGGATGCGCAACTCGCGGGCGACCTTGCCGCGGAGGCCGGCGGCACCGAGCGCAGCGCCGATGTTTGCCATGCACGCGCCGACGCCCTTCGGCAGCCAACCCTCGAACTTCGGCCCCGTGACCTTCATGAAACTGCCCAGGTCGAGGATCGGCCAGAGGCCGGCGGCGACGAGGTACGCGCCCTGGACGATCGCCACCCGCGCGGCGGGAGGACGGCGGACGCGGGCCGGCGGCGGCTTGGCCTCGTGCGGGCCCGGCCTGATCGGGCGAGCGGTTGCCTGGTCGATCTTCATCTCAGCCATGCAGCGGTCCCCTCCTGCGGAAAGTTAGGGCGCGGGCGGGCGCGACGGCAGTCCGGTAGAATGCGCAGCCTGATGCCCGAGATCCGAAAGACGGTCTGCAACCGCGACTGCCCGGACGCCTGCTCGGTCGTCGCGCACGTCGTGAACGGCCGCGTCGTCCAGCTCGGCGGGGACCCCTCGCACCCGGTGACCCAGGGATTCCTCTGCTGGCGGACGAACAACTTCCTCCCGCTGCAGTACTCGCCCGAGCGGCTGACGACGCCACTCTTGCGCGGAAAGCCCGTGTCCTGGGACGAGGCGCTCGATTTCGCCGCCCGCGAGCTGCTGCGCATCCGCGCCGAGTCCGGACCCGCAGCGATCTTCCACTACCGCAGCGGCGGAAGCCTGGGCGCGCTGAAGCACCTGAGCGACTACTTCTTCGAGAAGCTCGGGCCGGTGACGACCAAGCGCGGCGACATCTGCTCAGGGGCCGGCGACGAAGCGCAGATGCTCGACTTCGGCGAGGAGGACTCGCACGACGTCTTCGACCTGCGCAACTCCCGCAACATCATCCTCTGGGGGAAGAACCCGGTCGTCTCCTCGCCGCATCTCGTCCCGGTGCTGAAGGAGGCGAGCGCCGCGAAGCTCTTGATCGATCCCGTCTGGCACAAGTCGGCGCGCCTCTGCGAGGAGTTCGTGCAGCCGCGGCCGGGCGGTGATTTCTCTCTCGCGATGGCGGTCGCCCGCGTCCTGTTCGAGCGCGGCTGGACGGAACCCGGATTCGAGAAGTACTGCGACAACGTCGACGGATTCCGCGCCCTCGCCTTCGCTCATGGCGTCGCCGGCTGGTGCGAGGACGCCGACGTGTCGCCGGCGGCCGCGGAGGACATCGCGCGCCGGCTGCACGAGGGTCCCGCGGCGATCCTCGTCGGCTGGGGAATGGCGAGACGCGTGAACGGCGGCGCGATCGTGCGCGCCCTCGACGCCCTCTGCGCCATCTCCGGGAACCTGGGCGTGCCGGGCGGGGGCGTCTCCTATTATTTCAAGCGGCGCAAGACGTTCGATCACACCTTCATCCGCGGGATCGCGGCAGCGCCGCGCACCGTGCTGGAGCCCCTCTTCGGGCCCGAGGTGCTCGCCTTCAGGGACCCGCCGATCCGCGCGGTCTGGATCACCGCCGGCAACCCGGTCGCGATGTTGCCCGAGTCCGCAACCGTGGACCGCGCGCTGCGCACGCGCGAGTTCGTCTGCGTGGTCGACTCCTGGCCCACGGACAGCACGCGGGCGGCGACGCTGGTGCTCCCGACCACGACGTTGCTCGAGGCTGACGACCTGGTCGGCGCCTACGGTCACCACTGGGTTGGAGCCGCTCGTCCCGTGGTCCCGCCGCCTCCCGGCGTGAAGTCCGATCTCCAGATCCTGCAGGAACTTTCTTCCCGCGTCGGCCTGGACGGCGTGCTGGACGGGAGCGCGCGCGACTGGAAGGAGCGCATCCTGCGCAAGGACGCCGGCTTTACGGTCGCGCAGATCGAGTCCGACGGCCCCCAGCGCAGCGCGCTCTCGCCGGAGGTGCTGTTCGCGGACCGGAAGTTCGCGACGAAGAGCGGCAGGGTGAACCTGATCACCTCGGCGCCGTCCCGCTCCCAGGTGAGCGCGGAGTACCCGCTCTACCTCATGGCGCTCGCCACGGAGAAGTCGCAGAGCTCGCAGTGGTCGAAGGGCCAGCCTTCCGGCCCGCCCGTAGTGACCGTCCACCCCGACGCTGCCGGGGACATCCCGGACGGTGGATTTGCCCGTCTCGAGTCGGCGATCGGATCTTTGCCGATTCAAGTCCGCCACGACCCGCGCCAACGCCGCGACGTCGCATTGCTCGCCAAGGGCGGCCACCTCCGCGAGAACCGCAACGCGAATCTTCTCTCCCGGGCCCGCGCCACCGACCTGGGCGGCGGCGGTGCCCTCTACGACGAGCCGGTCCGCCTCGTTACGTGATCCGAACGCCTCGCGCGTCCGCGAGCGGTCGAGCGTTTCCGCACGGTCATGCCGCGGACCAGCGATTCGAGCGGAACATCCAAGCGGCGCCAGATCTTCGTGACCATCTGTGCGGACAGCCCGCGCTTCCCATGCAGGATCTCGTAGGCTCGCGAGCGGCTGCCGAGGAGACGGGCCAGCGTCTTCGCCTGGGCAGCGGGTGTGTGAAAACCGAGTTGGTCCAGGCGAAAACGAATGGCTTCGATGGCATTCGGAGGTGCTATCGGGTGGTGCTTGTCCTCGAACGCCTCGACCAGGGTGGTGAGCACCTCCAAGCGGTCACGCTCGACGTCCGAAGGATGCTCGACGTCCATCAAGGCATCGATCTCGGCAAGTGCCCGGTTGAGATCGTCCTCGGACCTGACGGGGAATACCTCCACCGTCCTAGACGGTCGCGGCGTCGATGCGGTCGTATTCGGCATGAGTCCCCACGAATCGGATGAACACGACCGGTGGTCGGTAGCGTACGACCAGGCGGTACTTGTTCCCCTTGATGTTGAACACGATTCGATCTCTCCCCACGAAACTGGCGCTCGGGTATCTCCTCTTGACCTCCGCTGTGTCCGGCCAGTTCGCCTTTCTCAACTCGCTGAACCACGCAGCGAGGGGGGGCCTGGCATCCGGATGCAACCGCCAGAAAGCGATCAGCCGCTTCCGGGAGATCACGTTCACCCAGCCGAATATAGTATGATCCCATGCTGGGAGCAAATGCTCCCGTCCTGGGATCGATTGCAGTTGTCAGGCGGCCGGGTTCCCACTAGACTGCGCCGCCTCCTGGAGGGCCGGTGGCGGACATCCATGCAGAAAGAATCCTGATTCTGGACTTCGGGTCGCAGTACACGCAGCTCATCGCCCGCCGGATCCGCGAGCTGCACGTCTACTGCGAGCTCCACCCCTGCACGATGCCGTTCGACCAGATCCGCGCCTTCGGGGCGAAGGGCATCGTCCTCTCCGGCAGCCCCTACAGCGTCGAGCAGCCCGGCGCACCGATGGTCGATGCGAAGATCTTCGAGCTGGGCGTGCCGGTCCTCGGCGTCTGCTACGGGCTGCAGCTCATGGCCAAGCTGCTGGGCGGGCAGATCGATCGGACCGCGCACCGCGAATATGGGCCGGCGCGCCTGGAAGTCCTCGAGCCCATCGGGCCCTTCCGCGAGATGCAGCCCGGCGAGCACCTCGACGTCTGGATGTCGCACGGCGACAAGGTCTCCGCGCCGCCCAAGGGCTTCCGCACGCTGGCGAAGACGGCCAACTCTCCGTATGCGGCGGTCGGGGACCCGAAGCGCAAGCTCTATGCGCTTCAGTTCCACGCCGAGGTCGCGCATACCCCCCGCGGGCGCGAGCTGTACGAGGCGTTCCTCGAGGAGTGCGGCGTCTCCTTCAACTTCAGGATGGGCGCGTTCGCGGAGGAAGCGATCAAGCAGGTCCGCGAAAAAGTCGGAAAGGAGCGGGTCATCTGCGCGCTCTCCGGCGGAGTGGACAGCGCGGTCGTGGCGCTGCTGCTGCACAAGGCCATCGGCCGGCAGCTCCAGTGCATCTTCGTCGACAACGGGCTGTTGCGCGAGGGCGAAGCCTCCCAGGTGGAGCAGACGTTCAAGGACCGGTTCCACGTCCCGCTGCGCGGCGTCGACGCGCGCAAGCGCTTCCTGGACGCACTGCACGGAGTCATCGACCCCGAGCAGAAGCGAAAGATCATCGGCCGCGAGTTCATCGCGGTGTTCGAGGACGAAGTGGAGAAGGATCGCCGCGAGCACGGCGAGGCCCGCTTCCTCGCCCAGGGCACGCTCTATCCCGACGTGATCGAGAGCGTCTCCTTCAAGGGGCCGAGCGCCACCATCAAGAGCCACCACAACGTCGGTGGCCTGCCCGAGCGGATGAAGATGCGGCTGATCGAGCCGCTACGCGAGCTGTTCAAGGACGAAGTCCGCGCGCTCGGCCGCGAGCTGGGCCTCCCCGAAGCCATCGTCTCCCGGCAGCCGTTCCCGGGGCCGGGGCTCGCCATCCGCGTGCTGGGCGAGGTCACCGAGGAGCGCCTGGCGATCGTGCGCAAGGCCGACGTCATCGTGCAGGAGGAAGTCGCGAACGCGGGCCTGCGCGAGAAGGTCTGGCAGGCGTTCGCGGTGCTCCTGCCGGTCAAGTCGGTCGGCGTTATGGGCGACGAGCGCACCTACGAGTCCGCCTGCGTCCTGCGCGCCGTCGAGAGCCTCGACGGAATGACCGCCGACTGGGCGCGTCTGCCCTGGGACCTGGTGGCGAGGATCTCCAGCCGGGTCACCAACGAAGTGCGCGGCATCAACCGGGTGGTCCTCGACGTCAGCAGCAAGCCCCCCGCGACCATCGAGTGGGAGTAGGGGCGGGGTGTTCGGGAAGGCGCGTGGGCGTCCATCCGGGCGGTGGGTCTGGCCATGCATGCTCCACCGGATGCGCCTCGCCGTCGCCCTGCTGGTTCCGGCGATCGCGGCATCCGTCCGCGCGGACAGCATGACCAATCAGGTGATCGTCAGCGCCACGCAGGCGACGGAGGCAAATCCGCGCTCGATCGTCTTCACCGACATGCTCAACTCGAGCTTCGACATCGGCGATGCCTGGACGGTGAGCGCCGGCGCAAGCATTACGCTGGAAGGGGAGACCCCTGCCGCGAGCCGCGCCCGGTTCGGCCAGAGTGGAAGCGCCGTCACCCTGTTCAGCGCCGGCGTGGACTGGTCGGCAACCAATCAAGTCAACATCGGCGCGTCCCTCGACGTATCGCCTCGGAGCACGCAGTTCGCCGGAACCCCGGTCACCCTGCGCCAGGCCAACGGCAACGAGCTCAGCGGCGATGCCCAGGTGCGCTCGCAGACTTCGCAGATCACTGGCGGCATCGACATTTCCTGGGATTCACCCGGCAAGTCCGACCTGGAGTGGTCGTTCAACGGCGGGATCGCCTTCTCCCATTACGGCATCGAGCAGAGCATCTCGCACGTCCGCACGGACACGGGATCGACGTTGACCGCGCAGCAGCTCCGCCAGCAAACCATCGCGTACTGCAACGCGCATCCGAGGATCCGCAACTGCGGCCAGAACCTGCTCGCGGCCCTCGACGCCGTGCCGACGCCGCTCGATTACGAAAGGCTCTCGGCCGGGGCGACGGCCACGCTGTACGGCGATACCGACTTGTCGCTGCTCGGAGATTGGTATCTCTACGACGAGGATCCGGCGAAGATCGGCTACTTCGGGCTGGCCGCGCTCGGCCGCGGCCCCGGTCTGCCCATCGCTCCGCTGCAGTACCAGATCCGGCCCGAGGTGCAGCATCGCATGGGGGACTTCTCCGCCCGCCTTTGGGTCGAAGCCGGTGAATACGTCGCCGGCACCGGCGAGAGCACGGCGGGCATCGGAGGGCGGTTTCAGTACCGGTTCACGAAATCGTTCCGCGCCTGGTTGACGCTCTCGGGACAACGCGACGTGGACTCCGGCGGCAATGTCACGCGATCCGGAAGCGTCGCGGCGGGCGCCGGATATCGCTGGTAACGCACTGCGTCCCGCCCGGGGCCGAGTTGGGGCGTTCGCTTCCGAACAATCCATCGAGGCGGGCCGCCCGCACGGGGTGAGGCGGCCTGCCCATGACGCGGTGCGTCTCGAGGCAGGGAGGGGAACCGAGTTGACGTAATCTTTCTTATCAGACGTTCCGGATGTAGGAGCAAAATGAAAATGTCCGCCGGCGACGTGGCGTCGCCTGAAAGGCGGACTGGTGGCCCAGGAGCTGGTCGAGATGAGCAGCAAGGAGCTGGACCGTCTCG
>Ga0137415_10003140_pt1 | contig 16390 bp, 20 predicted proteins | sample CZODoug3_1_1_16f_FD_183082 | JGI IMG/M metagenome (GOLD analysis project Ga0137415, IMG submission 183082) | Vadose zone soil fungal communities from Angelo Coast Range Reserve, California, USA - CZODoug3_1_1_16fungal (Hybrid Assembly) | ecosystem: Environmental > Terrestrial > Soil > Vadose...
CGGCACACCGCTCGCCATTCTCGGCGGCATCGGCCGCGCGGCGCGGCTCGGCGCGATCGTCAAGGGCGGAGTCCACCTCGAGACGCTCGGTCGCGTGGACACAGTCGTGCTCGACAAGACCGGCACCCTCACGTACGGGCGGCCTGAGGTGCAGCGCGTTCTCCCCGTGGATGGCGCGACATCGGAAGACGTGCTGACCGCCGCCGCGAGCGCCGAGCTGCGCTCGGAGCATCCGCTCGGGCAGGCGATCGTCGCGCACGCTCGCGCGCGGCGGCGGCCCGGCGTCGAGCCCGACAGTTTTGCCTATACGCCCGGCCGCGGGATCGCGGCCGAGGTTGCCGGCACCACGGTGCTGGTCGGCAACCGAGCCTGGATGAGGGATCGCGGTGTCGTGATGCCGGAGCCCGGCATCGATGGTCACAGCGCGACGGCGGCGGCCTCCGAGGTCCTCGTCGCCCGCAACGGGCGTCTGCTCGGCGCGATCGCCGTCGCCGACACCGTGCGCCCGGAAGCGCAGCGAGCGATCGACGCCCTTGGCCGGATGCGCATGCGGACGATCTTGCTCACCGGCGACGCGCGGGGGGTCGCCGAGGCCGTCGCGAGCGGGCTGGGCATCCGGGAGGTCGAGGCTGACCTCTTGCCCGAAGACAAACTTCAGCGGATCAACCGGCTGGTGGCCGCCGGGAGAACCGTGGCGATGATCGGCGATGGCATCAACGACGCGCCCGCCCTCGCCGCGGCGAGTGTCGGCATCGGCATGGGTTCGGGCACGGACGTTGCGCGCGAGAGCGCAGATGTGGTGCTGCTCGGGAACGATCTCGCCCGCTTTGTCGAAACCCTCGCCGTGGCCCGTCGCACCCGCGGCATCATCTGGCAGAACTTCGCCGGCACGCTTGTCGTCGATGCGCTCGGGATCGGGTTGGCCGCCTTCGGTTTTCTCGGTCCGCTGTTCGCGGCATTCATCCATGTCGCGTCGGAACTGACCTTCATTTTGAATTCCGCGCGGCTTCTCCCGCCGCCCCAAACTGCAAGCAGGTCCCGAATCAAAGAGCCGACGGGGCCGCCGCCATAGCGAGGGGACCGTAGCCAGCGGTCGCATCACGACGAATCGCATCGGGAGCATCTACGATGCCGAGTCCGGCCGTCCCGCGAATGCTCGCCGTAACGCTTCGATCTCGATCTTTTTCATTTTCAGCATCGCCGTCATGACCCGCTTCGATTTTTCGGGGTCCTTGTCCTGCAGCATCTCGACCAAGACAGTGGGGACAACTTGCCAGGAAACACCGAATCTGTCCTTGAGCCAGCCGCACTGGACTTGCTGCCCGCCAGCGGAGAGCTTCTCCCAAAAGTGGTCTACTTCCTCCTGCGTCGCGCAGTTCACGACAAAGGATATTGCCTCGGTAAATTTGAATAATGGGCCCCCGTTTAAGGCGACAAATCCTTGCCCACTGAGCTCAAATGCCACCGTCATGACCGATCCCGGCGGCCTTCCCGAGGCCTTCGCCGACTCTTCCTCATAGCGGGCAGTACCGACGATCTTGGACTTTTTAAAAATCGACACATAAAAATTCGCCGCCTCTTCGGCTTGGTTATCGAACCATAGAAACGGGGTGATCTTTTGCGTCGTCTCTCGCACTGGTCCCTCCTAATGCGCCCGGCGTTTTGTTTCCATGGGTAGGTCGAACGGCGAGCCCCCAAATCGACAGCGGCGACTGTCCGGGAGGTGAGGGCATCTCGCGCCTCCGCGCCGAAAAGCTGCGGGGCGCATCCCCGCGGCGACTCCAGATGCGGCGAGGACGTGCCGGCTCGCCGATCTTCACGCAACCCGCGCGGTGCACGGTGACGAAGACGGTCGCCGCACCGGCGATCACGATCGCGGAGCCCACCAGCCCAACGCGGCCCATCGTCGCGACCGCCGCCGCCCCGAGGTGGTAGGCGACGAGAGCGATGGTGGCCGCCCAGGCCACCCCGCCTGCCATGTTCCATAGAAAGAACCGCCACCAGTCCATCCGTGCCACACCGGCCGTAAACGCCCCAGTGACCCGCAGCACCGGGATGAACCGCGCGAGGAAGACGCTCTTACCTCCGTGGGCCCTGAAAAAGCGCTCGGCGGGCGGCAGAACGCGGTCGGCATAACGCGCCAGCGGACGCCATCGCTCGAGAAGTCGCCGTCCGCCACGCAGGCCGATCCAGTAGCCGATGTTGTCGCCGACGACGGCCGCCACGGCCGCAACCGCGATTACGGAGCTCAGGGCAAAGATGCCGCGTGTCGCGAGGACGCTGGCAACAATGAGGGCGGTCTCTCCCGGCACCGGTATCCCGGCCGACTCCAGGATGACACCCAGGAACAGCGCCGAGAGACCGTAGGTCGAGACGAGCTCCGTCATGCAGCGCCAGCTCTCTCTCGGGGATGCACTTCGTTCCACCAGGCAGCCGCCCCACCGCAGCCGATGCCGAGCGCTGCGCCCCCAACGACATCGAGGGGCCAATGGGCGTGAAGCGCGATCCGGGCTGTCGCCACAAGGACGATGCAGAGCGCCGCCACCGCCCATGCCGCCGTCTTCCCCGCGCGTGTCGGTATTGCCTTCGTGGCGAGATAGCCGACCATGACGAAGAAGGCGGCGGCGGCCGTGACGTGTCCGCTCGGAAAACCAAGCGCATGCCCAAGCGGTCTCGGACGTCCGACGAAGGACTTGCCGAGGATCTCGAGGGTTCCGGCGCCGAGCATCGCCCCGAGCCACAGCCACCACCGCGCGCACACCTCGGAGGGGAAGGCAGCCACGACGACGAACCCGATCGGAACGAGGCCCCAGACGTCCCCGAGATGGTTCAGCAACCGGAAGGGCGTGTTGCCCGCCTCCGTCGTCTCGTCGAGAACCCCGACGTACGCCGCTCGCTCGACGGTCGAAACGCCGCCGAATTTTGCCGAGAGTGCCAAACCAAGAAACAGGATCCCCGCGGCGATCACGATCACGCGCCACCCGCTGGTCGCGCCGGGCTTGCGGGTCAGGCGGCGACGCGGCGGTGACCGCATGATCGCGACCACAGCCAGGAGGACGGCGAGCGCGGCCGGTTCTCCGACTGCAAGCGGCAACACGTGGGCGGGATTCAATACGCGAACGTCCCGCACCGTCAGCTGCGCCAAGCCGCTACTGTCAACATGCGGGGCGGCGTCGAAGAGAGCGGAGGCGTAGACGCCGAGAGGGCCCGGCTGGATCATGATGAGGCGCCAGGTGACTGCCGCCGACGCGCCAGGGCGAAGAGAGGGCAACGCGAGCGACTCGGGATCATTCGTCCACGTCTCCAGACCGAGCGCCATCGGTTCCTGTGGATGCAAGTCCACGAGCCCGAGGAACACGGTGACGTCACGGAGGCGGCGGCCAGACACGTTCGTGACCGTCGCGTTGACCGTCACGTGATCACCTGTCTTCACAACTCTCTGGTCCGTCCGGACGTCGATCCGGAGCGACGACGGCTCCTCCGCTGTGCCGCCCGACATCACCGGCGCGGCGTCCACGGGGCGGGGACCGGCGAGGAGGGCGACGCTCAGGATGACGAACACGAGTGGCGCTAGAGCGCGTCCCCCGGCTCGCCGTGCCCATCCAATCATCGTTTCGTCTCGTTGCGACGTCGCCACAGGAGGCCGCTGCACCCCGCGACGACGAGGAGCGGCACGCCGACGACCGCCGGCAGCACCGTCTGCGATCGTAGGTTATGCACGGGGGCGATGTCCCACGTCAGCGGCGCGCTGTTGATCACGGCTCCGGAGCCGCTGACGACCGCGGTCGCAAGCACGGCGAGTCGCCCGGACTGAACCATGCGCAGAGGCCATGTCCTAGCGAGTCCGTGACCCGGCTCGAGACGTGCAACGTGCCCCGCCGCGGGAGAGGCGGTCCAATCCTCGACACCGAGCGGCACCGCGGGAGTTCCGGAACGATCCACGAGCGAGAGCATCAAGACCACGTTGTCGAGGGGCAGCGTCCCCGCGTTCGTGATGGTGGCGGTGACGACGGCGCGGTCACCGGCGGCTTGTGGGTGACTCGCGCTCGTGAGCTCAATCCGCAGCGGCGTGATCGGCGCGGCCGCGACCACGCCGGGGGCAAGCAACAGCGTGAAGCCCGCGAGCGTCCAACGTGCGTAACGAGGGTGCCCTCCAACCGGCCGCTGTGTCGCACTCATGGACGCACTACTCGAGCGCGACGCCAGTCAGGCGCCACCACCCGAAGAGGAGGCCGGTACCGGCAAACACCGTCAAGGTCTTTAGGCGCATCCGCTGTACGGCGAAGCCCTGCTCATCGATGATCACGCTATCGAGCGTGTTCATCACATTGGCGAACGGATTCACGGCGTCGTACGCGCGCCCCACCCAGTTGGTTCGGAGCGACGAGCCCAGCAGAGCCGGAGCGGTCAACCCTGCATAGACGATCAGCGCGAGGAGGAGACTAGTCCGGACCGTGGGCACGCGAGCGGAGACGCCAATGGTCCACGCTGCCATCCCGACCGCGAGTAACGATCCGGCCCCGAGAAAGTACGCGGCGGATACGAAAAAGCCGCCGCTGCCCGACGATACGACCATGAAATAGGGCAGGCTGATGATCGCCGTGGCGGCCCACATTGCGAGGGCGCCCGTCAGATAACCGCCCAGCAGCTGGCTCGAAACCACGGGCGCGGCCAGCAAGGGCTCGAGCGTTCCACGCTCGCGCTCTCCGGCCACCGCGTCCGCGGCGGTCACCGTGACCGCGAGAAGCCCGAGCAGCACAACCGCCTGTGCGGTCATGAACATCATCGTCTTCTGGTCCAGGATGCTCAGTTCCGCGCTGGTGAGGAAGAGGTAGACGAGCACGCTCAGCGCGACGCTTGAGATGGGAAGCCAGAGAAGCGCCTTCGGTGTAAAGGCAAGCTCCCGGAGGACCCGGAGACCGATCACCCGCGCAATCATGCCGCGCTCCGCACCGGCTGCGTCACGGCGAAGAAGACGTCTTCGAGGCTCGGCTCGCGTACGACGACCTCGCGAACCTCGGCGCCCGCGCCCACCAGGGCGCGGACGAGGATCTCGGGATGCAGCTCGTGGTCCCTCGGTGTGAGGACGACAGTCTCGGGCGGGGCGACGGTGACCCTCGCGTAGAGCCCGAGCTCCACGGCCACGCGACAGGCCAGGTCCGTCTGCGCGACTCGCACGTCGAGCGTGGGAGCGAGCCTTAGCTGCCGCCGAAGCTCGACGGCCGTCCCCTGTCCGACAAGTCGGCCGTCCGTCATGATGCCGACGCGCGCGCAGACCTCACCGACCTGGTCCAGCGCGTGACTCGAGAGCACGATCGTCGCGCCTTCGTCCTCGTTCATGGTCTGGATGAGCCGCAGGAGGTCCCGCTGTCCCACGGGATCGAGGCCGAGGGTCGGCTCATCGAAGAAGAGCACACGCGGTCGGTGGACGATCGCGCGGGCGATCCCTAGGCGTGCTCGCATGCCGCGAGAGAGCGTACTGATCGGGCTCGAGCGCCGATCCCCGAGACCGACACGCTCGAGCAGCCCCTCGATGCGCGGGCCCGCCTCTCCGCGCGGCATCGCATGGAGGTCGGCGAAGAAACAGAGATACTCGACCGGTGTCATCCAACCGTAGAACCCGGCCGACTCCGGCAGGAGCCCGACGACGGATCGGACGGCGACGGGCTCGGCGCTGACATCGTGGCCGGCGACACGTGCCTCACCGCCCGAGGGACGCAGGAGCCCGACGAGCAGGCGAATCGTCGTGGTCTTGCCGGCTCCGTTGGGACCGAGCAGACCGTAGATCTCGCCGGCCCTGATCTCGACCGACAGATCGGCGACACCGGTGTGCCCCCGGTACTCCTTCGTGAGCCCCCGCGTCTCGATGACGTTCACGGCCTAGTCGTCCTCGTCGCCGTCGGTGCCTACCGCTTCCACGTGGAGCACAACACCCGTTCCGGCGTCTACTTTCACGTCCTTGACCTCGCCCGCAGTCGTCTGGACTTCGACGCTGTACACGAGGTTGCCGTTCTCGTCGTCCAGCGCGGTGCGCAATGCCTTGCCCGGCACCTGCGCCAAAGCGGCGGCGGTGGCATGCGTCAGGTCGATCTTCGCCAGCGGGGCGAGGTGTGCGGCTTCGGCAGCCTCGCCGTGCCGCTTGCCGCGTTCCCCGTGCTCCCCACCAGACTTCTGGTCCATCACCTGAATCGACGACTTGTACGCCGGCTGCCGCTTCTCCTGGCTGACCGCCCGGCCGGCGCCGAGGAAGGCGACCGCCAGCATGGCCGGAATCGCGATGCTCACCACTGTCTTCGCTGTCATCTCACGTTCTCCTTTCGGGAGTAGATCGATCTTCAGCGATCACAGTAGCCGCACGAAGATTACCCGGACCTTTCCTCAGCCTTACAGTTTTGAAAGGTGTAGGCGCGGGAAGCGAAGGGTGAAGCGGGCGCCCTTTCCCGGCTCGCTCGAGACCTCGACCGACCCTCTGTGCGCGGCAACGACGGCCCTCACGACGCTCAGCCCGAGGCCCAGACCACGCTGCCCGCGGCTTGCCTCGCCGCGATACAGGCGCTCCCAAACCCGCGGCAGGTCGACGGGCGAGATTCCGACGCCGTCGTCTTCCACAACGATCACGGTGTCGGCGCGCTCCGCGCAGGCGACAAGATCGACTCGACCGCCTGTGGGGGTGTACTTGATGGCGTTGTCCAGCAGGTTGGCCACCACCTGCCGCAGGCGATTCCGATCGGCGAGAAGACGCAGCTCCCGCGGCGCGGCGATGCCCACCCGAATCGCCTTGTCGTCAGCGATGTCCCGATACAGCTCGACGGCGTCGTCGAGCAACGATCGTACGTCGACGTGATCGAGCTCGAGCTTCAGCGTCCCCGTCTCCGCCTCCGAAATGTCCATCAACGTGTTGAGCATCGCCAGGATGCGATCCGACTCCTCGACGCAGTCGGCGAGCACTTCGCGGTAGCCCGATCCCTCCAGCTCCACACGGAGCGCGGCCTCGGCGACCCCGCGCAGCCGCGCCATCGGCGTCCGAAGATCATGCGCCACGGCATCGAGCGCGCCGCGCATACCGAAGACCAAGCTCGCGATCCTGTCCAGCATCTCGTTGAACAAGCGGCCGAGTTCGTCCAGCTCGTCCTTGGTGCCTCGGGTGGCGACTCGGGCGTCCATCGCGCCGGATTCGATGGCCCGAACGGTGTGCACCATGTCACGGAGCGGCCGAAGGGCGCGCGTCGCGAGATACGCGCCGCCGCCAACCGCGAGGAGGCCGATCGGGAGCATGCTCGCGAGAACGATCCGAGCGAACTGCTCCAAGACCGTGTCGCGACGTTCGGTGCTGGCACCCACCTGAAGGATTGCGCGGTCGGGCGCCCTCATCGAGACGACTTCCAGAGCCGCCTCGTCATCGCGGGCCGCGAGGGACGCCCAGTGCTTTTTGCCGACGACGGCCCCGCGACCGAGGTGCCTCAGATCGAAATCCGCCCACTGGTCGGGTCGGGCGAGCAGCCACGTATCGTCGTCGGGACCGGCGACCCGGATCAAGAACGGCTGAGGCCGAGCCGGCCGCGTCTCGGGCCGTGTCTCGCGCTTGACGGCTTCGAGGCCGCCCGTCTCGTATTCGACAACAACTTCTCGGAGTTTAGCCTCGATACGATCGCGATCCTGACGCTGGAGCGACGAGGCGAGCAACACGTAGGCAAGAACGAACACGGCGGCGGAGCCGATGACGAAGAACGCCGCGTACCAGGCGGCCAGCCGAAACCATACGGTCGTCGGTCTCCACTCACGCAGCTTTGAGAACATAGCCGACCCCTCGAAGGGTATGCAGCAGTTTCGTCGGGAAGTCGCGGTCGATCTTGCTCCTCAGGCGCGAGACGAGCACGTCGACGACGTTGGTCTGGGGATCGAACCCGTACGCCCACACGTGTTCCAGGATCATCGTCTTCGAGACCGGGCGGCCCGCGTTCCGCATCAGGAATTCGAGGAGTGAAAACTCCCGGGGTTGAAGCTCCAGCCGGCGCCCGCCTCGGATGACCTCTCGGGTCAGCACGTCCACGGTGAGATCGCCGACGGCGAGGCGAGTCGTCTCCCCGGGCGCCGCCGTGGCCCTGCGGATCAGGGCGTGGACACGCGCGAGCAGCTCCGCGAACGCAAACGGCTTCGTGAGGTAGTCGTCGCCGCCACGCTGCAGCCCTTTGACCCGGTCGTCGATCGACCGCTTAGCACTCAAGATGAGCACGGGCGTCAGGATCTTGTCCCGCCGCATCGCTTCGACGAGGCTGAGCCCGTCCATCCCGGGCAGCATGATGTCGACGATGGCGGCGTCGTAGGGCTCGGTCTGTGTCAGTTCGAGGGCGCCCTCGGCGTTGACGGCGTGGTCCACCGCGAAGCCGGCTTGCCGCAGGCCGGCGACGACGAACGACGCGATCGTATGGTCGTCTTCGACGACGAGGATCCTCACGCCGGGCGTACCGGGCGTCCCGGAGGCCGACTCATGACATTCAAGTTACTCCGCTGCCAATTGAGATGCGCTCTTCATGCGAGGCCCGTCTGCCCACATCCTTGCCCAGCACACACTGCCCCGGCCAGCGGGCAAGCACCGCGCCCAGCTTTCGAATTCGTGCGGAAACCTGAGCGCGCCTGAAGCGTCGGCCCCGACATACCCCTCGGAAGGGTGGAGGGTCTTCCAGTTGGGCGACGGCGGGACCGATCGGCACATCGCGAAATGCCAAGGGGGAAAGCAATGAACCGACGTGGGCGCATTCACGTAATCATGGGACTCTGTGCCGTGCTGACCGCCAGTTCCGCGTGGGCCAATAGCAGCCCCTTTGTTGGCCGCTGGCACTGGAACAAGGCACATTCCACGCCTCCGCTTGGCGAGCCGATGCCGCAGGATTTCATCAGCGAGATCTCTAAAGCGGACCCGAGCACCGTGAACTGGTCGATCACCATCCTCACCCCGGACGGCCAATCATACGCCGAGACATTCGAAGCCGCGGCCGACGGTGAGTTTCGTCCCCTCAGTAACGACACGACGGTCTCGTTCCGCCTGAGCAGTGACACTCTTCAAGCAACGTTCAAGGGACCGGCCGGTCAATCGGACGCCCAGACTTGCACGCTCTCGGCGGACCAGAAGCAGCTGATATGCAAGGGCGTACTGACCAAGGGAAACGGTCAGACCGCCGATTACGTTGATGTCTATGACCGGATGTAGCCTGCCGATCGCGGCATAGGCGCGGCTGGAACGCAGGTGAACGATATAAGGTTGGAGGCAACGATGACTCGCGGTGCGATTGTCACGAAAGCTATACCCCTCCTGCTCGGCATCACTCTCTCCTTGTCCGGTTGCGTGGCGGAGCCAGTGGGTTACTCCTACGACAGATACCCGTATGATCCGATCTACGGCGACTTCGGTATGTATGGCGCCTGGGACGGCTGGCACCACGGGTGGGATCACGGCCACTGGGATCATCGCGGCTGGGGCCACGGTTTTGCCCATCGTGGACTCGGCAGAGATGGCGGCCTCGGTAGGCACGGTGGCTTCGGCGGGCACGGTCGCGTCGGCGGGCACGGCGGCTCCGGGGGGCGCGGCGGCGGAGGTCATCGCTAGACCTCTCTGACCGATGACGTGGGGACGAGACGATCTTCCAGGCATCCGATGGACTTCTCCGCCGAAGATGTAATGAAGCGGGACGAGGACTACTAGCGCTAAGGTCCTAGGAAATCATTCAAACAGTGGGCACAGTCCCGCCGTCAATGACGTATTCCGTGCCGGTGATGGAAGCAGCGCGCGGCGAGGCGAGGAAGGCGACGAGGTCCGCCACTTCTTTCGGCCGGGCCGGGCGTCCGATCGGGATGCCGCCGAGTGAGTCCATCAAGGCCTGGCGGGCGACCTCGTCGTCAGTGCCCATCTTTTTCGCCAGTTCCCTGACCAGGCCGACAGCGGCTTCTGTCTCGACCCAGCCGGGGGAAACTCTGACCACGCGGATGCCCCTCGGGCTCACCTCCTTGGACAGGCCTTTGCTGTAGTTCGAGAGCGCGGCCTTCGCAGCGGCATAGGCGATGGTGGCCTCGGGCAGCGGCAACTGCCGCTGGATCGAGGTGACGTGGATGATCACGCCAGAGCCCTGTTCGAGCATCGTCGGCAAGAGAGCGCGATCCAGCCGGACGGCCGGAAACAGGTTAAGGTCGAGCGCGCGATGCCATTCTCCATCGTCCAGCACCGCGAAGCCGCCCGCAGGCGCCGACGATCCGCCGACCACGTGGACGATGATGTCGATGCCACCGAGCCGACGGCGCACCGCATCGGCCACGGTCGCACAGCCTTCGGCGGTAGTGATCTCAGCCGCCACGAACAGATTGTCGGGAAGGTTGCCGGGCCGTGTGCGGGCGGTGGTGAGGACCGTCGCACCGGTCTCGCGCAGGCGCGCGGCGACCGCCTCGCCGATCCCCCTTGTACCTCCCGTGACGAGCGCCCGGCGGCCATCGAGTTCGAGATTGTGGCTCATGCACGGATCTCCTGCGACGCGATCTTGTTGCCTTCGAGCCCGAAGACAAACTCAAGGTTGACCGGGCTGCCGGGGAAATTCCCGGCGACGCGATTCGTAACGACGGTCTTACCGTCCTCCCGAACGCACGCGAGGGGCTCGACTGTGTGCTGGTATTTTTTATTGGTCTCTGACTTCCATTGCTTGATGGCTGTCAGGCCTTCGATGGTTTGGCCCTCGTCTCGCACAACGGCGTGATCGGTAAAGCACCGAGCCACCGCTTCCGCATCCTGCCCGTTCTCGACGGCGATATAGGCCGGAATGGGTGCGGGAAGATCGACAGATATATGGTTCTCTCCTCGTCAGTCACAGAGCGACAGGTGAATGATTCCGAGCTCTCCTGTTGCATCGATCCGAGTGTAGAAGTACACTTCCCAAATGACAAGAACATACGAAACAGTAAGGTACTTACCGAAAGGTAATCAGAATCGATTAACGCCGACTTCGGCCGCCCGAGGTGTCGAGGATGCCCTCAAGATTCTGGAGGGACGCTGGAAGCTCGTGATCCTGTTTCATCTCTTCGGCGGCAAGGTGCTCCGCTTCTCGGACCTCCAACGGGCGATTCCCGCGATTTCTCAGAAAATGCTCATCCAGCAGCTTCGCCAGATGGAAACCGATGGGATCGTCCGAAGAATCGTCCATCACCAGGTTCCACCCAAGGTCGAGTATTGCCTGACGAAGTGGGGACAGGCATTGTGCCCGGCGCTCGACGCCTTGCTGAAATGGGCCGCTCTCCACGAGAAGTTGTCTGATTCAGCTGAAGAGCCGGGTGCAGGCGATCAGACGTGAAGCCGGAAGCTCCACCTCTGAGAGAACGCGCTCGGTGGAACCAAACTCGAAGTCGCACAGGTGAGGACCGGACAAGTGGGTCAGAAGCTGGACTGCGGAAGTCAGCGCGCGACGCGGACCGCTTGGTTCCGTTAATTCAGTGACATACAGGCGGCCCCGAGCTTACCCCTGTCAGGTATCGCCATGAACGATGTCGTCCAGGTCCTCGTGCAGTACGGCTATGTCGTCCTCTTCGCCTTCGTGCTCGTGGAGCAGATCGGTCTTCCGATCCCCTCCGTGCCGGTCCTGCTTGGCGTCGGCGCGGTGGCCGGTGGGGGGCGGATGAGCCTGGCGCTCGCGCTTGGCGTGGTGCTCGCGGCGTCACTTCCGCCGGACCTCGTCTGGTATCGGCTCGGCCGGCGCCGCGGCAGTCGCATCCTCGGTCTCCTATGTCGGATCTCACTCGAGCCGGACTCCTGCGTCCGCCGGACCGAGAACCTGTTCACTCGGCGTGGTCGGAAGGCGTTGTTGATCGTGAAGTTCTTCCCCGGGCTGAGCACGCTCGCTTCGACTCTTGCCGGGATGGTCGGCGTCGCGCGATGGCAATTCATCGCGCTTGATGGCCTCGGCGCGATGATGTGGGCCGGCACCTGGATGGGCCTGGGCTACGTCTTCAGCGATGCGCTGGAACTCGTCGCTTCGAAGGTCTCGTACCTCGGAGGCTACGTGCTCGTCATCTTCGGGGCGGCATTGGCGGCCTACATCGCCATCAAGTTCATCCGGCGACAGCTGTTCTTCCGGAGTCTCAGGATCGCGCGCATCACACCCGACGACCTCAAGCGCCGGCTCGATGCCGGAGACGGCGACCTGGCGGTCATCGACACGCGCTCGGCGCTCGACGTTGAGACGGCGCCGTATGCGATCCCGGGCGCGATATGGATTGCCGCGGAGGAGATCGATCAGCGACATCACGAGGTGCCGCGCGACCGGGAGATCGTGGTTTATTGCACCTGACCCAACGAGGCAACGAGCGCCCGTGTGGCGCTGAGGCTCAAGCGAAACGGCGTCACGCGCATCCGGCCTCTCCAAGGAGGCCTGAATCTCTGGATGACGCGGGCGTTCGCGATCGAGGAACTCAAGGTGTCGACCCGGGCGGTGAGCCCTGAATCGGCGACGCCGGAGGTGCAGATCCAATGAGCCGGCTGGCGATGGAACAGATCTCGATGCATTTCTGCCCCCGCTCACCGCCGATGGAGCGATTCTACGAGCCGGATCGAAGCAAGTGCCGCCCAGCGTGGTATTTCGGTAGGACAGACGCAAGTCTCCGGCCCTCACGAATACCTGCCCTTTAGGCCCGCTGACGGCGACCCGCCGGTCCTCGTACGGCCGAGTACTTCGGCGTGCTGTAAGATCAAGGGGTCAGCCCAAGCACCGCCCAAGGATTTCTGCCTGAGCTACCGCGCCGTGCCTGTGGCGGCCTGGGGACGCGGTCAAGTCCTGCATAAGGAGTGCTCGATGGCAACCAGCGTGAGGAGGCACGCCCGGACGAACGGCACCGTCCAGTCCCAGCCGCTGATTGCGGTTCGCGACGTGAAGGCGAGCAGCGGTTGGTACCGACGGCTCTTGAACCTGAAAAGCGGCCACGGAGGCAGAGAATACGAGCGGCTGCTTTGCGACGGTGAGCTCGTGATGCAGCTGCACGCCTGGAACGCGGAGGAGCACCCCAACCTGACCGACCCGGATGCCGCCCCGCCGGGGCACGGCGTGCTCCTGTGGTTCGAGACGAGCGACTTCGACGCGGCGGTCCGGCGCGCGACGGCTCTGGGCGCGCGCGTGCTCGAGGGGCCGAGGATCAATGCCAACTCCGGGCTGCGAGAGTTGTGGCTGCACGATCTCGACGGGTACGTGGTCGTGCTCGCGAGCTCGCGCGAGCACGGCCGCCTATCGGCGGTGGAGCGCAGGGAGCTTCGGCGGCGCGACGCACGGAGCCGGGCGCGCACGGCCAGTAGGCGATGACACGAGCCGGCGCGATCCAAGCTGGGGCTGGTCGCGCCCGCTCTCATTAACTCCACGGTCCCGAGCCGTTCCCGCCTGCGGGTGCCTTCCCAGATGTCGCCAGGATCACGCGTGCGCCGCCAAGCTTTTTCAGCTCCGCCGCGGCGTTCTTTGCAGCGCTGTCGATGTCGATGCTCGCCCCGAGCCTCTTCGCGAGAACGGCGTTCTCCGGCCCGCGCCCGATTGCGGCGACCTTGTAGCCGAATTTCTGCGCGAACTGAATTCCCAGATGGCCGAGCCCGTCGATCCCCTGTACGGCCACCAGGTCACCCGGCAGCGCGCCGCTGTGTCGCAGCGCATTGAAGGTCGTGACGCCTGGACACACAGGAGAGGCGCAGCTTCCGCGGCCTCGAGCGATTCGGGCATGGCCGCCACGGCTTCCACGGGAGCGAGTGTCCGCTAGATTGCGGGTGGAAGGGAGGCGGTGCCTCGTCTCGATGTTCGCCGGCGCAGTGCCTGTCATCGCGCGAGAGCAGTGGCGATCGACAGTCGAATCTCCTGACGACGTCGGGTAGACTGAGGCTCGTGTCGTACAGTTGCGCGTTTTGCGGCGAGGAGAACGAGGTGTTCGTGGATCCGAGCGGCGGCCGTCGGCAGACGTTCACCGAGGACTGCACCGTCTGCTGTCGACCCAACATGATCACACTCACGGTCGACGACGACGGCGACGTGCAACTTCAGGTCACTCAGGAAGACGAAGCATGAGCACCGGCCGTCCCGATTTCCTCTACGGCACCGCCTGGAAGGAAGACCGGACCCAGGCCCTCACCGAGCTCGCGCTCCGGATGGGCTTCCGGGGCATCGACACTGCCAACCAGCGGCGGCACTACGTCGAGGCCGGCGTCGGGCAGGGGCTCGCCGCCGCCTACCGCGCGGGAGTGGTCACGCGCGCGGATGTGTTCTTACAGACGAAATTCACCTACCAGCCCGGCCAGGACCACCGGCTGCCCTACGACCCCGCGGCCGACCTTTCCACCCAGGTCGCCCAGTCGTTGGCCAGCTCGCTCGAGCACCTCGGGACCGACCACGTCGACAGCTACGTGCTGCACGGGCCCGCCTCCGGCTCCCGCTGGACCGACGCCGACGCCGAGGTCTGGGCCGCGATGGTGAAGGAGCGTGACGCCGGCCGCACGAGGCTTCTCGGCGTGAGCAACGTTGGGCTGTGGCACCTCGAGCAGATGGTCGGCGCCGGCGCCGAGGCCCCGGCGTTCGTCCAGAACCGCTGCTTCGCCCGCCTCGGCTGGGACCGCGACCTTCGATCGTTCTGCAGGGATCGAAAGATCGTCTACCAGGGCTTCTCGCTGCTCACCGCCAACCCGGACGTGTTGCGCCAGCGGCTGGTCGCCGGCATCGGCGCGCGCGCCCGCGCCACGCCGGCACAGGTGGTCTTCCGTTTCGCGCAGGCGGTCGGAATGCTGCCGCTGACCGGCACCTCCGACCCCGAGCACATGAAGCAGGACCTGGCCAGCCGCGAGCTCGCGCTCTCCGCCGACGAGGTGCGGGCGATCGAGTCGCTGGCGGGCTGACTGCGCGCTTCGCCCCATAGGGAGCGTGGCTATGACGCGCTGGGGGCCAATAGGAGCGAACGGGAGAGTCGGATGCCAACCAAGCCGGGGGAAGCCGAAGCGAAGACCACCCCCCACGCCTCCAAGCCGGGCACGAACTCGGTCAACGGGGAGGTGCACCGGCGCGGGCCGGACATTCCTTTCCCGGAAGCAGGTCGTGGCGGCGCTCCAGATGGTCGCCCCAGGAGCAGGGCAGACGTGAATCAGCTCGACGAGGAGAGTGGTAGAAGACGACGGGCACCCCGGCTGTCACCGAAATGCCCGTCAACAATGGTGGGCCGTCACGGACTCGAACCGTGGGTCCGCTGATTCAGAGTCGAGGGCCGGTGACGAGCCGGCCCCCTTCAAATTTCACGTCAACGCAAAATCCCGGTGGCCAACCGGCGCGGCGCGGACGGCGTCATCGTGCGCGACTACGCAGCGGGGAGCCACACCTGCGGACGTCTCTTGATTGCGTCGCTGACTCCGATACGCACGATCAGTCGTTTCCCCGGGCTGACTAACGAATCGCCTTGCGGGTAGCTTCGGGCTCTGCGACGAAAATTGGGATCCGCCGTGTGGTCCGCATCTGGTAGTCCGCGTACGGCGGATACGCCGAGACGGCGAGATCCCAGAGCCGTGCCCGCTCAGCTTGGTCCTCTACTTCACGAACTCGCATCGGCTGTACCACGGTGTGATCACGGATCTCGATGGCCGGATTGACGCGGAGGTTGTACACCCACACCGGGTTTGTCGGCGCTCCTCCAAGCGAGCCGACGAGGACGTAGTTGGCGCCATCCTTGACGCGCATCAAGGGGGTCTTGCGAATCGCGCCGGTCTTGTTGCCGGCGTGGGTCACGATGATCACCGGCAGCCCGGTGTCGCGGAGCGTGGTGCCTTGTGTCCCGCCACTGCGCTCGTAGAGCTCGACTTGGTCGCGCACCCACTCCCTAGGGCTAGGGATGTACTCCGGCATCGGCATCTCCTCGACACGGGGGCGGTCCGTTCACCTCCCCGCGAAGCACGGCTTACTCTGAGACTACATCATGTCCTCTCGACGAGCGGGATCCCCTTCGCCGAGAGCGGCAGAGTATGCATCGGCCGGCCATCGAGGTCGAGAATCGCGGTCGCCAGGGCCGGCGTCCCCGGCGCACCAACCACCAGCACCACCTACCGCGCCACGAGCGCAAGCCTCGGCTGAAGGGGCAGCTTGCGGAGCCGTTTGCCCATGGCGGCGTAGATCGCATTGCCCAGCGCGGGGGCGGTGGCCGCCGTGCCCGGTTCGCCGATCCCGCCGGGCGCTTCACTGTTGCGCACCAGGTGCACCTCGATCGACGGGGTCTCATTCATCCGCAGGACCCGGTAGTTGTGAAAGTTTGACTGCTCGACCCGGCCGTTCTTCAGTGTCACTTCACCCCACAGCGCGCCGCTGATGCCGTACACGACGCCGCTCTCGATCTGCGCCCTCACGATGTCCGGGTT
>Ga0137415_10003141_pt1 | contig 16389 bp, 14 predicted proteins | sample CZODoug3_1_1_16f_FD_183082 | JGI IMG/M metagenome (GOLD analysis project Ga0137415, IMG submission 183082) | Vadose zone soil fungal communities from Angelo Coast Range Reserve, California, USA - CZODoug3_1_1_16fungal (Hybrid Assembly) | ecosystem: Environmental > Terrestrial > Soil > Vadose...
GCAGTGGTCGCGGTGGCGCGGGAGACAGCCAAGATGCGTCCTTCCGAGAACTACGCTCGTCTGGCACGCGGCGCCTGAAGCGGGTACCTTCTGGCAGTGTGACCCGGGCGGGAGGTCCGGGTCGGGCCTGCCATGCGGTGGGCTGTGGCGACGCGTTGCCTGTGTTGTGTCAGCGCGCTTCCCCAAGTCCTCGACACTCCGGACGGACCTCAGCCCTAAGGCTGAGATTGATCGTCCGGGGGCATGTCTTCAGAAAGAAGGCAGCGCAAAGAGGCAGTCTAGCCGCAAATGCAGCCGCTGTCGAGACGGGTCGCTGGAGCAACCATCGCGCCACCAAGAGTGACGTGGACCGCTCCCGGAGTCAAGACGCTAATCGTCGGCAAGTGGTCTCTTTTGGAGGACGACCGGCGCCGTTGCGACTCCGGAGGGTCACTTCTGGTTGACCCCCGACACCTTCCACTGACCGTCCACCTTCTGGGCAGTGACGTTGAGCCGAACGGCGGCTCGCAGCGGCTGTGGATTGTCCCCTCGGTGACCGACCTGATTCACCATGACCAACAGCGTTGCGCGACTCTGAGTGAGCGACTCCACGCCCGCCCCGACGACCGTCGAGATGAGTGACGCCTTCTCCTGCGGGCCGAGCTGGCGCACCGTGGCGAAGTTCGCCTTGAACTCGTCGGTGTAGGAACCGGTGATGAAGGACAGCGCGCGGTTCTCGCTCTGGTCCAGCTGCGCGGAGTCGTAGGAGTAGATCGCCTCGATCGCCTTGCTCACCTGGTCCTTGACCTCGGCGGTGGCCGGCCGGTCCAGGAACGCGATGTTGCCGGTCGGGCGCGCCTGGTCGGCCTGCTGTGCCTTCGCCGCGCTGAAGAAGCCGGCGCCGGCCGCGAGCACCGCGACCACCAGCAGCACCATGGCCAGCACGGCCGGCCGGGGCTGCTTGGCCGCCTTCGCCCGGTCGTCGGTGTAGCGCGGGATCAGCTCGGTGCGGCCCTCGCCGTCGTCATCCAGCTCGGCCGGCCGGCCCGCCCGGGCACCCTCGTCGCCCGAGTAGCCGGCCAGCAGCTCCGGACCGACGGCGTGCGGGTTGTCGGCCACCGAGCCGTGCGCCGTCATCAGGCCGGCGGCCGCCCCCTCGGCGAGCCCCTCGGCGCCGTGCTCGCGGTCCTGGTCGGTGCTGTTCTGGTCGGCGCGGGTCTGGTCGGCGCGGGTCTGGTCGGCGCGGGTCTGGCCGGCGCGGGTCTGGCCGGGCTCGGTGCCCAGCTGGTCGCTGTCGTGCCGCTGGTCCGAAGCGACCCCGCGCGCCTGCTCCGTCGGCTCGTCGGCGGCCAACTCGGCGGCCAACTCGGCGGCGGACTGCTCGGCGGTCGGGTAGTCGGCGTGGTCGGTGGCGAGCTGGCCGTTCGTGCCCTGGCCGTTCGTGCCCTGGCCGTTCGTGCCCTGGCCGTACTCCTCGTGCCCGTAGCCGTCGTGCCCGTAGCCGTCGTGGCCGTAGCTGTCGTGGCCCTGGGGGACCTGGCCGTTGGTGCCGTGGCCGCTGTCCTGAACGGCGTCCCCGTCGGCGGCCGGCGGTTCCCCGTCGCCGTCCTCGATGATCGTGCCGTGGTCGGTGATCCGCGGGATGATCGCCGTGTCGACGTACTCGTCGGACCCCGGGTGGTAGCTGCCGAAGAGCTGCTCGGCCACCGGCACCGGCTCGTCGGCCGGCCGGGCCGGGGTGGCCTGCTCGTCGCCCGGCTGCGCGTAGTCGGCATCCGCGTAGCCGTCGTCCGGGTAGCCCGCGTCCGGCTGCCCGCCCTGCCCGGGACCGCCGTCCTCGTAGCCGTCGTCCGCGTAGCCGGCTTCCTGGTAACCGCCGTGCTCGTCACCGGACTGCTCGTAGCTCGCGCCGTCGTAGCCCTGGTCCGAGTAACCCTGCTCCGAATAGCCCTGGTCCGCGTAGGCCTGCGCCGGGTGCCCCTGCTCCGGGTAGCCCTCGGCGTCGTAGCTCCCGCCGTCGTGGCTCGCGTCCTCGTGGCCGTGGTCGGTGTAGCCCGCCTCGGTGTAGCCCGCCTCGGTGTACCCGGAACCGTCGTGTGCGACCTCGGTGGCGTACCCGGCCTCGGGAGCCTCCTGGTAGCCCTGCTGAGCGTCCGAGTAGCCCTGCTGAGCGTCCGAGTAACCCTGCTCCTGGTGGGCCGGCTCGGCGTAGCCGTTGCCGTCGTAGCTGGCACCGTCATGCCCGGCGTTGTCGTAGCCGGCGTTGTCGTAGCCGGCGCCGTCGTGCCCGGCGGCATTCTCGTATCCGGTGGTCGCGTACCCGGTGGAGTCGTAGCTGGCACCGTCGTGGCCGGCGTCGGCGTACTCGCCGTCGCTCTGGTAGCCGGTCCCGTCGTGCTCCGGCTCGTCGCGGTAGGCCTCGATCACCTGCGTCGGGTACTCCGGGTCGATCCGGGCGGTCGCCTGGTCGGCGTGCACCTCGTCGACCTGGGCTGGGTCGGACTGGGTGGGCGGCTCGGCGGACTCCGGCTCGTCGGTGGCGCTCGGCTGCCAGTGACCGGGGTCGACGTACTCGCCGTGCTCGTCCGGCTCGTCGTCTCGGAACGGCTGGAAGACCTCGGTCGGGTAGTCGTCCCGAGCGCTCTCCGAGGCCACTTCGTCCGAGTAGGCGGGGCTGGGGTGCGGGCTGGAGGTCCGACGCTGCACAGTCACGGGACAGGCTCCTGGCTTCAGGCGTTGACGAGACCGGAACTGGAAACCTTCCAGCCCTGGTCAGTCCGGCTCAGGGTCAGCTTCACCCGAAGCTGACGCACGGTCGACGCCCCGGGCACGCCGTTCACCAGGGCGGATTGGGTCACGTCCAGCGCGGTGACCGCCGATGCGGTGCCGGCCTGCGCATCCAGGTCGGTCAGCGCGGCGTCCACCACGGTGGCCTGGCTGGTGCTCGGTGACTTCTTCAGGTCACCGAGGTACTTGTCGCTGTCCGTCTGCAACTTCTGCAGCAGCAGGCCGGTGGCGGCGGCCTGCCAGGCGTGCATGCTGTCCTCCGGGTGCGCCGGGTCGACGGACTGCAGCACGACCGCGAGCTGCCGGGCGGCCTGCAGCGCGGAGTCGCGCGCCTGGATGGTCTCGGCGGTGCTGTCCTTCGCCGCCGACCACCAGGTGTAGCCGGCCCAGCCGGCGCCCAGTACGGCGACGGCCGCGAGTACCGCCAGCACCGGAGTGACGATCCGCCAGATGTTGCTGGTGCCGCTCATTCCGGGGTGACCTCCGCGATCTTCCACCGGCCGTCGACCTTCTGCGCATCCACCACGAGCCGGGCGGTGGCCCCGGTCGGCTCCTTCGCGGTGCCCCGGGTGCCGATCTGGTCGACCATCATCAGCAGCCGGGCCCGGTCACCCTGCAACAGGATCACCCCGGCCGCCGGCACGGTGGACTTGAGCACCGCCTGCTCCTGCGGCGCGAGCTGCTTGACCGGCTCGAACACCCGGGGGAACTCGGTGGCGAACTTGCCGGTGATGACGCCCTTCGCGGCCGCCTCGTTGGCTGGCAGCGTGTTGTAGTCGTAGGAGTAGACGGTGGTCATCGCGTTCGTGACCTGGCCGACCAGCTCGGCGGTCGCGGCGGAGTCCACGAAGGCCTTGTTCGCCAGCGGGCCGGCGGAGCGGGCGGTGTACGCGCCGACGGCCACCACCACCGAGGCCGCCACCAGCAGCACTGCCGCGCCGGCGAGGCCGAACAGCAGCCGGACCCGCTTGCGGTCGGCCGCGTCGGGGGTGGCGGCGGTGAGGTCGACGGTCGGCTCGGCCACCGGCTCGATCTTGCGGACCGGCCGGGCGGTGACCGGGGTCGTCGCCCCGTCCTCGCCCGCACCGTCGGCAACATCGTCCAGGGCGGCGGGGAGCTCGGTCGTCGGCCGGTCCTCGAGTGCATTGGCGAACTCGACGTCGGGGTCCTGGGCGGCCGCGTCGCGGGGGCTCTCGGCGTCCCGCTCGGCGAGCGCGGTAGCGGCGCCCGGCCTGCGGATGCCGTCGGTCCGGCGCTTGGCCCTTGGTCGGACCGCGGCGGCGGCGCCGGCGGTCGGTGGGACGGCGGTCGAGCCGGCCGACCCGGTGGCCGCCGCGCCCGCCGCCGACTCGGTGCTCGACGCCGTCTCAGCGTCCGACGTGGTCTTGGCGTCGGGCGTCGTCTCAGTGCGACGAGATGACATGGATCGAATCCTTACGGGGGTCAGGATCGGATGGCGCTGGCCGAAGCTGCCTTCCATCCGGCGTCCGGCGTGCGGACCAGGTCGAGCGCGATGCGGACCTGCTTGGTGACCGGGAGGCTGGGGGCTCCGTTGACGGTCTGGCTGGTCGTGACGTCGACCGAGGCGATCGCCTTGGCCTTGCCGGCCGCGACGTCCAGGTCGGACAGCCCGGCGTCGACCAGGCGGGCGGTCGTGCTGGTCTGCACCTTGCGGATCTGGTCGGCGTACTGCTGGTGGTTCTTCTGGAACTCGGTGAGCAGCGGGCCCGTGGTGGACGACTCCCAGATGGCCAGGCCGCGGTCCACGTTGTTGTAGTCGAGCGTCTGCAGGTTCACCGCGATCTGCCGGGCGGCGGCCAGCGCATCGTCGCGGGCGGTCGCGTCCTTGGCCGAGGAGCCGTGCAGCGCGGTCCACCACACGGCGCCCAACACCACCACGGCCACCAGGCCGAGCCCGGCAACCACCGCGGCCACCCTGGTCCACAGAGTGATCTGGTCCGCCCGGCGCTGGGCCGGGTCACCGGCCGCTTCGTCGGTGGCGCCACGGCGCGCCAGAAGGGCTCTCATGGCAGTTGAGGGTAGAGGCGCCCGACTGAGCGCCGTCCCCGGGGCCCCCGCAACCCGGTGACGGCCGTCTCAGCGGACCCGTGAGTCACGGGTTGAGCAGGCCCGGAGTCAACCCGAACTGGCCGAACGAGGCCGGTGCACCGAGCAGCCCGGGAGCCGCCGCCCCGCCCAGCATCGCGCTGGCCGTGTCGGCGTCCGAGGAGGACCTGCGGTGGCCGGAGTACGACCGCCCGAAGATGCCGGCCGCTGGACCGTCGCTGTAGAACGCGTGGAACCACTCCGGCGGGGACTGCGGCCTGCCGTTGACGAACGGGTACTGCGGCTTGATGCCACGCACGTCGGTCGGCGAGAAGATCGGCTCCCGGCAGTAGGCCCGGTAGTTGAGCGGGTTGGGCGGGGTGACGTCCGTGCCGAGGGGGCGCCGCACGGTGGCCTCGTAGCCCTTCGAACAGGTGGGCGGATCGTTGATGTTCAGCACCAGGCCGAGGTGGGCGGTGCCGTCACCGGGCAGGATCGTCGGGATGGCCGCCGCCAGGCCTGGGTAGAGCTGCAGCACGTTCTGGATCCCGCGCAGGTGGCTGTCGGTGATCCGGCTGAGCGTCAGCAGTTCCTTGATCGTGTCGTGCAGTCCGTCGCCGGACTCGTCGAGCAGGTCGCTGATCTCGTGCGCGGCGCGCGGCCCGGTGCGCAGCAGTCGCCGGATGTCCGGGTCGCTGTCCTTCAGCTGCTCGCTGACCTTCTTGAGGTCGGAGCTGAACGACTTGATCGGGTCGGCCAGGTCGTTCTGGGTCTGCAGCACGGTGCGCGCGTCGTGGATCAGCGCCAGGGTCTGCGGCAGGTTCTCGGTGGCCGACACGGTCAGCGCGTGGGTCGAATCGAGCAGCAGCTGCAGCTTCGGCCCGAGCCCGTCGAACGCCTTGCCCAGCTCGGTCACCGAGGTCTGCAGGTCGTTCAGCGGCACGCTGGCGACGAGCGTGTCGACGCTCTGCAGCACCGTCTCCACCGGGACCGGGACGGTCACTTTGTTGGCCGGGATGGTGTCCCCGTCCTTGAGGAACGGGCTGGCGTCGGTGTTCGGCCGCAGGTCCACGTACTTCTCGCCGACCGCGGAACGGTCGGCGACCACGGCGGTCAGGTCGGCGGGGATGTTCGGCCCGCCGCCGGTCAGCTCCAGGTCGGCGAGCACGCCGTTGTCGGTGAGGTTCAGCTGCCCGACCGAGCCGACGCCAACGCCGCGCAGGGTCACCTCGGCGCGGGGAAACAGCCCGGAGGCGTTCTGCAGGGGCATCCGCACGGTGTAGCTGCGCGGCCCGAGGAAGCTGAACAGGCCGAGGAAGTGGGCCCCTAGGTAGAACACCAGCGCAAGGGTGAGCACCAGGAACACCACGGCGCGTACCGCGGTCGCGCGCGTGATCATTTGTCGCCTCCGAGCCCGGGCAGGTCCAGTCCACCCAGCGGGGCGGCGGTGTCACCGGACGGCGCGTGGGGCAGCAGCCCGGGCACCGAGAGCGACGGTGGAGCGGTCGGCAGGATGTTCAGCGGGTCGGGCAACGAGGCCAGCGGGGTGCTCGCGTTGAGCAGGTTGTCGATCAGGTCCACCAGGTTCAGGTCCAGCCCGAAGTTCAGGTTCATGAAGTCACCGGCCGACGGCTTGATCGACGCGTCGGTGAACGGCGGGCTGGCCAGCACCTCGAGCGACTTGGGCAGCGAGTCGCCGGTGCGGGCCAGCTCACGCAGCGTCGGGCGCAGCGCCTCTAGGTCGGCCACCAGGTCGTCCTTGCTGCGGTCGACCACGTGGTTGGCCACATCGGACAGCTTGTCCAGCGACTTGAGCATGTCGACCAGCTGCGGGCGCTGGTCGTTCAGCACCTTGAGCCCGGGCTCCAGGTCGGTCAGCACCGAGTCCAGGTTGCCCTTCTGGGCGGCCAGGTTGGCGGATAGCCGATCAACCCCGTCCAGCGCCGCGGTGATGTTGGTCTTCTGCCCGTCGAGGGTGGTGACCAGCGTGTTCAGGTCGGTCAGCAGCGCGCGGGTGTCCCCGGTGCGGCCGTCCAGCGCGAGGTTCAGCTCCTTGGAGATGGTCTGCACCTGCCCCACGCCGCCGCCGTTGAGCAGCATGGACAGCGCGCCGAAGATCTCCTCGATCTCCGGGAACCGGTTGGTCCGCTCCACCGGGATGGTGGCCCCGTCGACAAGCGCACCCTGCGGCGGCGTGTCGGTCGGGGCGTCGATCTCGATGTACTTCTCACCCAACAAGGTGGTCTGCTTGAGCTGCGCATCGGCGTTGGCCGGCAGCTGCACTCCCCCGTTGAACTCGACCCGCACGTCGGCGTACCAGTTCTTCGGGTCCAGGTCGATGGACTTGACCTGGCCGACCGTGACGTTGTTGACCTTGACGCTGGACTGCGGCACCAGGTCCAGCGCGTCGCGCAGCTGCACGGTCACCTGGTAGGGGCTGCTGCCCAGGCTCGCCCCGCCAGGCAGCGGCACGCCCTGCAGGCTGATGGACCCGCAGCCGGTCAGTGCCGCGGTCAGCGCGGCGGTCAGGCCGAGGCCGGCCGCCCGCACGACAGTTCGGCGCCCCCGGTTCATCGGCCACCTCCGAGCAAGCTACCGAGCGACGGCGGACTACCGGGTTTCGCCGGGGTCTTCGCGTCGTGGGAGTCCGAGTCCTCCGATTGCCCGTCGGCCGAAGGTGCGCCGGCGGGAGGTGCCGCGGTCGGCAACTGGCCGGCGCCGCCCCTGGGCGCGCCGAACATCGCCGGCAGGTTCGGAATGGACAGCTTGCTCAGCGCCTGCGTGGGCAGTTGCATGGGCGCTGCTCCGGCGCTGACGCAGCCGCCGAGCCCGCCGGGGATGATCCCCGCGAGCCCCTGGCCAAGAAGCTGCACCAGGGGGTTGAGCGGGCTGCCGGGCGGCGCTACGGCCGCCAGCTGGGCGTAGAGCCCGCAGAGCAGCGAGCCCACCAGGTTCGCCCGGGTGTCCAGCGTGCCGGCCGAGGCGTTGTAGGAGTTCACGAGCCCGTCCAGACCGGGACCGGCGGTGTCCAGCACCTGCTCGAGGGCCAGCCGCTCGTCGTTCACCGTGCCCACGATGTCGGCGAGCTTGTCCACGTTGGAGTGGATCCCGTCGCGGTTGTCGTGCACGAACTTGGCCAGGTCGCCGAGCGTCTCGGAGAGCTTCTTCAGCGTCTCCCCCAGGTTCGACCTCTCGTCCGCGAGGTAGTCGCTGACCTGGGCGAACTGGTGGGTGAAGTCGCGGACCCTGCCGTCGTCGTCCTTCAGGTTGCTGGTGAACGACTGCAGGTTCTGGACCGTGCCGGCCAGGTTGTCGCGCGAGGCGGACAGCGTGTTGATGGCCTGCGCCGTGTTGTCCAGCGTGGTGTTGAGCTGCGCGCCGTTGCCGCTCAGGTTCTGCGCCAGGTTGTGCAGCGCATCGGACAGCGCCCCGGTGCTGTTCACCCCCTGCGGGCCGAGCGAGGCGCTCAGCTTCTGCGCGCTGGCCAGCAGGTCGTCGAACTCGGCCGGCGAGGCGGTGCGCTCCTTCGGAATCACCGTGCCGGGCGCCATGGTCGGCCCGCCGTCATAGGGCGGCGCGAGCTGCAGGTAGCGGTCGGCGACCACGGTCGGCGCGACCACCGCGGCCAGGGCCTCGGCCGGCACCTTGATGTTCCGGTCCACCTCGAAGTTGACCCGGACTACCTGGCCCTGCGGCTCCACCGAGTCGATCTTGCCGACCGGCACGCCGAGCACCCGTACATCGGCCCCCGGGTAGAGGCCGATCACGGTGGTCAACATCGCGGAGTACTTGGTGGCGCTCGGCCGGTTCAGAAATGCCAGCGCGGCGACCACGACCAGCACCACCACGCAGAGGAACGCGATGCTGCTGAGCCAGGCGCGACCTTGGGACGTCCTGGGAGTCACCCGCCACCTCCGAGCAAGGGCAAAGTGGTCAGTGGCGGAGCCGAGGCACCTGCCGCCGGCAGGGTCGGCAGGCCAGGCAGCGGCGACGGTGCCGGGGTTCCGGGCGTCGGCACCACCGCCGGGACCAGGCCCGCGATGTAGCTGTCGAACCAGCGGCCGTTGCCGAGCGCGTTGGTGAACACCGTGGCGAAGGGGCCCAGCCGGCGCAGCCCGGCGACGATGTCGTCCTCGTGCCGCTGCAGGGTGTCGGTGAGCTGGTCCAGCTCGTCCAGCGTCGGGCCGATCTGGTCCTCGTTGTCCTTGATCAGGCCGTGCAGCTGCTCGGAGAGCCGCCGCGTGCCGTCCAGCAGCCGGGTGATCGCGTCCTCCCGGTTGTGCAGCTCGTCCAGCAGCTTCGTGCCGTCGGACAGGATCGAGTCGACGTCGTCGTTGCGCGCGGCGAGCAGCCCGGCGGCCTTGTTGGTGTTGTCCAGCAGGTGGGCCAGCTGGTCGTTGCGCGAGGAGATGGTCACCGACAGCCGGCTCAACCCCTCCAGCGAGGCCTTCACCTCACCGGGGGTGTCCTTGAACGTGTCGGACAGCGTCCGCAGGCTGTTCGCCAGCTGGGCGGTGTCCAGGTCGCCGACCGTGTCGGACAGCTTGTTGAACGCCTGCACCACGTCGTACGGGGCGACCGTGCGCTCCAGCGGGATCGGGGTGCCCGGGTCGAGCGGCCGGTCCCCGGACGGGTCGACGGCCAGGTACTTCTCACCGAGCAGCGTCTTGATCTGGATCGACGCCGAGCTGGTGTTGCCGATGTCGGCGTTCTTCGCCCGGAAGGTGACGAGCACGTGCGTGCCCTCCAGGCTGATGCCGGTCACCTTGCCGACCTTCACGCCGGCGATGCGCACCTCGTTGCCGTCCGCGAGGCCGGCAGCCTCGGAGAACTGGGCGCGGTACTCCGGCCCGGAGCCGATCACCGGCAGGCTGTCCACCCGGTAGGCCAGCACCAGCAGCACGGCGATCACCGCCATGCTGATCAACCCGATGGTGATCGGGTTACGGCTTCTGAACGAGGCCATCAGCCACCTCCCAGGCCCGGAATGGTGACCAGCGGGTTGGCCGGCTTGGACTTGTCGTCATGGATGCCGAAGTCGTTCGGTAGGCCGGCCGCCGTGCAGCGCTTATCCAGGCCGATGGGGACCGGCAGGGTGATCGGGACGGTGACGGGGCCCGGCAGCGTCAGCGACCCGGTGAAGTCGCACAGGTAGAAGTTGAACCAGGAGCTGTAGGTGCCCAGCGGGGTCAGCACGTCCAGCTTGCGCGGCAGCGTAGTGAGGAACCGCTCGACCAGATCCTGGTTGTCGTTCAGGTTGCTCGCCAGGTCGCCGAGGTGCCTGATGTCGTCCTTGAGCGGCGGGCGGGCGTCCTTGAGCAGGTCCGCCGTGGTGTCGGTGAGGTCGCCGATCGAGTCAACCGCGTCGCCGATGGTGTTGCGGTCCTTGGACAGCCCGGCCACCAGCTGGCGCACCGTGATCACCAGCTGGGTGAACTCGGAGCCCCGATTGTTGACCGTATCGAGCACCTGGTTCAGGTTGTCGATGACGCTGCCGATCACCGCGTCCTTGTCGGCGATCGTGCTGGTCAGCGAGGCGGTGTGGGCCAGCAGGCTGGTCACCGTGCCGCCCTCGCCCTGCAGCACCTGGATCAGCTGGAAGGACAGCTGGTTCACGTCGGTCGGCGACAGCGCCTGGAACAGCGGGCGGAAGCCGTCGAACAGCTGGGTGAGGTTGACCGCCGGGTGGGTCTGCGCCAGCGGGATCGTCGCCCCGGCGGCCAGCTGCTGCCCGGGTACGCCGACGCCCTGCTCCAGTGAGATGTAGCGCCGGCCGACCAGGTCGCGAAACTTGACGGTGGCCTCGGTGGACCGCGGCAGCACCACGTCGTTGCGCACCGAGAACTCGACCAGGGCGACCTTGCGGTCCACCAGCCGGACGTCGTTGACCTCGCCGACCCGGACGCCGGCGATGCGGATCTCGTCGCCCTTGTTCACCCCGGTCGCGTCGGTGAACTTGGCGCTGTAGTCGGCGGTGGCCCCACCGAGCCGGTTGGAGATGGTGCCGGCCAGCAACGCGGTGCAGAACAGGGTGACCGCGGCGAAGATGGCGAACTTGACCAGCGGCGCGCCGACGCCACGCAGTGAAGTCATCGGACCTGCACCTCCGCACCGCGTAGCAGCGGCCCGACCATCAGGCTGGACCAGGCGGGCATGGTCGCCGGGTCGGTCCCGGTCATGTCCGCGAGCAGGCCGGCGATCAGCTGCCGTTCCGGCTCGGAGTTGGCGATACTCACCGTGCTGGCGGTGAACGCCGGGGCACCCGCCGGGCCACCCATGGCCTGGGGCTGGGGCACCGGGTCACCGAGCGCGTCCGGCTTGTTCGCCGGCAGGTCCAGCAGGCCGCCGCCCGAGGACGGGCTGCTCGCGCCGGTCGGCCCGAGCAGCGGCAGCGCCGGGGGCGGTGTGGCCTTCGCGCTGCTCGGGTCGGTGCCCAGCAGCTTGCCGAGCTGGAACAGCTGCGCGCTGGCCGGCGGGTGGCTGGAGCCGTCCATCGCCGGGCCGCCCGGGTACTGCGGCAGCGGCGGCGTGTTGTTGTAGCACTGGGGGCCCCGGTTGTCGGTGTAGTCCGGCTCGTCCAGGTGCGGTTTGAACTTGCCCCGGTTCACCACGAGCTCCACCGTCACGCGCAGCGCCGGGCGGGCGGTGCCCTCACCGAAAACGGCCTTGCCGAGCGGGACCGCGGCGGCCAACCGCTGGAACAGGCAGACGTACTCGGGCGAGTACCGGGCCGCCAGCTCCAGCGTCGGCCGTGCGTCGGACGCCAGGTGGATGATGTTGTCCTTGTTGTCGTCCAGGAAGTCCTTCAGGTCCTTGGACGTGTCGGTCACCGTCGAGTACAGGTTGGCGAAGTCGTCGCGCTTGTCGTCCAGCGTCTTCGTCGTCGTGGTCAGCGTCTTCAGACCCTCGATCAGGTCCGGCGCGGCCTTGCTGTACGTGTCGGTGAACTTGGGCAGCGCGTTGATATCCGTGGTCAGGTCCGGCAGCGCCGGGTTGAATTGGGATAGGTACTGGTGCAGCAGGGTGATCGTGTCGCCCAGCTGCGCGCCGCGCCCCGACAGCGCCTGGCTCAGCGCGCCCAGCGTGTTCGCCAGGTCCGCCGGCTTCACCGCCTGCAGCAGCGGGAGCAGGTGGTTGAACACCTGCTCGGTCTGGATCGCGTCGCTGCTGCGGTCCCTGGTGATCACGTCGCCAGCCTTGATCTCGGTGCCGGACGGGTTCGGCGGTACCTCGAGCGCCACGTACCGCTCGCCGAACAGGCTCTTCGGCAGCAGCCGCGCGGTGACGTTGCTCGGGATGTGCGACGCGTCGTCGGGCTGCAGCGCCAGCGAGACGGTGGCCAGTTTGCCGTCGGTGCTGACGTTGGTCACCTCGCCGACGGTGACCCCGCGCAGCCGCACCTCGGCCTGCGGCGCGAACGAGTTGTCCACCTGGTCGATCTGCATGGTTACCGGCACCGTGGAGGTGAACACCTTCGCGTACACCGCCACGCACAGCGCCAGCAGCGCCGCCACCAGGCCGAGCATGGCCAGGCCGAGCAACCGCTTCGGTAGCGGCGCAAGATTGTCGGCGGCCATTAGGCGATCTTCACTGTGGCCGTGGAACCCCACAGCGCGAGGCTCACGAAGATGTCGAACAAGAAGATCAGCACCAGCGAGGCACGCACCGAGCGGCCCACCGCGACCCCTACCCCGGCCGGGCCACCGCTGGCCCGGTAGCCGTAATAACAGTGCACCAAGATGATCAGCACCGCGATGACCAGCACCTTGAGGAACGAGTACAGGATGTCGATCGGCGGCAGGAACAGGTTGAAGTAGTGGTCGTAGGTACCCAACGACTGGCCGTAGAACACCGTGACCGTCAGCCGGGCGGCCCAGTAGGAGGCGAGCAGGCCCGCGGCGTACAGCGGGACAATGGCGATGAACGCCGCAATGACCCGGCTGGTCACCAGGAACGGCAGGCTGGGCACCGCCATCACCTCGAGGGCGTCGATCTCCTCGGAGATCCGCATCGCGCCCAGCTGCGCGGTGAACCCGGCGCCGACCGTCGCGGTCAGCCCGATCGCAGCCACCAGCGGCGAGATCTCCCGGGTGTTGAAGTAGGCGGCGATGAACGCGGTGAACGCGGCCGCGCCGATCTGGTTCAACCCGGCGTAGGTCTGCAGGCCGACCACCGCACCGGTGAACGAGGTGAGCAGCGCAACGATGATCACCGTGCCGCCGACCAGCGCCAACCCGCCGGCACCGAAGGTGACCTCGGTGAGGATGCGCAGGACTTCCTTCTTGTAATGGATGATCGTCCTGGGCACCCAGCGCATTGCCCGGATGTACAGCCACCCCTGGTCCCCGAGCTCGTCCAGGGAGCGCAGCGGAGCCTCGGCGGCTCGCTTGAAGCCGTCCGCCATGGTCAGCTCCCCTTTGCCGGCACGATGGCCAGGTACACGGTGGTCAGCACGACGTTGATCAGGTACACGAGGATGAAGCTGATCACCACGGACTGGTTCACCGCATCCCCGACGCCCTTCGGACCCGGTGGCGGGTTCAGCCCCCGGTAGGCCGCCACTACGCCGGCTGAGATGCCGAACAGCAGCGCCTTGATCGCCCCGATCACCAGGTCGGCGGGCTGGGCCAGCGCGGAGAACCCGGACAGGTAGGCGCCCGGCGTGCCGTTCTGCAGGATGACGTTGTAGAAGTAGCCGCCGGCCACCCCGACGATGCTGATCAGTCCGTTGAGCAGCACGGCCACGACCGCGGCGGCCAGCACTCGCGGCACCACCAGCCGCTGGATCGGAGAGATGCCGAGCACCTCCAGCGCCGCGATCTCCTCCCGGATGGTCCGGGCACCCAGGTCGGCGCAGATCGCGGTACCGCCCGCCCCGGAGATCAGCAGTGCGCAGATGATCGGCGAGGCCTGCTGCACGTTGGCCAGCACGCTCACCGCGCCGGAGAACGACGGCGCGCCGATCTGCTTGAGCAATGAGCCGAGCTGCAGCGAGATGACCGCGCCGAACGCCATCGAGACCAGCGCGGCCGGCAGGATGGACACGCTCGCGATGAACCACAGCTGCTCGATGAACTCGCGCAGCTGGAAGGGTCGCTTGAACAGGTTCCGCGCAACGTCCAGCCCTAGGGCGAACACCTTGCCCACCTGCTGCAGCGCCGACAGCGGTCTGGCGATCAGCGGACTGCTCACTAGCCGTGCTCCGTTGCTGTTGTCGTACAGATCGGCCGTGTCCCCCGGCTCACGAGCCAGCTGGCAAGTACCTATTGGTATAGGAGATATCTCTCTTCCAGACGATGCCTCGGCTATGCAACGACGCGGTGGGGCGGTCGGTTACTCACTGGTTCTCCCGGGTCGCTCGGTCGTGGACGTACGGCGTACTACGGTGGCCGGAGAATCGAACGAGCCTTAAGGAGATGCCGTGCCGGGACCACTAGCCGGACTGAAGGTCGTTGAGCTCGCCGGGATCGGACCTGGCCCGCACGCCGCGATGATCCTGGCCGACCTCGGGGCCGACGTGGTCCGGGTGGAGCGCCCGACCGGCGGCCTCAAGCTGGGCTCGGGTCGCGACCAGACACTGCGCGGGCGCCGCTCGGTCGCCGCCGACATGAAGTCCGACGCCGGCCGGGAGAGCGTGCTGCGACTGGTCGAGCGCGCCGACGTGCTGCTGGAGGGACTGCGCCCCGGGGTCACCGAGCGGCTCGGCGTCGGCCCGGCGGACTGCCAGGCCCGCAACCCCGGCCTGGTCTACGCCCGGATGACCGGCTGGGGGCAGGACGGCCCGCTGGCCAACCGCGCCGGCCACGACATCAACTACATCTCGCTGACCGGCGCGCTGCACGCCATCGGCAAGGCGGACCAGCCGATCCCCCCGCTGAACCTGGTCGGCGACTTCGGCGGCGGCTCGATGCTGCTGGTCATCGGCATCCTGGCGGCGCTGCAGGAACGCCAAGGTTCCGGGCTGGGCCAGGTGGTGGACGCGGCGATGGTGGACGGCGCCAGCCTGCTCGCCCAGATGTTCTGGTCGCTGCTGGCCAACGGCGTGTGGCGGGACGAGCGCGAGGTGAACCTGCTCGACGGCGGCGCCCCGTTCTACCGCACGTACCGCTGCGCCGACGGGGGCTTCGTGGCCGTCGGTGCCATCGAGCCGCAGTTCTACGCCGAGCTGCTGGCCGGGCTCGGGCTGACCGACGCCGCGCTGCCGCACCAGCTCGACCAGGCCGCCTGGCCCGCGCTGGCCGACCGGTTCGCCGAGCTGTTCGCCGGCAAGCCCCGCGACGAGTGGGCCAAGATCTTCGCCGAGACGGACGCCTGCGTGACGCCCGTGCTGGCCTTCGCCGAGGTCGCCGACCACCCGCACATGCGCGCCCGCAACACCGTGGTCGAGCTCAACGGGGTCACCCAGGCCGCGCCGGCGCCCCGGTTCTCCCGCACCCCGGCCGGACCGCCCAGCGCACCTCCGGTGCCGGGTGCCGATACCGAGGCGGTGTTCACCGACTGGGGGATCGGCCCGATCACGCCGGCCGGCTGACGAGAACGCCCGCGCACCGACGTCGGCCCGAAACCAGACTTTGGGTCATACCCCCCGCCGAGTGACGGTCGTAGGGTCGCAGCATGAATGGGCCGTTACGTACGGTTTCGAATTGGCGGAACTTTTCCCCGTCGCTCGACCTGGATCCGGTATTAGGGGCGGCCGCCGACAGTTTCGTGACCCTCGGTTACTATGGCACTACCATGCGAGAGATCGCCCGCCGGGCGGACCTCTCCGTGCCCGGGCTCTACCACCACTACCCCAGCAAGCAGAACATGCTGGTGGCCGTGCTGGACGCCACCATGGCCGACCTGCGCTGGCGGCTGGACGCGGCGGATGCCGAGGGCGGCGCGGACCCCGTGCTCCGGCTGGAGCTGCTGGTGCGTGCACTGGTGCTCTATCACTGCCACCGCAAGGGGCTCGGGCTGATCGCGTCCAGCGAGATGCGCAGCCTGGAGCCGGCCAGCCGCCGGCGGATCGCGGCCCAGCGCACCGAGGTGCAGCGGTTGGTCGACACCGCGGTGCTGGACGGCGCGGCGCGCGGGCTCTTCCGTACCCGGTACCCGCTGGACGCCAGCCGGGCGCTGGTCACCATGGCGATCGCGGTGGCCAACTGGTTCCGGATGGCGCTGCCGATGACCCCGGACGACGTGGCCGAGCGGTACGTGGAATACACGCTCAGCGTGGTTCGGTACCGCGAGCCGACCGAACGGCGCTGATCGCGCGCTCGCCGCACACACGGCCGAGGGCGGGCCCGACCCTGCTGGGTCGAGCCCGCCCTCGGCGGTGTCACGCTGTGTTCAGAGCGGCCTTGATCAGACCAGGCTGACCTTGGCGCCGGCCTCTTCGAGCTTCGCCTTGGCGGCCTCGGCGGCCTCCTTCGGCGCGTTCTCCAGGATCGGCTTCGGGGCCGACTCCACGAGGTCCTTGGCCTCCTTCAGGCCGAGGCCCGAGACCAGCTCGCGGACGACCTTGATGACCTGGATCTTCTTCTCACCGGCGGCCTCGAGGACGACGTTGAACTCGTCCTTCTCCTCCTCGACCGG
>Ga0137415_10003142_pt1 | contig 16389 bp, 12 predicted proteins | sample CZODoug3_1_1_16f_FD_183082 | JGI IMG/M metagenome (GOLD analysis project Ga0137415, IMG submission 183082) | Vadose zone soil fungal communities from Angelo Coast Range Reserve, California, USA - CZODoug3_1_1_16fungal (Hybrid Assembly) | ecosystem: Environmental > Terrestrial > Soil > Vadose...
AACCTCCTCTGCCCGCCGTTGCTGACAAGATCGGCCTGCGCACGCACACGCAGACCAGCTTCTACGACCTCGCCATTGTTGGTGGTGGCCCTGCGGGGCTCGCTGCCGCCGTTTATGGTGCCAGCGAAGGCCTGCACACGGTGATGATCGAACGTGAAGCGCCCGGCGGTCAGGCCGGGCTCAGCTCCCGCATTGAGAACTATCTGGGTTTTCCTTCGGGGCTGAGCGGCAATGATCTCGCCCGCCGCGCCGTGGCTCAGGCACGGCGATTCGGCGTGGAGATTCTTGCTCCGCAGGAAGCCGTTGGCATCCGGGCGGAAGGCCCCTATCGCTTTCTGAAACTCGCTGATGGCTTCGAAATTTCCTGCCACGCGCTTCTTCTCGCCATGGGTGTGCAATGGCGCACTCTCGACATCCCGGGCATTGAGCGCTTGCAGGGCGCCGGCGTTTACTACGGCGGCGGAACCTCCGAAGCCCTGGCCTGCAAGGGTGAAACCGTGTACATCATTGGCGGCGCGAATTCCGCCGGGCAAGCCGCCATGCACTTTTCGAAATTCGCGGAAAAGGTCGTGATGCTGGTTCGCGGCATTTCCCTCGCCAGTACCATGTCCCATTACTTGATCGAGCAAATCGAGAAAACCTCCAACATCGAAGTGTGGCCCCACACCAGCGTCATCGCGGTTCACGGCGAATCGCGCCTCAGCGAGATCACCATCCAGTGTTCTCCTTCGGGAGAGACCAAAGAACTGCCCGCCACTAGCCTCTTCATTTTCATCGGCGCGCAACCGCGGACGGAATGGCTTGGTGCGGCGATTGACCGTGACGAGCGCGGGTTCATTTTGTCTGGTCCGGACCTGTTGCACGCGGGGAAAAGGCCGGCGTCATGGACGCTGGATCGCGACCCTGGTTTGCTCGAAACGAATGTGCCGGGAATTTTTGTCGTGGGTGATGTGCGGCACGGTTCGGTGAAGCGCGTGGCTTCCGGGGTTGGCGAAGGAGCGGTGGTGGTGCAGTTCATGCATCAATATTTGGCGAAGGTCCAATGAGCGAAACGCTGCATCAAGCACGAGTGGAAGCGTTGGTCGCGGAGTTGAGAAAAGTGGCGCCGTTCGCGGACCAGCCGCAAGCGGATCTGGAATGGTTTGTCGCGCAATCGGAAGAGCGCCGTATCGAAGTTGGTGGAGTCATCATCAAGGAAGGCGGACCGGCGGACACCATGCTGGTGATCCTGGAAGGTGAATTGCGGGCCCGGCGGGAGAGCGGCCCGCAGGACGGCCCAGTCTTTACTGCCAGTGCCGGGGACGTGACAGGGGTCCTGCCTTTTTCCAGAATGAAAACGGTTGGTGTGACCGGGCGTGCTGTACTCCCTACTCGTGTCCTGGCGTTTCCCACCGCCAAGTTTCCCGAACTATTTCAGCGCATGCCTGAACTCTCGCAGCGCCTGGTTGGCCTGCTGACCGACCGCGTTCGGAACGTCACCCGGGAAGAGCAACAAAGGGAAAAACTCGCCGCGCTCGGAAAATTGTCGGCCGGGCTTGCACATGAGCTGAACAATCCTTCCGCTGCCGCGCGGCGCTCGGCGGCGGCGCTTCGGGATTGCCTGGAGCGGTTACGCGTTGCGGGCCGCAGCTCGAGCCTCGGTCCGGAAGATTGCGGCCTCCTGGCGCGGCGCGAGGAAGAGATTCGCACCGCTCTGACGCCCGCTGAATACAAAGATGAGTTCGCGCGTGTGGAGCGCGAGGAAGCGATTCAAAGCTGGCTGGAAGGGCGCGGCGTTGCCGATGCCTGGAAGCTGGCACCGCTTCTGGCTGACGCAAACCTAACGGACGCGCACTTTGAAAGCTTTGCGGGCGCCGCCGGAGCTTCGCTGGGCCCCGAGCTGACGCGATTCGGCACCCTCCTCGAAATGGAACGCATCGCCGCCGAGCTGGAACAAAGCACGGCGCGCATTTCAGATTTGATCAAAGCCATCAAAGAGTATTCGTACATGGACCAGGCGCCGCTCCAGGAAGTGGACATTAAGGGCAGCCTGGAAACCACGCTCACCATCATGCATCACAAGCTGAAGCGCGGCTTCCAGGTCACGCGGGAATATGCCGCGGACCTTCCAAAAGTGATGGCTTACGGCAGCGAGCTGAATCAGGTGTGGACAAATTTGATCGACAACGCCGTCGATGCGATGAAAGAAAAAGGAAAGCTCTCTGTGCGCGCCGTGCGCGAAAATGATTACGTACTTGTCGAGATTGCAGACAACGGACCGGGAATACCGCCGGAAGTACAGTCGCGTATCTTCGAACCCTTTTTTACAACGAAAGGGGTCGGCGACGGCACCGGGCTCGGACTGGACGTCGTGCACCGCATCGTGAAGAAAATGCGCGGCCTGGTGAGTGTCACGTCGGTTCCGGGCGACACGCGCTTTCAGGTGCGCATTCCGATTCAAGCGGCCTTTTGATTCTTCAGGAGACCAACATGGCGGAGAACTGTACCCACCTGGATCAGATTAAGCGCGTGAAGCCAAAGACCAAGGGCTGCGAAGAGTGCCTGAAGATGGGCGACGGCTGGGTGCATCTGCGTCTTTGTCTGAGCTGCGGCCACGTCGGTTGCTGCGATTCCTCTAAAAATAAACACGCCACGAAACATTTTCACGCCACAAAGCATCCGATTGTGCGGTCGCAGGAACCGGGCGAAAACTGGATGTGGTGCTACGTCGATGAATTGATGTTTGAACAAGAATGATCTTCACGTTTTTTTCTTTACGGGAATCAGAACCGACGCCAGCAGCGCGATCAGCAGGACACCTCCCACCACCCCAAGAGACACATTCACCGGGATATGCAGCCACCGCTCGCCGATCATTTTTCCGCCGATAAAAACCAGAGCGATCGCCAGCCCCTCATCCAGAAAGCGCAACCGGTCGATGACTCCCGCCAGCAGAAAGTACAGCGCCCGGAGTCCGAGAATCGCGAGCACGTTCGACGTGTACACGATAAATGGATCGCGCGTAATGCCGAACACTGCGGGAATGGAATCGATAGCCAGTGTCACGTCCGTGATTTCCACCACCAGCAGCACGAGAAACAGCGGCGTGGCGAACAGCCGGCCCGCATGGCGCACGAAAAAATGCTCGCCGTGGTATTCGTGGGTTACCCGAAGATGACGGCTGCCGAAGCGGAAGAGCCTGCTTTGCTCCGGATGAATCTCTCCTTTGTTAAAGAAGAGCATGCGCACGCCGGCGTAGACCAGGAACGCTCCCAGCACGTACAACACCCATGAAAAATGCTCAATCAGTTCCGCGCCCAGCGCGATCATCGCCCCGCGCATGACCAGCGCGCCGGCCACGCCCCATTCCAGCAGCCGATGCTGCAGGCGCTCATCCACGGCAAACGCGCGAAAGATCACCAGGAAAAGAAACAGGTTGTCGACGCTGAGAGCCTTTTCGATCAGATAACCGGTAAAGAATTCGAGGCCCGGCTGGGGGCCGCGGAAATAGAGCACTCCGAACCCGAAGAGCACGGAAACCGCGATCCAGCCGAAACTGGCGATGGCCGCCTCGCGAATCCCAATCTTGTGCGGGCGGCGGTGGAAGACGCGCAGGTCCAACGCGATCGCAATAACGATGAAAAGATTGAACGCAAACCAGTTAAGGGGCGTGCCCATCAAGGCGCTCGAAGGCGCTAGGGAGTGGAGCCGCGCGCGTCAATGGAGTTCAAATTCGACAGTTCGATGCGGACGGTTTTGCCGCGTTCAATTGTTACCGGAACATCCCAGTGCACGCGCATATCGCCGGCGTTGGCGTCCAGATTGAGCGAACTAATCCAATAGTCGCCGGGAACAAGACCCGAAAACGAGGCGCGTCCTTCGAGATCGGTGTCCGCCTTGGCGGCCAGAAATTTGAGCTGAGCCACGTCGGGGGCCACACGTTGTACGCGCCTCCTGCGATCGTTTTGCAGCGCGGCCCACTTTCGCTGCGGGTTGACTCCCTCCAATTCGAGTTCCACACCGGACACGGTCTCGGGACGCGACCGAAGAAATTTCTTGAGGTTAGTCAGATATTCTTGTTTCAGTTTCTCGTATTTCTCGGGATGTTCCGCTTTGTCGGCTTCCGTATACTTTGGTTTCGGCAGTCCATCGGTCACGCCGCCTCCGTTCGAGCGCTGGTAGGCCAGCAGGAATTCCGGAATGTTGAGGATATCATCCGGGGAAAGCAGCTTGTCGAGGTCCGGTTCTGAGAGGTCCAGCGTGTCATGGCCCTTGAGCCAGGCGCGCAGCTCGGGAGAAACTTTGAGGCTATCAATAAACTGGCCGCGCGGCGGGACGGGGTCTCTGTCCTCCACTTCCCTGACGATCTCCGAGTAGCTCTTGGTGAGGATGTAAAACGTGAACTGGCGCACCGGCTCCGGGCGCGCCGCTGTTGGCGTGATGCGCGCGGTGACTTCCAGTGCGCCGGAATCGCTCTGCGCCCGCGCGCCCCTTGCAACAGACAGTGCACAAAGCGCGACGCCCAAGATGAACACGGCTGCTTTTCTCATTCCAAAATCGTAACAGAATGCCGAGAAGCAATGCAGCACGGCAGATGTCTTGTTTCCTGAATCGGTCAGCGCCTCGCGAACAGCAGGAAAAGAGTCGCGGCGGCGAAGGCCACGAGGAGCAATCCAGCGAAGATGCGAAACAGCAGGGAAGTGGGAAACGTAGGAATGGAGCCGGGCGGCCTCTTGGGAGGAAACGGCGGATCGAGTACGCCGGTTCCGGTCAACTTGCGCGGCGGGCCACCCCCGCGGGCCGAGGAGGCTTGCGGCTCAAGTTCGTATTCGTTTTCGGCGAAGTCGTAGGGCACGGTGAAAATGCTGCTCCGTTCCCAAAAAACTGTCTAGAAAAGCCGGAAGACGGCTTCGACGGTGACCCAATCCGGAACGGCGCGGCGCGCGGCATCATGCGCCGGCACAAATCTCCAGCCACGGATGGCCTGCTCCGCGCGTTCATCAAGCCCCAGCCCAATTCCTTGCACGACTCGGATTTGCGCGGCGCGCCCGTCGGCCCCAACCAAAACCTGCAGCGTCACCTTTCCTTGTAGCTTTGCTTCGCGGGCTTCGTCGGTGTACTGCGGGTCGGGGCAATAAGCGCAACTGGGGAGCGTGACGCCAGCATGGTATCTCGATTGGGATTCCCCTTGCCCGCCGGGTCCATCGCGCGGTCCATCGCCCATGGTGTGTCCGTTAGCGCCGCCGATGGTGTCGGAATCGCCCGGTCCTGGGGAGTTCGTATTGTCCTTCATCCGCGGCAGTCCAATTCTTTCAACCGGGATGAATATCGGCGCGGCGGCTGGATCGAATATCGTCGGTGGCGCAGGCACGCGCACATCCTGCTTGGGAGGGAGCGACGGCCGGACCAACTGGATGGAAGCGAGCGGCGCGAAATTTCCAGCAGTCGTGGGAATTTGCACCCGCCCACCTCCGCTGCCCGCTCCAGGGTCGGGCGCACTGCCAGCGCTCGGGGAAAAAAAGTGAATTGGAAATTTAAGGCTTTGCAGGACTTTCGTCGCTCCATTGTCTGGAGTTTTCGTGGGCTTAAATGGATGCATGGCAATGAACGCCAGGCCCGCGATCATCGCCGCATGCGTCAGGAAAGAAACGCCTTGTGCGCGGCTCGCGCGTGGCGACCCGTCAAAACGCAGGAGATGCAGCGGCGCGCCATTCGCGGAACTCACCCTCCATTTCACTGGTGTTAGGGCATCGTGAAAGTTTGCGCGAATACGGCCAATCAAGTTGTCTTGCGAACTCGCCGCGGAAAACACGGAATGCAAGAAGGATTCGCGCATGGGCGCGCCTCCGCGCCCGCCTCAAATTTGGCCAGACTCCTGGACGAGACGGGCGGCGAACGGGTGGTGAGAATCGGCGTGCAGCGGATTGGTTGCCCGAAGGAGCCGCCAAAAAAAGAAAAGCTTCGGCGAGGATGCCGGCGTCACTGCAAATTTCGATAGGGAGGGTTAAGCCAGCCGCTTAAAACAGGCGAAAAGCGACTTCAATGGTCACGCGGCAAGCGACCGGCCTGCCGCTCGGGCCAATGGCGGGTTTCAGCTTCCAGGTACGAACCTGCGAGATGGCCTTCTCTTCCAGGCCCAAGCCCGGTCCTTGGACGGCTCGAGGATTCACCACGCGCCCGTCCTCGGTGACCGTTATTTCGAGGGTCACGACACCCTGATACTTAACCTTGCGCGCTTCGTCGGAATATTCAGGATTCGGGCAGTAGATGCACTCGGGTTTACCGACACCGTTGATGCCGGCGCGGAAAACTCCGCCGCCCGTTCCTCCGCCTTCGCCGGGACCAAGGCCCCCGCCCGAACCGCTGCCAATGCCGGTGCCATTGCCATTCCCGAGAGAATCAGTGACGCTCTTGGCCAGCGGATCACCGAAGTTCGCCATATTGAGATTGGCGATTTTCAAGTCCGGCGGACCCAGCAGGGAGGGGTCCATCGCCAGCTTGGGATTCAGGTTCACAATCTTTGCCTGCGGCGGGGTGAACTGAGTCCACTGGAACTTGGGGACCTTCCCCTTTGAAGTCGGAGTCAGGGTGTGATTGTTTCCTCCTCCGCCACCGCCGGCTTTTTGATTCCCCGCCGGGAGCTTTGCAACGTAAGGAGAAATGTCCAGCGGCATTACGCTAACCTGCTTGTCCTTTGCTTCCGTGGAAGCGGGCAGGACACGCACGAAAATTGGGATGACCAGCAGGGCGATCACCGCCACGTGCAGGCCGACGGCGAGCACCTGGCTCCAGCCAAAGTTTTCATCCTTCGACCAAATGTCCTTTACTTTAATGGGCTTCACGGCGAAGGGCAGGGGCGGCTGCTTCGGAGGCGAAAAAAAATCCCTGACGCGCGTCCCAAAACCGCCGAAGTTCGATCCCCAGGCTACCGCCAGTTTGCTGTTTACCGGCCCTTTGGGGGCTGGGCGGGAGGTGAAAAAGTCCCTCAGGTTGTCGCCTAGGCCCGTGCCAAAGGACGTCTGCGTAAAGGGCGCATCCTTGCGCTCGTGCACCCTGACAGGGCGCTCGGTGAGGAACTGTTTCAGGTTGGACCAGAAATTATCGGGAATCAGAATATCAGGCTTGGCGAATTTGGGCACAGCCGAGGATGGCACCGGGACCGTGGGCGCAGCGCCTCTTGCAGACACTTTGGGTTTCGTGATTCCAGGAGGCAGAAGATTGATAAAATTGCCCGGCACCGGTTACCTCTTCAATTAGACGCAGATTCCCCGACTTCGGTGTCTCTGCCAGTATGATTCACGCGGGCCGGGAAAGGTTGCGTGTTTCATGCGGCTGACACCGACTGCCATTCATTGTAACATACGTTCTTACGCTGCTTTGCGATGTTTCCCGCCGGACACCTGTACAAGACACCTGTACAAAAGGACGGCATAGAAGGGACTTACAAACGCTCCAATCATGGCCGACCCACTCGAACTGAAGAAAACACTGAACTTGCCGAAAACGGATTTTTCGATGAAGGCCGGCCTGCCGCAGAACGAGCCCAAGCAGCTCGAGGCCTGGCACGGAGCCAACATCTACGAGCGCATCCTGGAGACGCGCAAAGGCAAGCCGCTCTTCGTCTTGCACGATGGCCCGCCGTACCCCACTGGCGAAATTCATCTGGGAACAGGGCTGAACAAAATCCTCAAGGACTTGGTCGTCAAGACCAAGAGCATGGCTGGGCACTATGCGCCTTATGTGCCGGGATGGGACTGCCACGGCCTGCCGATTGAAACGCAGGTTGAAAAAGAACAGGGCGGAAAAGGGAAGGTGTCGCCCGCGGAGTTTCGGAAGCTGTGCCGGCAATTCGCGCTGCGTTACGTCGAGCAGCACAAAAAAGATTTCAAGCGCCTGGGCATATTTGGCCGCTGGAACGATCCCTATTTGACGATGAGCCATGAATACGAAGCCACGATCGCGGGGGCTTTTCTCGATTTCATGGAAATGGGTTACGTCTATCGCGGGCGCAAACCCGTCTACTGGTGCCTCTATGACAGCACCGCGCTCGCCGAAGCGGAAGTCGAGTACGAAGATCACACCAGCCCATCGATCTGGGTGAAGTTCGCGACAGTCACCGGCGGCAGAGGCGAAGCCCCGAAAATCGGAGCCGATGTGAGCGCCGTTATCTGGACGACCACGCCCTGGACGATTCCTCACAATCGCGCGCTGGCCTTTCATCCCGATTTCGACTACGTCGTAGTGGAAACCGAAAAAGGCGCGCTGCTGCTGGCCGCCGACCGCGTCGCTGCTCTGCAAGCGGAATGCGGTATCAAGGAGGCTCGCGTACGCGGCACGTTCAAGGGCCGCGATTTCGATGGCATGAAATTTCAGCACCCCTTTTTGCCGATACAAGTGCCCGGCATTCTCGCTGATTACGTCACGCTCGATCAGGGCAGCGGTATCGTTCACACTGCCCCCGGGCACGGCGCCGACGATTTCAATTCCGGGCAGAAATATGGACTGGAGATTTACGCGCCGCTTGACGACAAAGGCGTGTATCTCGAAGGTCTGCCCGAATACAAAGGCAAGGATGTTTTCGCCGCGAATCCGATCATCGTGAAATTGCTCGGCGATCGCGGCGCGCTTCTTGGCAACCACGACTACAAGCACAGCTACCCGCACTGCTGGCGCTGCCACAATCCCGTGATTTTCCGCGCCACCGAGCAGTGGTTCATCAAGATGGACCAGGCCGCGCACGGAAAAGAAAAAACGCTGCGCCAGGAAGCGCTCGAAGAAATTCACGGCGTGAAATGGATTCCCGCTTGGGGCGAAGACCGCATGTACGAAATGATTGAGAAGCGCCCGGACTGGTGCGTTTCGCGCCAGCGATTCTGGGGCGTGCCCATCATCGTTTTTTATTGCGAGGGATGCGGAATGCGGCTCGAGGATTTCAAGGCGCTCCGCAGTGTCGTGAAATGGTTCGAAAAGGAGGGCGCCGACGCTTGGTACCAGCACACCGCGGAAGAATTGCTCCCCGCCGGCACAACTTGCTCCTGCGGCGCAACAAAATGGCGCAAGGAAAACGACATTCTGGATGTGTGGTTCGATTCCGGGTCTTCGAATCTGTCTGTGCTGAAGGGTGCGGAGTGGCCGGCGGACGTTTATCTCGAAGGCCCCGATCAATATCGTGGTTGGTTCCACAGTTCGCTGCTGGTGGCGACGGGCGTGCGCGACGCTTCGCCCTATCGCGGCGTCGTCACCCACGGCTGGACGCTCGACGAACAAGGCCGCCCCATGTCCAAATCGCTGGGCAACGCGCTTTACCCCATCGAAATTTGCGAAAAGTGGGGCGCGGATTTGCTCCGCCTCTGGGTCGGCTCGGTGGAATACCAGGCCGACGTGAAAATGAGCGAGCGCGTGATGACGCAGCTCAGCGAAGCCTACCGCAAAATCCGCAACACGTTCCGTTTCGCGCTCGGCAACCTTGGCGATTTCGATCCCACGCGCGATGCGCTGGCAAACGAGCAACTCGAAGAATTCGACCGCTGGATGCTCGACCGCACCGCCGAGCTGGTGAAGAAGTGCCGCGATTGGTACGCCAATTACGAATTCCACCGCGTCTATCACGCCATCCACGATTATTGCGTCGTCGACCTCAGCGCCTTCTATTTCGACGTGCTGAAGGATCGCCTGTACACCAAGGCGCCCAGAAATAAATCACGCCGCTCCGCGCAAACCGCGGTGTGGAGAATCAGCAGCGCGCTGGTGCGACTGGCCGCGCCCATCCTCACATTCACCGCCGAAGAAATCTGGAAATACTTGCCAAAGGCGCCGCGCGAAGCCGAAAGCGTGCATATGACGTTATTTCCGGAGGCGGACGCGTTTGCTTGCGGAATCGCCAAAGACGCGGCGGAGAAGTGGGAACGTCTCGCGCAGGTACGCTCCGCCGTGCTGGTGGCCCTCGAACAGGCCCGCGCCGCAAAAATTATCGGCGGCGGCCTCGAAGCGAAAGTCCATCTGCACGCCGGACCCGAAGCGGCGGGCTTGCAGAGGCTCCTCGAGGAAAAACAGTCCGTTCTCCCCGCGCTCTTCATCGTTTCGCAAGTCGAGGTCAAGCCCTCTGCCATCGCCGCGGCGATTCCAACGGAAACATTGCCGGGCTTGACGATCAAGATCGAACGCGCCGACGGCGCGAAATGCGAGCGCTGCTGGAACTACTCGACGCATGTGGGCGAGAACAAGCGGTATCCGACCGTCTGCGAGCGTTGCACGGAAGCCCTCGCAGAAATCGAATCAACACTTGCGGGAGCTGCTTCATGATCCCCACCGGCGCCTCTTCTTCGTTCCTGTCTTTTACCTCCTTTATTTCTTTTACCTGCTTTACTTCCTCTGCGTCATGACTGTTCCTTCCCGACTCCGCTGGCTCTGGCTCACGCTCGCCGTCGTTCTCCTCGACCGTGCCACGAAAGCCTGGTTCGAGTCGCAAACGGCCGAAGGCTGGCGCCACGAATTAATCCACAACTTCGTTTATCTCGTGCACAGCCGCAATCCCGGCCTGGCATTCGGCTTCTTGTCGGATTCCGCCTCCACCGGCACGCGCATCGTTTTAATCCTGGGCTCGATTGCCATCATCGCCGTGCTTGTCTGGCTGCTAGTCACGAGCCAAAGTGGCAGCTCAACGGCCATCGCGGGTCTTGCCCTGCTGCTGGGCGGCGCCACCGGAAACGTCACCGACCGGATTGTTCACGGCGCGGTGACGGATTTCTTCGAAGTGTGGTTCGGCACCTACCGCTACCCGGCCTTCAACGTCGCCGATTCCGCCATCACCATCGGCGCCGCCCTCATACTTATTGACATATTATTCGGGCGCCGAACGGAAACACCCCGTTCGAGTTCGCGCACGCCATAATCGAGGTGGCCGACCGAGAGCAGATGGAATAACTCTAATCACCGCGAATTTCTCTCTACCACTCTTGCTACCGCCGCATCTTCACTCCATCCTGCCACTCGGCCATCAACGAATACCCAGTTGCGCGGTTGCGCAACGGACACAATAAATTAACCACACACTAAAGAAAAAATAGTAGACTCTGCGGCAATTCCCATCCGGAAGATTGGCATCAACATTCACATCAGGAGAAAAATAATGGCGCGACGCCAATTTCTTGCTCAGCTTCTGGGGCTACCCTTTCTTTCCCTGGGCGCAAAGGCCGAGGAGCCCAAGAAACAAAGCCTCAAAATCATGATGAAAAGCGCGTGGGGCTCCGATGACCCCACCAAGGCCGCGTTTCCGTTTCATCACGGACTCGCGCTCGCGGAAGCGGGCCACGAGGTGCAGATTTTCCTCCTCGGGGAAGCCACTTCGTTGATGCGCAAAGTGACCGCCAATGCCGTCGTGCCGGTGGGCTGGCCGCCGCTCAGCGAAGCGCTCGAAAAAATCATGGCCAAACACATTCCCGTCTTTGCTTGAGGAGCCTGCAGCCGGGCCCGTGGGGTCACGGAAGCAGACGTAACGCAATGGGGCGCAAAATTCGGCAGTCCCACAATTTTTGTAAGCTTGGTCGAGTGGGCCGACCGCATCATCACGGAGTGAACCTTCCTCAGTAGCTAGACCCGCTTTCCCTCCTCTGTATGGGCAGGGCACGCCCCGCCTGTTCTTGGAATTGGGCTGAGCTGGCGAGACCCCCGGGGGGTCTCCGATGTGTGGCAAGCAAAGGACTTGCGGGAAGGTGTTTTTGGAAGTGTGGCAATGATTGGACTTACAGGCGAATATTTCGGAAGTGTGGCAAATAAAAAGGTTAGAGTTTTGAAGGCTAGAGGTTGGAACGGAGAGGCGGCACCCCCTCCCCCTATGTTTTTGTAAAGAATTGAGGCGACTGGGTTTAGGGGGTGGGGGTCGGCAAAAGAATTGAGGGGAAAGGACTTAGGGGGATGGTGGGGCAGGGGGATTTCAACACGGAGATCGCCCGGTCAGATCGGGATAAACTCCGTCCGCAAAGATGGGGAGGGGCGTAAGCAGATCGACGACGGTTGGCGACACGTCGAGGCTCAGTGCGAACCATCACACCGAATCCTAGCATGAAAGTCGATGCGTGCCGAGTAATTATATGGATATCATTCGAATGGGGCCGTAAGACGTTGAAATGTCCCGGCTCAGGCGACGGGGATGCAAAAGGCGCATTTGCAGGTTACAAATTTGAAGGTTGAAGTTCAGGAATGAGGAGCCAGGGCGGGGAAGCGGAAATTCTTGAGACACAAAGGTTTTGGAAGAAGAAGAGGAAAAGTCAAAACTCTTGAAGATGCGCCACCGGCCCCGAAGGTTGAACCGCGCTACTGCGCAGCGGGGGTGATTTTCTCAACGTGAAGCGTCTTTTTCGCAGAATCAAATTGGCCGGCCAGCACGACATGCGCGGCGGGGAAGTCCTTGACGGCTTCAGGATTTTCGACAATCCAAATGGCCTGATCACCGTCGGCTACGAAGACGGCTCGTTGTGGTTTCCATTCTGGATGGCCAACCGAAGCGCCTCCCCGCCAGCATTTCTGCACGCAATCCGCACGGCCGGGCTTCGCGTGCTTGGCGGCACAGCCTTCGTCGCTGATCCAACCGGTCCGAGAGGCGTTCCTTTGCTGTGCGGCGACTGAGCCGAGCGCCACGAGACCGCAAACAAGCAAGAAAAGAAAAACAATCCGGCCCCTAATCATTTTTTCTTCCTCCTGCCTTCGCAAGCCTTCTTCACGGCTGGCCATCGGCCCGGCTGAACACAGTCTAACACCGTGTGACGTGGCAGGTGCTTTCGCAGGAGGACGATCCGCTGCGGCCGGGAATTGTTCACTGGCTGGACAAGGAAATCTCGGGCGTGATTCAGTCGGGAGGGAGTGCTGGCATCCGACGCCCTAGGTTTGAGGCGCGCATCGCGGGGCCCTATTCATACCGCAACGCGACCATCGGGTCCACGCGCATTGCGCGTTGCGCGGGAATGAAGCAGGCGAAGAGCGCCACGGCGCACAGCAAGATCACCACGCTCGAAAAGGTGAGCGCATCGGTGCTGGTTACGCCGAGGAGCAAACTACTTAGAAAGCGCGTCAGAGCGAACGACAGCAGCAGTCCCAGACCGACGCCGGCGAGCATCAACCTTAGTCCATGGCCGAGCACCAAGTGCAGCACATCTTGTTTGGTGGCCCCTAGCGTCATACGGATGCCAATTTCATGGGTGCGCTGCCGCGTAGTGTAAGCCGTTACCCCGTAAATTCCGACCGCGGCCAGAACCAGAGCGAGCAGCCCGAAGGCGCCGACAAAGGTTCCAGCAACGCGCTGGCCAAAGCTGGCAAACTGTTCGCTCCATTCGAGGGTGGTCACATTGAACACGACCAGGTCGGCATTCAGCTCATGGAGCGTTTTCTCGACCGTCTTGCCGAACGGCAGCGGATCACCGGTGGCCCGCGCCAGGATGGTCATCGTCGAGCGGTAAACCTGGTACTGCGGCAAATACAGGAAAGGCATGGGCTTTTCATTCAGGCCGTTGACTTTGGTGTCGCGTGCCACGCCGACTACCGTGAACCATTCGTGCGTCAAGTCGGAGTTGAGTTGCTGGCCGAGCGCTTCCTGATTCGGCCAGTAGCGATTCACAAATGTTTCGCTGACGATCACCACGCGCTGCGAACTCTTGGTGTCCTGCAGCGTGAAGTCGCGTCCCTTCACGATGGGAATCTGCACGGTCTGGAAATAATTCGGCGTGATGATCGCCACCTGCGTCTCCATCGATTCGTTCGCCTGCGGTACGTAGCCCACGGGCTTGACGCTCGTCGAGCCGCCGAATCCCAGCGGCACGCGGGTTGTCAGCGCCACCGACTGTATGCCCGGCAACGCTTCCAGTTTCGCGACGAGCTGGCGATCGAATTCCGCGCCTTTCTCGTCCGAATATCCGGCGCTGAACAGATCGTAGGAAGCGATCAGTACATTATGCGAATTGAATCCTGGATTGATTAGCTGCGCGCTCATGAAGCTGCGAATGAACAATCCCGCGCAAATCAACAGCAGCAGCGACAGTGAAATTTGCGCCACCACCAGCCCGCTCGCGAGGCGCGCCTTGCGCAGCCCGCCCGACGCGCTGCCGGTGTCCTCTTTCAACACCGCCACCGGCGCTACGCCCGAGGATCGCAGGGCAGGCAAAATTCCGAAGATCACGCCTGTGAGCACGGAAATCACCAGCGTCGCAAGCAAGACCGCACGGTCCGCCCGGATGCTGAGCGAGATCGGGAAATCCGTCGCGGGCATGAATTTCATCAATGTTCCCGTGGTCCAGAAGGTGATCAGCAGCGCAACCACGCCTCCGGCCAGCGCCAGCATCAGGCTTTCCACGAGCAGTTGCCGCACCAGCCGCCATCGGCTAGCACCCATCGACATGCGAATGGCAATCTCGCGCCGCCGCGCCACCGACCGCACCAGCATCAGATTCGTCACGTTCGCGCATGCCAGGAGCAGCACCAGGCCGGCGATGGACATCAGGATCGGCAGCAAGGTCGAAAGAAAATAATTCAAGCCAAATGGGTTACGCCACAGCGGATACACGGTCACGCTGTCGTGCCCTTTGTGCTCTTCGGGATAGTTTTCCACCTCACGCTTCAGCAGCAGCGTCATTTCCTCTTGCGCCTGTTGGAGCTTGACGCCCGGCTTCAATCGTCCAAACGCAAGAAACGAGAAATAGTGATGGTCATGGAGCAGGTCGCCCTGCGGCATCACTTGCGCTTCCATCATGAGGGGAACCCAAATCTCCGATCGGACCCCCGTCTGGCTGCCCTGAAACACCGCTGGCGTTACGCCCACGATGGTGTATGGGTGTTGGTTGATTTCAATTGCCTGGCCCACGATGTCCGGATTCGCCCCGAAATGCGTTTGCCACAGCCGGTAGCTGATCACCGCCACGGGCGCGCCTCCCGGCTTCTCATCCTCCACGGGCAAAAAGCCGCGCCCCAGAATCGGCCGCACGCCCAGTACATCGAAATAATTCGCAGACGCTACCATGCCCCAGACGCGCTCCGGTTTACCTTTGCCCGTCAGGCCCATCGCACTGAAGTTGCACGCCGCGATGCCCATAAAGCTCCGCTGCCCGTTGCGCAGGGCTTCGACATCAGGATATGTGAGAGGAAAGGGGTTGTCCCCGGGCTTGCTCAGCGTCAGAGCCACAACCTCGCCCGGGCTGGCAAGTCCGGGAACTGGATTCAGCAATGTCGCGTTAATCCAACTGAAGATCGTGGTGTTGGCGCCGATACCCAGCGCAAGCGTAAGGATAGCAATGGCCGCAAACCCGGGTGCCTTGGCGATCACCCGCAGGCTGTACCGCACGTCTTGCATGAACGAGTTCATCCGCGCACCTCCAGGAAGCTGTTAGAACCATGAGAGCATTTCCCCGCCCATTCGAGGTGCCCTCCAGGCTAATGCAGGCGCAGCACTTAGCGGGCATGCCTTTCACCTAATCGCATACAGGTGTCCGCCTATGGGACGCGCGCTGAGCGAGACTGAACTTGATCCCCCCTGCTCCGCTGTCCGCCTTGCTACAATCTTGCCGTGGCGGCTGGGTCCCAACCCGAGATGCATGAGCTTCTGGCGTTAGATACTGACGCTGGGACGCGGCTCGATCGGTTCGTGGCGGCGCATCGGCCGGAGCTGTCGCGGTCGCGCGTGCAGGAACTCATCGATGGCGGGCTTGTCCTTGTCAATGGCAAGGCCGCGAAATCTTCGCAGAAGCTGCGCGGCGGGGAACTCATCACCGTGCTGGCGTATCCGCGACCGGCGACCCGCGCCGAAGCGGAGGTGATTCCGCTCGATGTGCTTTACGAGGATGACGACGTCATAGCCATTAACAAGGCTGCGGGGATGACTGTTCACGCCGGGGCTGGAAATGTTTCCGGCACGCTGGTCAACGCGCTGCTGGGGCGGGGGCAGGCGCTTTCACAGGGGGGCGATCCGATGCGGCCCGGAATCGTGCACCGGCTGGACAAGGAAACTTCGGGCGTGATTCTGGTGGCCAAGAACGACGCGGCGCACGCCAAGCTGGGTGAGGCGTTTCGGCAGCGGGAGATTAAGAAAACGTATATCGCGCTGGTGCAGGGCGTTCTCGGAGAGAAGAGCGGGCGCATCGAACTGGCCATCGGGCGCGACCCGATTCATCGCACGCGTATGACGACGCAGCGCAAATCCTGGCACGGAGAGGCGATCGCGAATCCGCGCGAGGCGCGCACGGATTGGAAGGCGTTGGCCAAGATCGACAGCACGACGCTTGTGGAAGTCCAACTCCACACCGGGCGCACGCATCAGATTCGAGTGCACTTCTCCGCGATGAAGCATCCGGTGGTGGGCGATACGCTGTACGGCGCGGCGCGCGAGCTGAGCGTTGGAGGAGGCTCCGACCCGGTCGGACCAGATGAAGG
>Ga0137415_10003143_pt1 | contig 16388 bp, 17 predicted proteins | sample CZODoug3_1_1_16f_FD_183082 | JGI IMG/M metagenome (GOLD analysis project Ga0137415, IMG submission 183082) | Vadose zone soil fungal communities from Angelo Coast Range Reserve, California, USA - CZODoug3_1_1_16fungal (Hybrid Assembly) | ecosystem: Environmental > Terrestrial > Soil > Vadose...
GAAAGGCGTACTCAAGTCGTCGGAGACGTTCGGGCATATCTCGCGTTCTTTACCCAATTCATGCGACGGTCATAGACCGCCGCTACAGAAGAGAGACCTCAGGCGAAGAAGCGTTCCGGTGAGAGCAGCGGCTGGGGTTTGCAAATGCGGGCGACGCAATGCTCCCAGCTTTCGTGGCCGGTGAGGATCTCGATCTCGACGCGCAGGAAGTAAATCGGCACTTTCACTTCGGTTTCCGGCAGGCGCGGCATACGGACCGCGTCCTTCTCCGTTGTTACGATGATTTCCAAATCGCGCCGGATGCAGCGATTGATAAAACTCTGCAACTCGACCTCCGTGTAACGATGATGGTCGATATAGCGTTTCGCCAAGTCGATCCGCGCGCCGAGTTTTCGCAAGCCGCCTTCGAAGCTGTCTGGCGCGGCGATGCCGCAGATCGAGCCGATGAACGTGTTGCGTAAACGCTCGAGCGGCAATCGTTCGCCCGTCAAAATATTTTGCAGATAGAGCGGCTGATGCGCGCACTCGATGATCTCGGCGGTGCGATTGTAACGGCGGATGCGTTGGACGAGCGCGTCGTTAGGCTCGCCGGTGTTTTTGGTGATGAAGATGTAGCTGGCGCGCCGGAGATTTCGCGGCGGCTCGCGCAACGTGCCGCGCGGAAGCAAGAACTCATTTCCAAAGGGCGCTTGTCGATCCACCAGCACCATGTCGAGCCGATGTTTGAGATGCAAATACTGCAAGCCGTCGTCGAGCACGAGGGTATCGACTTTCCATTTGTCGATGGCAAAACGACCGCTCTTCACGCGGTCCTTATCGACAAGCACGATCTCGTCTTTCAAATTATGCGCGAGCATGTAGGGCTCATCGCCGGCGATAAGTGAGTCGAGCAGCAGCGATTTTCCGTCCGAGACGACGCGCGGCGGATCGACATCTTTCCTTCGGAGTCGATCGAGCCAACTGCGTTTGCGGGGAACGCTTTTGTAGCCGCGGCTGAGAATGGCGACGCGCCGGCCACCAGATTGCAACGCGCGCGCGAATTTTTCCGCGATCGGAGTTTTGCCCGTGCCGCCAACCGTCAAGTTTCCGATGCTGATAACAAGGCAACCGAGCGCGCGTTCGCGCAAAATTCTTTTCCGGTAAAGATACAAACGCAACTGGACAAGCCACTCGTAAACGAAGGACAACGCGTAAAGAATTCCGCGCAGGATCGACGCACGAAATCCGCGACGACGCTCAAGGACAACGTCGATGCCAAACTGTTCTAAATTTTCAAGGTGACGGCCCATGTAGGTCGGTGGTTAGTGATTGGTGATCGGAAAAGACGCGCGCCATTATTGTCGGCGGTGGTGATCAAAGTGCGAGCGTCAGTCGATCGTGTGGCGCGCAACATCGCCACAGCGATTTTTTCTGGCGAACGCAATGTCACAGCGGCGATGGCCGATCCGCTGCCGCTGAGAAAAGCGCCGAGCGCGCCCGCTTTTTCGGCCGCGGCAATCACGCGCGGCAAAAATGGAATGAGCTTTTTGCGAAAAGGCTGATGGAGATGATCGGCGAATGCGCCTCGCAAGCCGGAATAATTACGCGAAGCAAATGCCGCTGTGATGGCACATGCATTCGCACAGCTTTCGGCCGCCGCTGCGCGCGGAATTCGCGCCGGCAAAATTTTTCTTGCCGCCGATGTTTTGACCTCAAAATCCGGAATCAAAAGAACAAAATATAATGCCGGTGAAACTTCGAAACGCTGAACGTTTCCGTCCCGCGCGACGGTGAAGCCGCCTAAACTTGCCGGCGCGGCGTTATCCGGATGGCCTTCCAACTGCGCGCACAATCGAAAGATCGACAATCGATCGAGCGGATTTCCGGCGAGTCGATTCAGCGCATGGAGAACTCCAAGACGAATGGTCGCGCTGCCGCCGAGTCCGCGCGAGTGCGGCACATCTCCGGCGGTGATGCAGGAAAACGGAAACGGACGCGCGCCAGATTGTTTGAAGAATAAGCGCGCGGCTTCGTCCACTATGCGTGATGAAAGATTCTTGCCCCCTCGGACGATCGTTGTGGAATTGTAAAGGCGCAGCGCGACACCCAGACAGTCGAAGCCAGGACCAAGATTGGAAGTGCTCGCCGGAACGCGGACGGTGGCTTGTTGCATTGATTCGGAATGCCGGTGGAACGTCGCGCAACTGTAGCGCGTTGATAACGATTTGCCGCGAATGAAAATGGGACCCGAATGGATCGACGCCGGGCTGTTTCGCCATTTCGAAGCGGAAGGAACCGATGCGCATCGGCTCTGCACCATCGGCGGCGGCTGGGTGGAGCGCTTCGGGCGCGACATCCTCATCTCGTTCAAAAAGACCGCGGCGCGAGAGCGTTTGTTCCAGGAACTTTATTTGTGGAGCGCAACGGCGGGATTCAGGCTCGGGCGCATTTTTACCCGGTTTTTGCCAAAGAAAAATGAGGAACGCGAAACACCGCGCCTCCTGTCTGGAAATGCAGAGGAAAATTTGCAGACCATCGCCACGGAGCGCCATCTCAAATTCGGAATCGACTTCGGCGCAGGTTACTCCGTCGGCTTATTTCTCGATCAAAGAGAAAATCGAAGCTACATCCGGCAAGGACCGCCTAAGCGCCTGTTGAATTGCTTCGCCTATACCTGCTCGTTTGCGGTGGCGGCGGCGTCGGTGGGAGCGAAAACGGTAAATGTCGATCTTTCAAAAAAATCGCTCGCGCGCGGCCGGGAGAATTTTGCCCTGAACAGTCTGCCAACCAACGATCACAGCTTCATCGCCGAAGACGTTCTCAGTCTTTTGCCGCGGCTCACTCGCCAAGGTGAAAAGTTCGACATGATCATTCTCGATCCCCCAACGTTTTCGCGCTCGCCTCGTGGCAAAGCGTTTCAAGTGGAGAACGATTTCGAGGAATTACTTCTCAGCGCGCTCGAAGTGTCGGAGCGTAGTGCCCGCATTTTACTTTCCACGAACTGCACGAGTCTGCGCGAACGCGCGCTGGAAGTAATGGCACGCTATTGTCTGAAAGTGTCGCGGCGTGCCGGAACGTTTCATCGACAACCTCCCCTGCCCGATTTTCCTCCCGGCGCCGGAGCCAGCACGGTTTGGACGACTTTGCGTTGACCAAGCCGATGCGCGCGAGTAACCATTGGAATCCGAAGCCTAAGTAACATGGACGAATCATCCGCTGGAACATCTGAGGATCTCGCCCGGCGCGGCCTTCGCTACACCAAAGAGCAATTCGATGTGGTGCTCAATCAAACCGAAGATTACGTGCGGGAGAAGCCGGCACAGTCTCTCCTCTATGCTTTCGTCGCCGGATTTGTTTTAAATCGGCTCCCCATCGGCCGAGTTCTCAGCGGCGTGTTTCGCCTCTTTGCGCTCGCCTTGAAGCCGGCGATTCTCATTTACGGAGCGACCAAACTCTATCAGGCGGCGCAAGATCAAGAATAGCTGCATCGAGCAGTCCCTTGGTCGATGCTAAAGACAGTGCGACCTGGGCGCCAAATTTAAGATCCTACTCGTCCAGCGTGAAGCCCACTTTGAGCGTCACCTGCCAATGTGCGAGCTTCCCTTCCTCAAGGTACCCGCGCGTCTCTGTGACCTCAAACCAGCGCATGTTACGAACTGTTTTCTTCGCGCGCGCCAGCGCATTTTTTACCGCCTCCTCGAAGCCATTTGGAGACGAACCAACCAGCTCAATTTTTTTGTAAATGTGCTCGCTCATAAATTCACTTTTCGGCGACGCGGTGGTGGAAGACAAATGAAATAAACGCCACGAAATTTGTGAATCGTAAAACGTTACATCGTTACATTGAATCACGGTTCACGATTCACGATTGAACGGACTCACTGGGCTTGCCCTATCGATTTCTTGCGCATATTAGGCACTGCGCATGCACAGCAATATTGAGTCGCATTTGATCGAGAAGCGGGTTTTCAAACCGCCGAACGATTTTGCGAAAAAAGCGCGGATCAAAAGTCTCGATCAATATCGGCGAATGTATCGCGAGTCGATCAACCGGCCGGCCAAATTCTGGGCGCGCGAAGCGCGTGAGCTGGTCTGGCGCGCGCCGTGGAAAAAAGTAGTCGAGTGGAAGGCGCCATTCGCAAAATGGTTCGGCGGCGGCAAACTCAATCTTTCCGAAAATTGCCTGGATCGACATTTAACCAGCGCGCGCCGCAACAAAGCAGCGATTCTCTGGGAAGGTGAGCCGGGCGACAAGCGCACGCTCACCTACCAACAACTCCACCACGAAGTTTGCCGCTTCGCGAATGTCCTGAAGCGAAACAAGATCGGCAAGGGCGATCGCGTCATCATTTATTTGCCAACGATTCCTGAAGCGGCCATCGCGATGCTGGCCTGTGCGCGCATCGGTGCGGTACATTCGGTTGTCTTCGGTGGATTCAGCGCGGACAGCATTCGAGATCGCATTGCGGACAGCGGCGCGGTTGCCGTCATCACGGCGGACGGCGGATATCGCCGCGGTGCGATCGTTCCGCTGAAGAAAAATGTGGACGATGCGTTGCGGGAAAAGACTTCCGTGAAATGCGTGATCGTTTTTCGCCGCGCCGGGAACGAAATCCACATGGAAGAAGGCCGTGATGTTTGGTGGCATCGCGAGCTGGAATATGTCGATGCCAATTGTCCACCCGCGCTGCTCGACAGCGAACATCCTCTTTACATTCTCTACACGAGCGGCTCGACCGGAAAGCCGAAGGGAATTTTGCACACGACCGGCGGTTATCTGGTCGGCATTTACTCAACCATGAAGTATGTCTTCGACGTTCGGGATGAAGATATTTTTTGGTGCACGGCCGATGTCGGCTGGGTCACCGGTCACAGTTATGTCGTTTACGGGCCGCTGGCGAATGGCGCCACCACGCTCATGTACGAAGGCGCGCCAAACTGGCCGGAGCCGGATCGCTTCTGGAAAATCGTCCAGGAGTATCGCGTCAACATTCTTTATACGGCGCCGACCGCGATCCGCGCCTTTATTCGCTGGGGCGATCAGTGGGTTGCGAAACACGATCTTTCTTCACTGCGCCTGCTCGGCACGGTGGGTGAACCGATCAATCCGGAAGCATGGATCTGGTATCACAAAAAAATCGGCGGCGGCCGTTGTCCGATTGTCGATACCTGGTGGCAAACCGAAACCGGCACAATCCTGATTACACCGTTGCCGGGGGCGATTCCGACAAAACCGGGCAGCGCGACGCTGCCGTTTTTTGGGGTCGATGCAGCGATCGTCGATGAAAAAGGGAGCGAAGTCGGAGCAAACGTCGGCGGCAAATTAATTATTCGTCGTCCGTGGCCGGCGATGCTGCGCACTATTTACGGCGACAAGGAGCGCTACAAAAAACAATATTGGAGCGAGTTCCCAGGTAATTATCTCACCGGCGACGGCGCCCGGCGCGATGAGGATGGATATTTCTGGATCGTTGGCCGCATCGATGACGTCTTGAATGTGGCTGGGCATCGGCTCGGCACATCGGAAATCGAAAGCGCGCTGGTGAGTCACGCGCGGGTGGCGGAAGCGGCGGTGGTGGGAAGGCCGGATGAGATGAAAGGCCAGGGCGTGGTCGCCTTCGTGACGCTGAAGGGCGGCGTCAATCCAACTTCCGAGCTGAAAGAAGAATTGCGCAATCACGTCGGCGCACAGATCGGGGCGATCGCGAAGCCAGACGAAGTCCGCTTTGCTGAAGCGCTGCCCAAAACGCGGAGCGGGAAAATCATGCGACGCCTGCTCAAAGAAATTGCCAGCGGAGCCACGGTCACGGGCGATACGACGACGCTGGAAGATTTTAGCGTGCTGACAACATTGCGCGAATCGGAAGAGTAATTTTTTCATTTGTCGAACACGGAAGTCGCGTAGCCTTTTTTTGTGAGTTTCATCCGAACAGGCCTGCGCGAGATCGCCCTGAAGGTGAAGCGCCAAAGAACGCGCATGGCGCTCCGTCACGAGAAACGGCTGCTGCAAAAGAGTGAAATCAACCTCGGGCGCGAAGGCACTTCGCAGGCAGCGAATTTTCCCGAGTTACGCAATGAGATTGTGGCGCTGAAAAAGCTGGAGCAGGAACAGAAGGAAGTCGCGCTTCGGATCACGCAAATCGAGGAAGGAATCAAGAAGATCGAGGCGGAGCGGCAAGAAAATGCCCGTAGGCAAAACGAAGTCATTGCAAAATTGGAGTTGGAAAAAAGGCCGCTCCTCCAGCAACGCAATGAGGCGAAGAGCACGGTCGAGCTTTGCGAACGCGAATTGACGGCAGTGGAACGCCGCATTCAGGCAAACGACACGACCGACCGCGAACTGCTGAAACAGCTTTCTGAGTTGCAAGCGCTCGCCCCGCCGCCGCCGGACCTGGAAAGGCAATCGGCAAGCATCAGTGCGCGCCGTGCCCGGCTGCCGGAGGAACGCGCCGAACTTGTCCGCGCGCGTCTCGGCGGCACAGATGCATCACGTCTTGCCAAGGAGAAACTGACCGCCGCCGACGCGGAACTTTCTGTCGTGGAAAAAAATATTGAGCGCGTCCGGGGCGAATTCGGGGCGCGCGACCGGGCCCTGAGTGAAAACAGCCGCGCACAGCAGGAAGCAGTTCGGGAAGCGCGAGCGCACCACCAGACTGTCGAAGAGCGAAAAAATCCCGCTTATCTAAACATTGGGCGTCATCTCGCGTCGCAGAGAATTGCGCCGCCGAACGCGCCGCATCTGCTCGCGGAAGTGCACCGCCACCGGGAGGCGGTGGATCGACATCTGCAGCACAGGGCGGAACTGGCGCTGCTCTCGAGCAAGATCGACAAACAGGAGCTGCGGAAATTCTACTTCAGCGTCGTTTCCGTGCTCGTGCTGCTGGCCATCATCTTGCCACTGGTTTTTCAATCGCCGCGGCAACGCGAATGGTTGCCGCAAGAGACGGAAACAATTTTATCGATCAATACCGACCAATTTGAACATGATGATCTCCCGAAACATTGGCGGAAAGACCAGCCGGACATTTGGCCGAACATCTGGTCGGGCCTTATTGGCGCGGCGGCGCAAACTCCCATGTTGAACCTGCCTCACGACGCGACGCGGATCACGCGCGCCCTCACCACCGACGAAGCGGGGAAGATGCGGGAGTTCATCCTGGTTGAAGCGCGGAGTGTTTCCCGCGTCATTCGCTCGGTCGAAAATGACAAGCGTTTCGAGAAGCGCGTCATCAGCGGTTTGCCGGTTTGGGAGCAGCCCGATCTCGCCGTCGCGCGCGTTGGCCCAACCACGCTGGCTGTAGGAGCCTCAACCGAAGTGGATGAATTGGTGCGCGTTCGGCTCGGCATGAAGCCGGACCTGAAGATTACCGGCCAACTCTTCGATCGTTTTCAGGCGCTCGACCGCGAGAATACGCTCCGCTTGATTTCGCGCAATCCACCCGATCTCTCACGCATTTTTCATCCGATCTTCACGCCTGAATTGCTTGATACCTCCCAATTGCTCGGGCTCGCGCTTACCTTGCAAAACCCGGTGAAAGCGAAGCTCCTATTGAAATTGAATTCGTCCGAGAGCGCGTCCCAGCTCGCGCGCAATTTGCAAAACGACCCGCAGCGCTGGCTGCGCTTGCAGGATTCCGAATTGTTACTCTACGTGCAGCCACCCGAGATTCAGAGACAAGGCACGAACCTGGAGCTGCGTTTCAGCGTGCCCGAGAATAGTACTCGACTTCTCCTCGAGCGCATTGCAAAGACGAACGCTGCAGGAGTAGGAGCGGCACAATAATTTGTCGGCGATGAGATTTTTTACTGTGCGCTTCATGATTGTCATCGGTGTGGCAACGGCGTTGCGGTCTGCGCTGGCAGATGTCGATCTACCGCTGATCGACATTAAATCGGTTGACCCGACGATCGTCATCGAACTCCGCTATGGCGGCCCAAATAATCTGATCGGTCATGCATTATATTCGCCCGGAACACCTGCCCTTGTCCGCCCGGAGGTGGCGCAACGTTTGGCCGCGGCACAGTTGTTTCTGCGGCGTTACCAGTGTGGATTGAAAATCTGGGATGCGTATCGACCCAGGTCCGTACAGATGCGGCTTTGGCAGGCTGCGCATAACAATGATTATGTCGCCGATCCGGGAGCCGGCGCTGGTTCAATGCACAGCTGGGGCGTCGCCGTCGATGCGACCTTGACCGACGCCTGGAACAATTCGGTCAGCATGCCGACCGACTTTGACGATCTCACTCCGGCTGCGATGTGGCGTTATCGAGGCGCCGATCCAGCCATCCGCGCGCATTTACGCTTGTTACAGCGAGCCATGGCCAGCGCTGGGTTCTACGGTTTGCGCACCGAATGGTGGCATTTCACGATCGCAGACTGGCAAAAGTATCTGCCACCGGACGAGGCGAAGCGGGCTGCACAGACATTCGGAACCCGTTGGCAGGGCAAGTTATGATCGACATCTTACTTCGTGATTTGCGGCAACCGGAATACATCCATGTCTTGATCAATCCGTTGCCAATTTACGGATTGCTCATGGGTTGGATCGGAGTCGTCATCGCTCTTCTTTTAAAGAGCCGCCACGCCCAAGTCGCAACATTAGTGCTCGTGCTCATCAGTTCCGTCTTGGCCTGGCCGGTCTATGAATTTGGCGAACAAGCTTACGATCGCGTTCAGACGATGGTCGACTCCGATGGGCAAGCCTGGCTCGACGAGCATAAGGACCGCGGCGAGGACCTCATCTACATTTTTTATGCGCTCGCGGTTTTGAGCGCGATTGCCATCGCGGCGCCAATTAAATGGCCAAAATCTTCTATGCCGCTCGTGATCGCGGTGATTTTGCTTGGCGCTGTCACCTTGGGAACCGGTGGCTATATCGGCTACGCCGGTGGCAAGATTCGCCACCGCGAATTTCGAAACGAACCGCCACCGCCGAAAAAATCTGCCGAAGAGCAACAACGTTAGGCGACGACAGGGCGGTGGATCGTGCGCTCCGTCGCGCGATGTTAAACGTGGCGCTGAAGGCGGATTATTTTTGTTGGCATCGAACAAGGGACTGCTCGATCCACCTGCGCTACTGGTGCTGAATTGAGCGTTTAGAGATCAGTTTTCATGACTTCCGAATTAGACCGCGCTGAACGCGATGTCGAAGAACACAGCGTTGCACTGACAAAGCCTTTGGGCCTGCGCGATCTCGTTCTTACCCAAATTCTCTTTGTCGTCGGCTCAAGCTGGGTGGGCACGGCCGCCAAGCTTGGGCCTTCGCATCTCTTCTTTTGGTTGCTCGCGATCTTGCTCTTCTACATTCCGCAAGCCGCGGTCGTGATTTATTTGAATCGCCTGATGCCACTGGAAGGCGGGCTGTATCAATGGGCCAAGCTTGGGTTCAACGAGTTCGCCGGTTTCATCGTGGCGTGGAATCTGTGGTTGCTCTCCATCACCGTAATCGCATTGGGCGGAATGTTCGTAACGACCAATATCTCCTACGCCATTGGCGAAACCGCGGCCTGGATGCCGAATAGCAAATGGTGCGTGTCGTTGATCAGTTGCGCACTCGTCGCCGGTCTCGGCTGGACTGGCATTCGTGGCTTGTCGTTAGGCAAATGGGTCCACAACATCGGTGCGTTCGCCATGCTCCTTGTCTACGGCGCCCTGATTGCTTTGCCCTTAATCAGTCTCGCGCGCGGCGAGCTAAAGCAATATCACGCGCTCCAGTTCGCCGCGCCCACGATCTCGATCTTTTACTGCTTCAATATCTTCAGCAAACTGGCGGTCGGCGCACTGAGCGGATTTGAGTACGTCGCTATTCTCGCGGGTGAGACGCGCGCTCCGGCGCGCGATATCGGCCGGTCCGTCCTTATCGCCTCTCCGGTCATCGCACTCATGTTCATCCTGGGCACCAGCTCGGTTTTGGCATTCATCGGAAACGATCAAATCGATCTCATCGGCCCGGTGCCGCAAACCTTGCGACTTGGCCTGCGCTCTTTTCCGATCGCCGGGGTAATCGCTTCGGTTGGGATTCTGCTGATGACCGTGCGATCGATTTCGTCGACGAGCGTTCATCTCACCGGCAGTTCGCGCCTGCCGATGGTCGCAGGCTGGGATCGACTCTTGCCCGGCTGGTTCTCGCGTTTACATCCGCGATACAAGACGCCAATCAACTCGATCGTGTTCGTCGGCGCGATCACACTGCTGATCGCGATTGCGAGCCAGATCGGTGCCGGAATCCAGGAAGCATTTCAACTCGTAGACAACGCCGCCAACGTTTTCTATGGAATCGTTTACCTCGCCTTGTTTGCCATCCCGATCGCAGGCGCAGGCGCGATTCGTTGCGGCGCGCCAATCTGGCTGCGCGTCGCTGCATTGTGCGGCTTTGCCGTTTCCTTGCTCGCGATCTTCTTCACCGTCTATCCGATCATCGACGTGCCGAACCGGCTGATTTTCGCGGCAAAGATTATTGGCGTGACCGTCATCGCCAATGCGATCGGCGTGACAATCTTCGGGTTCGCCAAGCGACGACGCTCCGCTGTCAGGTAGCGCAGCTTTCGGTCACCCAGCGTAAATATTCCGGCAGCCCGTTGTCGATCTTGTAGGAGATGATCTCCGGCACGTCGTACGGATGGAGCGAGCGCAACTTCGTTTCAAATTCGCGATAACGTTGCGCGCCGAGTTTGAAAATAGCGAGCACTTCATCGGCTGATTCCACTTTGCCCTGCCAGCGATAGATCGAACGCATTTGCGGCAGAACGTTGCCGCAGGCGGCCAGCCGAAGATCGACAATCTCTCTTACGATTTTGCGTGCGACGTCTGCGTCCGGGAAAGTGCAGAACGCGATTAGAACTTCCATTCGTTAGGCTGGAACAGCCGCTTCGCGTCGGCAGATCCAGCCACCGCCGATGACGACGTCGCCGTCGTAAATCACCGCCGCTTGTCCGGGCGTGACCGCGCGCTGTGGTTCGTGCAAACGAATGCGCGCGCGATTGCGCTCCAACGAAGCGACCGCCGCTTTTGTGCCGGGATGGCTGTAGCGAATCTTAACCGTAACGTCGACATCTTCATTCGCAGCCGCTGGGTCGATCCAGTTTACACGATCAATTTCGAATTCATCACAAACCAAATCGTCCGCATCTCCCACGATCACGCGATTTGTCTCGGGATCGAGATCAACCACGTAACGCGGCCGAGCCGAGCCGCCCGGCAATCCTTTGCGCTGACCGATTGTGAAAAGCTCGATGCCTTCGTGTTCGCCTACGAAATTTCCATCGACATCGTAAATCTCGCCGCGATGAAATTCATTCTCGCCCAGGTGCGAACGGAGGAATGCCTTGTAATCATTTCCCGGCACGAAGCAAATTTCCTGACTGTCGATCTTGTCCGCGACTTTCAAGGCTAACGAGCGCGCGATCTCGCGGATTTGCGGCTTCGACATAGTGCCGAGGGGAGTGAGAGCGCGGCGCAACTGCGGCTGCCGCAAACTGAACAGGAAATACGACTGATCTTTGCGAGGATCGACACCCTTGCGCAGAACAGCGCGATCGGGATGATGCTCGATGATCGCGTAATGCCCGGTCGCGATGTAATCGCAGCCGAGGGCTTGTGCTTTGCTCCAGAGATTGCCGAACTTGAGTTTTTCGTTGCACATTACGCATGGGTTCGGCGTCCGCCCGGCTTGGTATTCGCTCGAGAAATAATCGATCACCAGCCGTTCGAACTGATCGGCTTCATCGACCACATAATGGGGGATGCCTAACGAGTGCGCGACCGAGCGCGCATCCGCCACCGCTTGCGGGCCGCAGCACTTGTCCTCCGCACGCGAGATGCAATCCTGCGGCCAGACTTTCATCGTCACGCCGATGACGTCGTAACCTTGCTCGCGCAACAAATATCCGGCCACGCTGGAGTCCACGCCTCCACTCATACCCAAAAGAACGCGTTGCTTGCTCGGCTTCATCGAAGCAAAAGACTCAATGAGTTATGAGACTCGGTCAACGGGCGGCCGCAACTTCGTTGCGCACTGGCGCGCTGAGAAATTGGCTGCCGCGCAATGTAAATCGCCATGGAAAATCGGCCGATCGCGTAATCCCGATGCGTTGATCAGCCACGACGTCGACAACAGAGGCGGCCAGAGCCGAGCGACGTAGACGGGCAGCCCGGGAGGGTGAGGAGCCGGGAGGCGGCGCATCAATCCTATTTGAGCCATAAGCAAAGCAATGGCGCCGCTCCGCGCATAAATCCATTTCGTGATGTCGAGCCGTGATGTCGAGCGCCTGCGTCAATTTCCCCGGCCCGGAGCAAAGACGTTTCTCATCCTCAACGCCGCGCCTTTTTTTCATTAGCTCGATGCCACGCACCGGCTCCACCGCACGAATCAAAACGAAACCGTTCTCTTTCCCTTTCACCAGGACGTTCAACATCCAGTGCGCACCGTAACTGAAGTAAACATAAGCCGCGCCTGCTTCGTTTTGCTCAATAAAACTACGCGCGCTGGGGCGGGAAAATGTATGGGAGGCTTCGTCGTTCTCCGCGAAATATGCTTCTGTCTCTACCACGGTCCCTGCGCATTTTCCCCAAATGAGCTTCGCGTCAATGAGTTCGCGCGCGCACGTGAGTGGGTCGCGCCGGAAGAATGTACGGCGAATGAGTTGTTCTTTCATGGCGCGCTCACACCTTCCCGCCAACGGGGACCGCGTCAGACGACTCCGTCAAAAGCCTTGTCCTGGGTAATTAACCTGCAACGTTACGTCGCACGCGACCGGTTTGCCGTCACGAAACGCGGGAATAAACTTGGCTTTGCTAAAATCGGCCAGAGCGGCGTCTGCAAAACCGCTGAAAGGCGGCTTCTCGGAGTGGACCTTCATCTCCTGAAGATTGCCGGTCGCGTCAATCTTTAGCTCAAGCTCGACAACGCCATCCAGCGGAACCGGCGCATCCTCCTGCGAAGGATAATGGAATCCCCTAAACTTTGACTCCGGCCCGAAAAAAGGCTGCGGCCCAATAAAGTCGTGCCCCTGTTTTATCTCCTCGGCTTCCTGATTAGAGAAAATGCGCAGTCGCGGTCTTCCATCGACGACCGCGAAAGTGAGCGTGGCGTAATAGATCGCGTCCACGGGCCGATGATTATAAACAGCCGGAATAAATCTTGGGTCGGACCCTTGCGAGAGCCTCTTCTGAAGTTCTTGTCTGAGTAAATCTGAGTCCGGCGTGCCGCGATACACGCCGCTCCATTCCACCTCGCCGTTTTTCTTCACCGAGCAGATGAACATGAGGAGCGCATCCTTTTGCCCTTTCTTCATCAGCTCCTGCGTGTCGATGCGATTGATCAATGAGTTTGGCCCCTTGCCGAGCAAAATCGGCCGATACATCGGCAATTCAGCCGTCTGCACGGAAGGAACCTCAGTCGTCTGCGACCGGGCAAGATCGACGACCCACAACAAAATGAGCAGCGAAAGTTCGAGTGCGCGCACGGCCAATACGCAAGCGGAGCGCACCGTTTTTTCAAGCGCAATCTCGCTAGATTTACGCGGCAACCGCCAACTGGGGGGCGCCAGCGATTTTATCTACCAGCTTGTGACGCCGGAAGTAATCGATGAGTGCGTCGCGCGTCTGCAGCGGATGCAACGTGCAATTTGCTTCGGGTCGCTCAAGCAGCGCCCGCAACTTCATAAATCGATGACCGCCGCTGCGTGAATCGAAGGTATTGAAAGCGACCGAATATTTTCGCGCGCGATCGAGCGGGCGACCGTTAGCCAGCGTCATCGATGTGATCCGGCGCTCACCCCCGCGGCCTTCTGTTTTCATTTCGAATCCAAGCAAATTGCGCCCTTCGTGGCTGGCATACACTTCCTCCATGATCATTTTTATTTCATCGGACGAAAGCTCTGCGGTGACCAAATAGTTTTCGTATGGAATGATGTTCCAAATGTCCCGCACGGTTTTCGGACCAGCCGCGACATCGGTTTCCTCATCGAACACACCATGCATGGCGCCATCCACCGGCACGCCGCTGCCTCGCAGCGATTCCAGAATCGAAGCGCCGATCAGTTTTTCGACATCGCTGGGATGCGCGGGCTGACTGCGTGCGCGCAACGTTTCCGCCAGTTCGCCGATCGGCTGCGCCAGCGCGGCCTCTGATTCGGCCAACTGTGATTTGGCCCTTGAAATAACCACATGATCGAAATGAAAACGGTTGTCCATCAACTCGCAATGCGCTTCTCGATGCAGCAGTCTTTTTGAATTGCGGTCGAAGACAAGATCGACACGACCGGCGTGAATGCCGAAATGGTCCGCTTGCGTTAAAAGAACGCCGTTGGTCATGCGGCTGGAAATCGCTTGATGCGTGTGACCGGCTATGAACACAGCGGTCTCCGGGAATTCCGAAGTCAACGCCATCACATTGTTCGCAAAATCATCGCCGCCCGTGCGCGCCTTTAGTCCCATGTGACCTGTGAGCACGATCGCATTGGCTCCTTCGTTTTTTGCTTTCGCGATGGCGCGGCGAACCGGCTCAACCGGATATTGAAAATCGATCCCGCGGATAAATTCCGGTCGAAACCAAAACGGCATGCCCGGCGTCGCGACTCCAACAATCGCGATCTTGATTCCCGCCACCTCCTTCATGATATAGGGCTGAATTTTCGCGAAAGGATTCTTCGCATCCGAAATTTCGCCAGCCCGTCTTCCTTCCACCAATGTATTCGCGGCCAGCACCGGCATTGTCGATCTTTCCACTGCGCGCAAAAACGGTTCGCTGCCCCAATCGAACTCGTGGTTGCCAACGATCCAGGCGTCGTATTTCAAATGATTGAACAAGTCGATCATCAGCTCGCCCTTGCTGCGCAAAGCGACATCGGTGCCTTGATAAACATCGCCCACGTCGATCAAGATCGAGTTTGGATTTTGCCGGCGCCAATGCCGGATTTGCGCCGCGCAACGCGCCAGCCCGCCGAGGTCCGGGTTCCCGTTGTAGTCGAACGTCGGCAGAATGTGCCCGTGCAGGTCAGTCGTGTGCAAAATTGAGATGGTGACCGCGTCGGCACTGAGCGGCTCAACCGCACGCGCGAACCTCGGAAAACCGGTCAGCAGCCCCGCTGCGGCAGCCGCTTTCAAAAACTCGCGTCTGCTCCAACCGCTCACAAGCTCGATCTTATTTTCCCGACAACGCGATGGAAGATCAATTTCCTCACGATTAAGAAATAAGATTCTTGATCGATAATCCTGTTAATTCGGTTAATTCTGTTCTTCTTTCATGCAACTCGAGGGCATTGATCACGTGGCACTGTCTGTGCGCGACGTTGAGCTCTCGGCCAAATGGTACATCGATGTCTTGGGGTTCGAGAGAAAACACGAAGGAATGTGGAAAGGTATTCCGACTTTTATTGCTAAAGGCACAACCGCAATCGCGCTCTTTCCCGCGCGTAATCACGATTCAAAAAAAACGCCGGCGCGCGCCGGGATCGATATGTTGCACCTGGCCTTTCGCGCCGATCGCAAAAACTTTCTCATCGCGCAGGACGAACTCAAACGCCGCGGCATCAAATTCCATTTTCAGAATCACGAGATTTGCCACTCGATCTACTTTCGCGACCCCGACGGTCACGAACTCGAGATCACGACTTACGAGCTGAAATAACCGGGCACCTTCACGGCTCAGGCGCGCTGTGCGCGTGGTCGAGTGGACTGCGCACGCCGATGCCGGGCTTATTCAGCACATGTGTATAAATCATCGTCGTACTCACATCCTTGTGCCCTAGCAACTCCTGCACCGTTCGAATGTCGTAGCCATTCTCCAATAAATGCGTGGCGAAGGAGTGACGCAGCGAATGACACGTAGCTGCCTTGGCGATACCAGAAGCGCGCACCGCTTTCTTGAGCGCGACCTGCAACATGCCCTCGGCAATGTGGTGCCGCTGCGTTTTGCCCGTGCGCGGATCGACACTCAGTCGGGATGAGGGAAAAACGTATTGCCAAGCCCACTCGCGCTCCGCCTTGGGGAATTTTCTGGCGAGCGCAACCCCCAGCGCGGATTTGCCGGATGCGGTGGGGCCGACAATTACAACAAGTGAAGACGCCGGCGCAGCGGAATTCATCGAAACAGAATATGCCATCTGCGGAAAAGAAGGATGCCGAGCACTCCGGGGGCGAACAGGATGCTGCCTAGAACTTGTTGACGAGAAGGCTTCACTGCTGATTCAAAATCTCGGGCGGCAAATTGTAAAGATAAATCGCCCGCAATTCGATGTATGGGCCAGTGAACGCGGACGGAAGCGGCTCAAACGGATTCGACGTGCGAATCGACGAAATCGCCGCGCGATCCAGCGGCTCTTTGCTCGAAGACCGCACAAGTATGGGATAGCCGGCGGGGACGCTGCCGTCTCGCATGATTCGGAACTCCAGTTCGACCCAGCCTCTT
>Ga0137415_10003144_pt1 | contig 16386 bp, 16 predicted proteins | sample CZODoug3_1_1_16f_FD_183082 | JGI IMG/M metagenome (GOLD analysis project Ga0137415, IMG submission 183082) | Vadose zone soil fungal communities from Angelo Coast Range Reserve, California, USA - CZODoug3_1_1_16fungal (Hybrid Assembly) | ecosystem: Environmental > Terrestrial > Soil > Vadose...
TAGAAGGAGTCTTTGGAGGAATCTCTTCAGGAGCAAATATTTTTGCAGCGCTTCAAGTAGCAAGACATCTTGGACCCGGACATAAGGTAGTAACTGTCATAGTAGACTCGGGCCTCAGATATCTTGCGGGAGACCTCTTCCGCTAACCGCGCCGAGCCCTGGTGAACCCGCACACGAGTCGTCGAAATAATTGGGTTGCAATGCTATTCTTCAACAAGCTCTAGCGAAACTCTGACTCTTTTGCCAACGGACAAGTAGACTCTGACGAGAGCTCCAGGCTTAGACTCCACCCAGGTGCCGTTCTGGTGCATGGCTCTTTCATCCAGAGTCCTTGGCAGTTGTCTCCCTCTCGACACTTACTTGAGGCTCTTTTCTCGACTTCTGTACCCAGAGAGCACTCAGTACTATTACGGCAATTAGAAGGAGCGACACCCCTATTATCGTCAGGATTTCCGGATTGATTACCGGTCCCTGGGACACTGATGTTCTTTCGGGCCACGCGAACACGTGGTACACAAACTGGTGAGACAATGACGGACTTGAACTTCCCGTTATGGTAACATTGTAATCTCCCTGTTGAATGCCGGCAGCGTCAACAGTCAGCAACACATGAGCAAACTTGAACGGAGTGATAGAGACACGCGTAATGTTGAGGAATACTTTCGGTCCTAGTGGAGAAACGGCTGTTGCTAGGGTTATGTCGCCGTAGAAGCCCCAAGTACTAATTACCGTGATTGTGTCATTGCGCGATGATCCGAGAGGCACCGGCAAATTCGGTGTGCCGCTCAGTTGAAAGTCTGCTTGGTAGACTATGGTTGTAATGCTCGCGGTCTGAGAACCTGTTCCATCAGAGCCGGTGAGTGTAACTGTGTACTTACCCTGGGGAGTAGATGGGCCTGCGGTCAAGTTGAGGACAGTGGTCCCGGGCGTTGAGGGATTTATCGATACGATCGACTTGGAGAGCGTTGCTGTAATTCCTGAGGGAGCGTTTGGTCGTGATAGGCTAACTGCGCCAGCGAATCCATTGAGGCTTGACACAGTGATCGTGGTGGAGCTAGACTGGGAACCGTGGACTATGACGGAAAGCCACCAGTTCGGGGTAATGGCAAAGTTCGACCCCGGCGGGGGCAGCACGTTGAAGGTGCCATGCATTGTTCCAGGGTGAAAAGAGCAATAGTACGTGTAAGTGCCTGGACTGGAAAGTAGCCTAGCGTACTTTTCGAGTTAGTAACTGCGGCCGGGTCGACGGGATAATCCCGTACGCCGTTGCCGTCAACATCTACATAGAATTCGTGCAGCGCGCCATCACCGCTTGAACTTGTCAGATTCAAGAGTTCTCCATGCGGTATGGTTATCGTAGGATTTACTGTCCCATCAGGTGCTTGCCACCCCGTACTAGCGTATCCAATCAGCGAGACGACTTGCGCAGTTGCCCGTGCTTTTTGGATGGTGGAAGTGTTCAGAGGTCCTCTGGGGAAGAACGCTACCAAGAGTAGAAGGATGACGAATAGACTCAAGGATCTCAAGAGATGAGAGATCCAACTCCTTGTTTACACTAGGAGGGCAAGCCTATTGATAAAAAGTTCGCTGTCTTGTTGTTTGTCTGTGGGGGATTGAGTGAGCGCATGATACTCGTCCGCACGAATGTGTAAGCTATTTCTTACTCTTCAACGAGTGCTGGGGAAACCCTGAAGGTTTCTCAATAGCTCGGCAAAAGGTTGGCCGACATGAGGTTGTCGATTCTCTCTCTAGGCGTAGGTCTGGTTAGGAATTTGCTCGGGCTCCTATTCTCGTATCGTTCGATGGAATCCAGGTGCAACCGCTCAACTTTCTTCAAGCTCTCTAGAAGATCTTCCCTTCCGAAGCTGGGCGCAGCATCGAGGTCTGATTCGAGCTTTGCTCTCCTTATCATGGTTGCAGCCCTTGGAAAGCTTGCGAGGTAGGCGGCTAGAAAAAGGCCAAGGGGGAGAAGGGGTAAACCACTCAACCATAGAGGGAAGAAGGGAGTGAGAAAGTAGAATGCTAGAATACCGAGAACAATACCCACAACGATTGTAATGGTAGCCGCGGGAACGACTACTTTGACCAATAGCTTCCTTCGAAGCTTCGCCTTATTTCTGAACGCATAAAATAATGAGGATGCGATTAGAGGTTTCCAATCTGAGGGGCTTAAGACATCTTTCAAATCCTTTTGGAGTGTCACTAAGCTAGGATCGATGCAACACTCATCCGCCATTATGACTGGCACCACAGCCTTGTAATGATTGACGTAGTCTTGCCAGTCAATCCTGTAGGGAATGAATTTGAAGGGTGAAACATTCAGCAATCGGCACAATTCCTGGGTTTGACTCAAGATAACTTGTTCATCCACCGAGGCAACTGGGTCCGCATTCGATTGATGCATTATTTTCCGGCACTCTTTCCTATGTTTCTAGCTGCATGAGGGCTAAAAACGACCCGGTCTAGAACGGATAAGTGACTACAGAATGCTGGCTGTTCTGACGGATCGACTGGGTATTATTCTTCGACGAGTTCTAGCGAGACTCTGACTCTCTTGCCAACGGACAGTTTCGCTCCCTCATCCGCAGGAACAAGCCACTCTTCGACGTGAGATCCGAGCCCGCCAGAGGCGCCCGGTCCTCCAATCATGACACCAGGGATTAGACCCCTGAGCTGTTGTGCTATCTGCTCGGTCATCTGCTCCGCCATCTTCTCCTCATCCGATCGAGGAAACGGCCTTACTCGTTGTTCGTGTGATTCTTCATCCAGTTTGACTTGTACGCGGACTTTTACGGGGTCGTCGCTCTGGACGATTCCGATGATTGTACCGTTCTTCTGGACGTTCATGCCAGATCTATCTGCTATGTCGTTTAGTGGCATTTTATAGGGTTGTCCTGACTGACCAATCATGTTGACTAGTTAGGCGGCGAATGGGTGCGCGCGGGTCGATACACGAGCTTCATGACGCCCTTGCTGAAAGCTTGAGAATCGGCAAGTTTGAAGTCCGCCTTGCTCGATTCGTCGAAGAGACGCTTTCCACGTCCCAATACGAGCGGATAGACGAGTAAACGATACTCATCGATCAGATCAAATGGCAGTAGGGCTCGGATGAGCGATGGACTGCCGTGGATCACTATGTCCTGACCCGGCTGATTCTTCAGCTTGGAGATCTCTGCGGCAAGATCGCCTTTGATGAGATGCGAGTTGTTCCAGTCGAGCTTCTTCAACGTCCTCGAGGCGACATACTTTGGCATGCTGTTGAAGCGATCGGCGAATCCATCGGGATCCTTCCGGCCGGGCCAAGCAGCAGCGAAGCCCTCGTAAGTAACGCGCCCGAGAAGGAGGGTGTCCGAGGCGAAGGTCTCCTCCGACTTAAATTTCCATAGCGCATCGTCCCCGAATTGGAATGTCCATTTCTCCGGGGATTCCACGACGCCATCTAATGACATGAACAGCGTGGCGGCTAAAGTTCGCGTTGCGGGCATCAATCCATCCCTTCCACGTAAGAGGCGTGAAGTGCGGATGTTGATATTTCAGCGTTCGCTGAGGAAGCTAAGGGGCTCGGGGGGCAAGGATAAATCCGGAAAGACTTTGGCCAAGATAATAGATTACCATCTCCGTTCTAGCGCTCAGAAGGAAGGTTCAGCCGCAATGACAAATTCTTAGTGCCTAATTGTGAATAACTAAATACTTGAGGTGTGGAAGAAGCTACTAGTCGAGATACATTGCTCAGAATTCTCGGACCGATCTCGATAACCTTGGCCGGAGCCGTCTTACTGATACTTGGATTCGAAGGCGCGTTTATCTTTGTGGGTTGTAGTGGGCCCCCGTACATCTCCTGCATTCGCGGCGGTTACGGTTACGAACTTATCGCACTGACTCTCGGGCCTTCGCTAATCATAATTGGAGTTGTCTCGAATTTCAGAGGACGCTTCGCTCGGTCCGCCTAGGCGGCGATGTCGTCCATCGTCATTACCGCAAGCTTGTCGGATTTCTTGGCCAAATCCGAGACGCGGTCGCCTATCAGGAACTTGATGTTCTTGCTCGCGGCAAGGTCTAGCAACCGCTGGGTCACGACACCATCGAAGACGACAGTGTGAGCATTATCCATCGACGGGATCTTCTCTGCCAGTTCGCTGACGGGCATCCGTGCGACTTCCTTTCCTGTCTCGTCGAATACTCTAGCCTCTAATGTCCCCCTGAGTTCCTTTGCTGCCTCGCCTATCGGGGCTGGAAGCTGGACTTTTTCCGTGGGAGTGATTATGGGCTGCGGGGCGGTTGGTTGTGGTGGTAATTCGAAGGGTTCTCGTTGAGGTCCTTGTTGAGGCTCACGTTCTCGGTCTCGTTCTCTGTCCCTCATGGGTGGACCTCGGCGTTCGAAATAGGGACGCTCCCTACTACTCTCGGGACGCTGCGGTCCCCTATTGTCCTGTCTCTGGTAATCTTGACGCTCTCCTGAACGCTCTACTGGTCGCGCCTGGTTGATCGGGACACGTTCCCGCAATAGTCTAAGGACCTCTTTCGGTGTGAGTTCCTCAACTTCCCTGCCGTAAGGAGCACGAGCCACATAGTCAATGTCAGCAACTTGCTGTAGCTCTTTGAGTATCAGGTCCCCAGCCCGGTCCCCGTCCAAGAAGGCGGTGACTTCCTTGTCCTTTGTCAGTTTGATTATCGTGTCCGGGACCTTGGTCCCGTTGAGCGCTATTACGTTCTTGACTCCGCATTTCATGAGGAGTATGACGTCGGCTCTTCCCTCGACGAGCACGAGAGTACCGCCTTCAACCTCTGGTCCTGCCGGTAGCTTGTCCGGTCCGTATTCGATAATGTCTATTCCTCGTAGGCTCTGAGCTACGTCCTTAACGACCTCCTCGGTGCTGGGTGATGATTCGACTACCCACTTTCTGAGAATATCCTTCGCCTTGGTCATTATCGCCTGGCGCTTTGCCTCTCGAACATCCTCCACCTTCTCCAGGCTGATCTTGGCTTCGCATGGGCCTATCCGGTCCACGCTTTCAATAGCTGCGGCGATGATTGCGGTCGAGACCTTGTCCAGGCTTGACGGGATAACGATCGCGCCTGTTGTAAGATCCTTTTTACTCTCTAGATTGATTTCTATGCGGCCGATCCGGCCGTTCTTTTGTAGTTCCCTTAGGTCAAGGTCTGGGCCGAAGAGTCCTTCTGTCTGGCCAAAAACGGCACCGACAACGTCCGGCTTTTCTACTACGCCTTGAACCTCGAAATGTGCCTTTACGATATACTTTGTAGTTGATGCGTACTGTGAAGTTTCGACCATGTAATTCTATCCTCCAATTTCATTCATACCTTCTATTTCGTTTTGATTTTCTGTTCAGCTTATCCGTCCTTCAGGCCCTCCATCTCGGAGGGTTGTAAGGGTGATACTCTGCGCCTCTTAAAAGTAGAAACTTCGACTATTAAAGCCTCGTCTACCCTGTGGTCCTGTCAGGCCGTATCGATAAACTAGTCATAGCTATTAGCCAGCAAAGGCATCCATCCAAAGTAGGACAGGGACCAAGAAGATCATGCCCCGTAAAGAGGTTAGGGTTGGCGTTAACGGGTTCGGCGTCATCGGCAAACGCGTCGCCGAAGCCGTAACCAAACAAGACGACATGAAACTAATTGGAATCTCCGATATTACGCCTGATTATCGAGTGAAGATGGGGCAACATAAGGGGTATCCAATCTACGTCTCAATACCTGAGAAGCTGCCGGAGATGAAGGCGGCTGGAGTCCAAGTCTCCGGGACCCTGGGCGACCTCTTGAAACAGGTAGACGTAATCGTTGATTGTACACCTGCAGGGATTGGCGCGAGGAACAAGGCAACCTACGACAAGGCCGGAGTGAAATCCATCTTTCAAGGCGGAGAGAAGCATGAACTTACAGGTAGATCGTTCGTTGCACAATGCAATTACAAGGAGAACTTAGGCGCGGGATCAACAAGGGTTGTAAGTTGCAATACTACCGGGATTTGTAGAGTCGTCGGCTCCCTAAGCGAGGGGCTAGGTATAGAGAGAGCGCGAGTCGTATTGTTCCGTCGTGGGACCGATCCGTGGGAGAGCCACAAGACCGGATTGATCAATACCGTGGTCCCAGAAGCGCATATTCCGTCCCATCAGGGACCAGACGCAAAGACCGTCCTGCACGATCTAGATATTAGGACTATGGCGGCACGTGGTCCCTTCAACATTGGACACATGCACTTTGCAATGATCCAGTTGAAGGACAGTTTCAACAAGAAAGATGTCTTGAAAGTATTCCATGACGCTCCCCGTCTAGCTGCGGTGCGTGCTAGCGAGGGCGTGGACAGTATGAACGCTGTCTCAGAGGTTATGCGTGACCTGGGACGGCCCCGTGCGGACATGTGGGAAGTCGTCTACTGGGAAGACATACTGGACGTGGTCGATGGAGAATTGAACATGGTCTACCAGGTGCACAACGAAAGTATCGTGGTCCCGGAAAACGTGGACGCGATCCGAGCATTGACAGGCGTTGAAGACGACTGGAAAGCATCTGTTGCGGCAACGGACAAGAGCCTCGGAATAACACACACGTTCATCTAGGACATCGGTCGAGGGTCGACCAAAGTCCACTCAACCTTTCTAGCACAGTTGCGAACTGATATTCGAGCTTGCTGAGGGAGTTGCCCTGTCGTTCAGACTGTGTACCCCTTATCTTATGCCTGAAAAAGAAAGGCAGCCCTATTGCGAGACCTCCTCCAAGATAAACAGGGAGGACCAAGTTCTCTAGCCCTGGTACTGAGAAGAAAACTCCCACGAGGACCACAAAGTAGAGCAAGGCGATCGGAATTAGAAGAAGGAAGGTCAGTCCCAGTTCTCGAAGGTAGTATCGTCCCTTTGCGGTTATTCTGTGCCAACGGCTTACTTGGAGGAGAACAAGAGAGACAAAGGCGGAGATTCGAAGATAGAGAACAATGTGTGGAGGAAGAACCACGACCCTCATGATCCAAAAAGTATCTGGCATAATGCCCTGCAAGATCGAGTATAGAGCCAACATAATCCCGGACATCGCGGGCAAGTTTGGGGTGATGTCCGACATGGCACTTCTTAACATGGGCGAAATCAGGTCCGAAGAGGAATCTTAAGTCTATTATTGTCTCGGTGAACGCAACTGAGTCTTACTCTTGGCCAAAAGAGGTCAATTGGGGAGCCGGGCGATTCCTGAAGTGATTCCAATGACTCTCGATCTGAGTTTACATTCTTAGTTTAAGAATACTGTCAAATCTTCTAATGTCCCACGTATTGTATGCCTTTTCATATTGGTAATGGATTAATTCCCACCACAGCTCTTCTACAGACTTCACCGGCCTTCCCAATACACGAGATGCCCAGGCGCTGGGGCTTTTCATCCTCTTGACCGGAAAACGCATGAGATAGAACGGATAGTCCTCGGCTTCATAATCAAAGCCAAGGAGAGGTAGATCGTGTTTGATCAGCCGAGCACCACTCCGCAGTTTGGTGGAGAATAAGAGGTCATAATCTTCGTCGTGCTCAGGGTGCATCGACAGAACTACGTCTGCTCGACTTAGATCTGATTCGTACTTGTCTTGATTCAAAATCGTGATCCTTTCAGTGAGACTCTCCTCCTCGACGTGTTGGTGGGCAATTCGGTAACGCACTGGGTTTCTCTCGATGCCAACTGCCTTCCTGATATGAAAATGCTTGACTGCATAGATGAGAATACTCGCGTTCCCGCAGCCAAGATCGAAAAAGGCATCTGATGGTCGAAGTTCTGCGAGCTCAAGCATTTTTCTCTTGTGTCTCTCGGGGAAGAAATCGGCATATCCCAAAGTGTCGCCCTTGGGTCTTAGGGGTCTGGCTCTCAGGCGATCCCAATCTATCTCGCGCGCTTTTTTCACGCGCGATCCCTCGGCGTCCACTCCCAGCTAAGGTCTAACATATCATAGATAGGGCCTTTTTGAATATTCGAGCGGACGAGCGATTCTTAAATCAGAGCCTCATTCGGATCTTGTCTGGATTTGTCAAGCGAGGGGCCGAAAGTACCCAATACGGAACGACCGAGGCAGTGGACGGCAGAGGAAAGCATCAACTTCATGAAAGCAGCCGAGCCCATAATCGACAAGGTGGCTGATAAATGGCTCAAGGAGATCACAGGGTACCTGAAGGCCAAGGACAAGAACGCCCGAGAACTCAGCAGGCTCTCGTCTCAGCACGACCTGAAGCTGATCAAATATTCGCTCGCATTCCTTGCTGGAATAACTGGTATCCTCAGTGTTCTTGCCTATTACAAAGTGGCGAGTAGCGACGCGGTTCTGTACTCGTTCGGGGCACTTACCGGGTCGGTGCTCACTATGATGGTGAAATTCAGATTCTTGCCCTATGAACCCGTAGAGGAAGAGGAAGACTAGATAGGCGAACCAATTACGAGTAAGGGCAAGGCCGAGGAAAAATTCATTCTTGATGAGCTAGCTAGAACAGGATTCCCTCTCGAGATCGAAGTCTCCGATTTGTTGGAGAAGGACTGGCTGGTTTTCAACAATGAAGCGTACGTTGATGAGGAAGAACAGAAGACAAGAGACATCGATATTTTTGCCATTCACGATACGGAAACTGATCAGATCGGGACAAAGCTACCGGAAATGTTTGTCGGCACAGATCTAGCCGTAGAATGTAAGAAGAGCGAAACACACGCATGGGTCTTCCTGACTCGCAAGAAGGCCACTCCTCCCGGGTTCGGGTCAGGCCAAGGCTTGGATTTCCTCGAAGTCTTCTCGGGAGGCCGATTATCGTTCCTTGGCAGCGGCCTGGAGCAAGCCGAGCTGCCTAAGCTACATTTCGATGCGGCTGAGAGAATTGCTCACGCTGGAGTACCGTTGAAACTGAAGAAACTGGAAAAGAAGGATCGGGACGGGAGAGACGACATATTTGAGGCACGAAACCAACTCATGAAATATTCGTCTTCTACCACAAAACGCTGGACGGGAGTAATCTCGCAAGACATTGGTCGAAGGGACGTGATTCTCATGTTCTTGGCCATTGTTTTTGACGGACAACTCTACGAGGCTAGGAAAGAAGATGGGGAAATGACGGTCAGAAAAAGTGATTACATTCTTCTCAAATCAGGGCGATACTCCAAGACGCAGGATAATTTCGCGGAATACTTGATCGATGTAGTAAGCAAAGATGGCCTTTCAAAATACCTAACCGTGCTGAACACCGATATTGGCCTTGTCAGGAGCTATTTTGCCAAGAATAAGTCTGATCTTTTGCGAAAGGCGAACAATGCATTAACTGGTCTGAGGATGAAAGCGTAACTTCCCTTCCTGCTAACCTTGGAATGTAATAGTTATTTTTTTGGGTTTCTCGTTGGCAGTTTTTGTGTACAGTTCATAGGAGACTACTTCCAAGTTGCCTTTCGATAGAGATCACCAGTCGCTGCTCCTATTGTCAGTAAGACGGTGTATACGAGAGCAGTGAACTGAAACCACGCGTAAGCCACACCGTCACTATATGTCGGGGCAAGGAAAAGAAATACGAAAAGGCCGAGCGCAAGAAGCAAGGCGTAGACGAGTAATTTGGCTCTCCAATCTCGCACGAAGTCTCGGTCAGACCTCTTCTTTCCTCTCAGCGTCTCAACTCCCGTGCAGATTCTATAGCATTTCCTCTAGGCGTTGGATGCGCATAGAAGGCGGAGGATGAGTCTCGGAGCCGTCATCACTCTCTCGCTCAAATCTCTCAAAGAGTGATATGAGGCCTTCCGGACCTGTCACCTTTGCACCCTCTTTGTCTGACCTGTACTCGGCCCTCCAGGAAACAAAGCTCACTAAGAATAGAGACATAGCGATTGGAGCAACATCAAAGACTAACTGCAGAAGTGCGGTGGATAACACCATTACCGTGAAAAAGTATAAGGTCCATCCAAAGGAATACGAGAGCACCATGGCCAGGGTCCCTTCAAGCACGACGCGATTACGCTGTGTGATGTGAGCAAACTCGTGACCGAGAACTCCCATCATCTCAGACTTCGACAGTGATGCGACCCAGACTGCCGGAACGTAGACCTTTGCGGTATACGGATTAGTAAAGGCTGACTTGATCAAAGGGTTGCCAGTCGTATAGACTCTCACTCTCCGCAGAAGCCCCATCTTCGCAGCAAGAGCATCGATCTCTGGGCTCGAGTACGGAAGAGCCTTGTACCTCCATCCTAACAGTAGGGTGCCTATGTTTGATCTCGCAAGATTAAGGTAGAATCCGCCTTGGGATACGATGGCAAGGAGGATGAGCCACAGATACAAGAGAAAGAACCACCATCGTCCCGTCGCCGGAATACGCCAGTAAAACGTGCCAAATATGCTCGAGACGATTAGAGCCAAAATCACCCGCCGTCTCGTCTTGAACGAGACAAAGTCGACAAGTTCCCTGAAAATGGAGATTCTCGACAGCCTTCCCAGCATTACTTGGCAGACTCCCTGATGTCTCTGAGTACCTCTTCCGCTTTTGCTGTAATTCGACAGGTTCGGACCGCGACGCCTCTCTTAGAGCCTTCAACCTTCGTAAGTTCGTATTTGCTCTCGATCAGCTTTTGCTCTTCTAGGACATCGAGGTGATGCGAGACCATTCTTGGATGGACCCCGGTTGCCTTGGCGATCTGGTCTACGAACGCTGGGCCGTGTTCTCGAAGCGTCCGGAGAATCTTGAAGCGCGCAGGCTGCAACATGATTTGGGCAGTCCCATTCAGGACGAATTTCATGCTTGCGATTGGAAGTCACGCTAGTCTATAAGCATATCTATAAGGTACAGGTGTTACGCCATAGTAACGTCATTACCAGACTGTGCCATCCGCTGCGTATCCAGTAAATTGTTCGGCCTCCCAGGCGAACTTGACCGATTTCTCGTCCTGTTTTGTGATTGCCTTTCAAAAAAATTGATAATGATATGAGACCGACCTACACGGCATGGTAAGGGGCATTTAGTCTGATGGTTCGGAAACAGTGGTTTCCAAGGAACCCGAGGACAGAGGTGCATCGATATGCAGAGACGAGTTCAAACAGGTGTTGAAGCGATCTTAGACCAACCGCAACGAGGGGGGATATCTTGACCATACGGAAAGAAGATGTGGCAAGGTCGATACCGGGCCTTCAACAAGAGATTGAAGATGAGTGTCGCGCGTGGAATAGAGAAGATGGAATTATCGCACTGCTATGCCTAGACGACGCATACGATAATCTGCTTAATGTTATGATGTACGGGTTGACGATTGCTCAAGACTCAGCAAAAGTACCTGACGAATACAAGGCAGCATGGATTCAGCATGTCGTTGATCGGTTCATGCTAATGCGCATGGCGATGGACCTTATTGCGAATCTCGGAAAGGATGGACCTGGGACCATGTCGACGGTTCCGAAACTGGAAGTTTCAGTAGGCCCGAATGATGATGAGCTCTTGATAGACCATCTGATCTCTCAAGGAAAGCTCAGAATGCAAGACGCCTACGTGCCTGGACAAGCGCGACTGATGGGCAGGTTTTTCATGAACTGGGTTGTGAGGGTCATTGACGGCAAAGATACGCTTGAGCATGTTGTGGTCGAGCGAGTCGTAAGACTCATTGGCAAGATCAACAGAGTGTTAACATACGCGTCCGCGGTTCATGCCGGAAGATCTCTGCGAACGGTACCAAATCTATCCTTCCCGTTGGTAAATTTTCCAAGGTCTATCACGCCTAGGCAACTTATGGCCTCTCATGACTTGGGGCCTAGGAAGTTGTGGGATTCGAGTTCGTCTCCTGCTGAGTGGATGTCCGATTACGGCCCTGCAATGAAGGAGACCCTTGAGTCGATTCACTTTGGAATCGACAGTCCTATTGCACGAAAGGGGATGAAGAGGGAGACAGACGAGCTGTTCAAGGGTTTTCAGAGCATGGCCGGTTTTTCAGAGCTGTTTTTCTCGCTTTACGGGTTCTCCATGGATGATTTCAGAAAAGTCACTGATGCATTGCAGGAAATGGCTCTCGCGCGCCCTCACCTTCTGTATAGAGATGTCTATCGGAGAATCGTCAGAAATGCTACCAAGATTTCAGGTGTGCGTGGTGAGTCGGTGACGAAAATCGTGCGGTCACTTAGTTGGCAGAGTGGTACTCTCACTGCGCACTTCCCGATAATCAAACTCAACTTTCTGTTTGCATTTACTTTGATCACGATACGGAGAGCCGTACACTCACGACTCGATGCTACATTCCATGAATATGACAATAATCTGAAGGGCGAAGCGTTCGAGAATTCGTGCCGCGTCCTATGCTCGACTCAGGGAGTCGCGGTTTATCCAGGTCGACTAGTGGTCAAAGATCAGGTTTTGTCTCATTATGATTCTCTTCGAATCTGGGGAAGAAAGAAAGTCGGAACGGATTTCGACGTTCTTGCGACCAAGGGAAAGTACCTGCTGGTTGTTGAATGCAAAGAACGAAAGGTCACTACGACACGTAAGACCCGACTGGAGAATATGATGGATCGATACATGGAGGAGCTATTTCCGAAGAGCGTGTGGCTAGCGAATAACCTGAAAATCTTGAATGGTGCACCAGAGTTCGGAAAGATCGTGGGCCAGAATGCCTCATTTGTCATGCCCTTGATTGTTTGCAATTTTGTAGTCGACGAATTCGGTCCGCCTCGACCACTCTTAACTTTCAGGGAACTAGCCTACTTCCTGCAAGAGTTCGATTTTTCGCATGCTCCAACGAATCACTTGTTCCTCGACATCCCGGTCGCGAAGGGACGTACTATTCGTGCTAACATCTTTCGTCCTTCTAAAGCACAGTGAAAAATCGGGCCCAGAAGAGTAGATGCAGAATAGTCTTCACAAATTCCCAATGGATCTTCATTCTCGTAGGCAGTAGATTGTTTGGCTTCCCCAGCCGCACGTGACCCATTTCCTGTCCTGTTTCATCAATGCTTCTATCTCGCATACTGCGATTGTTCGTCCCATCTTCTTGACCCTAGCTCTTCCACGGATCACTGTTCCAATTGCCGGTCTTAGAAAGTTCAATTTCACCTCAACACTAAGCACTCGCGAACCAGACGGGAGAAGAGTGAGTGCTGCATATCCTCCCGCACTATCCGCCAATGCTACAAGAGCTCCAGCATGAACATAACCATCCTGCTGCTCTAGATCAGGACGATTCCTTGCTGATATCTCCACCAGTCCCCTCTCAAGCCTCGTTATCCGGGCCCCAAACAGCTTCATGATCTTCTGCTTACGAAAGCTAGCTCTAACATTACTCGAGAAATCCTCTCTTGCCAATGACCTAGGCATACTCTTGAGCCGTCGAACTTAGAATAAATGCTAGCGGTCCGACGAATCCGAGAACTACTCGATTAGCTGAACAACGAGTACAATCGATTCGAAAGTCCTAAGAGGTGATAATGCCGACCCCAGTTTGCGAGAAAACCATTGACCAACCAGTCCCAGTGTAGCATTTGCGGCAAGTGGTTCGACGATTCAATCCTAGACTGGCATCTGTCGGAAGATCATGCCGATATCAAAGCTCAAGAGAAAGGCCTACCAAAGCTGAAGTGCCCACTCTGTAGCGGGGACGAGTTCAGCCGGGAAAGCGGCACCTTTCAAGGATCGTGGGGTCAGACGCGTCACAAGTTAGTCTTGGCCATCTGTCAAAAATGTCATCTGGTCCTTCCCTTCTACGAGGGCAGGTCGTTCTTCGGCTGGAGTGGTACCCGAACGAGCAATAGCAGCGACATTAGGGACATCCTCAACGCCAGACAGCGTGCAGAATAAGGCGCAAAACAAGGCGAAAGAAGCCACTCCCTAGCACAAATGAGCATTTATTCTCAGGGGTGAAGTCAAGCACTAGAAGTGAGCTTGCTGTGACGAAACAGACCGATTATCACATGTTAGACTGCGTAATGGTTGAATGCACAACAGGAGGTTGTCCGCAAAAGGGGATGCCGACCGCGGTTGATGTCCGCTCGGATGAGAAACACAGGATCCTCCTATTGACTCCGCATAAGGACGTTATGTGTGAACACGTCTGGAACAGAATGAAACTGGAAGTGGACAGAAGGCTTGATGAATACAGAGAGCCGGAAGGGTTCTCGCGGCCCGAGCAAGGAACTACGATGACTATCGGGTAATCCGTGATAAACAAGATTCTCTGGCTATACTCGCCATGATCAATCAGACTCGCCTATCCTTATCGAGTACTTCGAGCCTGTAACAGGCAAGGTTCGTTGATAGTATGATTCTCCAATTATCAGGGCACCTCCGTTAATTTCTGGGTATCATCGACGAAGAATGCAATGTTCGCAGGCCTACTTTCCATCTCGTTAGCCTGCACCATGATCGTCGCATCCGTATGGTGGTCTATTCACCTTCAAACGTATGGAGGCTGGTTCAGTAGTAACGGCGACAGGTCTGAGGGCCTAGGTTGTTCCGTGCCGGTTACGCCAACTCTTTCTTCCGAAGCTCCGGTTCGAACCCGTGATAATGCTTTCAGGATTGACCTCAAGCGCAAGACGGGTTAGAGGGTAGTCCGATCTCGAGACCAAATGTCCTCCTTTTCTACCTCATACCATTATCTGTCGCTGCCTTTCTCTCAACCCTAGTTAGTAGTTCGATAGGATCTCTTTCCGGCTGGGGCTTTCCGCTACAATGGAAAATCGGCGGATGCGCACATATCAACGAGGGCCTGGTCTGTGCCGAGGAATTCGACAGCCTGCTACTCTTTGCCGCTGACACCGCCTTTTTCGTTCTGGTCGGCTATGCAGTGATCTTTATGGGTTACATGCCTGCCCCTCGGGTAATCGAACGAGTAGCGATTCTCGGACCGAGAAGTGTTCTATTCGCCTACCTTTTCGGGTCGGCTATCACTCTAGCCACGGGATTCTTGTCCTCGGGACAGCTAGTCAGCCCGGGAGGATTTTTTGGCCAGAACTATGGTTTCCCACTTGTCTGGAAGACCTCCCTCGCCAGCTGTCCACCGCCCTGTCTCCAGGCGAACGGGACCTACTACGATTGGATATTCCTCGTAGGCGACATGCTCTTCTACGCGACGGCAGGTTACGTCGGCCTGTCATACTGGCTCCGGAGGCTTCATACTGCCCAACGACTGAAGATCCATCTACGATCACGAAGAGTCTTGGGAGCGTTGGCACTGACGGTCATCGCTCTCTCAGCTGGCAAACTACGCCTACGACTCAGTATACGGCACCGGAACCACTGGACAGGCTACGGAAGACTGCTACTAGATCACTACAGTTTCCAGAACGCGAATGTTGTGACAATCTGGCTAAACGACATTGGACCAGGAACGGTGACCTTGACTACCCTCTACATCAAAAACGCAAACGGATACGGACCCGCGGCCTCATACCAGCCCGGAGTAACAATCGACTAGGGTACCCTCGGAATGATCTCCGAGAACACTACAAGCCAAGGTCTCCAACTTACGCAGAATGGCACCTACAACCTGCAGGTCGTCACCTCGCAGAACGTTGAGGCAACTTTCACAGTTACTTGGATCTAGCCCTCCTTCTCCTGGAAGCCCTAACTTTTGGGGTCCCTTGTCCGGAACGGTTTTCCGGAACAAATGGAACTATCTGCCTGAATTGAGTTGCCATTGTTGACGTAGCGCTTAGCCTCAAAGAAGCTGTAAGTGGGGAGACGCTTAGAGAAGGACCAGAACCGCTGGGGAGAGCTTTCCAAGTTCTTCCATGCGGCAGGGTATGCGCGCTTTTTGGTATCTCGAGGTAGGCGGCATTACTTCAGCTCATCCTCTTATTGTTGGAGACGTGAGCTTGTCATGTCTGACCGTATGCAGTAAACTGTTTGGCTTCCCCAGGCGCACGTGACCCCTTTCCTACTGGAATCCTCCCCTTCCCACCTGTCCTATCATGGTTGTAGGGGGTCCAACTCCTAGGAGTCAGTGGATTCGACGTGGAGCGGTTAGGGGAAACTCGGATGCCACCACTCTTCCCCGTATTGCTAGGCCCGACTCTGAGTTTTCACCGTGTCTAAATAGTAGGATATCTGGCCGGACCGAGTATGAGCACAGCCCAGACTGAACGCTTCCCTCCGGTAGCCGAAGCCCCCAGCAAGTGGGAGAGACTTCCCAGCCAGGACACGATAAGTGGGACCATTACCGCTCTAAAAGGCCGAGGAGTAAATGCGGAGTTTGTCCAGAACCGAAAGGAAGCCCTTGAACAAGTAACTAGAATGATTCCAGAAGGTGCAGAGCTAATGACAGCTAGTTCTACGACTCTGGACCAGATCGGATTCTCGGCCCTTCTAAAATCGGGCAACCATCATTGGAAAAACCAGAGCGCTCTTTTGACTGCCGAAAAGGACCCGGTCAAACGTGCAGAGCTCCGCCGTCGTTATGTCA
>Ga0137415_10003145_pt1 | contig 16385 bp, 13 predicted proteins | sample CZODoug3_1_1_16f_FD_183082 | JGI IMG/M metagenome (GOLD analysis project Ga0137415, IMG submission 183082) | Vadose zone soil fungal communities from Angelo Coast Range Reserve, California, USA - CZODoug3_1_1_16fungal (Hybrid Assembly) | ecosystem: Environmental > Terrestrial > Soil > Vadose...
TGTCGGCAAAGACGCGCTGCTGTTGGGCGCATTCCTGATAGGGACAGCGGCGGTCGCGCCGCTCGACATGAAAATCGCCGGCAGGCTCCAGTATCAGGGGACCCAGGAGAACCAGATCCTCGGGAGGGCCGCTACCGGCTTTCGCCTGCTTGGAGATCCGGGATCTTTTGTCGTAGGCACGGGCGTGTATCTGATTGGTCGTGCCGACGGGAACCGACGTATCCAATCACTTGGACTCCATAGCGTCGAGTCAATTCTGCTCGCCGATATCATCGGCGGTGGAATAAAGATGCTGGCCGGAAGACAGCGTCCATTTTACGACATCAGAAACCCGTATAACTTCCAGCTTTGGAGAGGTTTCTCGAGCGACCAATTCCGCTCCTTTCCGTCGGGGCACACGATCACCGCCTTTGCATTCGCGTCCACGGTCACGCGCGAATCGCAATTCTGGTGGCCCCACTCCGCCTGGTATGTGGGAACCGTGTTTTACGGGGGTGCGTCACTGGTAGGCCTATCGCGCATCTACAACAACCAGCACTGGGCCAGCGACGTGATGGCCGGCGCGGCACTTGGTACGATCGTTGGAATCAAAGTGGTGAAATACACACACTCGCACCCCGGGAATCACATTGATCGCGAGCTCATAAAAGGAAAAGGATCATCGCAAATTCAAATCAATCCGGTCCTGTTTACCATTCAGTTCTAATGCGATTCGCTGGTCTCAACTCGAGTAGTGTTTGCCGCCGCTGAATGGGATTTTCATTCTGGCGGAGCTGCCACCCGAGATCGCGGACCGGCTACGCGCAATCAACGAGCGCTACGATCCAAAGCTGTCCCGCTATAAACCGCCACACATAACGCTCGCCGGCTCGTCCGGCGCCGGCCCGCTGCCTCCGTCGGTGAGCGTCGTAGAGATTCGGGAGAAGCTCGAGCCGATTACCCGGGAGACGGAGCCGCTCACCCTCTCGTTCCAGCCTCCCCAGAAGTTCATGCAGAGGGACATTATCGTGCTGCCGATCGACTCCCATGGGCCATTAAGGGTCCTCCACGACGAGATCGCTACGAGCGGACTCCCGTTCACGCGCGCGCGGTACACTTTTAGCCCACATGCTACTCTGAGCCTGTATCAATCGCTCGACGCGAAGTCGATCCGTGAGCTCCTCAAGATCCGATTGCCGGAGCCGTTCGTGATAAACGCGATTCAAGTCTATCATACGCGGGATCCACAACCTTCACGAAAGCTCCTAGAGCTTCCCCTTACCGGTGGATCCAAGAAAGATTGAGATTGCGTGGCGCACGTTCTGGATGCGTCTGCTTGGATGGATGCTTCCGGGGGCGAAGGAGACTGCGCTGCCGCCACCGACGAACGCCGACTATCGGGTGCTGTTCATCCGTTATGAGCGCATCGGCGACATGATCATGGCGACGTCGCTCATTCGCAATATCGCCACAGCCCTGCCAGGTGGAAAAGTGGATGTCCTCGCGACCCCAACTACTGCATCGGTGCTCGAGGGGAATCCATATGTCGGCAAAGTGCTGATGCTCGAGCGCAATTCCTTTGGCAGCTACCGTAACCTGATGAAGAAGCTCAGGCGCGAGCGCTACACGGTAATGGTGGATGGCAGGATCAACAATCCGCCGATCTTCACATCCACTCCACTTCTCATGTATGCGGGCAGGGCGCGTTTTCGTGTCGGGGCTGGTGGTGACAGGAAGCCGCGGATCTACAACGTGTCCGTGCCGGAATGGAATCGGGTCGATCATTACATGGAGGGCTCCAAGCAGCTTGCCATCCCTTTCGGCGTCGATCCCCAGTCGGTCGATTGGCAGCCAGAGATATTTCTGGCGGACGAAGAACGTGCGCGGGCGGAAGAATGGTGGCGGAAAGCGCGGGAGCAGGCGACGGCGCCGACTGGATCCGCAACCGGCGTCACCAAGCGCCTGCTCGTCAACCTCTCGGCGTCGGAGGCCAAGAGACGATGGCCTGACGGCAAGTTCACCGCGACCCTCCAGGCTGCGCGGGCGCTGGGGCCGAACATGCCGATCATTGTCATCGGTCTACCGTCCGAATGGGAGAGCGTGAACGAAGTCGCCACCGCAGTGAACGGACTACCGGTCCAAACACCGCAGCTGCGCGATGCGTTCGCGTTGGTGGGAACTTCCGATTTGGTCTTCACACCGGATACGAGCATCTCACACGCGGCATCGGCATTCCGGAAACCGTCGCTAGTGCTTCTCAAACGCGAGCACAAGCCGTATGCACCGTGGAACACACCGGGCGAGATCATCGCCTGGAGCGAGGATGAGATTCAACAGCTGCCCTATGAGCGCGTATCCGAGGCCTTGAACAGGCTGTTGGCGAATTTCGGGGGTTAACCGAGGTTGGTACTGATCGTCTAACAATGGGTACAGGTGTGCGGAGTCGTGCCCCTCTCACTCTTAGGTGGCGGTACAACATGCTTCGAACTTCAAAGCTGCGGTTGATTGCCATCGCAACGCTGGTGTTTGCGATACCGGGGCGTCTCTACGCTCAACATCCACATTCCGACACTACGTCTGCCGCGTCGCGTTCCACGCATAGTTCGACCGACATGGCAGGAATGGACATGAGCGGCGCGAACGACGACTGGAAGATGACCGCCATGGCGAAACACATGGCCTACTCAAGTCCCCGCCCGCTTACAGCCGCCGATTCAATTAAGGCTGCCCACGTGATCAACGAGTTGCGGCAAGCGATCGCGAAGTATCAGGATCTGAGTGTTGCGGAGGCAGACGGCTACAAGATGTTCGCGCCCCAGATCAAGAATCAGCCGCAGTACCATTTCACGAAGAAGTGGAACGCGATGCGGAATCAGTTCGGTTTCGATCCCGCGCGTCCGACGTCCCTTCTATATAAGAAGGACGCGCAGGGGCAGTTCCATCTAATCGGCGCGATGTACACGGCGTCGAAGCGTACGTCTGAGGAAGATCTCAATGAGCGCGTTCCACTCAGTGTCGCTCACTGGCACCGGCACGTGAACTGGTGCATTCCCGTTCGGCAAGCGAAAGAGCGCTGGTACGAGACCAAGGACGGACGCCCGATCTTTGGCCCCCTGGGTGTAGCGACCAAAGCAGAATGCGACGCGGCGAATGGCCGCTTCATTCCGCAGGCGTTCGGGTGGATGCTGCACGCCAACACCTTCGCCGGGAACGATCTCAAGTCCATCTGGCACGATGATCATATGGACCATGATCACGCCATGATCGGAGACCCAAAATAAAGGCTGAGGACTGCGAACTAACTGCTACTCCGAACTGCGGACTAATTGAGGATTGCGGACCTACTGCGGACTGAGGATAACAGGCGTACTCTCGCGGATTTGTCGTCAGTCCTCAATCCGCAATTAGTCCTCAATTCTCACTTAGTCCGCAGTTCGCAATGGCAGTTGGTCCGTAATCCTCAGCAGTTAAGTTTGGTGCATGCCTCCACAATTCATTTATGTAATGAAAGACCTGCGCAAGGTCGTCCCGCCATCGCGGGAGATACTACGCGGGATCTGGTTGTCTTTTTATCCTGGCGCCAAGATCGGTGTCCTCGGCGCCAACGGCGCCGGCAAATCCTCTCTGCTCCGCATCATGGCGGGCGTGGATCATGACTTTCAGGGCGAAGCGTGGCCGCACGAAGGCACCCGCATCGGGTACTTGTCGCAGGAACCGCAGCTCGATCCTTCGAAGAACGTAAAGGAGAACGTCGACGTCGCGGTGAAGCCGACGCTCGATCTCCTCAAGAAATTCGAGGAGATATCGAACAAGTTCGCCGAGCCGATGTCGGATGAGCAGATGACGAAGCTGCTCGATCAGCAGGCCAAGGTGCAGGAAAAAATCGACGCGGTGAACGCGTGGGAGCTGGATCGGAAGATAGAGATCGCGATGGATGCGCTGCGTCTTCCGCCCGCTGATGCTGATGTGACCAAGCTCTCTGGTGGAGAAAAGCGTCGCGTCGCGTTGTGCAGAACGTTGCTGGAGGAGCCGGATATGCTGCTCCTCGACGAGCCGACGAACCATCTCGACGCCGAATCAGTAGCGTGGCTGGAGAGATACCTGGCTGAATTTCCGGGAACCGTCGTAGCCGTAACGCACGACCGGTATTTCCTCGACAACGTCGCCGGCTGGATTCTCGAGCTCGATCGTGGGGCGGGAATCCCCTACGAGGGCAATTACAGTTCGTGGCTCGATCAGAAGCGCACCCGATTGGCGACAGAAGAGAAGCAGGCGTCGGCTCGGCAGAGATCATTGGAGCGCGAGCTCGAATGGGTACGCATGTCGCCGCGCGCCCGGCAGACCAAGAGCAAGGCACGCATTCAGAAGTACGAGGAGCTCGCGACCGCCGCCGAAGGCGAAAAAGTCATGCAGAACGAGATCGTGATTCCACCGCCCGCTCGACTTGGGAACGATGTGGTGATCGCCAAGGGTCTGAAGAAAGCCTATGGCGACAACGTGTTATTCGACGATCTGTCGTTCTCGCTGCCGCGCGGAGGAATCGTTGGAATCATCGGGGCGAATGGCGCCGGAAAGACGACGCTGTTCAGAATGATTGCCGGAAAAGAGAAGGCGGACGGTGGCTCGTTGACGATCGGAGACACGGTGCAGCTCGCTTACCTGGATCAGACCCGCGAATTCAACGATGCAAACACGGTCTACAAGGAAGTGAGCGAGGGGAATGACGTCATCATGGTGGGAAAGCGCGAAATGCAGGCACGGGCATATCTGGCGCAGTTCAACTTCAAAGGTCCGGATCAGCAGAAGATGGTGAAGGACTTGTCAGGCGGAGAGAGAAATCGCCTTCATCTGGCAAAGTTGCTCAAGTCAGGCGGCAACCTGTTGCTGCTCGACGAACCCACGAACGATCTCGACGTCGACACGTTGCGCGCGCTCGAAGAGGCGCTGGTCGATTTCCCTGGATGCGCCGTTGTCATCTCGCACGATCGCTGGTTTCTGGACCGCATCGCGACGCACATACTCGCGTTCGAGGGGAATTCGGAGACGGTGTGGTTTGAGGGGAGCTACCGCGACTACGCCGAGGACTTCAAGAAGCGGAAGGGAGCGGACGCGGACAGGCCGCATCGTATTGCTTACAGGAAACTCGTGCATAAATAGCAGCGATTCCGGCCGACTGATCGCATCCCTTGCCTTGCAAGGACGCGACGAGTGCCGCAGCATATGTGATCCCGTTTGCGGAGTGTTCATGCGGCCACTTGGTTGGATCGGCGTGCTTCTCATCGTTGCCGGAGTCATCGTCGTCGCGATGCGCGGAGTGCCATATACAAAGAGCCACAACGAAGTCGAAGTTGGACCTCTCAAGGTGACTACGCAGGAACGCGGTATGGTGACGCCTATTTTCGGCGTCGCCGCCATCGTGATTGGCGGGGTCCTCGTGTTCGCGGGTAAAAAGCGATCGGGGTAGCCGGTTGCCCCGCCTGGCGGCCTGCGGCCAGCGGGGCAACCATCACCGAGCCAACGGAACCCGGTTAGTCGCCGGTGTTGCTCTTAAGAAGTCGCTGGCGGTACGCCTCACTCGCGTAAATCGCGACTTCCACTCGGCGATTCTGTTGGCGCCCGGCATCGGTCGCGTTGGTCGCGACCGGCTCTGCCTCTCCCTTGCCCGTCGCCGCGAGGCGCGTTCTTGCCACACCCTGCGCCGCAAGGTACGTGGCCGCTGAATTTGAGCGGCGCTCGGAAAGACGTTGATTGTAGGAGACATCACCCACGTTGTCAGTATGCCCGACGATGAGCAGTTGTGAGTCGGGATACTTTTGGAGACTCTTCGCTAGCTCGCCCAGATTCGTTCCCGCCGCCGGAAGAATCTGATCCGAGTCGAATGCGAAGAGGAGGCCTGAAGCGAAGGTCACCGCGATCCCCTCGCCAACGCGCGCGACTGTTGCGCCCGGGATGTTCTGGCTCAGCTCCTTCGCCTGCTGATCCATCTGGTGTCCGATGATGACGCCTGCAGTACCGCCGACTGCGGCTCCGATAATTGCTCCTCTCGCCGTCGAACCGGTCTGGTTGCCGATCACGCCACCCACGGCACCACCAGCTGCTGCGCCGATTATCGCTCCCTCCTCCTTCTTGTTCAGGCTCGCGCACGCGCTTGCTCCCACGGAGGCGATCACGATGAGTACGGTTAGTGCGTGGAGGTGCTGTGAATTTGACATCTTCATGGGTAGAGCTCGCTTAGAGAGAGGCGAGCAATAGTTCAATTCGAGTGCCACTTTGCTGGATGGGCTCAACCGCCGTCGCGGACTCCGAGCCAATCCCTCGTCTCCCTGGAGATGCGCTCGGCCGAAGGCGGATCGAGATTTGAGAGGACAATCAGATCGTATCCGCCGGGGAGATCTCCCTCGACGACCGCGTTAATTCCGCCGGATCCGCCCGCAATTCCTACTCCCGCCGGGGGCCCGCTCGGAATGCGATGCTGGCGCAACGCCTGCACGAATCTGAGAAGATCCGCTGCAGTGGAATAGCCGCCACCCGCGGAGCTGCCGCGTCCAGGAAGATCACGCGTATTGGCCCGCAGGGGCGCGCTTGCGGGTGCATTCTCGTCGCCCCGAGTGTACCCGATCGCGGTGTTCGGTGGCAACGAATCCACCGCGAACGACCCCGTGCGCGTCATCCCAGCTGGCTGGAGGACGTGCTGGCGCACGTATGTGTAATAGTCATCGCCCGACAACCGCTCGATGAGCAGGCCGAGCACAACATATCCCGCATTCGAGTAAGCATTGCGCGATCCCGGCTCGAAGTCGAGCGGCTTACTCACGAATAATGGGAGATAGTCCCTGAGAGTGCGGATGTCATTTCTCTTTCCTCCAACCGGTAGATCGAAGATGTTGCCTCCGATTCCAGATGTGTGGCGCAGCAATTGGCGGATCGTGATCCTGCGCGCGACTTCCCTGTTCGGGTAGTCGGGCCAGTAAGTGGCCAGGGTAGAATCGAGGGCGAGCTTACCTGTGTCGCGGAGCTGGAGTATCGCAATCTGGGTAAAGATCTTGTTAATGGAGCCGAGGTTGAAGGCTGTCTCCGGATTGTTGGCAACGCCATGCTCACGATCGGCCAGCCCATACGCTCGCTGAAAAACGGGGACGCCATTCCTGGCCAAAAGTACAACTCCCGAAAACTGTCCGGCCTTCGTTAGGCTGTCGACTGAACCTGTAAGTCGTCGTACTAGCTCGGCTTGAGAAATCGGCGACGGACGAACTTTCTCGTCCCCAACGGATGGTTGCTGTGCCGCGAGGGCACCACCGAGAAGTGACATCGGCACGAGGAATCGAAGTGTGGCCGTCATGACCCCTTAGTGTCGCGCGCCCGTCTAATGGTTGCCTCGATCTCTCTGTCGTGCGGAAAGTCGAGCAGGGATAGATTCTAGCCCCATGCTCCTCACGTTATTGCTTGCTGCTACAATGCTCCAGGACTCGACGCTCGTATACGGCGGGCGCGCCAACCGCACGCACGTTGATGTCCCGAGAATAGATACAGTGGCCAGTATCGATGGCACCCTCGACGAGCCCGTATGGCGCCGAGCCGCTCGGCTCACTGGGTTTTCGCAGTACCAGCCAGTGGATGGACGTCCTGCCGACGAGCCCACCGAAGTTCTGGTGTGGTACTCGGCCGATGCTATCTACTTCGGGATTCGCGCTCGAGAGATACACGGCAACGTCGTGCGCGCGACGCACGCCAACCGCGACAACATCGACAGCGAAGATCAGATCCAGATCCTGCTCGATACCGACAACGCACGTCAGATCGCGTTTCTATTTGGCGTGAATCCCTACGGCGTTCAGCAGGACGGAACGCGAAGCGCACAGTTCGCGGGTGGTGCGGGAGGTCCCTCTGCAACCGGCGGGGGATTTCGCAACATCAATCCACTCGAGGGGAGCGTTGATCTCAATCCGGACTACTTCTTCGAATCGAAGGGTCGCCTGGTCGAAGGCGGATATGAGGTCGAGGTGCGGATTCCGTTCAAGAGCCTTCGCTATCAGGACGCGAGAGTTCAGAGCTGGGGCCTCCACATCCTCCGGCGGGTGCAGCACTCGGGCTTTCAGGACACTTGGGCGCCGGCCATTCGCGCCAACGCAAACTTTCTTGCGCAGTCGGGAACACTCGATGGACTGCACGACATGAAGCGCGGGCTCGTTCTCGAAGCGACACCGACAGTGACCGCACATGCGGATCGTTCACCTACGCTCGGCAACGGCCGGGACTATCAGAAGAAGGCCGACCTCGGAGGAGACGTACGATGGGGAATCAGGCAGAATCTCACCCTCAATGGGACCATCAATCCTGATTTCTCCCAGGTCGAAGCCGACGTGGGACAGGTGCTGCTCAACGAGCGATTCGCGCTTTTCTATCCAGAGAAGCGGCCATTCTTCCTCGACGGGCTCGAGCTGTTCGATTCTCCCAACCAATTGATTTACACTCGACAGATCGTCGCCCCGTTGGGTGGGCTCAAGCTCGCCGGAAAACTTGGTGGGACCAACATCGCGTCGATGATCGTGGCCGACGATCGACAGTACTCCTGGGCAGGCAATCATTCCCCATTATTCGGGGTCTCGCGGATTCGATACGATTACGGATCCAGCAACACGCTTGGCGCAGTACTCACGACTCGTGAGGACGGCGCGAACTTTTCGCGCGTCGCGGCAGGTGATTTCCGTTTCTATCACTCGAAGCTCTATTTCGCGCAGTTCCAGGCTGCCGAATCCTGGACGGACAGCCTAAGCAACCGTCGGAATGGTTCGCTTTATCAGGCAGACTGGGATCGAACGGGTCGCGCCTGGGGCTTTCACTACACGCTCAGGTCGCTCGATCCTGGTTTCAAAGCCGCCGCGGGTTTCGTGAATCGAACCGGAATCATCGAGGCGAGAGCGTTCAACCGACTCAGCTTCTATGGGGCTCAGGGCGCCTTGGTGCAGACCTACGGGTCGTTTTTTGGGCTGGGCCGGATCTGGAACAATGCCCGTGGCAGTCACGGGTTGGCTGAGACCAGCGAGCAGATCCTTCCGAGCGCGACACTTCGGGGCGGATGGAATCTGAGCGGAGCGGTCACCCACGCCTACTTCGCATTTGATCCCGCTCTCTACTCCGGCTTGACGGTTCAGCGATCTGTCGGAACATCAATTGTCGTGATCGATACAGCGGCGTTCATAGTGCCGCCGCCGGAAAAGAATCAATGGGGTGGATCATTCAGGGTGACGACGCCCACGTACCGTCACTTCAGCGGCACGGCCAGCGTTACCGAGAGCCAGGTGCCGATCTTTCGCGAGGCTGCGCCGGGCAACAGCTCGCGCATCGATGCCGCGCTCGACGTACGGCCAACCACGGCGATTCGCAGCTCAGTCAGTTTTTCCCGGCTGATCATCGCACGCAAGTCAGACGGCTCACGATTTTCATCCGAGACAATTCCGCGGATCAAGGTCGAGTATCAGGTGAGCCCGCCAATCTTTCTGCGGTTGGTCGGCCAGTACGCGGCGCGGTCCCGCTCGCCGCTCGAGGATCGGAATGGCAATCCGATTCTCGTGAATGGAGTGCTCGACAATGGGAGCACCATGAACGAATTCTCGACCGACTGGCTATTCAGCTACCGGCCAGTGCCGGGTACGCTCGTGTATCTGGGTTACGGCTCGGCGCTCGAAGAGCCGCGTGAGTTCAGGTTCCAGAATCTGCGACGGACAAGGGATGGTTTCTTCGGAAAAATCAGCTACCTGTTCCGCTTGTAAGCAGGGCCAAAGGGAGAAACCCCGGCTTTCGGCGCGATATCGGCTGCCTAGGTACCTTTCGACTCAGCTATCACTCACATCATCTATCAGGGCACCACTCTGCCGTTCTCTTCATTAAAGCTCCACCCCAGCCTCCATAAGGGTCTCAAAGAGCTGGGCTTCCAGCGACCAACACCAATTCAAGCCGAGGCAATCCCCGCCGCATTGGAAGGGCGCGACATTGTCGCGTGCGCGATGACCGGAAGTGGGAAGACCGCCGCGTTTGTTCTGCCAATTCTTCACCATCTGATCGGCAAGCCGCGTGGGAAAACTCGCGCGCTGGTCGTGACGCCCACGCGAGAGCTGGCCGCGCAGATTCTCACCGCGATCGATGCGATGGCTGTTCACACGCCCATTACAGCAGCCGCGATTTATGGCGGTGTAGGAATGGCGCCCCAGGAGCATGCGATGCGCGCCGGAGTTGACGTTCTCGTGGCTACTCCGGGACGTTTGCTCGATCATCTCAACGCACCTTACGCCAGTCTCAAGAACATCGAATTCCTGGTGCTCGATGAGGCCGATCGGATGCTGGACATGGGGTTTCTTCCCGACATTAAGCGCATTCTCAAGCTGGTGCCTGCGAAGCGTCAAACGCTCCTCTTCAGCGCGACAATGCCACCGCCGATCGCCGCGCTCACGAGGGAAATGCTGCACAATCCGCTGATGATCGACCTCGGCCGCCGCTCACTGCCGGCGGTCGGAATCACGCAGGCCGTCTACCCGGTGAAGCAGGATCTGAAAAAGGATCTGCTGCTGGCCCTTCTCGATCGCGGCGAAATGGAGCAGGCACTGGTCTTCACGCGCACCAAGCACCGCGCGAACCGTTTGGCCGAGCAGTTGGTGAAGCGCGGCATCAAGGCGGAGCGGATTCACGGAAACCGCTCGCAGAGTCAACGGACCGCCGCGCTGGCGGGATTCAAGAACGGTCATTACAAAGTTCTCGTGGCAACTGACATTGCCGCGCGCGGAATCGACATCGAAGCGCTAGGTCACGTCGTCAACTTCGATGTGCCGCAGGCGCCCGATGACTACATCCACCGCGTGGGTCGCACCGCGCGGGCTGGCGAGGTCGGCGATGCGTTCACCTTTGTCGCGCCCGACGAGCAGAACGATCTTCGCGCCATCGAGAAGGCGATCGGGAAGCGGCTGCCGCAGATAACGATTCCCGACTTCGATTACAACGCGCGGCCTGAGGGTCGTCTCGAGATCCCGATCGGCGAACGGATTGCCGCCATCCGAGGCAGGAAGGCTGATGAGCGAGCGCGATCGAAAGCAAAAGCGGGGCGGTCGAGTGGATCAAACCGCTCGAACGGCTCGGGTGGCTCGCGTAGTTCAGGCAGTGCGGGTCACTCAGGTGGCTCGCGGAGTTCAGGCGGTTCCGGTCACTCCACTGGTTCAGGTCGTTCGGGTGGCTCAGGTCGTCCAGGCGGCTCGGGTGATTCGCGTCGCACCGGTGGCCCTTATCGAAGTCGTCGCGGACGGTAGGCGCTAAGCAGAGCTGCCGTCTGCTCTGGTTACAGATTGACGCTCTTCATCCCTCCTTCCGCGTAACGCTCGCCGGCGGCGATTCCCTTTGGCGCCGCCGCGTCGATCCGCCTGAGATCAGACTCCGACAACACGACGTTCAGCGCAGCGACATTCTCTTCGAGCCGCTCGGGACGTCTGGTGCCCGGGATCGGCACGATGTCGTCACCCTGTGCCAGCACCCAAGCCAACGCGAGCTGCGCCGGCGTGCACTTGTGCTCCTTTGCGATTTCCTCGACTCTCGCGACCAGCTCGAGATTGTGTCTGAAGTTCTCTCCCTGAAAGCGCGGGTTCTGTCTCCTGAAATCGTCCTGCGCCAGGTCATCGATTTTCTTGATCTGTCCAGTAAGAAATCCGCGGCCGAGGGGACTGTATGCGACAAAGCCAACATCCAGTAGGCGCAATGCATCGACCAATCCATCCTCCGGATCGCGTGTCCAGAGTGAATACTCGGTTTGTACCGCGCTGATCGGGTGGACCTTGTGTGCCCTCCGAATCGTGGTGACCGACGCTTCGGATAGTCCGAGGTAGCGCACTTTTCCTTCACGAACCAGCTCGGCCATCGCTCCCACGGTTTCCTCTATGGGCGTGTCCTTGTCCACCCGATGCTGATAGTAGAGGTCAATTGTGTCGACGCCCAATCTCTTGAGCGATCCTTCACACGCCTGGCGGACGTACTCGGGGCGTCCATTGATACCGCGCTTGGTCGGATCTTTCGGATCGCGCACGTTGCCGAACTTGGTGGCGATAATAACGCGATCGCGCTTTCCCTTGATCGCCTTGCCGACCAGCTCTTCATTCTTGAATGGCCCGTACATATCGGCGGTGTCGAGAATGTTGAAACCGAGCTCGAGCGCGCGATGGATGGTCGCGATGGATTCCTTCTCGTTGCTCGGCCCGTAAAACTCCGACATGCCCATACAGCCAAGGCCGATGGGAAATGTCTCGAGACCCTGGGAGCCGAGTCGGCGTGTTTTCGGGGTGGCGGGACTCATTGTAAGATTCCTGAAAGTAGGACGTTGGGGAAAAATGTCACCGCAACAGATACGCCGAAACGCCGCGAATGCAAGCGACTAGAGTGATAGCGGTTCGGCGACGCCGCTATCACTCTTAAGCCCATGCCGATTTCTCTCGCAGCGCGCAAGGTCTCGCACCGCTTTGGCAACGTCGTCGCACTTGACGATGTAAGCATCGATGTTGCCGCGGGGCGAGCGACAGCGCTCGTCGGCGAAAGCGGCTCCGGAAAGACCACACTCCTTCGCTGCTTCAACCGGCTCGTCGAGCCCGAGCACGGTCAGGTGATGGTCGGCGACCAGGATGTCCGAACACAGTCGCCGGTATTGCTACGTCGTGGGATCGGATACGTGCAGCAGCACGGCGGGCTCCTTCCGCACTGGCGAGTGCTGCGCAACGTCGGGCTCGTACCAACACTTCAGCACATGTCGGATTCTGCCGACGCCGCTCGGCGCGCGCTCGAGCTCGTTGGACTTCCAGCGGCGCAATTCGGATCCCGTTTCCCCCATGAGCTCTCCGGTGGCCAGCGACAGCGCGTGGCATTGGCGCGGAGCATCGCCGCCCGGCCCGGTGTAATTCTGCTGGACGAGCCCTTCGGAGCGCTGGACGCGATCTCGCGAGCGGAGCTTCAGGAAAGCTTCGACAATCTGCGCCGCGATCTCACCGTCACCACGCTGTTGGTGACGCACGACCTGGCCGAAGCAGGACGACTGGCGGAAGAAGTGGTCGTGATGCGGAAGGGAAGAGTCGAGCAGCGGGGGAGTATGCGTGACCTGATTCGTGCACCGGCCACGGACTACGTCGCGAGACTGATCGAGCGGGCGCGAGCGGGACTCGAGGCCTTGCGCGCATGAGATTCACGCCACGCCGCATCCTGCTGATCGGTGCGATCAGCCTCGGCGGAGCAATCCCGGCTGCGCTCGGTGCCCAACGTCAGAGGCCAGTGGTTGTGGCATCGAAGCCCTTCGGCGAATCGTATCTGCTGGCGGAGATCTTCTCGCAGGTGCTCGAGTCGCGTGGATTCAGTGTGGAGCGCAAACCCGGGCTTGGCGCTACGGAGATTGCGTTCGGTGCGCTCCGAACCGGCGCTATCGATGTCTACCCCGAGTACACGGGCACAGGACTCGTCGCGATCCTGCACGACACGCTGCCCGACTCGCTCGCCGCTGATCCGCGAGCAGTGTTCGCGCACGTCGCCCGTCGCTTTGCCGATCTGTACCGCGTGCGCTGGCTCCCTCCACTCGGCTTTCAGAATACCTACGCCATCGCGGTGACGCGGTCGACCGCAAACCGCTACCATCTTCGTACGCTGAGCGACCTTGCACGTGAAAGTCCGCATCTGACTGCCGGGTTCACCGCTGATTTCATCGGGCGAAGTGACGGACTGGTCGGCCTGTCGCGGGTCTACGGATTGAGACCTCGTGCTGTGAGACCTCTTGCTCCGGCGGTGAAATACCAGGCGCTGGCAGCGGGTGCGGTTGATGTCATCGACGGGTACTCGACGGATGGACTCCTTGCCCGCTACGATCTCGTCACACTCATCGATGACAAGCACTTTTTCCCTCCGTACGAAGCGGCCGCACTAGTATCAGGTCGCCTCGACAGCCAGATCCCCGGTGCAACCGCGGCGCTCACGCTTCTGAGCGAGCGGCTGGATGAGACGACAATGCGGCAGCTCAATCGGCGTGTGGAAGTGGATGGCGAAGATATCAAAAAGGTGGCAAGCGATGAGCTGATCGCACTCGGAATCGTTGGGAGTGGGGGTGGACACGGTGTGCGAGGCGTACAATCGGTTCAGCACTCGGGATTCTGGAGGTATTTATGGGATCGCCGAGCGACACTGGCCGCGCTGACGGTGCGGCATCTGGAGCTCGTCGCGCTGGCACTTCTCGCGGCGGTGATAGTTGCAGTCCCGCTGGGACTTGGGTTGGAACGAACGCGGCGAATCGCGGAGCCAACGATCGGCGCACTCGGAGTGTTGCAGACAATTCCGAGCATTGCTCTACTCGCCTTCATGATTCCGCTGCTTGGAGTAGGTGTCGTGCCTGCGCTCGTGGCACTTTGGCTGTACGCTTTGTATCCGATCGCGCGTGGGACCTATACGGGAGTGCGTGACGCCGATCCCGACGCAGTCGCCGCCGCCGAGGCACTCGGTACTACTCCAGCGCAACGACTGCTATGGGTGCGGCTTCCGCTTGCGGCGCCGGTAATCATGGCCGGCATCCGCACTGCGGCCGTCATCACAGTGGGAGCGGCGACGCTGGCTGCGTTCATCGGAGCTGGAGGTCTGGGTGAGCCTATCGTGGCTGGTCTCGCTCTCGCGGACACGCGGATGATTCTTTCCGGCGCACTTCCGGCCGCGGCACTTGCCCTCGCTGTGGACGGCGTCCTTGCGATTGTCGAATTACTCGTGGCTCCAGCTCACCGCCGGAAACGATTGTGGCGAACGGGAACGTAAGATACGGAGGCAATAACTACGTCGCCTGAAGTCGCGTCGACGACCCGGCAAGGAGTCGAAGTGCCGATGATCTAGTCCTGCGCTAGGAGCCCGCGGCAGGCCGCCGTAGCGGAGTCGACGAATTCGCGGACCTGACGTTCCTGACCAGAGGCACCGCCAAACCGGGATCCTGGGAGAACGGCTCCAACCCATTCATTGGTGTGCCAGGTGCCGTTTCCCCACAATGGGCGAGATTGGGCGCGCGACGCGGATGGTTGCGGAGTCATGTTGACGTAAAAGTATGGCTCGTCGTAATACTCATCCCCTGGTTCCATCCCAATTCCAATGCTGCGATTCGATCCAAGCTTGATGAGCGTTGCGATGTCGAAGTGACGAGGCCAACACCTGACCTCGGTTGCAGCGCGGGTTCTCCGTACTACCGAGCCTAGTAGCGTGGCGGCGTTCCCGAACCACTTCGAAAGCTCTTCGAAGAGAAGTGGCGCGCTCGCATCGAACGACTCTCCGAATGCGACATCGTGCGTGGGTATCTCATAATGTCGGTGCAGGGTGTAAAGCGCAGGGTCTACACCGAGGGACTTGATTTGCGAGCGGATCCATTCGGTCGCGTCGGTGATCGTCCGCCCGTGGAGCTTGTACTCCTCGATCGGTTGATTGTCGTCGGCGACTATCATCAACGCGAGTTTCGATGGCCTGGCGCCGATCCGGAACGATCTCCGTGCCGCCGGAATCACTCGTGAGAAAAGCCCTCGAAGACCCGGCACCCATTCGAGGTTCGTGTGACTGTCATCCGGCCGAGGCTCGAGGAAGGAAATCCCGGCCGCAGCCCCGAACTGCGCGGCATAGTGCAGCTGCAACCGGCAATCTGTGAGCTTCCCCGCGTCTTCGGGTCGAACTGGCTGCCACGTCTTGGGGGACGATCGGTAGGTATCGGTAGCGCGTTGGGGGATCAATTCCATGGAAGCGTCCGGCGAGGCAGATAATCAGCATATGTCATAGTTCATTCTGACACAAGCAGACGTTCATCACTCCGACGAACAGCCGCTTTGGAGTGTTCCTCCGAGGCCTCTACGGCACATATTCAGGCGCAATGGTCCCTCATAGCTGGATCGCAACGGTCTCTCTCGCGGCAGTGACGATTGCCTGCCCGCGCGCCACGCATGAGCCGGAAAACCTCTCCGGCCAGACACGTTCCTATCTGATGGGCTTTTCGGTCGTTCCGCCAAAGCCCGACATCAAAGTGGCGATACAATCGATGGAGATCTGGACGAGCCGAGCGGACGCCGCGATCATGCACCTTGACGTTCCATGGGCGCTGCTTCTGGCTGGAACTTCGCCCGAGGACGCGCTTCGCAAGGATGGCGTCGATCTCGAACACTACTATCGCTCGAAGCATCTGAAGCTGGTTGTGACGATCGACGTTACGAACGGTCTAGCTCGCGAGAGTGAAGCTCCCGCGCTCGTCGCCGCGCATCGGAGCATCACGGACCCAGCGGTTCAGCACCTGTATCGCAATTACGCGCGCGCGCTGATTGAAATGCTTCACCCCGACTATCTGGGGCTTGCCGCCGAGACGAATCTGATCAGGCAAATTGCTCCGCGGC
>Ga0137415_10003146_pt1 | contig 16383 bp, 17 predicted proteins | sample CZODoug3_1_1_16f_FD_183082 | JGI IMG/M metagenome (GOLD analysis project Ga0137415, IMG submission 183082) | Vadose zone soil fungal communities from Angelo Coast Range Reserve, California, USA - CZODoug3_1_1_16fungal (Hybrid Assembly) | ecosystem: Environmental > Terrestrial > Soil > Vadose...
ATGGAGTGAACTGGGTGGCGTTGGGGACGAGCCAGACGGTGAGCATGGGGCCGAGTGTGTACATAGGATTGGCAGTGAGCAACCGGACGACGGCTTCTTTGGCGACAGCGACGTTTGATAACGTGTCGGTCAGCAGGCCTGCTCCTCCACCACCGAATTTCTCGCTCTCAACTTTCCCGAGCAGCTTAACAATTGCGCAGGGAGCCAGCGGGACAAGCACTATCACGGTCACGCCACAGGGCGGTTTCAGCGGCAACGTCAGCTTGTCGGCATCCGGCCTGCCGAGCGGCGTGACAGCGTCGTTCAACCCCAGCAGCACGACCAACACGAGCACGCTCAGCCTGACGGCCAACAGCACGGCGGTCACAGGAAGGGTCACGGTAACCGTCACGGGGTTGTCAGGGACCTTGACAAACACCACGACTCTTTCCCTCACCGTGAACCCTGCGGGGAACTACATCCTTTCTGCATCGCCCAACAGTTTGACGATCGGGCAAGGCGCCAGCGGCACGAGTACTATCACAATCACTCCGCAGAACGGTTTCAACAGCAACGTGAGTTTGTCGGCAACTGGCCTACCGAGCGGCGTGACGGCGTCGTTCAACCCCAGCACGACAGCAAACACTAGCACGTTGACGCTGACAGCCAGCAGCACGGCGGCAACGGGAACGGTCACAGTTATCGTTGCGGGCTCGTCAGTGGACCTGATTAGCACCACCACGGTCAACCTAACCGTAACTGCTGTCAACTCACTTCCTTCCGTCTGGTCGGACGGGGATATCGGTTCTGTTGGTGTGGCGGGGAGTGCGAGTTTTGCGAACGGGACATTCACGGTGGCGGGAGCGGGGCAAGGGACCTTTTTCACCAGCTCCGACGGATTGCATTTCGTCTACCAGCCGTTAGCGGGAGACGGGACGATGGTGGCACGGGTAGTGAGCGTGCAGGGGAGCAGCGCAGCGCAGGTAGGAATCATGATCCGGGAGACGCTGGGCGCGGGAGCGAACCATGTGTACCTGTTCGACTATTCGTCGTCGATCTTGCTGACGGAGCGGACGAGCACGGGGGCGAGCAGTTCGTACCAGTCGGTGGGAAGTGGGACGCCGCCGAATTGGATGAAGCTGGTGAGAAGCGGGAACGTGTTCAGCATGTACGGAAGTGCGGATGGAGTGAACTGGGTGGCGTTGGGGACGAGCCAGACGGTGAGCATGGGACAGAACGTGTATGTAGGACTGGCAGTGAGCAACCGGACGACGGCATCTTTGGCGACAGCGACGTTCGATAGCGTATCGGTGAGTTCGGCGGCAGCGCCGGCGCCGGTGATTACGGGTGTTTCAGCGACCACGGGGTCGATCGGGAGCCAGGTGGTGATTTCGGGTACTGGATTTGGAGGTTCGCAAGGGGGCAGTGCGGTACTGCTGAACGGGGCAGCGGTGACGGTCAACAGCTGGAGCGGTACATCCATAACTATAACGATACCAGTGGGAGCGACGACGGGGCCGTTGCTAGTTTCGGTGGCACCGGGGATGAATGACAGCAATGCGGTTCGATTCACGGTGACGTCGCAGCCGCTGCCGGCGTCTTGGTTGGACCAGGATGTGGGGGCGGTAGGGATAACGGGGAGCGCGAGTTTTACAAACGGGACGTTCACGGTGGCGGGAGCGGGGCAGGGGACGATGATCACCAGCGCGGATGGTTTCCATTTTGTGTACCAGCCGCTGGCAGGGGATGGGACGATCGTGGCGCGGGTGGTGAGCGTGCAAGGGAGTAGCGCAGCGCAGGCAGGAATTATGGTCAGGGAGACGCTGGACGCAGGAGCGAACCATGTGTATCTGTTCGATTATTCGACGTCGATATTGCTGACGGAGCGGACGAGCACGGGGGCGAGCAGTTCGTACCAGTCAGTGGGAAGTGGTAGCCCACCGAATTGGATGAAGCTGGTGAGAAGCGGGAACGTATTTAGCATGTACGGATCGACGAATGGAGTGAACTGGGTGGCGTTGGGGACGAGCCAGACGGTGAGCATGGGACAGAACGTGTATATAGGACTGGCAGTGAGCAACCGCACGACGGCTTCTTTGGCGACAGCGACGTTTGATAACGTGTCCCTCACCACGCCATAGGCGATGGCGCTGGCGGGATCACGAGTCATCTCACATCGAGCGATTGCAGTTTGGCATTCACCAGGAACGGATCATTGAACTCCGTCATTTCTCCCCAGCCCTTACCCAGGACAGGAAGGAGCCGCGCCGAGAGCGGCTTGTGCCACTTGACGGCGAGGCTTGCCATATCGCCGACAATGAGCGAAAGCTGCTCGGCGCTAATGTCACCGGGAAGCGGAACAGTGTCGAGCCCTGTGCCGCACACCGCCGAATAGCTCAGCAGCGCATCGAGCGAGACGTGTCCTTCGCTCCACCGCTGCGCGAGCCGCGTATCTTCCAAGATCGGCAGCATCAAGCCGGAATATCCGGTTTGTTTTACTTTGACGTCTTTCACGGCCGCGGTAATCGTCGCCGCCGCAGTCAGCGTTCCGCTCATCCCAAAGGGCTGCGTCGTCAGATTTTCGATGGCCGCGCCAATGGAAACGTCTCCGGACGGCGCGGGCGAAAGATCAATACCCACGTACGCCCAGCCGGTTTCCTGATCGACCCGTCCCGCGTGATGTTCGACGTCAAACGCCGTGGCCGCGAGCGAATCGATCAGGCGCTGCCTGGCCATCCCGAGATCCCGCGCATCCTTGAACGCTGCTGCTACAACATTCGCCGATTCCAGCGCAATCGCGAATTGATGTCCGAAGCCGGTGTGATATGCGGCCGGAAAAAACGGCGTCAGCGGTGGCACCATCGCAATCGCTGCAAAACGAAAATTGCCCTGGCTGTGTTCCGTCTCTTCAAGTTTCTTCATCACGCGGGCCGCCGCGCCAACGGCATTCCATCGCACGCCATCTTCGCCGGCCACCACGACGGTTCCGTTCAGTTTTTTTGTGTTGCTCAGGATTTCCCCGAGCAACTCGGCTTGCGAATCGCTGTCCTCGGAGTTCAGCATCGCCGGACCGATCGATGCCGCAAACTTTTCCTTTTCGGCCAGAGCGTCGTATTGCTTGAAAAACGCAATGGCCTGTTCCTTCGTGAGACCCTTGGTGTATTCCGGGAACGGCTGCGTCGCAATGCGGATGGTTTGCACCTGGTATCCGCGCGATTCAAAAGTTGTCTGCGCGCGACGCAGCATTTTCAGCGCGTCCGCCACCTGGAGTTGGTATTGCGTGCGATCCAGGTTGATGAACGCGGTAATCGCCCGAATCTTCGGCTTATCAGCCGGCGCCGCCTGCTTTTGTGCCTGCGCAATATCCGCCAGCAATAGAAGCGTCAGAACCGGAAACACCATTCTCAAAATTGCAGACTTGGAATTTTTCAAAGTGGAAGGACGCATAGGACAGTGCTCCTCGTAGGGGCGCAGAACCTGTCCCGACCTTATCAGGATGCTGCGCTCTTACAGCATACAAGATTCAACGCAACTCATTGTGGTTGGATTGAAGGCGGGCTGTTGGGCAGTGGGTTCGCTTGCTGTGTCCCGCTTTGTTCGCAATCGGCCCACCAGGAATGGCTGTGACGTTCCATGTCGCTATAGTGGAAGAACTCGCAAGATTTCCCGTTCCTTTGTCCCACCCATTGCAGGCTGGCCGTCGATGGGGCAAACATTCTTTCGGCTTTGATCCCCGGTGCACGCCACGATGGTGAAGGAAGCGAGCACAATCGCTAGCGAAATGGTTTTCCTGGCCATCTAATGTCTCTGAAGAATCTTAAACAAATGCGCTGATGCCGGTGATGCGCTCGCCGATCACCAACTTATGAATGTCGTTTGTGCCTTCGTAGGTGTACACGCTCTCGAGATTGTTCATGTGGCGCATGATGCAGTAATCGTCCACGATGCCGTTGGCGCCGAGAATGTCGCGCGCCTTGCGCGCCGTTTCCAGCGCAATCGCCACGTTGTTCATTTTCAGCATCGAAATGTGCGAAGGATCAACCTTGCCGTTGTCTTTCAAACGGCCGACGTGCAATGCCAGCAATTGTCCCTTGACGATTTCCGTGATCATCCATGCCAGTTTTTCCTGCACCAATTGGTGTGAAGCGATGGGCTTGTTCGCAAATTGTTTTCGCGTCTTAGCGTACTGCAGCGCCGTGTCGTAGCACGCCATCGCCGCTCCCAGCGCGCCCCACCCGATTCCGTAGCGCGCCTGGTTCAGGCAACTGAGCGGACCCTTGAGGCCGACGACGCCGGGCAAAAGATTTTCTTCGGGAATTTCGCAATCGGTAAAGGCCAGTCCGGAAGTGACCGAAGCGCGCAGCGACCATTTTCCGTGCACGTCCCAGGTCTTGAATCCCGGCGCGCCTTTTTCAACCAGAAATCCGCGGACTTTGCCGTCTTCCGCTTTGGCCCACACCACCGCGACGTCCGCGATCGATCCGCTGGTGATCCACATCTTTTCGCCATTCAAAATGTATCTGTCGCCCTTCTTCACCGCGCGCGTTAGCATCCCACCGGGATTCGAACCGAACTGCGGCTCCGTCAAACCAAAGCAGCCGATCGCTATGCCCTGTTGCAACAGCGGCAGCCACTTGTTCTTCTGCGCGTCGCTGCCATAGGAATAAATCGGATACATCACCAGCGCACCCTGCACGGAAACAAAACTGCGCAAGCCCGAATCCCCGCGCTCCAATTCCTGCGTCATCAATCCATACGCTACGTTGGACATTCCCGCGCAACCATATCCATGCAGGTTGGCGCCAAAAAAACCCAGCTCGCCGAGCTGCGGGATCAAGTGTTTTGGGAATGTCGCTTCACGGCTGTGCTTTTCAATGATAGGAATAATTTCGTTTTCGACGAATTGCCGCGCCGTCTGCCGGACGAGTTTTTCTTCGTCGTTCAGTTGCGAATCAAAATCGATGTAATCCACGCCGCCGTAACCAGCCATAATTCTCTCCTTGTTACCTGCAGCCCCGACGCCGTCGAGGCGGACACGCGCAGAAATGGAAAGCGCGTTTGTTTCCGGGCGCTCTTGAAAAGTTCCTCGGGAAAGATCTGTTGCGGGCGCCGTTCCCAGGAGGCGTTCCGTTCGGCCACGGCTTTAATGGGCGAGTATAGCAAGTCCCCGAAAGAGGCAGCAACCAACGTTGACGACGAGCCGCGAACCGCTCCTAACTGAACTGGACGGCTCGAAGAAAAGCAGCGCCGGTTTGAAAGGAGGTTTCACCCCTGCGATTCGCACATTTGAGTTCGAACGCCCGATGCGGTTTTGGGAGCAGAAAACTCATCTGCTGAGAGAAAAAGCTGCCGAAGCTGCTGAATTGAGTAGTGCCGTCTCAGCGATTGAATAGCCGCTGCATGCCGATGTTCGAAAGATCCCGCTGCGGCGTCAGGTCCCGCAAACGCCCCATAACGTAGAGCTGAATGGCATTGAGCTCTTCCGGTGCGAGGCCGATGAATCCCACGCCTAGCCGGTCCGTACCTTCTTTTCGCGCAACCCGGCCCACCACTTTCAAAGCGGCACTAACATCCGTGATCTTGAACTCCAATCCGACTTCCTGGCCAACCTCGATGTCAGCAGAGCCTTGCAGCAACATACCGCTTTCGCTGATGTTTAGGCTGCGCAAAGGAAACTGCTGGTTATCCCAGATGCAAATCACTTCCGTAACGAGGGGTAAACGAGCGGCGTGTCTCTTGCCTTTCCACCCAAGGGAATCCATGGCCGCCAGCATCGGACGGATGCGGGCTGCGGTCACGGGCTTGGACAGGACGAAGTCGGCGCCTTCGCCGAAGGCCGTTCGCAAACTCTTGACGTCGTCGGTGGCGCTAAGCATGACGATCGTGGTTTCTAGATTGAGCGGCGACTTCCTTATTCGGCGGGCCAGCTCAAGTCCGTCCAATTGCGGCGTGCCCATGCCCACAAAGGCCACATCGAAGCGCTGCGCCTCGGCCCGCTGAGCGGCAACCTGGCTATCCTCAAACGAGAAAACGGTGTGGTCCGAGGCGGCAGCCAGCGACCTGATGAGTTTGGGGCTAAGGGGTTCGTCGTCGACAACCATGATTTTGAGCGACATCAGAGTTACCTCGGTGCCAGATTCCTTCCGGACACGCTTCAGCCAAGGTCGATCCGACAACTAAGAATACGCCAGGACCGTCACAAGGAGCTGAGTTACACGGGCACAGGTGTCCAAAACGTGAAGTCCTACTGAAAGGGAAATCAAGCCCTGTTCGGGAAGCAAGCGTGAGGCCCGAGAGCTGAGTGAGCGGGGTCAGAGCCACAACGGTGAATCGCAAGAAACCGATCTTCGAGTTGGAGGGGAAAATGGGCGGAGCCACCTGTACAATTGGGCACCCAACTTGTTACGTTTCTACCCATGCGAGTAAGCCACAGCGGAGAATCCCGTAGTTGGATTCATCCAAACCTAGGCAGACAAAAGGGTTAGTTCAGCTTTGACGTTGGCAGCGAAAGTGCCTTTCTCTACGGTCGAAGTAGTGGGCTGCCCCTCGGGACTTCTTGCAGGGGCGAGCATGAGGCCACGAGAGGAAAATGAAAAACTTTGGCAAACAGTACCGTGGGAGGCACCGCCGAACCCGGGGCTTAACCCTGATCGAACTCATAATGGTCCTGTTCGTGATTGTGCTCACCAGTGCCGTAAGTATGCCGTCCTTCATTCGAGCATACCAACGTTACCAGGTCGACGATGCTGCAACACGAATGGCGAATGTCATCAAGTTCACGCGATACGAGGCCATTCGTCGCAACGCTGCCGTAAGTTATGTGATCGGGCAGACGCCGGCGCCGGCTAGAACCATTGCCTGGACGGACTCCAACGGAAACGGAGCTCCAGACGCTGTGGAGAGGCAGCTGGTCTTCAGTCCTAACGTCACGCTGTTTGCCGCAGGCAATGGCGGCAACGCTCCCAACCATGCAAGCCTAGTCTTGGCTGCAAATCTGGGCCCGCTCATTCCTCTTAGCAACACCAATGCCGTGGTCCAGTTTGACCAGCGAGGCGCGGTGAATCCACCACCAGCGGGCGCTTTGGTTTCTTATGTGGGCAGCACCGGTTTGCCCACTGCAGGCTATCGGGCCGTCATCCTTCTACCTTCAGGGTCCATGCAGGTGTGGCAAGCGGATGGGTCCAACAATGGTAACTGGAACTATCTTCACTAAGGGGAAACGAGAGAAACCAATGCAAGCTATCAGCGAAAGGCCCGGAGGCAAACAACGCGGCTTTACTCTCGTCGAGATGATGATCGCGATGTTGATGATGACGGTGGGATTGCTGGCGGTGGCACAGCTCGTGCCGTTCTCCATTCGTTTGAACACCGCCAATCGAGACGATTCGACGGCCTTGGTTCTGGCACAAAATGAAATGAACCAATTCATCGAACAGCCGCTGGCTAACCCTACCTTCATTGATGCGGCTGGCAACAACTGCACGCTCGGAAACCCGGCAACGCCAAACGTGTTTGTAGGCAATCCTGTCGTCACTTTCAATGGCGCCCAGGTGATCAATTTCGCGGGAGCGGCAGTAGCGGGCTACAGTTTTACGTGGTTCGATCCCAACGATCCAGCCCAAGTGAGCTATGACGTTCGCTGGGCGTCCTACACGCGCGCAAACGGAGCCAGGCGTTTTATTCTCGGGGTGCGCCGGTTGGGCGGCAATGTGCCCCTTTTGCCTGTAAATCTTGACAGCATGGTGGAACGATGAAACCCGCGCCGACACAGATGAAGCAAACAGGATTCACGCTCATCGAACTGATGGTTTCGGTGACGATTTTCACCATCCTCTCCGCAGCCATGTTCGGTCTCCTTCATCTTTCCCAGGAGCGCTCCCGAGTTGAGTCGCAGTTTCTTGACACGTTCCAAGAGGCGCGCCTGGGCCTGGATCAGATCGTGCGCGAGGCCAGCGACTCCGGCTTTCCTCCGGCAAACCACTTCTCCGTGTTGCCGGCCGTGGGTGGTTATGCGCAGAGCCCTATCGCCTGGAGTCCAAACTATCCTTTAGCCGTATGTACAGTTGGCGCTACGTGCGCCACTCCGGGTCAGTTTGACGTGATCTTCGAAGAGGACTATGACGGCACGGGCGTGGTCCGCTGGGTGCGCTACCAATTGGTGGGGACAACGCTGATGCGCGGGGTCACGCCCAAGGTGGCCGGGAACCCCGACGCTCCCACGCTGGCGGTGATGGCTCCTTACATTCTGAACGTGATGAATAACGCGACGGCCGCCCAGATCGCTGCAATCCGAGTCAATTACCCGGCTATGTTCCCCGGTGGAGCTCCGGTTCCCATTTTCACTTACACATTTGATCCCCCGCTTGGCGCAGCAGGCTGCATATCTGCGCTTAGTTCGCCCTGCAATATCCGCGACGTTGGAGTCACCCTTATCGTGCAGTCGCCCCAACGGGACACCACCAACCAGCAAGTGCGCCTGGTCGAGCTAAACGGCCGTGGCCGTCGCAACAATCCAAACAAGTAGTGAAGACGAGGAACCCCATGAAAACTTCTCACAGAATTCGCAGAACGCGCTCCGAATCGGGAATCGCTTTGCTCATCGCCATGTTTGTTTTGATGCTGATCAGCGCGGTGGCGATCTCTTTGGTCATTTCTTCGGGAACGGAGAGTTCGTTGGCCGGCAATTACCGGACAACCTTGAGCGCCAAATTCGCCGCCACGGCAGGCATCGAGGAGGCAAGAGGGCGGCTTGTGCCGGGCAACCCCAACCCCATCGCGCTTCCTTTGGTTGGAGTGCCAGCCTACCTGCCTGCAAACCAGGTGGTCTACATCACGAATCCGGCGGTTGGAGAACCTGTTGGCGCCGCCCTTATGGCGATTTACCCAGATACGGAGTTCGACACGGAATTTAACGCGGGCGCTCTCGGCGCCGCAGCCAAGACCTATGTCAACTCCATTTGGACGGGGCCGCTAAACAACGGTCCACTTTATAAATGGGTCCGCATCAATGCGGCCACGAAGCAATCACTTAAGGCTAACGTTGACAATACAGGCTTGGCGGCGGCCAATGCTGCGACTCCCTTGTACTACGATACAGGGGTCATTCCGTCCAGCATCGTCGTGCCGCCAGCGGTCGGAAACGTGCCGGGTCCGGTCCTTCCATCGACACAGAAGCAAATATATGAAATCACCGCGCTTGCGGTACTGCCCAACGGCAGTCAGAAGTTGCTGCAGTATGTAGTCACGCCGGTCAACTTTGGCCTCAATTTTCAAGGAGCCCTGACTTTGGGAGGGCAAGTCGGCAATTTCCAGGGTGCCAATTCGAATCAGTACCGCATGAACGGAACGGACGGCAGCGGCAATCCCCCCGCGGTTCCCGGCTGCGCCATTCCGAACCCTCCCAGCGTAAATGCAGGCATCGCCGTTTCACCGGGATTAGATACCGGAAACCTCTCCGGTCTTACCAACCAGGCTTACGTCACAAACAGCTTGCCGCGGCCAGACCACTATACGGGCGCAGGTGGAACTCCCAGCGTTCAATCTCTTGTCCAAACAGGAAGCTTGACCACACCAGACAGCTTGGATCAACTCGTCCAGACGCTCAAGGCAAACGCCGACGTAGTCATGGGGCCCAATCCGCCTGTTGGTCCAACCTACAACAACAGCGGCACGGTCTATAACTATGGCCAGTCTGGACCGGGGTACACTTGGCCGTCAGACATGTCCGCTTCCAATCCCAAGGTCGTTTTCGTTGACGGCAGCTTCGACTTGGGTCCCAACACTGGGTATGGACTGCTGGTCGTGACAGGAAACTTCCAGTACCACGGAAATTCCGGCTGGAAAGGAATCATTCTGGTCGTTGGAGACGGCACAACGACGTTTCTAGGCAACGGCGGCGGCAACGGCGAATTTGACGGCGCCATTTTCGCCGCAACAACAAGGGACGCGAACGGAAACCAATTGCCCAATTATGGATCCGTGAATTTCGATATCACGGGAGGCGGCGGAAACGGCGTCTACTACAACAGCTGCTGGATCAACCGAGTGCAGCAGCCCCCATCGTACCAAATCCTTTCGTACCAGGAACGCTGAAAAAGACTCAGGACAGAAAATGAAAACGAAAAACGGCTTTCTCTTTAGCGTAATTCTTGCAATCACCGCAGCCTTTGTGCTTGCTGCGCCGGCATGCGCGCAGAGCGACTCGGGCGCGACGCCGGCCAAGCAGCGGAAGGCCGCAATGAAGACGCATAAAGTGTGGACCGAAGATGATATAGCCACGGTGCGCAAGCCCGCGGATGTATACTCCGACAAGGAGACGACGCAAGCCCAGGCCGAGACACAGCAGGCGGCGGTCGTCAAGCAGACCTCCGCCACGCCAGCAAAGCCATCCAAGACGCCTCCCCTAGCGCATGCCAACTCAGTGGACGATGCCGATAAGAAAATCGCATGGGAAGAGCGGGATATCCAAGCGCAGGAAGAATTCATTGACCGCATCCAGCAAGAGCTAGGTCAGGCGCCTCCCGACCAGAGAGAACATCTGCAAAAAGTGATTGAGGAAAACAAACAAATCCTTGCGGATACGCGGAAGGAACTGGCGGGGCTGCTAGAGCAGAGAAAGCAACTCCAGAAGCCCGGGGCGTCAAGTGTCACGGCTTCCGCGCAGCCACCACAATAAAGTCCGATTTTGCCACCTTGAAACTGAGTGCCGCTGCAACGAGAGGGACCCCCTTATTCTTGGCCATCTAGCTACCGGGGCTGCGGACTGGCACAGGTCTAACGAACCTCGGTGATACCTTAAACCGATAGGATCAAATCTCTACCGCTGGCGCGAGGTTGCCACCCTTCTCTGTTTCTGCTCCAATAATTGTGTGACCGCACCGAAGAAGCGCCCTACTGGAATCCTAATCTTTGATGTAGATGGCGTGCTGGTGGACGTGCGGGGGACGTATTGGCGCTCAGCGCTGGAGACAGTGCGCCATCTCACCGGCAAGCGCGTTACCTACGCCGAACTGCATCGCTGGAAAAGCAAGCCGGGTTTCAACGACGACTGGAGCATGGTTTCCGCGTGGGCGAGTTCAATGGGGCACCCCATTTCGTATGACGAAGCGCGCGCGGCGTTCGAGAAATTCTATTGGGGCAGCGATGGGGAGCCTGGGAACGTTCGAAACGAAAAGCTGATGGTAACGCCGCGGCAGATAGAAAAGTGGGCTCGCTTATACGAGCTGAATCTGTTTACCGGGCGAACGCGCCAGGAATTTTCCTTTACGTTTGAACGGTGGCCTGCCACGAAGCACTTTCGCACGATCATCACGATGGACGACGCGAAGAGGAAGCCACATCCGGAAGGATTGCAGAAAATTCTCGGAGGGCGGGATCCCGCGACGGCGCTTTATCTGGGGGACAATATTGACGACGCGCTGGCCGCGCGCGACGCGAACGTCCCTTTCATGGCCATCATCGCTCCGGGGGAACACCGTTATCGGCAACGCGCCGCGAAGTTCCGAGAACTTGGCGCGCTTGCCCTTTTTCCCAGCGTGACAGGAGTATTCCGGAAGCTGAAATAGATTGATCAGAGCGGGCGGGGCAAGCTCCGGCCCTACACGGCCGAGCCGCATTTAGCCGACGGGATAGCGGCTTGTATAGAAGGCGCGTTCTTCGGCATCGCCGTGGCTGCGGAGCCGCCAATCAGGAAAGGCGGCGAGATCGTCAGCGATAGCTTCGATGGTCGAGCGCAATTCGAGATGCGCGAGCCAGCGTTCGGGAATGGCTTCGACTCCGGCAGCGGCGCCAAGAAGATTGCCGGTAATTGAGCCCGTCGAATCACTGTCCCCGCTGTGATTTACCGCAAGAATGATTCCGTCTTCAAAGTTTTTGGCGCCCAGTGCGGAATAAATTCCCATTGCCAGAGCTTCTTCGGCGACGAAGCCTTTTCCAAGCTCACGCAAAGCGCTGCGCTCGCGAGGGCGAGACTTTGCCATGCCTTCGGCTTTCTCGATGGCAGCCAGAGTTTCCTTATGGGATGGGTGCTTGCGGAGCTCTTCCTTTGCCGTGTGAAGGGCATCCGGAAGTGTGCCGCCCACAAGCATCAGACTGACCACAACGGCAAGCACGCCCGCGCTGAGAAAGCCGCTCGGATGTCCATGCGTGATTGCGGCGAGGTCCCTGCCGGTTGCAAAGATATTCGAGACCAGGCGGTCTCGATTGCGCTCGCGGCTAATGGAATGCGCAAAATACATGCCCAGGGGAGCGATGCGCATCACGCCGCCGCAACCTTTGCTGTCGTTCGTGGCCCGCGTGACCCTGCCGCGGCTGGTCTGCAGCGCGGAGAGGCAGGTGGTCCCCGGCGCGCGGCGGCTGAAGAGTTTCTTCTGCTGGAGCAACCAGCTTGCTTCTTGAGTTCCAGAGGAGATCAACCGGGAATTCTCCTGGGTCATCAGCCAGCGGGAATAAGAAACGGCCGCGGCACGAAAGAAATCCGGCTCATGGCTCTGCAAAGCGGCCGCGAGATGGGCGGACAGCACCGCCTCGGCGGTAAAGAGCGTCATCTGGGTGTCATCCGTGATGGCGCCCAACTTTCCATATGCAGGGGCATAATCGCAGATTCCCCGTTCGCCGTAGGCGCGGACAATTTCGTCCAAGTCCAGAAATTCAACGGGAGCGCCAAGGGCGTCGCCGACGGCCCCGCCGAGCAGGCATCCTCGGAAGCGGCTGCGCAGTTTTGAGTCGGATGGAACGCGGGGAAGGGACATTTTTTTGGAGCCGTGGGAGCGGCCGTCTCTTTCGCCGAACAGGATACTGCGAATCCGGCGAAATTCAGCAGGCCTAAACAAGAATATCTGGCATCTTACGTAGGGAACTCTTTCTTTTGTTGGAGGGAATCCAGGAAGGGACAGCTTCGCGAATCAGGATCTCACATGAAAGCCACACATTTATCTAAGCTGAGGGTAGTCACGGGAATAGCGGCGCTTGGCCTGTTTGGTGCTGACGTGGCGCATGCGCAAGCCCCGTCGGGGCCGATAACGGCAGCGCCATCGCAAGCTGCTCCCGCAACAGCGGCGAAAGGATCGAATTCAGCTCCGCTGCCGGCGCCGCGCACAACCATTCTTGGCGCGTGGAAGCTCAATCCGGATGAGAGCGACGATCCGCGCAAGAGGCGAGAAGATTCCAGAGGATCGAATGGCGGCTACGGTGGCGGCCGGTTGGGCGGGGGTGGCGGAGGTTATGGCGGGCGGCGAGGCGGGGGAGAGAGCGACGAACAGCGGGAGAAAATGCGCGAGCTGTTTATGCCGCCGAAAACGATTCGGCTTTCAATGACGGGCGCGGAAGTGGATCTGGTGGATGATAGGGACCGAAAACGGGCGTTCATGACCGACGGGCGGAAATTGCAGAAATCCAAAGATGAAAATTATCAGGAGATCGCCGCGAAGTTTGACGGAACGCGGCTGGTCAGCGATGAAAAAGATCCTCGTGGAAACAAAATGAGCCGGACGTATGAGCTGTCTTCGGATGGCCGGCAACTTTACGAAACGCTGCACATGACCAGTGGACGGAGCAACACATCGCTCGTGATTCGCTACGTGTACGACATTCCCATACAAACTCGGCAGTAAGACTGTTTTCCAACCGTGGATCTGTCCCTGAGGGTCGCGTTGACGGAATGCCGCCGCGGATGCTATAAAATACTGTTTCGAGACGGCAGCGATAAGCCCACCGTGCGCTCCTACGGGGTTTGGAGCGCTGCTGCCAAGCTTGTGGCCAGTTGGCGGCCACACTTGACGGAATTTAGGCGATCCAATATCGATGCAACTGATTGTTCACCAGCTAGGCGAACTGTTCCTTCAGGCTGTGCCTACAGTCCTGATTATCCTCCTTTTTTACATCATCTTACGGGCGCTCTTCTTTAAGCCGCTGCTGGCGGTGATGGCCGAACGCGATGCTCGGACGGTAGGAGCGCAGAAGGCTGCGGAAGCAGCACAGGCTGCTGCTGCCGAGAAAATTAACCAGTATCAGAATGCGCTACGGCAGGCGCGCGGGCAGGTTTACGCGGAGCAGGAAGCGGCGCGAAAGAAGCTGCTCGATGAGCGCGCCGCGCAGATTAAGGACGCGCGCGTGAAAGCCGCGGCCGAAGTGAGTGCCGCGAAAGCGCGTGTGGCCGCGGAACTTGCGGCCGCTCGCCGAGAGGTTGAAGCCAGCGTTGTACAACTTTCCGCCGAAATTGCGCGCCGCGTCCTGCAAGCTCCGCCGCGTCCGGGCGCTCCGGTGAGAGAGGCTCGATGACGCGAAATCGCTCCTTTTTCTTTGGTGTGACTGCTCTGTTTGTGTTGTTCTTCGCCGTTGTTGGCGCACAGGCCGCCGAAGAAGGCGGCAACGCGACTACCGAGCGCGCCACGGAAATCTTCAAATGGATTAATTTTGCCATCGTTGCCGGCGTGATCGTGTGGGTGTTCGGCAAGCTGCTTCCACCAGTGTTCCGCAAGAGAGCGCAAGCTGTAAGCTCAGCGATCACCAGTGCCACCAGCGCCAAGGCTGTGGCCGACGCCCAGCTTCGCGAAGCAAAAACGAGGCTCGCGAATCTGCAGAAGGAAGTGGCAGAGCTTCGCGCTTATGCAGAAAAAGAAGCCGCCGCGGAGGTGGAGCGTCTGAGGGCAGTAACGCTAAGCGATATGCAAAAAATCGCCGCCGCCGCAAAGGCGGAAATTGAAGCCGCGGAACGCGCGGCGCGGTTGGAGCTGAAGGCTTTGGCCGCAAATCTTGCGGTGGATGGCGCGGAACCGCTGCTCGCGAAGCAACTGACTCCCAAGGCGCAGGAGTCGCTCATCAGTAACTTTGTGAAGAGCCTGGAAGGAAGGCCGAATTGAAGTCCGCGAGCCTCCAATACGCGAATGCCATGGCGGATATCGCGCTGGCGCAAGGCGCAGCCGAGCCGGCTGCCAAGCAACTGCGCGAATTTGGCGCGGCGTACGCGGAATCCACTGAACTGCGCACGTTTTTGGCAAGCCCGGCCGTCAGCATGGAAGCCAAGCACGCGGTCATCGAAAAAATCGTAGCGCGGCTGGGCGCGAGCAAGATTATCCGCAATTTTCTTTTTGTGCTTGCGGACCACCGACGTACCCAGTTGATTCCCGAAGTTATCGCCGCATTTCATCAAGTCATCCGGCAGCGGCAGGGAGTTGCCGAAGCGGAGATTTCTTCCGCGATGGAATTGAGCGCGGCGCAGAAGAAAGAAATGTCGGCAACGCTGGCGCGGCTAACCGGCAAGAAGATTGAAGCAAAGTACGCGCTCGACCCGGCGTTGTTGGGTGGAGCGGTGGTGCGGATCGGGGACACAATTTACGATGGCTCGCTGCGCAGCCGGCTGAACGAGATGCGCGCGCGCCTGGCGGCCGAGTAAGCAGCGATTGAGAACGTGCCGGGCTCCCGACAAGGTCGGGATAAATTTCGCCCAGCAGCTATACAGACCGGGACAGAACCGACGGAGCAGGCATGGCGAACATTAAGGCGGACGAAATCAGCAAGATTCTGCGCGAGCAGATTGAGAACTACGAACAGACCGTTTCGGTCGACGAAGTCGGCGCGATAATCAGCGTGGGCGACGGAATTGCGCGCGTCCACGGCCTCGAGAAGGTCATGGCCGGCGAAATGCTGGCCTTTCCGCACGATATTTTCGGCATTGCGCTGAACCTCGAGGAAGAAGAAGTCGGCGTCGTGTTGCTCGGGGAATCTCAGGAGCTGAAAGAGGGCGACGTCGTTAAGCGCACGAACACGATCATGTCCGTGCCCGTGGGCGAGGCGTTGGTGGGCCGCGTAGTCAATCCACTCGGCCAGCCGCTTGACGACAAAGGGCCCATCGCGGCGAAGCAGCGCAATACACTCGAGAAGATCGCGCCGGGCGTTCTGGACCGGCAACCGGTTCGCGAACCGCTGCAGACCGGCATCAAAGCCATCGACTCCATGATTCCGATTGGCCGCGGCCAGCGCGAGCTGATCATCGGCGACCGGCAAACCGGCAAAACGGCTGTCATCTTGGACACTATCATCAATCAAAAAGGCGGCGACCTGGTTTGCATCTACTGCGGCATCGGGCAGAAGCGCTCGACAATCGCACAGGTGGTAAAAACACTGACCGACGCAGGCGCGATGGACTACACCATCGTGGTGGCGTCATCGGCGGCGGAGCCGGCTTCTCTGCAATATATCGCGCCGTATGCCGCTTGTGCGATGGGCGAGTACTTCCGCGACACGAAACGTCATGCGGTAGCCTTTTACGATGACCTGTCAAAACACGCACAAGCTTACCGTGAGATTTCGCTGCTACTGCGCCGCCCTCCCGGGCGCGAAGCGTTTCCCGGCGACGTGTTTTATCTGCACTCCCGCTTGTTGGAACGGGCCGCGAAGCTGAACGAT
>Ga0137415_10003147_pt1 | contig 16383 bp, 12 predicted proteins | sample CZODoug3_1_1_16f_FD_183082 | JGI IMG/M metagenome (GOLD analysis project Ga0137415, IMG submission 183082) | Vadose zone soil fungal communities from Angelo Coast Range Reserve, California, USA - CZODoug3_1_1_16fungal (Hybrid Assembly) | ecosystem: Environmental > Terrestrial > Soil > Vadose...
TCCGGGTCCGTCAGCAAGAAGACGGATTACGTCGTTGTGGGGACCGATCCCGGATCGAAGTACGACAAAGCCAAAGAACTGGGCGTCACGATCCTCACCGAAACTGAATTTGAGAAACTGCTCGGGCTCAAGGCGTAGTCGAGTCTATTCAGAATCCTTTTCATCTTTCCACGGTCCGAGAAAGCGTGACAACGTCTTGTCCACTAGCCAATTCAGGGCGTTTCCTGCGGCACGTGGAAATAAGAAACCGGCGAGAACAAATGCTACAAAGACTCCGAACAGGAGATGGGGGTTCGGTCGCGGAATGATTTTTTGTAGCCATCTCCATTGCGGTTCAAATTTGGCTGCAATGAAAAGGCCCCCAGACAGTAGAGCAGCTACCCCCAAACCTGCGGCGAGGAGTTTCAGGGAATCGCCAGGGGGCCTCTCGCCGGGTGGAGCTAAGTCCCACATCACCATCAGATAGTGATCGCCACGGCGCAAGCATCTGATGGCAAGATCCCAGTTCTTGCGAGCTGCATCGTTCTCTTTGCGCAGACGATAATAGGCGTGATGGAGAAGCCGCGAAATCTTGACCTCGTACTCGTCTGTGTCATATTTCGCCTCAAATTCATCGTTCAGCTTGAGTGGATCTTCGGGAACGTAGCCGCTTTCGCTGAAATACATCATCCGTTTTTCAAGGTCCGAAAGAGGCACACCTTCGAGTACGGCTTGCTCCGCAGTTTGTGCGGCGAGAAAATCCTTGGCTACGCGGGCTCGCATCACCCGGATTGTAGGTTTCATTTCTGCCCCGAACAAGAGCAAATTCCGTACGTTCTCCGATGTATAATAGGAAGTGGCGGGCGGGCCGGGTGATCGCTGGTTCCGGCGGAAGAGTGGCGGCGTAAAGCTGTCGCTACGACGTCGGGGCGGGAGGAAAGTCCGGACACCGTCCTGAGGCACGCTGGTCATTTTGTGGGCGTCACTATGGCGGCTGCGGAGTGATTGGCGGAACTCTTGACAGGGCAACGCGCCTGGTAACGCCAGGGGGCTAGCCACGCAGGGTCTGCCGGAAGGCAGACTTACACGCTTCGGCGTGTGGCGCCGGGTTTAACCCGACGCGGTGCGGCTGGGCTACGGAAAGTGCCACAGAGAATAGACCGCCGGCGGAGCGCAGCACGGTGGCATCGCGCAGGGAAACCTGCGGGACGTCTTCGCAAAGCACGCATCGTTTGGCAAGGGTGAAAAGGTGGGGTAAGAGCCCACCGCTCCGGTGGCAACACCGGAGGCACGGAAAACCCCGCGTCGTGCAAGGCCAAATAGGAGGGGAGAGCCGGCCCGGCTCACTGAGTCAGCGTTCATGAGGTCGACCGCTTTGCGGTCGCCACTCCAATGAACGCGCTCCTTTCGCGGTGGCGCAAGCCATCGCGGGATGAAAACCCTCGGGTAGGCTGCTGGATCCTGGTAGCGATACCGGGACTAGAGGAATGATCGCCGCGCGCGCAGGCTGCTACGCAGTTTGTGCGCGGCACAGAATCCGGCTTACAGGCTCGTCCGCCAACTTTCTTACTTCATTACCAACCCGCGCAAGTGTTCCCCGAGTTTCGCCTCTCCGCTACAAGTGCCGAAGCTCATTTCGGACGTGCTCATCGTTCGCCTTCGAGTTACCTTCTGGAGGCGTGTGTGAGAAAACACAGGCGTTGAGATTCTGACACATTCGATTCTTTGGCCGCTCACTCCATTTGCAGTTTCCTAAGATAATTGTCCATTCTCGTTCTGAAATTTGGTTGGGGTGTGAATTGCTAGAAATGCGAGAGGAGACTCCGCGTGGACCGCATGAACGGCATTGCCCAGGCGTTCTGTCAGAGGAGTCCCTATGGTGAATAGATTTCAGGAATCGGGGCTGCTGATGCTGGCGATTCTCGGTGCGATCCTTTTGACCGGCGGCGTCGCGTTTTTCCATCCGTTGATGCGACGGCCTTCCCCGGCTGGCATTACCGCCGCTAGCGCGATGGATTACGACGCTCGCAGGGGCGACAACGCTACCGACCGTTTTGGGGATGGCACGCCCGACTTTCTACGCTTGGACTCGCCAGAGGACCGCGATGCTTTCCGCCGCTGGTTCGCGGTCATCGCCGAATACCAAGCGCTTCGCCCCGACAAGGAACTTCCACCTGAGATTAATGATTGCGCGGCGTTGATTCGGTATGCGTATCGAAACGCGCTGCACGGACATGACGAGGCCTGGTTCCAGGAAACGCAACTGCGGCCTCCGGAGGCGCTGCCATCGGTGGGGAAGTACGGCTACCCCCACACTCCGCTGAGGGCGGCACTGTTTCGGGTGAGGCCTGGAGTCTACGCGCCGGGGGATGAGCGAAATGGCGCCTTCGCAGAGTTTGCCGACGCGAAGACGCTGAAGAGCTTGAACACATTTTTTGTCTCGCGCGATATCCGCCAGGCGCGCCAGGGCGATCTGCTCTTCTACTTTCAGTTGGAGCAGGGCTCGCCGTTTCATTCGATGATTTTCATCGGGCGGAGCCAGTGGCCTGTGGAAGGCGAGTCGCCGCAGGTGGATGACATCGTGGTGTATCACACCGGCCCGGCAGGCAAGAAGCCAGGCGAGATGCGGCGCGCGAGAGTGGAAGAATTGTTGCACCATCCTTCGCCACGCTGGCGGCCGGTCGAAGGCAACAGCAATTTTCTCGGCGTGTACCGCTGGAACATTTTGAAAGAGGCCAACTAGTGCGTAACAAGACGATCTTCTGCTTGCTCGTAGTGCTGCTGATGGCGATTCCGGCGGACAGCCAGTACGGAAATGTGTATTTCTCCCTGAGCACCAACAAAACCTTCTTGCCGGGCGAAAAGATCAACCTGCATCTCTATGCCAACGGCGTGGATGCGCTGGAGTTCCGCGTCTACAAGGTGAACAACGCGGTGCGCTTCTTCGAGAGGCTGGATAACGTGCACAACTTCGGCCACTTTGTGCAGAAGGAACAAGTCGAGACGCGGACGCTGTTGGAGCGATTCCACGATTGGAAGCGGGAATTGTGGAGTGGGATTCGGAATTTTTTCCGCCACCAGTACTCGAGCGAGGTGCGGGAAAAGATTCGCGAAGAGCGGGGAGATGCAAAGAAAGGCAAGGAAGTAGAGGCGACAGTCTTCGCGCAGACACCGATCCTGAACAGCCAACAGCTGGTGGCGCGGTGGCAGCAGAAAATGCCGCCGCACTATTACGCGCAGACGGAAGAGGTGCCGGTGTCAGCGCTGGCCAAGGGCGTGTACCTGGTGGAGGCCACCAACGGGCAATTGCGAGCGTACACCATCGTCATTGTCACGGAACTCGGGCTGGTGACCAAGAGCGCCTCCGGGCAGATGCTGACGTTTGTGGCGGATCGCCGGAGTGGTGCGCCGGTGGCCAAAGCAAATATTTTGCTTTGGTCGGACAAGAAGGAATTGGCGCAGATGGAGAGCGGCGCCGACGGGCTGGCCGAGGCCACGCTGCCGCAGGAAAAATATGAAGACGTGCGCGTGCTAGCCACACACGGCGATGACGTGGCGGTCGTATCACCGTCCTCGTACAACCTGAGCACCAATCCCGAGGAAGACTGGACGGGATATGTGTATACGGACCGGCCGGTTTACCGCCCCGGTCACACGGTGCAGTTCAAGGTGATTCTGCGCACGCGAAGCGGCGAGCGCTATACGGTGCCGACGGGGCAATCCGTGCAAATCGTGATCGAAGATCCCACAAGCAAGCAGCTGTTGCAGGCCAACTTCCCGGTCTCCTCGTTCGGCACGGTGCACGGGGAGCTGAAACTATCGGGGACCGCGGCGCTCGGCTACTACTCCATTTCCGTGAGCACCGCCGGACAGCGACACTACAACATGAGCGGGGGGTTCCACGTTGAGGAGTACAAGAAACCAGAATACGAAGTGAAAGTTACGCCGGCGCAAGCGAGAGTTCTGCAGGGAGACTCGATCGCTGCGACGATCGAGGCGAAGTACTATTTCGGCGAGCTGGTGTCGGGCGCGGCGGTGAAGTGGGTTGTGCACACATCGGCGTACTGGTCGCCTTACATCGAGCGGGACGAAGACGACGCCGCGGACAACAGTGCGAATGGAGAAGGGGATGATTCCGAGGGCGGCGGCAATTCAGACCGGTACTTTGCCGGCGAACAAGTCTCGGAAGAGAGTGGGAAACTGGGTGCCGACGGAAAGCTGGAAATTCATATTCCGACGCAAGTCAGTGGGCAGCATCGCGACGTCCGCTATCGCATCGAAGCGCGAGTGACGGATGCGGGCAATCGCGAAATTTCCGGAATGAATGCCGTCATTGCCACGTACGGAACTTTCCAGGTGGGAATTTCCGCGGACAGCTACGTGTATCAGAAAGACGAAACCATCAACGCGACCGCAGTGGCAAGAGATTACGAGGGGCATCCGGTTCAGACCGCGGTGCACGCGGAGCTGGTGCGCTGGCGCTGGTATGGCTACCGGAACAACTATAGGTCGCAAGAGGACGTGATCGAGTCACGGGATGTTCGCACGCAGGCCGACGGGACCGCGCGAGTCACATTTCAGGCGAAGGAAGCCGGGAGCTTTCATCTGCGGGTCACGGCAGAAACGCCGGAGAAGCGCGAAGTGAACCAGGTTTCCTGGATTTGGATTTCAGGCGCTGGAGGAAACTGGTGGGGCGGCGATCAGCAGCGCCAGATTCGAATGGTGGCGGACAAGAAGTCGTACAAAGTGGGGGACAAGGCGCGCGTGCTGGTGATGACCGGGGTGCCAGAAGCCTATCTTCTGGTCACGACGGAAGGCCGGACGGTGCAGAGCAAGAGGGTGGTTCATTCCACGGCCCCGACGGTGACCGTGGAGATTCCCATCCAGAGCAGCAACCAGCCGAACGTTTTTGTGTCAGCTGTCTTCCTGCACGACGACAAACTTTATCAGGCCAGCAAAAGCCTGAAGGTGCCGGCCGCCCAGCAAAAGCTGCAAATAGAAATTCAGCCGTCGAAGAAGCAGTTTCAGCCGGGCGACAAAGCGACTTACACCCTGGTCGCGCGAGATGCCAGCGGGAAGCCTGTGCAAGGCGAACTGAGTTTCGGAATCGTGGATGAAGCGCTATACGCGATCCGCCCGGAAACGACGCCGGATATTCACGAATATTTCTATGGCGCGGTGTACGACCGCGTGGGAACGGAGTCGTCGTTGAATTTCTACTTCAGCGGCCACGCCGGGAAGCGGGAAATGTTTCTCACAAGGAACAGCGGGTTCGGAAATGGCCGCGCTCTGGCGCAATTGAAGCCTTCCGACGCGATGGTCGAACCCAAGGTCCGAAAAGTTTTCCCGGACACGGCGCTGTGGCTGGCGGAAGTTCGAACGGATGCGCGCGGGCGCGCGGTGGCGCAACTGACGTTTCCCGATTCGCTGACGACGTGGCGCGCGACGGTGCGCGGGATCACAACGGATACGCGGGTCGGCAGCACCATCGACCGCGTCATCGTCAGGAAAAACCTGATGGTGCGCCTGGCGGTGCCGCGGTTCTTCAGGCAAGGGGACGAAGTGACGGTATCGGCCATCGTCCACAACTATCTTCCGACGACGAAAAACGTTCGAATGTCCCTCGATCTGAAAGGTCTCGACGTGATTGAAGGATCCGTTCGAGAGCTGAATGTGCCCAGCCGGGGCGAGGTGAAACTCGATTGGCGCGTCAAGGCCAAATCCACCAGCGAGGCAGTCCTTCTCGCGAAAGCATTGACGAATGAAGAGTCCGACGCGATGGAACTCACGCTGCCCATCATTCCCTTTGGGGTGAAGCTGCACGACGCCAAGTCCGGCTCACTCTCAGGGCCCGAACAGCTGGAAGATTCCTTCGTGATTCTGCCGGGGAATCCCGAGCAGGCGGCACCGACGCTGGACATCACGCTCAGCTCGTCCATTGCGGGAGGAATTTTTGGTGGACTCGAATACTTGACGCACTACCCCTACGGTTGCACGGAACAGACCATGTCCAGTTTTCTGCCAAATATTATTGTGGCCAAAGCAATGAAGGACCTCCACCTCTCCGCTACAGTGAACACGCCCGAACTCGAGAAAAAGATTCATGCCGGCATTGAGCGGCTAAAAGGATTCCAGCATGAGGACGGAGGCTGGGGCTGGTGGAAGGAGGATGAAAGCGTCGTGTTCATGACGGCGTATGTGGTGAGCGGATTCGGGCAGGCGCACTCCGCGGGATATGACCTCGATGCGGAGTCGCTTTCGCATGCCGAGGATTGGCTGCGCAAAGCGCTCGACAGCAATCCCAACATGAGGCCCGATCTGCGCGCCTATGTGATCTACGCACTGGCGCTGAATAGCGCTTCCAAGCCGGAATATGTACAGAGAGCGTGGGAAGCACGTGACTCCATGAGTATGCAGGGACTATCCATGCTGGGACTCGCGCTGCAAGCGACCGGCGACGCGAGAGCGAAGGAAATCGCCGGCAAGGTGGAAGCGATGGCCACGGTGAGCGACCTCGAAGCGCACTGGACGGCGACCTACGACTACTTCATGGAGTTTGAGAGCGAAAGCGGGGCGGAGGCTACGGCGCATGCAGTGCGGCTGCTCAGCCTGACGAAGCCAGAGAGCCCGCTGCTGCCGAAGGCTGCGTTCTGGCTGGTCAATCACCGCAACGGCGGCTACTACTGGGACAGTACCAAACAAACGGCGATGGTGATCTTTGGCTTGACGGAATACGTGAAGGCGAGCCACGAATTAGAAGCAAACTTCAAAGCGGAGGTGTACGTAAATGGCAAACAGGTTCTGGCGCGCCCGTTTACCGCCGCGGACGGATTCAATCCCGTGCAGCCGGAAGTGCATCTTAATGCTTCGCAACTCCTGCCCGGTAGAAATGAAATTCGCATTCACAAGGCCGGGATCGGCCGGTTGTATTGGTCGGCGAGCGGGACTTACTACTCTACGGAAAAGCACCTCATTCAGAATGGCAAGTACGCGCTCAACATCACGCGAGATTATTACCGGATGGTGGCGGATTCCAGCGGCGGCAAGATTACTTACAATCTGCAGCCGCTCTCCGGCGAGCTTCACGTCGGTGACGTTCTTGCGGTGCGCGTAACCGTGGGCGGAAACGAATGGCGCTATCTGCTGGTCGAAGACCCGATTCCGGCAGGAGCCGAGTTCATCGAGCGCGACGACTTGTACGAATTCCACCAAAAGCCCGCGTGGTGGGAGTATTGGTGGACACGGCGCGAATTCCACGATGACCGCGCGGCATTTTTCCAGACGTACTTTACGCGCAATCACGAATACGTTTACCTGCTGAAAATCGTAAACCCAGGGAAGTTCCAAGTGAGCCCAGCGATTGCGCAGCCGATGTATCAGCCATCGCTTCTCGCCACCAGTGATGCAGCAACGATCGAGGTGAAGTAATGTCACGCTTTGAGGAACCGCGACTTGTTCTTGCCGGCAGTTTTCGGAGTGGACGTCTATGGTTGCTGCAATTTCTCGTGAATCCGATCCTGGCGGGACTTTTTGCGGCGTGGCTGCTCATCCCTGAGGCGAAGCTCTGGCAGCTTGCCTTTAACGTTCTCCTGGCCGTGGTCATCGTGGCCGCCGCGCTGTTGCTTCACGCAGGAACTTTGAACTATTTTAGCGATCAGTTCCGGGGGCAGCCGCCCGTTGCGATCAAAACTGCCTTTGGCAGGGCACTGCGGAACTTTGCCCCCATTGTCGTGTGCGCGGTCGTTTTCTATCTGGTTTGGACTCTCGCAGGCGGGTTGGTCGTATACCAGGAAACTTTTTTAACTTATGTTCGGTCGATGCTGCCCGGTGCCGTTCGACAACACATCTCGCTGGGCCTGCTGACCGTATCCTTTGACGTTCTGGTTTTTCTCCTGCAATGGGTTGCCGTTCCAGGGCTTCTCTTGCCTCTGACTCTGCGAGCGGCGGACCAGGGATTTCGAGGTTTTGGGCGCTCGGGATGGAAGACCTGGAGGATCACGATCGCGAGCGTGCAGTATTGGTTGATCCTTGCCGTCGCAGCCCTTCTCGGCGTCTATGGGAGCAACACACTCTTAGGTTGGAGACCCAGCTCCGAGAGTCCAACGTTTGCCGGAGAGACAGCGAATCTTGTTCTCCGGATGGTTCTTGCCTACGGCCTCGGGCTTTTCTCATGGATGGTGGCTTGTTCCTTGATTGGACGGCGCGCCGGGTCTGCCCAAAACGTCGCCGGGGATTCCACTGCCTAGCCAATCGAGAACGGCGCTCTTCCCATTCTGTTGAATCAGTGATGCCACGCGAGCGCGAGCCGCAGTGTAGGCTTTCTCCTGCCTTTCGCGAGTGCCGGGATTGCGTAGGATTTCTTCTATCTGTTTGTCCGTGAGAGCTGCCGATGGAGAGTTCCGCTTGTTTGGCTCGGAGAGGTAGAGCACCAGTCCTTCGCGAAACCAGAGGGGAGTAGTTGGACGAGCACGCGGCTCAATCAACAGATGAAAGAATTCGTGCCGCAGCGTGGACTCCAGGATGGAGCGTTTGCGGAGATCGGCCAACGGTTGCAAGCGAACCGTTTGGCCGCGAGTCGTGGCGGCGACCCAGCCGGGTTGGCCGGTAGTGTCGCGATAGCGGTCGAGCGTCGGGAAGACTTGCAAACGGGCACGAAACGATAGGCGCCACCCGGTGGCATTTTCATCCTCCTTCAGAATTCTCTCCGCAACCGGCAACAGAGCGGAGTCTTCTTCCGGACTCGTGCTGACCAGCTCGAATCGCTCGGAGGTGCGTTTCTGCCAGTCATCCACGGAAGTTTTTGAAAGGTGAGTGCCGGGGAAATAGAAATCGAGAATCTGGCGATAGTCTTTTCCCTGGCGCGCCATCTCTTCCGCCCCGACCTGGCAGAGGCCTACTCCATGACCGGAGCCGCGGCCGGAAAAGAGAATGTGGTCCCCATCGTTGCGAAGGTTATAGAGATCACTGCGGATCTTGTTCCAACCCAGCGCGCGATTTACGGCATAACGAAAGGAAGACGCGGAGATCAGCGTGTCGGAAAAGGCGCCGCCTCCGAGGCGCAAGCGTTGAGCGCGGCCGCTTTCCGAGCGGGAGACGATTTCGATGGAGCTCCAACCTGCGGGCGCTGAGAGCCCAGCGGCGCGAAGAGCAGCATCGAGATCGGCGACGGAAATGCTGGATTCCCATTTGAGCGGTGACGCGGCGACGCAATAAGGATCGGAGTGGGTGCGGAGGTAGGGTTCAGAGACGGTAGGCCACACTTCACGACTGGCAGCCGTAGTACCTCCACAATTCTGATGGTAAAAAGCGGACACGGCGGCACCCTGGAACAGCAAAATTTCGCCACGCGTGAAATCCCTTGCGGCGCTAATACGCGAAGGGGCGCTGTTCCAGGACGGAACTTGACAATGCGTGGTGTCGCAGAAGTCAAAGCCCTCCGCACTATGCTGCCCGCGAAAACGCGTGGCGTAAGTGCGGACTACGACGGCCATGGCTTTCAGTGACTCGTCATTGCGAAAGTCGCCGCTTTCCCCGGCGAGGACAGCGGTGACGTAATCTTCGATGGGTATCGTGGCCGTGAGAAGAAGGTGGCCGTCGCTGGCCTGAATGTGAACGGGGAAATTGGCGGAAATGAGTGACTGGCCGGGCGCTTCCAAGCGAATAGCTCCGGAAAGGAAAATTTCGCGGTTCACACCGGCATCCTGAATGCGCAATTCGGTGCCGGCCGCATGGAGCGACAAGAGAGTGGCCGAATTTTTCTGGCAGCCCGGACAAGTCCACCATTGGAGAGAGTTCGAAGCGGCTCTGACAGTTAACTCCGTTGGCGGATGGAGCGTGTACAGGCGTACGCGCAAGTCCTGCGCCTGCGACGGCCTGGCTGGCAACATAACCAGGAAGAAGATCAAACTGCGCGCGAGCTTCACTGCGAGCCTCTGTTTTTCGCAAACGCGCTGAAAACCGGCTGAGCGATGGCGGCTGCATCCAAGCCGCGCCCTTGCGCAAGGAATACCACGACAGCGATCTCCGGCTTTTCCGCTGGCGCGTAGCCGACGAAGAAGCCGTGCGTCTGCTGCGTGTTGCGCGCAACGGACGTGCCGGTCTTTCCAGCGACATTCATTCCATCCACCCAGGCAGCATGCGCCATGCCAAAGGCGACGGAGCCTTCGAGCCCTTTGAAAACGGGCGCGTCAACGCCGAGGTCGTTCTGGCGTATGCGCAGCGCCAGCTTACGGTAGGCTTCGAGCAGCTCGAGTGGCGTGACCGCGACGCCACGATAGCCAAGCGCCTCGAGCTGAAGCTCCTCGATATTGGGCGGCAGAGCAATCCGCCCGTGGGCTTCCCGCGCGACGAGCCCCGATGGCGTATCGAACCCCACTCTCCTCAAAAGCTCGACAAGTTCGGTCCCGCTCAAGCGGGATGCCACTTGCGCGACGTAGGAATTACAGGAATAAGCGATGGCTTCCGCCGCGTCCAGTTGTCTAACCTCTGCCGGGTGCGTGCAATCCAATTGAGCGGAGCCAATTTTAAGCGGCCTGCGACAAATGAATTGCTGCCCAAGATCGAGCCTGCCGGTCTCGAGTAACGCCATCAGCAGGAACGGTTTCAATGTTGATCCGGGCGCTTCCAGACGAAGACTTGCCAGGTCTATTCCATGCGCGGCAAGGATAGTACGAGATGTGACGTCGACAACGACGAAAGCTCCGGGCAATTTTCCCATCGCGCTGTCCACTTCGCGTTGCAGCTTCGATGGAGTTGCAGAGTCGTCGGAGTACAGCGGGAAAGCCAGGAGCATGGCGAGAAAGAACGCCATTGCTATCAGCGGCCGCTTTAGGCGCGTGGGGTGCACTGGACTCAATTCTAATGCTTGCCGGGTCCTTGGGGAGGCCTGGCTTCCTCAGCAGCTTGCAAGTTGCCGCCGGTGGGATTCCGTGTATCATCTTGGACATACATTGCGTCAGGAAGTCCCCCAGGGGCGATCTTGCCGGGGCCAAACGGGAAATCCAGTTTATTAGCCCGAGGAGAGCACTCACTTGAGCCGGAGTAGTTTGCTACTCAAAATAGAATTGCGCAGCAATCCGGAAATGCTCTGCGTCGTGCGAAACGCGTTGGGCCAACTCGCGGCGATGCTGGGATTCTCCGAGACGGATTGCAACGCGGTAGTTCTTGCCGTCGACGAAGCGCTGACCAACATTATTCGCCATGCCTATCTCGGAGACGCGGAACAGCCTATCGAAGCATCCTTCCACCGGATTCATGCCACGCATGACGGCGAGTCCGGCGATGCTCTTGAAATCGTGTTGGAAGATCGTGGCGTAACCGTGAATCCTGAGAAGATGTGCGGCCGCGCCCTTGAAGACGTAAAGCCCGGAGGCCTGGGCTTGCATTTTATCCGTGAGTGCATGGATACGGTAGAATTCAGCCGCAGCAACGGCAGGAATCAGCTTACGCTGCGGAAGTTCTTGCACGTGCATAAATCCGAAAAAGGCTCCTGAGGAGAACCTAACTTGCAGATTGCCGCCCGTCATTTGGACAAAATCACTATTTTTGATATTTCGGGAGACATCGATCTCGCGACCTCGCCGCAACTGCGTAAAGCGCTCCTGCACGAGTTTCGCGAATTGAAGATGCCGCGCGTGGTGCTCAACCTGGGCGCCGTAAGGTACATCGACAGTTCCGGCGTGGCCTCCCTGGTGGAGGGCCTCAAGGCGTCCCGCGATGTCGGGTCACGGTTCATTTTGTTCGGATTAAACAGAACGGTGCGCGAGGTTCTGCAGCTTTCCAAACTGGTGAGAATTTTCGAGATTTACGAAGACGAAGCACAATCCGTTGCGCCCTGAGCCTGCCACACGCAAAACCAGGGAAGCCCGGCGAGAGCATTGTGGAACTGACGACGCAAATTGGGGGATCGGTTACCGATGGCCTTGCGTACCTGGGTGCTCTGGCCCAACTTGGCGGTCGCGCGGCGTACTTCACTTTCGTCGCTCCCTTCCGGGGCAAACCGCTTCGCTTGCAGCGCGCCGTTTCGCAGGCCATGCAGACCGGCGTCGGCGCTCTCCCCATTCTTTCCCTGATTACGTTTTTTATCGGACTGATTCTCGCGCTGCAAAGCGCTTACGAGCTGCGCAAATTCGGCGCTCTGAACTTCGTCGCCAGCGCCGTGGCGATTTCCATGACGCGGGAACTTGGACCGCTGATTACCGCGATCGTGGTCATCGGACGTTCCGGTTCGGCGTTCGCCGCGGAAATCGGCACCATGAAGGTCACGGAAGAAATCGACGCGCTGGAGACCATGGCCATCGATCCCGTACACTTCCTCGTCACGCCTAAATTTATCGCCATGATGGTGATGCTGCCGTGCCTGACGATCTGGGCAAACTCCATGGGGATTCTTGGCGGCGCGCTATTTGGTGTGGCGCAAGCGGATTTCACTTTGGTCCGTTACATTCAGGCTTCCTTGGACGCCCTCTTTCTGCGCGACATCTCGACCGGCTTAATCAAGAGCGTGATGTTCGGCATCACGATTACGGCCGTGGGATGCCATGAAGGGCTGTCCACGGGCGCCGGCGCGGAGCAAGTCGGCCGTTCTACGACCCGCGCCGTAGTGGTTTCCATTTTCCTGGTGATCCTAGTGGACCTCGTCTTTACGGCGCTCTTTTTCTTCATCACTGAAAGGTAAGCTTCGAAATATTGCCATGGGTCAAATGGACAACGCGCTGACGCAACCGGAGGCGATGATCTCGCTGCGGAATCTTCGCGTCAGTTACGGGGACCGCGAAATTCTCCACGGCATCAATTTTGACGTGATGCACGGCGAAACCCTGGTGATTCTGGGCGGGTCGGGCTCCGGCAAGAGCACGCTGCTGCGCACACTGGTGGGTCTGGAAAGGCCGAGTTCCGGCGAAATCTGGCTCAAAGGGAAAAACATCGCGGCGATTTCAACCGGGGAGATGGACGAAATCCGGAAAAAGATCGGCATGTCGTTTCAGGGCGGCGCACTGTTCGGCTCGATGACGGTTGGAGAAAACGTCGCCTTGCCTTTGCGTGAGCACACCAAACTGGAAGATTCGACCATCGAAATCATTTTGCGCTTGAAACTGGACCAGGTGGGCTTGTCCGGATTCGAAAACTACATGCCGGCGCAGTTGAGCGGCGGCATGAAGAAGCGCGCCGCAGTGGCTCGCGCGCTGGCCATGGATCCCGAAATTCTTTTCTTCGACGAGCCTTCCGCGGGGCTAGATCCGATTATCGCCGCGGGCGTCGATCAGCTTATCCTCGAACTCAAGCAAGCCTTTCACATGACTATCATCGTGGTCACACATGAGCTCGCCAGCGCTTTCCTGATCGCCGACCGCATGGTGCTGATTGACAAGGGCAACGTAGTCGCCATCGGGACTACGGAGCAAATGCGTTCGAGCACGCATCCGCGCGTACGGCAGTTCCTGGACCGTATTGCCGAACCGGCAGTGTCCGAAGAATTGGATTATTTGCAAATGCTGACGGAAGAACACCGCCATCCGGGTCGTTAAAGAGCGGTGAAGAGAGGTGTGTCATGGAATCGAAGCGCGAACAAGCCATCGTGGGTCTATTTGTTCTGGTGGCCGCCGCCGTGTTGGTGGCTACTGTTTTTGCTCTCACTGGTGCGTTTGCCGGCGCGGCCGTGACGTACCGCGCCTATTTTCCGTTTGCCGGTGGATTGGAACCCGGAGCGACCGTGCGCTACGCAGGCGGCCCAAAAGTCGGCCGTGTCGAAAAATTGCAGCTGGACCCGACGAATCCTTCGCGCATCGAGATAACGTTCAGCGTGAAGCCTGGATTGCCGGTCAAAACGGATTGCCATGTAAAGATCATGAGCTTGAGCCCGCTGGGGGACAATCATCTGGAACTCGTTCCGGGAAGCGAAAGAGCCGCGCTCGCCGCGACGGGAGCGATCCTGCAGTCCGATCCCTACGTGGACTTCAATGCGCTCACGGCAAAGATCAACGACATCGCTCCCCAGGCGCAGCAGCTTCTTAAGACGCTGAATGACCGCGCGGGCGATTTGCAAGTGACTTTGGCTCGCATCAACGACCTGCTGAACGATGCGAATCGGGCAAATCTGGCGGGAACTCTGGCCGAAACTCGCGGATTGATCGCGGAAAACCGTGGCCCTGTGAAAGCTACCCTAAAGAACTTGAACTCCGCCACACAAAAGCTGGAGCCCCTGCTGGATGATTTACGCAAGACTTCGGCGCAGGCCAATGAAACGTTGAACCATGTTGATTCCTTGATCGGAGAGAATCGCGCCGACGTTCGCCAGGCGGTCAAGGATTTGCGGCAATCCCTCGCGACGGTGACGGATCTGACCGCGCACTTGGACCAGATGCTCGATGTTAATTCCGAGAACATCGATGAGCTGCTCGAAAACTTGCGCCACGTCAGCCAGAATCTCAAGGAGTTTACGAACACCATCAAGACCAGGCCTTACACGCTCATTCGTGCGAATAATCCCCGCGAGCACAAACCGGGAGAACGCCAGTGAGCCGACGCCGAGGTGACAGGGAACCGCGAAATCTGGAAACTTTGCCGATGCGGCGCAAGGAGCAGTCCGGCGGCTCAGCAAGAACAGGCCCTATCACAGCTGTTGTGCTGATCGCTGCACTGCTCAGCGGCTGCGCTTCCACGCGGCCGGCCAAGTACTATCAGCTAACCGTCCCCACGGAGGCAGGCGCCATTGAAAAAGCGGACGCGGTTCCGGTGACGCTGCTTGTGGGCGGGCTCATGACCTCGCATTTGTACCGCGAAGATCGTATCGTCTATGGCAACGGTCCCGAGCAATTAGGCACCTATGAATTCCAGCGTTGGGCCGAGCCCCCTACGGAGATGATCCAGGAAATCTTGCTGCGACACTTACGCGCAACCGGCCACTACCGCGCCGTCCACGTGCGGCGCAGTAACATGCCGGGAGATTTTGCGATTCGTGGGCGTCTTTACGATTTCAAAGAGGTTACAGGTGAGCAGATGTCAACGAGAGTCACGCTGGAATTGGAAATGCGTGACTTGAAGACTGGCACGACCGTTTGGAATCATCATTACACCCACGACGAGCCGGCGAGCGGAAAAGATGTTCCCGCTGTTGTTGCGGCTCTGGACAAGAATGTGCAGCGCGCCGTTAAGGAAGTCGTGGAAAGTCTCGACCAGTATTTCGCGTCCCATCCCGCCAAGTAGCGCGATGCATTTTGCGAATTGTAATGCTGCTTTGAACGCGGCTTTACTGGGTTAGGCGCCGGAGCGTGAGCAGCGTTACGTCGTCTTCCAGGTCGCCTGCCTGGCCGCGGTGTAGATGGACACCATCGAGAAGCGCGCGGGAAAAATCCTGGAGCACCAATGGCTGAGGCAATCCCCGCATCGTTTTTTCCGCAAGTCCCAAAAGGCCCTTGGAAGTGAGTTGCTCCCCCGCAGGCGAACGCACTTCGGTTGCACCATCGGAGAACGCCAGAATCATGTCTCCGTGATTCAGCCGCACGCTCTGTTGATTGTAGATTTCGCCCGTGATGTACCCCAGCGGCAGTCCCTCCAGCCCTTCCCCCAGCTCCAGAAATCGCTTCTCGCGCTCGCGCCAGAGAAACATCCGCGGGTGCGCCGCATAAGCAAAGTTAAATTCGCCGCTGATGCCGTCGAAGGTTCCCGTGACCACGGTGGTCAGCCGCAGCGGACCGTCCGATGTTTCATTCGAAAGCGTGAAGGCATCATTCAGCGCACTCAGCAGCCCCGCCGTGTCTCGAATGTCTTGGAATTTGTGCAATAAGCGGTGGACGTGGCGGGCGACACCAGCCGCCATATATCCGTGGCCGACGCAATCCGCGAGAACCACGCGGGCGAGACTGTCGCTGCAGGAAAATACTGCCGAAAGATCGCCGCCTTTGTCACCTCCGGCGGGCACGGCGATGACGTCGCTTTCCAGGCCCGCCAGCTCCAGCGAGCGATGCGCTCTTTCGTTCCCCGCCCACAGCTCCATGCAACCGAAGGGCCTCATCGCGGTTTTCGTGCAATCAAATTGTTCGCGTTCAACCTTCTTAAACTTCATATTCATTTTGATGCTTGAACGACTTTCCCGGGTGCAGGGATTCCCAATGAACCTGATCTTACGTCCTCGTCGAGGGCGCGAATCGGCCTGGCAAGGTCCGCGAGCCTGAGTCATCCGCCTGCGGCAAGTATCTCATTTTCCCCGCACCTGCCGTATGATGCTCGCATGCGGCTATTGCTTGTCGAAGACGATGCGCGCATCGCGCGATTCGTGGCCAAAGGATTGCGCGAACAAGCCTACGCCGTCGACGTTTCCAGCACCGGCGATGATGCCCTCTATCAGGCGGCGATCAATACGTACGACCTGGTGATCCTCGATGTGATGATTCCGGGCCGCAACGG
>Ga0137415_10003148_pt1 | contig 16382 bp, 12 predicted proteins | sample CZODoug3_1_1_16f_FD_183082 | JGI IMG/M metagenome (GOLD analysis project Ga0137415, IMG submission 183082) | Vadose zone soil fungal communities from Angelo Coast Range Reserve, California, USA - CZODoug3_1_1_16fungal (Hybrid Assembly) | ecosystem: Environmental > Terrestrial > Soil > Vadose...
TGGTCGTGAATTTTTCGCCGAATGTTTATTACAACTATCGCGTCCGCGTGCCGTTCGCCGGCAAGTGGCGCGAAGTTCTCAATTCGGACTCCGCGCATTATGGCGGCAGCAATGTCGGGAACGTCGGCGAAGTCCAGACGTCGGACGGCCTGGTGCCCGAACTCAATCTCACCGTCCCGCCTCTGGCCGCCATATTTCTAGTACCGGAAAGCTGAGAAAGCTGAACATGCGATTGTCCGCTGGAACGTCCTCACGCCTCGGTGCAAGCTGGGACGGCCGGGGCACCAACTTTGCGCTGTTCTCCGCCAACGCGCAAAAGGTCGAGCTTTGCCTGTTCGACAGTCAGGGCCGCCGCGAACTCGAACGCATCGAATTGCCCGAGCGTACCGAGGATGTCTGGCACGGCTACCTGAATGACGTGTCGCCCGGACAGCTCTATGGCTACAGAGTTCATGGACCCTATGAGCCCGAACACGGCCACCGCTTCAACGCCAACAAACTGCTGCTTGATCCCTATGCCAGGCGCCTTGCCGGACGGCTGGTATGGAGCGATGCGCATTTCGCCTATCGCACCGGGAGCGCACGCGAAGACCTGTCGTTCGATCGGCGCGACAATGCGCGCGGCATGCCGAAGGCCGTCGTCGTCGACGAAACCTTCAATTGGGGACGCCGCGAACTGCGCCCCAACATTCCCTGGGAAGATACCATCATCTATGAAGCGCACGTCAAGGGCCTGACGCAGAAACGCAGTGACGTGCCGCCAAATCTGCGCGGCACTTATGGCGGGCTGTCGTCGCGTGCGATGATCGAACATCTCAAGCGGCTCGGCGTCACCACCATCGAGTTGCTCCCTGTCCACGGCCTGGTGGACGACAGAATGCTGGTCGAAAAGAAGCTGTCGAACTACTGGGGCTACAATACCCTGTCATTTTTTGCGCCGGAGCCGCGCTACTCGCAGGACAACGCGCTCGATGCCTTCCGCACCACGGTGGCGCGACTGCACGACGCCGGCATCGAGGTGATGCTCGACGTCGTCTACAATCACACCGCGGAAGGCAACCACATGGGCCCGACGCTGTCGTTCCGCGGCATCGACAACGCCTCCTACTACTGGCTGAAGCCGGACAATCCACGATTCTACGACGATTTCACCGGCTGCGGCAGTTCGGTCAACCTCACCCACCCGCGCGTTCTGCAGATGGTGATGGATTCGCTGCGCTACTGGGTCGAGGTCTGCCATGTCGATGGCTTCCGGTTCGATCTCGCCACCACGCTGGCGCGCGGGCCGAACGGTTTTGACCGCAACAGCGGCTTCCTCACCGCGATCCGGCAGGACCCCGTGCTGGCCTCGGTGAAGCTGGTCGCCGAACCGTGGGACCTCGGAATGGGCGGCTATCAGGTCGGCGCGTTTCCATCGCAATGGTCGGAATGGAATGACCGTTATCGCAGCGCGATGCGGCGCTACTGGAGCGGTGAAGGCAGCCTGATCGGCGAAGTGTCCAGCCGCATGACCGGCTCATCCGACCTGTTCAACCGCGACGGCCGCGCACCCCGCGCCGGCATCAATCACATCACGGTGCATGACGGCTTCACGTTGGCGGATTTGTTCAGCTACAACGAAAAACATAACGAGGCCAATGGCGAGGAAAATCGCGACGGCTCCAGCGACAACCTCAGCAACAATTGCGGTCATGAAGGCCCGACCGACGACGCGACAATTGTCGCATTGCGCCGCCAGCTTCGCAAGAATCAGCTCGCTTGTCTGCTGCTGGCGCAGGGCCTGCCGCTGATTCTGGCCGGCGACGAAGTCGGCAACACCCAGAACGGCAACAACAACGCCTATTGCCAGGATAACGAGATCGGCTGGGTCGGCTGGGAGGGGCTCAACCGCGACGGCGACGACCTCGCCGATTTCGTCGGTCACATGACAGGCTTGCGAAAACGCTTTCCACAAATCCGCTCACGCCGCTGGCTCGATGGTCGGCGCGCAGACGGATCCTACGGCGTGCTTTGGCTGACGCCGGCGGCTGAAGAGATGAAGGAGCAGGACTGGAATTTCCCTGAGGGGCGGTTTCTCGCTTATGTGCTGGGGCCCATCGAGCATGGCCAGACGCCGGTTTTCATCGTGCTGAACGCCGCCCCCGAACCGATCGGGTTCAAACTGCCGAAGATGCCGGGATACAAAAGCTGGCAACGGCTGGTGAACACGGCGGACAGCAAACAGGCGGTTACGGATTTCGCATCGGGCAGCGACGCAGAAGCGCCGCCTCGCTCGGTGCTTGCTTTTGTGGGTTCACCATGAATGAGCGATTCGGCGCAAGGCTGACAGCGGACGGCGCGTCATTTCGTCTATGGGCGCCGGCGGCAAAACGCGTCGATCTGCTGCTGGAAAAGGCTCTGCCGCTTCAGCGCGGCGATAACGGCTGGTTTTCGGCTGATATCACGGGCGTGAAAGCCGGCGCACGTTACAAATTCCGGATCGACGGCGAGATCGATGTGCCCGATCCGGCTTCCGCGTTTCAGCCTGACGACGTGTCCGGCCCCAGCGAAGTGATCGATCATGCCAGCTACCGATGGCGCGCCTCGGACTGGCGCGGGCGCCCGTGGCAGGAAACGAGCGTGCTCGAAGCCCATGTCGGCACCTACACACCGGAAGGCACCTACCGCGCCATGATCGGCAAACTCGATCATCTGGTGGCGACCGGTATCACCGCGCTGGAATTGATGCCGCTGGCGGATTTCGCAGGCTCTCGCAATTGGGGCTATGACGGCGTGCTGTGGTACGCGCCCGACAGCGTCTATGGACGGCCCGACGATCTCAAGGCCCTGATCGACGAAGCGCATCTGCGCGGGCTGATGGTATTTCTCGACGTGGTCTATAACCATTTTGGTCCCGAAGGAAATTATCTCGGCCGATACGCATCAGGCTTCTTCACGGAGGCGCAGACGCCCTGGGGCAGCGCGATCGATTACCGGGTGCCGCAGGTGCGTGCCTTTGCGATTCAGAATGCGCTGCATTGGCTGGGTGACTATCGTTTCGACGGGCTGCGGCTGGATGCGGTGCACGCCATCCCCGATCTCGGTGAAATTCCGATGCTGCATGATCTCAGCGTCGCGGTGGGTAAGCTTGCGGCCGAAACCGGCCGGCACATCCATCTGGTGCTCGAGAATGACGACAACGCCGCCAGCGCGCTGGATGCCGGCCAAGACCCGCCGCGCGGCAAATATCGCGCACAGTGGAACGACGATTATCATCATGCCTGGCACGTGCTGCTGACCCGGGAATCCCACGGCTACTACCGTGACTATCAGCGTTCACCGCTTCACGACATCGCTCGGGTGCTGGGCTGCGGCTTTGTCTATCAGGGCGAAGCCTCCGCGCATCGCGGCGGCCGATTGCGCGGCGAGCCAAGCGGCACACTCGCTCCCACCGCGTTCGTCAATTTCCTCCAAAACCACGATCAGATCGGTAACCGCGCATTCGGCGACCGGCTCGAAACCACTGTAGGCGCTGTCGCGATCGAAGCAGCCGTGGCGATCACGCTATTGGCGCCGGCCGTCCCGATGCTGTTCATGGGCGAAGAATGGGGCTCGAAAGCACCGTTCCCGTTCTTCTGCGATTTCCAGGGCGAGCTTGCGGATGCCGTACGCAACGGCCGGCGCAGGGAGTTTGCCGGCGCCTATGCGAAGCACGGCGATGGGATTCCCGACCCGCTGGATCCCCTGACGTTTCGATCCGCCATCCTGGATTGGGACTCGCGCAACGAACAGGCGGGACACCGGCGGCTGGCAATGGTGCGGGACTTACTCGCGATACGCCGGCGCGAGATCGTTCCGCGGCTGGTGGGCGCGGCGTTCGGCCAAGCGCGTGCGGCGGACAATGGTCTGCTGACGGCTGACTGGCGCATGGGTGACGGCGCGACGCTTGGCCTGGTGGCCAATCTGTCGGACCAGGCCATCGATCATCAAGGAAAGAAAACGGGCACCCCGATCTGGGGCGGCGAGACCAGCGGGCTCGTTCCGCCATGGTCGGTGTTCTGGCGCCTGGAAGCGCGATAATGCGTGCCGCCATTCCGATCGCAACCTACCGCCTGCAACTCACCGCGAGTTTTGATTTCGACGCCGCTGCCGCCATCGCTCCCTATCTGAAAGCGCTGGGTATCACGCACCTCTATGCCTCGCCCTTCATGAAGGCGCGCAAGGGCAGCACCCACGGCTATGACATCGTCGATCACACCAAAATCAATCCGGAACTCGGCGGCGACGCCGGCTTCGAGCGATTAAGCGGCGCGCTGAAGCAGTACGACCTCGGCCTTATTCTCGACTTCGTGCCCAACCATGTCGGCGTGCATTTCGCCGACAATCCATGGTGGCTCGACGTGCTGGAATGGGGGCCGGCCTCGCCACACGCGGTGTCGTTCGACATCGACTGGGAGTTCCTGCCGTACCGGGCGCGTGGCGGCGTGCTGCTGCCCATCATCGGCTCGTCCTATGGACAGGCGCTGGAAAAAGGCGAGATCGAACTTCGCTACGATGCCGATGAAGGCAGCTTTTCCGCGTGGTATTTCGAACATCGGCTGCCGATCGCGCCTGAGCGCTACAGCGAGATCCTGGGCGCGATCCTGAGAGAAGCCGCGGCAGAAGACAGCGCGACTGGACAACGCATTCTCGCGCTCGCCTCGCGCTCCAGGGGATTGCGTCATCCCAATCGGAAAGAAGCCCCCGCCTTCAAGGCGGATCTGAAAGGCATCGCCGGCAGTGCCGAGATTATCGCGCGCGGATTAGAGGCCTACCGCGCGGGACCGGATCGCGCGGCACAGATTCTCACCCTGCATCATCTGCTGGAACGCCAGCACTACAGGCTAGGCCACTGGCGGTTAGCCTCCAGCGACATCAACTATCGGCGCTTCTTCGACGTCAACACGCTGGCCGGCTTGCGGGTCGAGGATGCCGGAACATTCGACGCGATCCATCGCCTGGTCAAAACGCTGATCGCCGAAAACAAGCTGCAAGGCTTGCGGCTTGATCACATCGACGGCCTGCGCGATCCCGCGCAATATTTTCAGCGCCTGCGCCGCCTGATCCGCGACGCCCAGGGACGAGATGCAAAACCGCTCTACATGGTGATCGAAAAGATTCTTGGCGAACATGAAAAGCTGCATCGCTTCGCCGGTGTCGACGGCACCACCGGCTATGAATGGCTGAATACCATCACCCGGGTGCTGATCGACGGCAAAGGCCTCAAGCCGCTCGACGAGGTGTGGCGGCAAGTCAGCAATATGTCGCCCAGGTTGGAGCCGGTCCTGAAGGACGCCAAACGCCGGGTTCTCGAAACCCTGCTGACCAGCGAGTTCACGGTGCTGACGCGCCTGCTCGCGCGGATCGCCGGCGGCCATTACTCGACCCGCGACTATTCCGCCGACAGTCTGCGGCAGGCGCTCGAGCTCTACGTCCTGCATTTCCCGGTCTACCGCACCTATCTGACTTCGGCCGACCCGTCGGGACACGACCGCGCGCTGATTTCGGAAACAATTGAAAAAGCGCGCGCGGACTGGTTCGCCGCCGACGAGGGCATCTTCGAATTCCTGCGCGATGCGTTGACCATGGATCTGATCAAGCCGGGTCGGCCAGCGCACAGTGTGCCGCGCGTGCGCCGCTTCGCCTTGAAGGTGCAGCAGTTCACCGGTCCTATGATGGCGAAGTCGCTGGAGGATACCGCGTTCTATCGCTACCACCGCCTGCTCGCGCTCAACGAGGTCGGCGGCGATCCCTCAGCCCAGGCCCTTTCGATCGATGCATTCCACGAGGCCATGAAGGTCCGCGCCAAGGAGTGGCCGCACGGCATGACGGCGACCGCGACGCATGACACCAAACGCGGCGAGGACGCCCGCGCGCGTTTGATGTCACTGGCCGAAATCCCCGGTGAATGGGCCAGCGCCGTGGCGCGGTGGAAAATCCTGAACGCGCCGCATCTCGTCGTCGCAGGCGAGATGCGCGCGCCGTCGGCGGCGTTCGAATACATGCTGTATCAGGTGCTGCTCGGCGCGTGGCCATCGGGCCAAGGCGATGGTTCGTTTCTGGAGCGAATGCAGGCCTATGCGTTGAAGGCGGCGCGCGAGGGCAAACAGGAAACCAGCTGGCTCAATCCCAACGAAGCCTACGAGGCGGGGCTGAAGACCTTTATCGAACGGATTCTGGATCGCTCGGCTTCGGCCGAATTTCTGGATTCGCTGGAAACGCTGGCGCAGCGTGTTGCGCTGTTGGGCGCGCTGAATTCGCTCGGTCAGATCACGTTGAAGGCGACGATGCCGGGCGTGCCCGATTTCTATCAGGGAACGGAGTTCTGGGATCTGTCGCTTGTCGACCCCGATAACCGGCGGCCGGTCGATTTTGCGGAACGCGTCACCGTGCTGGCGTCGGTCGAGAATCCCGATTGGGAAAGCCTCGCGCAACATTGGCCGGACGGCCACATCAAACTCGCCTGGACCCGACACCTCCTGAAATTGCGCACCGAACTTGCCGAAATGTTCGCGCATGGCGATTATCGACCGCTGGAGGTTAGCGGCCCGCACAGCGACCACGTTATCGCCTTCGCGCGGCGCCATGGCCGCGACGCCGTGATAATTGCGGTCGCGAAATCATTCGCCGCTTTTTCACAAGGCGGGCGGGTCTGGCCCCGCGCGGAAGCCTTTGACGGCGCGCTCAACCTGAAAGGCTATTCCGTCGCAGGCATGGGTGACGAGGCCGGCGCGACGGAAGTGCGCCTCTCGGCTCTGTTCCTGCATCTGCCCGCTGTGGTGCTGAAGGCCAGATTCGAAGGTGGCTTGAAGGCGGCGCGAAAGTCGAGGGTGAAGCTCGCCTGAAAATAAAAGGCCGCCCGGGATCGACGGCCGGACGGCCTGGCGGATGTCGTGCCGACTCCCGTGAGAGGTCGGTTCCCTCCTCCCGCGCAGGGTTTGATCTTCCGTGGAATTCGTTACCAGCACGCTTACGAAATTAGCTGCAAAAAAGTTTTTCACAATTGCTGCGCGGCAGCATAGTCCTTGTGTTGCAGAGCAATATCGGTTGCAGTTGGTCAGCTCCGTTTGGTCAGCAGCAGATTGCCTCGATTCCTGATCGCGACTTGCGCTGCTTGCGCAAATCGCTGCAACAACCAGGGCAATGTGACTTCGAGGCGGACATGATCGTCCTCCACATCGAGATGGCCTGACGCCGCCTGCCCCAGCGCGCGGACGCGAAAGATCATGCGATTCTCCTCCCATCTTTCCTCGTCGACCTTCAGCACCGGAATGCTGGAAGCGGCGCGCGTCAATCCTGCCTTGAGACGGCGGCTTGCTTCTTCGCGTCCAAGGCGATGCGGAATCGAAACGACAAGAGGTGCTGACATTTTCAGAATCCTGAAATTGATCTACTGAATGTAATTCCACATCGTTCGAAAAAAAGAGCCGCGCGGGTTGCAAAATCGGAACCTTATGGGTTCGGGTTTGTTTTTTCGGCTGGCAGAGCGACCGGTGCCCACTGCCGGGCTGTAGGAGACACACGACATGTCAATCGGAACTATCATCCTGATCATTCTTGTTATCGCGTTGCTCGGCGGCTTCAGCGGCATCGGCGGCGGACCGTTCTACGGCACCGGCTATTATGGCGGCGGCGGCCTTGGTCTCGTCGTCGTCATCCTGCTGATTCTGCTGCTGCTCGGACGACTCTAGGTTTTCGTAGCCAATGGCGCGGGATTGGGTGAGACTCAAATCTCGCTCATTTTTTGTGTATCGCATGATGCGACGAACCGCGCTTCCTCACGACAGGCTGTCGTCACCCGCGTACGCGGGTGATTCAGTATTCCAGAGCGCCGGTGATAAATCGCGAACGCTCTGGAATACCGGATACTCCGCTTTCGCGGCGTATGACGACGCAGAGTGCGCCCACTGTGATGATCATTTACGTGCGCTCAGCTTCTTGATCGCAGCCTTGATCGATGATGCCGCATCGTCGTAGCCTTCCCACGCCTTGGTCTTGGCAAGCAGCGCCGGCATGGTGCGAACCGTGTAGCGTTTCGGGTCGAGATCGCCGCGCACTTGCGCCCATGTCAGCGGCATCGAGACGGTGGCGCCTTCGCGGGCCCGCGGCGACAGCACGGCGACGGCGGTGGCCATGCGGTCGTTGCGAAGATAATCGAGGAAGATCTTTCCCTTGCGCAACTTCTTCGACATGTTGAGCAGATAGCGCTCCGGATCTTCATCGGCCATCCACTGGCAAACGCCCTGGGCAAATGCCTTGGCCTCTTTCCACGTCACCTTGTCTTTGGCGCCGTACGCCAGCGGCGTCACCACATGCAGCCCCTTGCCGCCGGTGGTCTTGCAAAAACTCTCCAGGCCAACGTCCGTCAGATGTTGCCGCATATCCTTGGCGGCCTCGATGACGTCGGAAAATTCGACCTCCGGCGCAGGGTCGAGATCGAATACCAGCCGTCCCGGCACGTCAGGCGCATCCGGCGCGCAATTCCACGGATGTAGTTCGAGGCCGCCGATCTGCGCCACCGCCGCAAGACCCTCGACGCGGTCGATCTGCAGATAAGGCTCGCGGTCGCCGGAGACTTTTACAAGCTCCAGGAGATTCGAGGTGCCGGGCATGGCGTGGCGCTGAAAGAATCTCTCGCCTTTGATGCCGTCGGGGGCGCGGACCACGGAACACGGCCGTCCCTTCAGATGACCGATCATCCAGCCGCCGACCGCCTCGAAATAGCGGGCGAGATCGAGTTTTGTAACTCCCTCGCCGTCGCCGCCGTCCGGCCACAGCTCCTTGTCGGGTTTTGAGATAACGACGCCCATCACCATGGCGGATTTGCTATCCGCCGACCTCAGCTGCGTCTTGTTCGACGTGCCCGCCTTCCCGGCTTTCGCGGCGATCTTACCGGTGGGTTTGGCGATCCTGGTCATGGCCGGCTTTTCCGCCTTCACCTCGTCGGCCGGCTTGTCCTGGCGCAGCCCCTTGAACGCAGCCTGCCGTATATTGCCACCGTCGGTCCAGCCGGCAAATTCGATCTCGGCGACGAGCTCGGGCTTCAGCCAATGCACGTCGCGGGTCTTCTTCGGTGCATCCTTGCCGCCGAAAGGGCTCTTGTCGGATGCCGCCGCCTTCAGCGCGGGCATGATGCGCCGGACCGTGTCCTGCCCAAAACCGGTGCCGACGATACCGACGAATGCAAGATGATCGCCGCGATAAACACCCGCCATCAGCGAGCGGAATTTGCCGTGCGTGGTCTTCCACCCTCCCAGCACGACCTCGTGCCCGGCGCGGCATTTGGCCTTGGTCCAGTTCTCGGACCGGCCGGAATGATAGGGCGCGCCGAGCTTCTTCGAGACGATGCCTTCCAGCGACAGCTTGCACGCCGATTGCAGGATGGCGTCGCCGCCGGTTTCGAAATGCTCGACATAGCGGATCAGTCGGCCTTTGTTCTTGGCCCGCGCCTCCAGCAATTTCTTCAATCGCGCCTTACGTTCTCCGAGCGGAAGCGCGCGAAGATCTTCCCCGTCCGCAAACAGCAGGTCAAACGCGTAAAAGATCAGATCATCGGTCTTGCCGTCGGAAAGCGCGGCCTGCAGCGTCGAAAAATCCGGCGCGCCGTTGTGGTCGAGCGCGACGATCTCGCCATCGATCAGCCCATCCGGAAGCGCGCTTCCCTCTTTGGCGATGGCCTGGAATTTTTCGGTCCAATCCAGGCCTTTGCGGGTTTTCAGCGCCGCGTCACCGTTCTCCACGCGCAATTGCACCCGGTAGCCGTCGAATTTGATCTCGTGGCACCAGCCTTCCGCGGCGGGCGGACGATCGACGGAAATGCAGAGTTCTGGTGCGACGAAATCCGGTAATGCGCTCACCTTCTTGCCTCTGGACGGCTGCTTGGCAGCCGGCGCGGATCGCGGTTCGGCCGACTTATTGTGCGCCCGGGCTTCGGCGGCTTCGCCGCGGTTCGAATTCCAGACCGCGTCGGCCTTCCCTCGCCCGGACTTCACCGTCATGAACGGCTTTGGCGCCTTGCCCTTGCCCTCGGCAATCTGCTGCATCGTGCGCCCCGACGCCACCGATTGATCGGCGTCCAGAATGGTATTGGCCTCACCTTCCCTGGCAAAATCGTCGCGATGCTTGATCAACAGCCAATTGCTGCGCTTGCCACCGTTGCGGTCGTTGCGCATGCGGACCAGCACCCAGCTGCCGCCTAGCTTGTCACCATGCAGCGTGAATTTCAGATCGCCCTTCTTGAATCCCCGTTCCGGATCGTCGGATTCCCAGTAGCCGCGATCCCAGAGCTGCACGGTGCCGCCACCATACTGTCCCTTCGGAATGGTGCCTTCGAAATCGCCGTAGTCCAGCGGATGATCTTCCACCTCCACCGCGAGCCGCTTGTCGTGCGGATCGAGCGAGGGGCCGCGCGCGACCGCCCAGGACTTGAAGACGCCGTCGAACTCCAGCCGCAGGTCATAATGCAGCCGGGTCGCGTCATGCTTCTGGATCACGAACCGCCGCTGCTTCGAAGGTGCTATCGCCGCTTCGCCGCTAGGCTCCGTGGTCCTTTCGAAATCTCGTTTTTTTCGATAGGTGGAGAGGTTTCTCAAGGACACGATCAAATCCCACGCCAATGAAGCAGCGGCCCTTTGGCACGACAGCAAGATCCCGGAACCAAAACTCACAATATCAGTTGAAGTTCCCGAATTCGTTTAACCCATAACAAGCCGGAGATTGTAATGGCCGTTCGCGCCTATTGGAAAGGCTCCCTAAAGCTATCCCTCGTGTCATGCCCGGTGCTGCTTTACCCCGCCACAACGACGGTCGACAAAACCCGCTTCCACATGATCAACAAGGAAACCGGCAACCGATTGAAGCAGCAGATGATCGATGCCGAAACCGGCGACGTGGTCGAAGGCGATCAGAAGGCCCGCGGATATGAGCTGAAAAAGGGCGAGTATGTCGAGGTCGAAAAGGACGAACTGGAGGCCGTTCAGATCGAGAGCAACCACACCATCGACATCGACAGTTTCGTGCCGAAGGACGAGATCGACAAGCGCTACCTCAATCACCCCTATTACATCGCACCCGACGGCAAGGCCGGCGTCGACGCCTTCGCGGTGATCCGCGACGCCATGAAAGATCAGGACCGCGTCGCGCTGGCGCGGATCGTTCTGACCAACCGCGAGCATATCATCGCGATCGAGCCGCTGGGCAAGGGCCTGCTCGGCACCACGCTGCGCTACCCTTACGAACTGCGCGACGAAGACGATTATTTCGATGACATCAAGAATCCGAAGATCTCAAAGGACATGGTCGAACTCGCGAGCCACATCCTCGATACCAAGGCCGCGCATTTCGACCCCAGCAAGTTCGAGGACGAATATGAGGACGCCTTGAAGACACTGGTCAGGCGCAAGGCCGCCGGCAAACCGGTCAAATCGGCCGAGCGCGAGGAAAGGCCGGACAATGTCATCAGCCTGATGGATGCGCTGCAGCAGAGCCTGAAGGGCAAGGCATCCGCCAAGCGCACGCCTCATTCCCGGGCGCGCCGGGCGACGCACCGCACAGCTAAGAAAGCGCATCGGTCGGCGGCGCGACCGCGGAAGGCGAGTTGAAAACCTCTTCGGATTGGACTCACTCAGAACTCGTCATTCCGGGATGCGCCTCTTGGCGCAGGCCCGGAATCCATACTCCCCGTCGTGGTTATGGATTCCGGGCTCGCGCTTCGCGCGCCCCGGAATGACGAATTACTTTGTGCAACGGCCTCAAGCCCCCGGCAAATCCAAAATCCGTTTGGCCACGATGCCGAGCATGACCTCGCTGGTGCCGCCCTCGATCGAGTTGGCCTTGGTGCGCAGCCAGGCGCGCGGCCGCGCGCCGCCTTTGGAGCGCTCGCTTTCCCATTCCAGCGCATCGGCGCCGCCCGCGGACATCAGGATCTCGTAGCGGCGCTTGTTGAGCTCGGTGCCGTAATATTTCATCGCCGAGGAAAATGCCGGATGCGCCTGACCGGCCTTGGCGAGATCGACCGCGCGTTCGGCGGCACAGGCCAGCGCCGCCTCGTCGATCTCGAAGGTGGCGATCTGTCCGCGCAGCATCGGATCTTCCAGACGGCCCTGCTCGTCGCTGCCGATCGAATCGGCGGCGACCTGACCAAGCGGGCGGCCGACGCCGCGCTCGCCCATGCCTGAAATCATCGCACGCTCATGTTGCAGCAGATATTTGGCGACGTCCCAACCGCGGTTGACGGTGCCGACCACATGGGACTTCGGCACGCGGACGTTGTCGAAGAAGGTCTCGCAGAACGGCGAGCGCCCGGAGATCAGCAGAATGGGCCTGGTCGAGACACCCTTCGAGGCCATGTCGAAAAGGATAAAACTGATGCCGTCATGCTTCTTGGCGGTCGCATCGGTCCGCACCAGACAGAAAATCCAGTCCGCGAAATTCGCATAAGAGGTCCAGATTTTCTGACCGTTGATGATGAAGTCGTCGCCGTCGCTTTCAGCGCGGGTCTGCAGTGACGCGAGGTCCGATCCGGCATTCGGCTCGGAATAGCCCTGGCACCAGCGAATGAGCCCAGCGGCAATCTTCGGCAGATGTTCCTTCTTCTGCGCGTCGGTGCCGTATTTCAGCAGCGCCGGCCCCAGCATGGAAATGCCGAACGAGACCAGCGGCTGGCGCGCGCCGAGCGCTGCCATCTCCTGGCGCACGATCTTGGTTTGCTCGGGATCGAGGCCTCCGCCACCGTATTCCTTCGGCCAATGCGGCACGGTCCAGCCCTTGTCGCGCATCCGTTCGAACCAGATGCGCTGCGGCTCGGATGAGAATTTGGTGTTGCGGCCGCCCCAGAAGGTATCTTCGTCTGACGTCATCGGCCGCCGCATTTCCGGCGGACAATTGGCCTCCAGCCAGGCGCGGGTCTCACGGCGAAAATTTTCCAGATCGGACATGGGCGTTTCCATTTGGCAGGCCGCAGTTGATCGGCCTGCAATCGGCTGGTGTTGTTGGCCGGACCTTAGCGGTCATACCGCGAAATTCAATATATCTCTGACCCTGCCTATGCGGGAGCGGATGTGGCCATACCCCCCGATCCGGTGTATTCGGCAAGGCCGCAGGGATTGAAAAACAAGAGGAAACCAAGATGCGCCTGAAGTTGCTTTCGCCTGGCGAAATGAACGAGGACCAGAAACAGACCTACGACGAATCGATCGCCGGCAAGCGCGGCGCCCCGCCCCCGCCGATGATGGCCTGGCTCAACAGCCCGGAAATGGCGCGGCATGCCACGCGTCTGGGCGGATTCCTGCGGTTCGATACATTGTTTCCGGCAAAACTGTCCGAGATCGCGATCCTGGTTACCGCACGGCACTGGACTTCGCACTACGAATGGTACGCCCACAAACGGCTCGCGCTCAAAGGCGGCATGGACCCCAAGATCATCGAAGACATCCGGGATCGCCGCACGCCAAAATTCGACGATCCCAAGGGGCAAATCATCTACGACGTCTCCAAATCGCTGCATGAAGGCCACGGCGTTTCCAAGGCGCTGTACGACGAGGCCGTGAAGGTGCTCAGCGAGCGCGGGATCGTCGAAATTATCGGCCTGTGCGGCTATTACACGATGGTGTCGATGACGCTAAATACGTTTGAGTTCGAATTGCCCGCAGGAGAAGTGTCCGAGCTTGCGTAAGGATGGTTACTGCATAGATCGGGACTGAGACAATCGCTGCAGAACGGAGAGACCATGCCCGAAAACCCAACACCCATCATCGCGGGAACGCGCATTGGCCATGTTCATCTCAAGGTGGCCGATCTCGATCGTGCGCTGGGATTTTATTGCGGTGTGCTTGGGTTCGAGGTGACGCAACGCCTGAGTTCAGGCGCGGCGTTCATTTCGGCCGGCGGCTATCACCACCACATCGGCTTGAACACCTGGGAAAGCAAAGGCGGCCATCCCCCGCCGCCGGGAACGACGGGACTGTTTCACACCGCAATTCTTTATCCGACCCGCCCGGCACTGGCGGATGCACTGCATCGCGTGATGCAGGCCGGCATTGCTCTCGACGGCGCCAGCGATCACGGCGTCAGCGAAGCGCTGTACCTGCGCGACCCCGACGAGAACGGTGTCGAGCTGTACCGGGACCGGCCCGAGGCCGAATGGCCGCGCAAGCCGGACGGATCGCTGGCAATGTTCACTCACCGGCTCGATCTTGAGGATCTGTTGCGGCAGCGGGAGGCCTAGCCTCGTAGCCCGGATGGAGCGAAGCGAAATCCGGGAATCTCAGGGCGAGGTTACACCAGCCCCGGATTTCGCGGAGCCTGTCATCGGGCGGCGCTTCGCGCCGACCCGTTGGCTCCATCCAGGCTACACAGATTTGCCCTGCCCGCGAACCATGATCAGCACAGCGGCGACCAGTTCAAGACCGATGCATCCGTAGAACGGCAAGGTATAACTCCCGGACGCATCGCGCAGCAGGCCGATAACGCCGGGGCCAAACGCATAAGTGACCTGATTGATCGCCGTGATCAGACTGATCAGCACGCCGAACGAGCGTGGATCGAACTCGCGCTGCACGATCAGCGACGGCAGGGTAATCAGATTGCCGACCGAAAACCCGAACAGCGCGCAGGCCGCAATCAACGCAATGTCGTTGTGCAGATTGATGATGATGGCGAGCGCCACGGCCTGACTGACGAACGAGATCGCCGACGCCAGCCGCTGGTTGAGCCGGTCGATCACGGTCGAGAACAGCACGCGGCCGACCACCGCCATCGCGGTCAGGATCGCGACCGCGAACGCCGCGCGGTCGCGCCCGGTCACCGAATCGAGAAACGAGATCAGGTGAACGATAAATCCGACCTGCGCGAACAGCACCAACGCGAATGCAATCGAGACCGAGAGAAAGCCGAGGTCGCGAAACGCCTGTGCACGGATCCGCGTGGCGGATGGCGCATCCGCTGACGCCGCTGCAACCGTGACACTTGAATGGACAGGCGGCCGTCCCACCAAAATCAGGATGATGGGAACCATCAGCACGACCATGACGATCGCCGCCACGATCATGGCGCCGGAAAACCCGAAACTCCCGATCGCGGCCACCAGCAGCGGCACGCCGATAATGCCGCCGAAGCTCGCGCCATTCAGCGCGAGGCTGATCGCCATGCCGCGCTTGTGGTCGAACCAGAGGCCGAGCGTATTGGTGATGATCCCGAGACTGGTGCCGGCCCAGCCGAAAGCAAGCATGGCATTGGCGGCGTAAAGCTGCCACGGCTCGGTGACCTGGCCGATCAGGACGGCGGCCGCCGCCATCGCTACCACCCCCGCCAACAGGCAGTTGCGCGGGCCGAAGGAACGGATCGCCTCGCTGACGAAGGCGACCAGCAACGCACCGAACAAATAGAAGAAGGTCGTGCCGCTTGAGACCAGCGAGGCCGGCCAGCCGTGCAGACGATGCAGCTCGGCGACATAGACACTCTGTCCGTAGAAACCGAGCCCCCAGCCGAACGTCGCCACCAGAAAGCAGACCACGACAATCCGCCAGCCTTCGTAACGGGCTGAGGTCTCATCGACGGATGCTTGCTTGGAGCTGTCCAGCATTTGTCTCTCTAGTATCCACCGTCATGGCCGGGCTTGTCCCGGCCATCCACGTCTTGGTATTCAGGCACAGGAAGACGTGGATGCCCGGGACATAGGCGAGCGGAAGCGACGCCGTCCTTCGGACGGCTGTGCCCGGGCATGACGACAAACTAGCGGTCCGTCATGTGAAAAGCTTCGACCGCCGCCGAAGTGTCACGCGGTCGCCATCAGGTCTTCGGCCCGGACGGATCGTAGAAGAAACGCTCGCGGAATATCTTGTCGCCGCGCCACTGCTGCAGCGCGACCTCGTCGACCCGCCGTACTTTCCCGGATTTATCGGTGAGCTCGAAAATCCAGTGAATGGCGACATTGTCGCCTTCGACCACCGAGGACATCGCCTTGGAATAGACATGGGTCATGCGCGCCAGAACGCCGCGCTCGTGGGCCACCAGCAGATCGCGGCCGACGCGCGGTGGCGCCGCGTTCTCCTGCATGCTGGAATCTTCGGTGTAATAGCGCTCGATAGCGCCGGCATGATCGCCAGCCTCAACAACGGCGATAAACTCATCAAGACGCGCTCGCGACGGCATGAAACCTCCAACGCTTCAGGTAACCATTGCAGTATAAAGCGTTTTCAAGCGAAGTGGAGACCGGTTTCGCGTCAAGAAAACGCGTCAAATCAAAAATCTAGCGAGGCTTCGCCTCAGACCGACGAGGCGTGTGTCAACGGGAAAGACAGCCGCAAGGGCCGACGCGGCTCTGGCTTCCAACTAAAATATCGAAAACAACCCCATGCAAAGTAGCA
>Ga0137415_10003149_pt1 | contig 16382 bp, 16 predicted proteins | sample CZODoug3_1_1_16f_FD_183082 | JGI IMG/M metagenome (GOLD analysis project Ga0137415, IMG submission 183082) | Vadose zone soil fungal communities from Angelo Coast Range Reserve, California, USA - CZODoug3_1_1_16fungal (Hybrid Assembly) | ecosystem: Environmental > Terrestrial > Soil > Vadose...
TGCTCGATCCGCCGCTCGACCGCGCGCAGGATGGCGAGGAGATGGAGCTGCTGCTCGATTGAGTCAACCCGCGTTTGAAGCTCGACCGATTCGCGGCGCGGGGTTTGAGCCGTTACGCATAACGTCAGCCCACAGCCGCCCGCTTCGCCTTGGACTCGGCCGTATTGATTAGCGATAAGAGTGTTCATGTCTTTTTCTCCGTGAGCCTTACTCCTCCGCGACAGAGGCGGTTTCGGGTGCAGGCTCCGTTAGGATTTCGAAGTGGATAGCAGACAGCGTGGACAAAATCGGTTTGGGTACGACCTTGTCTGTGGGAAAGATCAGGGCACTAAGCGAGATGGGTCCCTGCCTGCCCTGCAATTTGATCTGTCGAACGCTGCGTCCGGTTTGATCGGCAGCTACCAACCGGGCACTGCGAAGCAAGTTATAGAGGTTGATATTCGGCGGCAGCACGATCCGTTTGGCGGCCAGCCGATCTCGTGCCATGGCGATAGATATGGGCACAACCACTGCGGCCTTATCTCCCTCAACGTAAACTTGAGCACCGGGGCCATTGACGCCCATCTCGCCGTTCGCAATCAATTCCTGGAACGTCTGCAGCAAGTGGCCGACCTTGCTGTCGGGCTGGACAGCGATGGCGGGCTGGGCCTGCTCGACACTTGCCTGATCGCCCCGGCTGACCATCTGCGACAGGGCGCTGGCTGATTCTTTGCTGTGCGCGTCTGCGAGGCATGATCCCAGATGCAGTACGCGCGGCAGACCCATAAATGCGATGTCCTGCCGAGAAAGCACGTGGTGTATGAGGAAGCCGGAAACATACGCATGTGCGCCATGCTGACGGTCAGGCCGCCAGCTCGCGACTGGCGTTTTCGTCCGCCTGCCGAACTCGGCATAGGGTTCATCGAGTGGGCACCACGTTTCGCCCTTGCCGCGCACCTCCAACTCGAACAGCTTTCCCAGGTCATGGCACAAAGCAGCGATGAACGTTGCATATTGCCAGCGCGGGCGGTTGTGTGAGCTACGGAAGCTATCGACGCTACCGTCTGACCGGAGTTCCATGGCGATGTTGCCCTCGAACTCCTCCAAGGCTTTCAGCGCGACTTCCAAAGAGTGTTTGTAGAGACCGCCGGGCTCGGCGTGGTGGTGCGCGGCGCTGGCTGGCAGATCGCCCACTGTTACGGCAAACCTTTCGAGCAGCCTTTCAGCCAGCGCCCGCACCTGCATGTCCAGTGAGAGCCAGTACAGAATTCGTTCGGTCATGGTTTCAACTGACTGCATGGTTCCCCTGACTCATCCCTATCAGGGATGGGTCACCCATCCCCGTTGACATCCCCGATGACTCATCCCTGGGGATGGGTGGTAACGGAATGGTTAAAGGAATCTCTGCCGTGACTCCTTGAGCCGGAAATCTCGGCGAAGATTCACCGTTTTTCCTTTTCGCCGCCTGCGGCGGTGACCGCTTACGCCGCGGCCGCAGTTTCCGCAGCCGGGGCCTCCGCCCCGGCTGGCTTTGACGGCTGCGCCGCCATGGCCGCTCGCAGGGCGGGTACCCCGCCGCTTTTGTTCACGACGCCGATGACCGTCAATGCGATCTCGGACATGGGCATTACCTGATGGGGCTTGTCATCCCAGACCTCGACCGCGTAGTTCGTCCCCCCGCTGTTCTCCGGGTCCAGCACCAGCAGGTTGGTGACGTAGGTCTCCTTGCTGCTTGAATTGACCTTCCGAGCCGAACACCTCAAAACTGTGCCGATGAGCTTCATAGCCTTCATGGCCTCCTCGAATCGAGATTGGCGTGGATCACAGGTTCGTGGGTCAGGGTGCGAATGTTGGGGGTAGACGTGGAAACCTTGTACAGACTTGCAGGCTCAGGCAAACCCTTGCAGTGCTCGATTACCCGGCGGTGCCGGGAGGCCCGTTCATACAGCTTGTGGCGAGCTTCCGAGCCGACTGCCACTATCAGAGTCAGCCGTTCGCCCACGCTGGCGCGACATCGTGCAAACCGCGTTACGAAGTGCAGCAACTGCAGGAAGGCGGTCCAGTGCGGGCGGTCAACGATAGCAACGGAAAGACCGCCGTCGTGAGCGTCCATCACGAGCTCGTCGGCAAGGTAAGGTAGGCCACCTCGATGCGGCAGCAATTGGCGCGAGCATCCGACCTTCGCCAGCGCCGCGATCTTCTCTTCGTGCTGGAAGAAGAAATCGGCGGGCCATTGCCTTGCCTCTAAGTAGAAGCCGACTACCGCCAAACGCCACCTCACGGTCTCAATCACACGCTGTCGCCGTGCCCAGATATCCGTTCCGATCAACCGAACGACAGACTTGGTAACCTGATAGACGAGCGGGTATTCCGCCACGCGCCGTAGAAACCCGGCTCGCTCCAGGCCGTTCAATAGTGCCTGCACCTGTGACGCAGAACTGGCTAATCCCATCGCCTGCGCCTGCTCGACCGTGCAATAGCCGCCCAAGCGCGCCAGAGTCGTCAGAAATTTATCCGTGCGGTCATCCACAAATGCCACGCGCTCAGAAAACCGAATCGCCATCCTTGTCCACACTCCGATATCGCAGTAATGGTGGATCAGATTCACCGTGGCTGATTGTGTCAGACAAGACATAGGCTAAAACTGGGTTGGTGCATGGACGACAAGGTTACGCGTGCTGACGATTGCGACTGCGCCAATCGTGAAGACAAAGAGCGTGGTTGGCACGACCAATGGCGCAGCGATCCAGAGCAACGACAGAACCGGCGTGAAACCCAAACCCATGAGCGCCAAACTGAACCGCATGGGCGAGTGCATCTTTACCAAGGCTTTCTGGTTGGCCCGAGCCCACGAACCCTCAAGGAAGCCGGCAATTAGAGCAATCACGATTACGGGTGCCACATGCCGCAGCAGGAGAGAACGCAAAATCATCAACTCAAGTGCTTGCCACGTCTTCGCGGCAAATTTCTGGCGGAATGGGTCGGGCAGCAGAGCAAAAACCCGGGCGGTGTAAGCAGGAATAGCTCGTCGCAAATCGCTTAGCTCTGTATCGGGCAGGACGTTGCTGGCTCTTGCCCAACTCTGCTCGATGAGCTGCCCGCTCTGGCGATTCGAAACTAGACTTGCTACCGACGCGAAGAGCAGCACGAAAGCGCCAATCCAAATCAGTTTCATGCTGCTGCCTCCAGCGGAAACCGATTCTTCGGTTCAGGCATCAGTGGGAAACGCGTCTTGTAGGTCTGCCCGCTCGCATAAAGGAAAGCCTGTCCACGCGGCAGCTTCATCAGCCAATCTTCGCGGACGAGATTCTCGACAACTTCGGTCGATTGCTGAGCGAACGTTGCGTCGAAGGCCAGCCGGTTCCGGCCAGGTTTGCCTGGAACTACCGGGCGATAGGCAGCCGATTCGCGCCGGGTCAGCAGAGGCCCTTGCCCCGCTATGTCAGCGAAAGTCTTGGCGGTCGCATGGTCTGTTGCTCTGAACCAGAGCTTGGTGTTTGTGTTGTCGAGAATCTGCTGCGCCCCTGCTGGCCCGAGGACACTCACCAAGTCCGCAACACTTTGGAACGCGAGCACTGCCATGAGGCCCTGCCCGCCTGCCTGCGACAGGAGGTCCACGAACCCCGGAAAAGCGAGCCTGCCAACTTCATCCACGATTAGCCGGATCGGGGTCTTTGTTGGCTCGTAGGCGTAGGCGCGCCCGATGAAGTTCAAGAGGTCCTGCAGTGCCAACATGCCAATCGCATAGGCCGTCTCCTTGACGATCATCGAACCCATGAACATGTACACGATTCGCTTTAGTCGGATAGCGCGATCCCAATCGAGTTCCGGCGTCGTAACCGACATCAGGTTCCTGAAATCGGGCGTGTCGAGCTTCGAAAGCATTGGCTTGAGAGAGGAGACCATCTTGTCGTAGTGGTCAGGCGGATGTTTGATGAGGGCCTGCAAGTATTCGCATTCCGGGGTGTGTTCAGGAACTTTCGGCAGCAGTTCTTCCAGGCTGCGATTGACCTTCGCGTACCGCGCGATCTTCGACAGCAGCGGACGCTCTCCCGCAAGCAACATGGCCTGGGCTATAACGTTGATGACCTCCCAGGCAAACGCTTTGAACGGCTCCGATTGGCCACCGCCAGGGAGCAGGCCTGAAAGACGATCAGGCACTTCCATCCCCAGCACGAAGTTGTGCAGCGGGTTGTAGGTGCACGAGAGATGAGGATACGCCAACGAAAAGAATTGAAAATCCTTTTGGCGGCCAGCGCGAACAGCGGCATCGTAGGCCCGGTGGAGAACGCTCAGGTCGCCCTTGGGGTCGATGAATATGACTGCTTCAGTGCCGCGCTCAATTGCCTGCACGAGATCAAGCTGAAGGTAGTACGTCTTGCCCGTCCGCGTTGCGCCTGAAACCAGCATGTGGCCTTCGAGATCGTTGACCGGCAGGAAAACTGGAGCCTCCTCGCGACTGCCGACGGCATGAATGATCGCCACGCCGCCAGAGTCGCCCGGCTTACGCTCGCGTCCAACGAGCGCCTTACTGTCACGTTCAGCCGCGAGCACTTCGTTCGCATGTTGCGAATCCCAGGAGAAGCCATGCCCCATGTATTGCATTTGGCTCCGAAGTGGCAGATGTGACAGCTCTAGGTTGCCAATCTCAGTCGGCAGTTCTCGCCCCACTTGACCGGCTCCGCGCAAGAGGGCCACTCCGACGAATGCAAGTCCAAGCCAAAGCCCTTGCTGATGCGTCAGGAACATGCGGTCAGGGGCCAACAGTGACAAGCCAGCCAGCAACGCCCACCCGATTACGAGGTAAGGAAATCGCCGGAACCGAATTGTTAGAGACGAAGCCATAAACGTCCTAGCAAGCTCGCTGCAAAAGCAGAGCCACATTTCCTGCGGCGCGGTCGATGTCCTCGCGTGTCTTCAACAATACCGGCAAGGTTTCGGAAACGACCTCGGCCGTCAACTCGCTGGCTCCAAGCAAGCGCAGCGCATCAATCCAATCGAGAGATTCACGAATAGCCGGAGGCTTGGACATTCCCAGTCGCCGGACGGCAGCGGTGAACCTGGCCACTTGTAAGCTGAGGCGGGATTCGCTTTCGCGCGACCGGGTGATGATTTCGGCTTCGAGTTCGGGTGCGGGGTAATCCATCCAGAGCAAGAAGCAACGCCCGCGCAACGCTTCCGTCAATTTCCTTTGGGCATTGGAGGTCAACACCACCACTGGGCGGTGATTGGCTGCCACAGTGCCCAACTGCGGAATCGAAACCTGAAAGTCCGAGAGGATCTCCAAGAGGAACGCTTCAAAAGCGGGGCCAGTCTTATCCACTTCGTCGATCAGCAAGACCGCCCTGGGTTCGGATTGAAGGGCTTTCAGAATTGGTCCAGGAATCAGAAAGTCTGTGCTGTAGAGCTTACGTTTCAGGCTTGACCACTCGTCGTGCGCCCCAGTCGCCGAATTCTCGTGAATGAACTCAAGCGCCATCCGCTGAAGAGGCCCGTTCCACTGGTAGAGCGCCTTGCCTTCATCGATCCCCTCGTAGCATTGCAACCGTATCAATGGCAGCTTGAGCGCCGCTGACAGAACCTTGGCAACCTGAGTCTTTCCCGCGCCGGGAGGGCCTTCGAGCAACAGCGGCTTCCCCAACCGCAGGGCGAGATACATCACCTTCGCTACCTCTGGTTTGGCAACGTAGCCGTGCTGAGTCAGAAGCCTGTGTAGGTCGCTCGGCGAACAGACAAGCGATTCGAGTGTGCTACTGATGCTCATTAGGGTTCTTTCCACTGACAGCCTTCATTTCGGCCAGTTGCGCCTCCAGTGCTTGGATGTACGCCGTTTGCGCCGCTACGAGGTCTTGCTCGGACGGTTGGGTTTGTCCGCCTGTCGTAGTTGCCGGGGTAAGTTGCGATGCTGGAGGTGCGCTGCGACTCGCCTTGCCCGCGATAGTCAGAGGTTCCAAAATAAAAATCGTTATTGGTTGATTGGCGTCCACAGCGACAATCGGGATGCTGATCGGCTGCTGCCAGCGATTGGCAAACTGGCTGCCTTGGGATGCCACCTCGGCGGCCATTTGGTTCCGCAGATAATCACCCTGGGAAAATGGCTGATTCAAGGAACCCTGCCCGGCGAACTCGGTGGCAACAACAGCAGCGCCAGTTCCGACACGCGCGGCGCCAGCAAGTGCTGGATTCCGCTTTCCCTTGATCTTCCCCACGAGACCCGCGCTGCCATCTTTCATCAATGCCAAGCCGGAAATTGCCATTTCCTGATCGTTGGGCAGCACGACTGAGGTGAACCGCACATTGACTCGGTCCTTCGCCGCTCCTGCGGTGTGGCCGATAACGTGAGCACCCTCGGGGATGACGACGGTGTCGCCGACCTTAACACTTCGATCCACAACGGCAACAACCGGCGATTCAAGACCACTGCTGATCGCATTCGTGGTATGCGCCACGATTTCGGTGCCCGCTGGAAGCTGAAGCTCAGGCGGAGGCGACGATTGCGCTTTTATGTCCTGCTTAAGAGCTGAATTGATTGCAGAATCGGCGACAAAGACCGTCGCAGGAGTTGCGAGCGTACTTGCTTGGCTCTGCACAACGGGTTGCGCGGGCGAATTCGCATCTACCCGCTCGCTGTCCGAAAAAGAAAAGTGGCGCGGAGAGGTACTTTCAATGCCTTGCTTTTTGGAGGTGCTCCTGGTCATTCCAGCATCGGTGCTTACGTCTCGACCGGCAAGCTGATCTTCGGTAACGGGAGATTCAGTCGGAGCGGTCGCGGCAGTCTTCTGACGCTCGCTCCCTGCGAGAACAGTTGGCTGTCGAAAATGGCTCGGCACCGCGCTTTCAGGCTTCGACAGAAGGAAAAGCAAGCCTGTCGCGAACAGCAGCAATAGGCCAGCTGACATCATGATCGGAGCGGCCTTCAGATGTGATAATCCCTGCTTGGATTGGGACGATTTGGAAGCCTGGAAGAAATTCTGTAGCTTCATTGCAAAGCGCCCAAATCCGCTGAGCCGCTCCGTGTTGTGAATTTCTTCCAGAGCTTTGGCCGCCAGTTCATCGTCCGGCGGCTGCTCGACATCCGCTACGGCAACGCTCTGCTGCGGCTCGACGAACTTAGTTTTGTAATCGTTGTCCATCGCTACTTTGCCTCTATTCCAAGCGGTACGTCGCAGGCTTATCGGCCATTGCGCGATTTGAGATCGACAGGACCACCTGCTGGTCGGAATCGTGCATCGGCGGCTTGAAAGCGACCAAACAGGTGGCGCGTTCACCTGGAGAAAGCTGTTTGGAAGAGACAACCGATTGAGTGACTTCCACGGGCTCTGTCTTTACGAGCGGCTTTTTCCGGTCTTTGGGATTGTTGCTGGCCGTAATGAGATTGACCTGCGGGCCTTCTAAGTCCACGGTCGCCGTGGACATATTCTCGACATCGAAGGCCACCAGCGCCAGAGCTCCCAAATGCTTCGTACCGTAGAAGCGCAAATCCAGTCCGCCCGCCACAACCCCAGGCTGCGACTTCGGATGGTCCTTTACTTCGGCAATCATCTCCTCCGCAATTTCCGAGCGTTCCTGGTCGCGGAGTCGCTTTTCCAGTTCTTCCTTCGACACTGGCGGCGGATCATCTTTCGGCTGCGCAGTGGGAACGGAATAGTCAATCGAATAAGCCGTGTCTTCGAGCTTCCCGGCTTTCAGCGTGATATTCACTACTCGGCCCGAAGCCATATACACCAGCATGTTGGTTTCAACGGGTGTCTTGCTCTTTGCGGCTGGCGCTTCGATTTGTTTGATGATGGCGTAGTGCGGGTCAGACTTGTCGGCCTCTGCGAGAAAGTAGTTGCTGTCACCCAGAGCTATTCGTCGGATGGAATCCGCCTTTGGGAATTCGACGAAGACCGCAAAATGAGGCTCAGTCGAGATCGAATACGGATAAGCCAGCGGTACAACTCCCGTTTCGGCGGCACCGGAGGGTTGTATACCTCCGGGCTGTTTCATAGCGGCTATCGGTTTCGACTGCGCGAAACAGAGATTGCCGCCAGTGCCAACAAGCACAAAGACCAGCGCGAATCCAGCGATTTGTCTCATGGCTGCAACACCTCTTCCTTGTAATCTGCGATTTCCAGACCAGCCCACCCGTTTGCGGCCGACCGAGGCACGGGTGCCAGCCGGATCGTGTACTTCACGAGCAGATTTTTCTCGTTCTCCTGGCCGTTGATGAGCGTTGTGATCCGCTTCCGCCCAAAGACAATGGCCGTGTAAGGGTCGCCCGAAACCAGTTCGGCGGATTTGACCGCCAGAGTAGAAGTCACGTTGTTCTGCCGAACGGTGTCAACGAAGTTCTCCTGATTGAGCTGCGAGAGAATCTGCTGCCGCAGAGTGTAGGTCATCTGGTTGAGCGCCAAAGTGGTGTCGCGCTTCACCGTAAGCGGGTCAATGTTCACAAACCGGCTCAGAAAAGTGTTCACGAATGACATCTTCTCAGCAGTGTCGGGCTGCTGCTCTGCGGTTGTCTCGGCGACCTCGACACCTGAGCCGTCCAGCGAAGAGACTTTGCCATCTTGTACTCGAAGCAGAATGGGCGGTCGCAACTGCGCAAGGATCGCCGAGACGATGGAGATCAGTGCCACAGCGCACGCGACCAGCGCTACACGCGATGCGCGACGTGCTTGCATCGCCAAGTGGGTGTAGAACTCGGTGTAGTCGCCCAACTCGGATTTGGCCTTCTGACTTTCTTCAAGCATCAACGGAATCGTCGTCATCGATCACCCCTGTCATGCTGTTTCCGGTGGCGGCAGCGGCCGGAAGTTCGTTTGTGGAGGCACACTTGTTGTTTCTGCGCTCCTGCTTCTTGCGAAATATCCAACTGCTTGCGGAACCGTTACCGCTGCACCTCCCGTCGCATACGCAATTGCTGCGGAGGCACCCGTCTCAACAGCTCGGTAAGTCACGTAGGCAAGCCCTGCCGTAACTAGCTCCGAGAGTGCGCTTCCGGCGGCGTTCAAAGCTCCCTTGGTTATGTATCCGGTCAAACGCGGAATCTGCGTTAGCAGAATGGCGAGCAACACAAGCAGGACCGCAGGCACGAGATTGACGACGGGGCCGGACAAGAAGACCTGCAGCAACGCCCCGGTGAACAGCGCAAAGACAATGCTCCAGATAGCTGGCCACAGAAGCACCTGAAGCAGGGCCTTGACGTAGGTATAGGTAACCGAGGTGAGCTGCCGATTGGGGAGCATGGCGATCAGCAGCGGGCCGAAGATGTACAGGAGGATGACTGCGAGGGCCTGGGCTACGACAAGGCCGAGGTATGCGAGGACCAATATAATGGCGGCAAGAAGCGTGAAGAGTGTGACGATGCTTCCTGACATATTCGCAGCGAAAGCCAGCACCGTACCCAAACTTGAGAACTGAGATTGAATTTGCTGAAAGAAGGCCTGGAAGCTATTCGGGTCCCCAAAACGACGGGCCAGGTCAGAGCTCAACTGGTTGAACTGGTCGAAAAGACTTCGATAATCCCCGAGGATTGCGAGCGTGATTCCAAAGCGGCCCATGATGCGGAAATAATCTTCTGCGGGCGAGTCCTGAAAGAACGATTGCAACATGCTGAACGTGAAAACCAGCGCTGCAAGGGGCAGGGCGATTCCGAGGATGAGAGGCAGGTACTGCTCGGCCCGGCTCCACAGCCCGCCCAGCCCCGCCAAAAACCGGCTAATGCTTCCTAAATCCATCACTGCCCTCTGCGGTCGCCAATGCCGTAGGACAACTGCATGCCACCAACCAGGTTTGAAACAGCGGTGACCTGATCTTCGCGAATCTGTTCTTGCTCTTTTTCGATGGAGTTTTCGCGCGCGATGTTCAGAGATTGAAGTCGCATTAGTCGAGCCAGCAGCCTTTGGTCGTAAGCCTGTGAGCGCAGCATCGCGCCGTTGGCTGCTGCAGAGAGCTTCGCCGCGCCACCAGGACTGGCTAGCGCTGCGCGCGACTCGATGTCGTCCGCATCCAACTCTTGCTGCTGAGAAACCAGTTCCGCTCGCGACGCTTCGAGTAGGCCGAGCGTGGCTGTGGCATCGGCGGCATCCATCCTCTTCTTGCGTCCGATTGGGAAATCCGCAGATGGAGTGACTCCGTAGGCTAGCTCCAAATCTCCGCGGAGAGTGGAAGGATCGACGAGCACGCCATTGAAATCACGCTGGAGTTGCTGGAATTGAGGAAACTGGCTGCCGACGACTCGGTTCAAAATTCCTCGAAGCTGCCGTCCACGCGCCAGCCTGACGCCTTCCTGAACGCCCGCGTTGATCCGGTTGTACTGCTGGACGTACAGCCCCAGCGTGTTCAGCGTCTCCTGGGAGATGCCAATCTGGCGGCCGATGCGAACGACTGCCGTCCAGTCAATGACCGGCATGGTGCCGATGAAAGCGTGCGCCGTGACCGGCACAAGCAGACCGATGACGGTGGCCAAAGAGAGAACTACAAATCTTCTAGAGTGCTGTCGCATAGACTTCCTTTCGATTCTTCAAAGACGGCGAAGCCAACCCCTTTGGGTGAGCCATGCCGAGCCGGTAGATGACTTCCAGAGCAGAGAGTTCGGGATGCTCTTGGGCAAACTTCTGGCGGAAGTCGGTTTCAAGCGGATTGCTGGTGCTCGCCCAATAATCAAATGGCGTAGCCGTAAGTTGGATCACGGTGCTCGATTCAGGCTGGTTGCCGACGAGTACGTAGCTCTCCGCGAAATGTCCCGGAACATTGCGCAGCTCTTTGACCGCTTCGACCGCCGGCTCGGAAAGATGCAATACATCGCGGAGTCGCGAGAGTTCGCCCAACTGTGCACAGATGAACTTGGCCTCCGTGTTTTGCAGGATTGCTAGCCCAACGGTATGCGGTGACTCAGCAGTGCCTACAAAATCCTCAATACCCTGGCTTGCAGCGATAATTGCGCCGTACCGCTTCCTGGCGGTGCGGAAGGCGTTGAGGATTTGCGCCCCCAGCACCGGATCAGCCAACATCGCCCAGACTTCATCGAATACCGCTATCGTCGGGCGGAGAGTTCCGCCAGTATCTTTGCGTCCGATCTGCTGGTCGATGGCTCTCGCGATGGTGAACGCGACGGCGGTCTGCAATTCCGGGGACTCTTTTAGCCCGTCGATGTCGTAGCAGATGATGTCTTCGGCCTTTTCGAATTCGGGGCTCGTTTCGCGGTCGAACAGTTGCGCGTAGACACCCTCGCCGGTCCAGCGATTGAGCTTCAGAGCTACGAGCTGCGCCAGTTGCTCAATCACTGCGTTCTCGCACGGGTAATGCTCCAAGGTCCATTTCAGATCGGAGAAGCGGGGTGTCGTCCCGATGGCGAGAAGGCGCTCGTACGTCATCCGAACGGCCTTCTCTAGAAAGTTCAGCGTGACGGAATCGTCTGAGCCGGTCTTGCCTGCCATGTGAGCCGCAAGTGAGGCGACGCCTGCGATCTGGGCCGAGCCGGGTTCTTCGCTGTTCGCCTGAAGATCCCAGGGGTTCTTCACTAGGTTCGTTCGAAGGCTGATTTCGCGGTACTGCCCGCCAAGCAACTCCACGAGAGCGCGGTAATCTGCACCCTTGGTGACGATAGCGATTCGCGGATTCAGAACCTGCAATTGCAGGAGGAGCTGCTTTATAAGAAACGATTTGCCTGACCCAGTCTTGCCGGTGACGAGGATGTTGCCGTTCGACAACTCGCGACTGAATGGGTCGAAGCGGAGAAAAGTCCCTTCGCGTGTGCGGGTCAAGAACGCCGGCTTCCCGTCGTGAGTGCCGGTCCAAGGAGTTTCAATCGGAACGAAATCAGCGGCCTGACTGGAAAGTATCGTGAACTCGCGGTTGGTCTTGCGGACACCGTGGACGCCGGGCAGGAAGGCGATAAACGTTGGGAGTAGGGCTGTCTCTTCGCGATAGCCGCGAGCGCCGTTGATCTGCCCGAACGCCTGTAGGACAGACTCGACCCGTTGTGCCAGGTCTTGTTCTGCTTTCTCCCGCTCGGCCGAACTGCGCGCCACCGTCGAAGTCGAGACAGCTACCGCCAGTTCGATCTCGACAATGCGCTGCGAGGACGTGATGGCCGACGCCAGAGTGTCAACTGTATCTTTCTCAAGCGCTGCTGCCTGGAAATCGCGGCGGCGGCTGCCATCTTTTCGAAGTTGAAAAGCCAAACTCTTCTTGAGCAACACCCGGAGCTTGCGAACCTTCGCAGCCTGATCGGGAACGCACACGTTCAAAACGACCTCGGATGAGAAGTCGAGCGCCAACAGCGGTCGGAGCAGAGAGGCGAACGTAGCTTCGGGCAATTCCGAAAGCGTTACGACCGCCTTCAGGACTCCGCCGAGATCGAGGAGCCGCACTCCTTCGAACCAATCCGTATTCAGCAGTGATGTGGATTGCCTTTTGGCCTTCGGCAGTTGGCGATCCGCCGGGTTCAGCGCGCGATACACCAACTCAACCAATTCAGGCTCAGTGAGCCGACGAAGCGGAGTTATGGCTTCAAGACCAAGGCGGTAGGTTTCGAGGATGTGATTGAATTCGGCGACTAGGCGGTTGTGCTCTTCTCGATTCCGCTGGAGGAGTGCCGTTGTACGCGTTTCCTTCAGCGCCGCCCTCACTACCTTTGCGAACTTTCCGAAACCGTCTTGTACGAGCCCTTGCCACAATGCCGCTGCAAAGCGCGACGCAGCAGAGCGCGTTTCCCAGGTGTGTCTCGGTTTCCAAGAGACGAACGCCAGAAGCCGGATCGAGCGCACCTGACCGGCATCAATGGCCGAACGCCAGAACGATAGGCGGTTCTCTTCTAGCCAGCCAGCAGGCGAATTGGCGCAATTGCCCAGCGCTCTTCGCCCTTCAAGGACTCGCGGAGTCTCGTAATCAATCAAATAGCGGAACTGCAGTTCGATTTCTGGATGCCGGATGCCTTTGATGAACGCATCGAACGCAGCGCTCACTGCTTCCAGACGCTCAGCATCGGCAAACTGAGTAGCAACGCCAGAGCACTCCCATCCCGCACAGAAAGAGCCGTCCTTGCGAACGATCAAGCCATCGCGGATCTCTGAGATTGGCACTCGCGCAGCAAGCGAGGACAGTTTCAACTCGCTTTCCGTTTTGCTCTCGGACCGAAGACGCCCTGCGGCGGCCTGCGGCAAGAAAATCGCCAGAGCAAGCACCGCAACCGCAAGAGCGCCGATAAGGGCAGCAACGAGGTAAAGTGTGAACGGCTGAATCATTGCTCACCCTCAATCAAGTAAGGCATCTCCAGCGAGCCACAATGCGCACAGTGCGCCTTTGGGCGGAAGTAGTGCTGAATCCATGCGACCAGGTATCCACGCGGTTTGCCGAGTTTCGCCCAGCGAATTAGCCCCACCAGAAGGGCAGCCGATCCATAAGTCATCACGGTCGAGACCGGCATAAACCCAAGGAATACGCGATGGATGTGATCGCCAATCAGCCGCATGACGATTGCCCAGGCGATCACGAATCCCCAGTCCTCCAATTCGAGGCCGAGGAACTCGGCTCGGACGGAGAGCGACCGCGCAACGGGTTTGAGTCGAAGCGGCATGGTTCAGCCTGCGAAAGTGCGAAGGAGTTGCAGAACCGATGACAGCAGCAGTGCGCCGCCAGCGCCAGCCCACTGCTTACCGCTGGGACGCTCGCGGGCGATGTTTGCTACTGCCCAGATGACGAGGAATCCAGCGCCGAAAATCCCGAGGCCCTGGGCATAGCTGAGTGCACTCGAAAGGAACGAAGTAACGCGGTCGCCGCCAAATTGGGCAAACGCTGGCGAGCTTAGCAACAGCATGGCGAGAGCCGATCCGATGGGGCGGGCGAACCGACGCAGGTCGATTCGCTGCTTGCGGCTGATGATACGAGACATCGGCATCCTCCTTATGGGAAACAAATTGAGAATCTGCCGGAGCGAAGGAGGTGGGAGCAGGATCAGCAGCAGGGTGGGTGGCGTTGCTGAGAATCCTGCTCCCGGTTGGTTACATCAGCGCTCTATTCTGGGCCTTGCAACGTTGCCCCGAGTCATGCCGCAACTGGCGGCACCTCGGGTTCAAGCTGCGGCCCAGGGCGGGATCGCTCCGGTGAGTTTCCCTTCATACTCTTCCTAATGCACATCTCGCCGGAGAAATCGACCGCGTCTGATGAAATTTTTTTTGATTGAGAAGAATTTTCCCCGTGAATGTTCTCATCCTGAGACGGTGGAATAGTGCCCCCCCTTGGCGAACCGGTAGCGCCGGTCCGACGCAGGCGATGCACAGCCCTCTGGATGCGGCGGTAGAGCGCGATAGCCGACGGGCCGTCTTTGCTCTCCCGTAGCTCCTCTGGCTGGAACCCTTCGCAATGGAACTTGCGAACGAGTTCGCATTGGCTCGCCGAGAGGATGCCCATGCGCTGCGCTTTCGACAGAAGTTGCTCTAGGACAACGCCTTCCTCGAAATTGCGTGCGTGGGTTTCTGGAATATTGCTGGCAATCTCCTCCAACGGAAGCGACTGCCGCAGTTCGCCCATCGCCCACCGAAAAAGGCTCTGCCGAAACCTTCTCGACAACGCGGCGGGCAAATGACCATTGAGGATCTGCATCTCCGGTGATCTCGCAGTCTCCAGGAAGCACAAGGCCGCCTGTTGCGCGATGTCCTCGGGACACAGCCCAGGAAATTTTTGGCAAGCCTCCCGATAAACCTTGTGGATAGCGGGCATATACGCCAGGAGGAGCAATTGCTGCCCGATTTCTTCGAAAGTCCTGTCCGCGATGGAGTCAACCAGCGCATGCAGGATTCCGTTCCAAGCTTTGTGATTCACGGCTTCCGTCCGCTCGTGCTCGTGCAACTGCACGATCACATCAGCGGGCGAATCGAAGTGGTTCAGAATTGAGTGGTTGCGGGCAAGTGCTTGGAAGTGGGTTCGGGCTGTTTGTGTGCTTAGCGAATTGAGCAGACTTCGCTCAACCTGACAGACAACACATCCGCAATTGTTCTCCTTTTGCATGGGGACTTGTCTCCTGAAGGGGGATCGCGGGCGGCCGGACCGACACCGATGCAGGTCGCACGTCTGACCTTCGCCGCTCGACGTCGTTCCGACCGGCCATTTCGAATTTCCCCCCTCACTATCTATGAGGCAAAATTTCGGGAAAAACTCACAAAGAATTTTCAGTGCAATTCGAACCGGCCCGAAAATCAGCCCCTGCTGCGGCCCGCCAAGACACACTTGGAGCGCGAACTCCTTCCAGAGGGTGTCTGCCTTCGCGTCCGACTCGTCGTCTGTCAGCCGTCCACGACGCTTACCAAATCGCCGTGGTTGATGGCGACTTCCAAGCTCAAGGGGAAATCCAGCGGGAACTCCCCTCACTTACAAGGGAACATCGAAGAGGGAAAAAGTAAGAAAAAATCTTTGTGGATTCCAGTTGGGCAAGAAGCGCGGGGGAAGGATTCGGCGGTGTGATTCAGGCGGCCCCGACGTGGGTTTGTGGCGGCCGCGGGTTCTTTTGGAGCATTCGCCATTGTCCGGGGGAGGTGCCTTCCCAGTGCTGGAACGCCCGGAAGAAGGAGTTGGCGTCTTCGTAGCCCAGGAGATAGGCGGTTTCATTCAGCTCCAGGGATGAGTGGAGCAGGTAATGACGGGCCAGTTCACGACGAGCCTCTTCCAGTAAACGTTGAAACGAGATGCCCTGCTGTAAGAGCCGCCGCTGTAACGTTCGAGTGCTGACGTGTAGCTCTCTTGCCAGATCCTGTATGCCCGGACGTTGACCAGCGAGGAGCTGCTTCAAAATCCCTTTCGCTTGTTCGCTGAAGGTTTTCTGTGCGAGCTGCTCCCTTAACTCCGCTTCAAGCTGCGGCGCGACAGCCGCCAGCAAATCTGCATTGTAGGTGACAAAAGGCAGCACCATATCGGCCCTACTGAATATCAAAGCGTTTTGGTTCGTCTTGAATTTTACGGGACAGCGGAAATGTGTTTCGTACATTTCTTTATGCGCCGGTGGTCGCTGCAATTCAACGCGCTTCGGATTCAAAAGCCGCCCGGTACCCTTGTGCCCGATGCCGACAATCCATGCGAAGCAAACGTCTACCAGCAACGGAGGCTCTTTCTCGTGCGCGAGAAGCCAAGCGAACTGAACCGCAGATTCATTTCCCCGTTCGATTATGCGGATTTCCTCAGGACAGGTGAGTTGCTTGTAGCGCGACAGGCGCTCGACTGCATCCCGGAATGACCTCGCTGAAAGCGCGGCGATTTTAATCGGGTCGTAGCGCTCGATACGGTCCTCAGTCCCCAGTTTCAGGCCGAGGCCTGGGTCGTCCCCAGCTTCCGCGATTCCCCGGTAGAGGGCGAAGAACTGCTCAGTGCTCACCAGAATCTTCTCTTGGTTGAGCAGCCCCATCGGCAGACCCGCTCGCCGCAGC
>Ga0137415_10003150_pt1 | contig 16382 bp, 15 predicted proteins | sample CZODoug3_1_1_16f_FD_183082 | JGI IMG/M metagenome (GOLD analysis project Ga0137415, IMG submission 183082) | Vadose zone soil fungal communities from Angelo Coast Range Reserve, California, USA - CZODoug3_1_1_16fungal (Hybrid Assembly) | ecosystem: Environmental > Terrestrial > Soil > Vadose...
CTGCTGGTGGGGCCGGCGGCCCTCGTCGTGTCGAACCTGCTCGCCGCGTGGCCGGGGCATCGCGCAGCCCGGCTGCGTATCGCACACATCCTGCGGTCGGAGTGATCATGGACGCGCTACGCACGATGTCGTTGGTTCTCGCCGGGGCGTGGCTGATCGCCGCGGTGGTGACGCTGCGAGCCCGCCAACCCCGTACGGCGCTGGTGGGCCTGCTGATCGCCGGGGCGCAGGCGGTGGCCGGCGCGTGGCCGGAGCTCGCGCCGCTCACGCTCGCAGCCTGGCTGGCCGGCGCGCTGGCCGTCCCGCACGGACGGCTGGACACCGGCGCACGTCGAGCCCTCGCCGGAGCCGGGACGCTGGCGTTCTCCGGGTGGGCCGTGGCCGGCGTCCTGGACGATCACCGGCCGGGCACCGCGCCCTTCGTCGGCGCCGCCCTGGTCGTTGCGCTCGTGGCCCTGATCGCCGCGTCACTACGCTGCCGCCAGGACGACGTCGCCGGCCGGCGCGCGATCCAATGGCTGACGGCGATGGCCGTCATCTCGGCGGCCTTCGGGCTGGTCTGCCTCGCCCTGCACGTCCTGGCCGGTACGCCCGATCAGCCGTGGAGCTGGCTGGCCGCCGGGCTGGTGCTCATCCCGATCGGGCAGGCGTTGGCGGCCGTGCCCAGCGCCTCGCGCGTCGCGGCCACCGTGCTCGTCGAGTCGATCGTGGCCGCGGGCCTCACCGTCCTGGTCGTCGTGGTGTACCTGGTGGTCGTCGTCGGTCTCGGCCGCCAGCCGCAGGGCCACGAACGCGACGTCCTGCTGGCCAGCCTCGCCGCCGCGGTCGTGGTGTCGGTGCTGGCCCTGCCGGCGCGCCACCGCCTGGTCGGGCTCGCCACCACGCTGGTGGGCGGTGGCGAGCCCTCGGCCGACGAGGTGGTGGCCGGGTTCGCCGCCCGGATGAGTCGCGCCGTGCCGATGGACGAGCTGCTGCTGCAGCTCGCGGAGTCGCTGCGCACGACGATGGCCAGCGGGGGCGCGGAGATCTGGGTCGGCGCGGACGGCGTCCTGAGCCGCACGGTCAGCGTGCCGACCCGCCCGGCGGCGCGGCTCACCCTCGGCGAGCGAGAGCGCGTGGTGGTCGGCCGCGCGCGGGTCGGCGGCGTCAGCTGGGCCACGGTGTGGCTGCCCGACCTGGTCGGCACCGGCGACGCGTCGGGCGTGAACGGCGCGCGGCCCGACCTGCGGATCGCTCCTGTCGCGCACCTTGGCGAGCTGCTGGGACTCGTCGTCGTGCGCCGCGTCCCTGGTTCGGTGGACTTCACCGAGGAGGACGATCGGCTGCTCGTCGAGCTGGCCCGCCAGCTGGGCCTGGCCCTGCACAACGTCCGGCTCGACTCCGCGCTGCAGGCGTCCCTCGCCGAGCTCGAGCAGCGCAACACCGAACTGCAGGCGTCCCGGCTGCGCATCGTCTCGGCGTCGGACGAGGCCCGACGCGGCATCGAGCGCAACCTGCACGACGGCGCCCAGCAGCATCTCGTCGCGCTCGCGGTGAAGCTCGGCCTGGCCCGGCAGATCGCCGAGGACGGCGACAGCGTGCTCGGCCTGCTCGACGATCTGCGCGGCGACGTCCAGACCACGATCGCCGAGCTGCGCGAGCTGGCGCACGGCATCTACCCGCCGCTGCTGCGCGACCGCGGCCTGGGCGAGGCGTTGCGCACGGCCGTGGCCCGCTCACCACTGGCGTGCTCGGTCGACGTCGACCTGCCGGAGCGCTATCCCGAGGAGGCCGAGACCGCCGCCTACTTCTGCTGCCTGGAGGCGCTGCAGAACGCGGGCAAACACGCCGGCGCCCAGGCTGAGGTCACCGTCCGGGTCGGCGGTGACGGCGCGGCGCTGTGGTTCGAGGTCGTCGACGACGGGGTCGGCTTCGACGCGGCCGGAGCAGCGTCCGGGCACGGCTTCGTCAACATGCGCGACCGCCTGGGCGCGATCGGCGGGCAGCTGTCGGTGGAGTCGACCCCCGGTCACGGCACTCGGGTGTCCGCCCGGATTCCGACGCCCCCGCTCCGCGTCGCCGTACCGCACGGCGAGATCATTTCCTCATGACGGACGGATTCGACGCCTGCGTGGTCGGGGCCGGCCCCAACGGGTTGGTCGCCGCGGTGGTGCTCGCAACCTCGGGTCGGCGGGTCCTGCTGGTCGAGGCGGCCGATCGGGTCGGCGGGGCGATGCGCACCGAGGAATTGACGCTGCCGGGATTCCGGCACGACGTCGGCGCCACGGTGTTGCCCCTCGCCCTCGCCTCCAAGGCGTTCCGCGAACTCGCGCTGGACGTCGAGTGGGCGCATCCGCCGGTGGCCGCGGCCCACCCGCTCGAGGACGGCGCTGCCCTGATGTATCGCGATCTCGCCCGGACCGTCGAGGGCTTCGGCCGCGACGGGCGGGCCTGGGACGCGCTCGTCGGGGCAACAGCGCGCGCCGGGGCGCCTCTCGTCGACACGTTGATGTCGCCGCTCGGCTGGCCGCGAGCACCCTTCGCCGCCGTCCGGTACGGGGCGGCCGGCTTGCTGCCGGCGACGGTTCTCGCCCGCGCCGCCTTCCGCACCGACGCCGCCTGCGCGGCGTTCGCCGGGATGGCCGCGCACTCGGTGCTCAGCCTGCGCCAGCCCATCACGTCCGGGTACGGGATGCTGCTCGCTGCCCTGGTGCACTCGGTCGGCTGGCCGGTGGTTCGGGGCGGGACGCAGGTGCTCGCCGACGCCCTGGCCGCGCGGCTGATCCAGCTCGGCGGCGAGATCCACACCGGCGTCCGGATCAGCGACCTTTCCGAACTGCCGCCGGCGCGCAGCATCGTGCTCGACCTGACACCCCGTCAGGTGCTCGACGTGGCCGGTGATCGACTGCCGTCGCGCTACCGACGTCGGCTCGGCCGGTTCCGCTACGGCCCCGGGGTGTTCAAGATCGACTGGGCCCTGGACGGTCCGGTGCCGTGGCGCGATCCGCGGGTGGCCGAGGCCGGCACCGTGCACCTCGGCGGCACCCTGGACGAGATCGCGGCCGGCGAGCACGAGGTCGCCCGGGGACGACATTCGCAGCGGCCGTTCGTGCTGGTCGTGCAGCCGACCGCGGCCGACCCGAGCCGCGCGCCGACCGGCAAGCACGTGCTCTGGGCGTATTGCCACGTGCCGAACGGCTCCGACGTCGACATGACCGCCGTCATCGAGGCGCAGCTCGAACGGTTCGCGCCGGGCTTCGCCGAACGGGTGCTCGCGCGGCACGTCATGGCCCCCAAGGCGTTGGAGGCGTTCGACCCGAACCTCGTCGGCGGTGACATCGGCGGGGGCGCGGCTGACCTGCGCCAGTTCGTCGCCCGCCCGGTGCTGTCGGCCCGGCCGTGGGCGACGCCGGTGCCCGGCCTGTTCCTGTGCTCGTCCAGCACTCCGCCCGGCGGAGGCGTGCACGGGATGGGCGGCTGGCAGGCCGCCCGCCTGGCGATGCGCGACTAGCCGTTGCGGCGGAGTCCGACCGGCCCGGTGTCCTACCTGCGGGCCTTTGCTCTGCTTACCTATACGCACCACCGGGCCTCAGCGCACCCTGGCTCCGTCCCCGGTCTGCCGACTTTGCATCTGAGATCGACGCGATGTCGAGCCGGATCACTGCTCACAGCGTCGATCGTGGATGCAAAGTCGGGGAGGTGGGCTCGTGCGACAGGACCAGCCCGCGGCGCTAGTCGACGAGCAGCCCGCGCAGTAGCCGCGGGGTCAGGTCGGCCTTACCGATGTAGCCGGCCGCCCCGCACGAGCGAGCGTCTTCGGGCAGGTCCTCGGCCGCGTACGTCGACAGCAGCACGACCTTGACGTCCGGGTCCGCGGCGACGATCTGCCGGGTCGCCTCGATGCCGCTGATGCCCGGCAGGTTGATGTCCATCAGCACCAGGTCCGGATGCAGGCTCGCCGCCGCGCCGACCGCGTCCTCGCCCGAAGCGACCTCGCCGACGACCCGCCAGCCGCCGAGCAGGCCGACGACGCTCCGCGCGGCGGACCGGAACGGGGCCTGATCGTCCACGATCAACACTCCGCGCGGGGGCTCCTCCGAGCCGACGGCGCGGGATTCTTGCGTCACGGCGAATCTCACGCTCCCAGTCTCGGTGCGGACAGCTCATGATCAAAGGGCGGGGCCACCCGGACCGGTGGGGGTGCTAGCTTCCCGCCGACGATCCCCGTTCGGACAGGTGCATCAGCACCGCCTTGACCCGCCGGTTGATGTCGGGCGTCGAGCCGAGGCCGAGCTTGGCGAACAGCGCGTTGATGTGCTTCTCGACCGCGCGCTCGGTGAGGAACAGCGCCTGGCCGACGGCCGCGTTGCTCTTGCCCTGCGCAACCTGGTCGAGCACCTCCAGCTCGCGCTTGGTGAGCGACGCCAGGGGCGACGCCTTGGCCCGGGACGAGGCGGAGACGAGCAGGTCGACCACGGTCGGATCGATCACCGATCCACCGCGGGCCACGGCGCGGATCGCCTCGGCGAGCTGGTTGGGCTCGCTCACCCGATCCTTGAGCAGGTAGGCGCGCCCGGCGCTGCCGCCGTCCAGCAGCGCGTTGGCATACGCCGGTTCGGCGTACTGCGAGAGCACGACCACGCCGATCTCGGGATGGGTCTCGCGCAGCCGACCGGCGGCCCGGATGCCCTCGTCGCTGGTCGTCGGCGGCATCCGCACATCGGTCACGACGACCTCGGGCGGCTCGGCGTCGACGACCGCCAGCAGCTGCGGTAGATCCCCACATACCGCCGCCACGGTGAGGTCGTCGTTTCGCTCGATGACCAGCCGGATACCTTCCCGGACCAGCATCGAGTCCTCGGCGATAACTACCCGCAACACCATTATCGAGCAGCCTATCTGTGGTGTTGGCACCGACGCCTTGTGGTGGTGACACCCATGACTGCGCGCGAACCCGGTGTCACGCTGCGGTATTCAGCATCGACACACCAGGGGGAAGTGGTAACCGTGCGCATCCGGTCGAAAATCGGTACCGCAGCAGCAATCGCAGTAGGCAGCGTGGCTGTATTCATGGCCGCGCCCGCCGAGGCCCATCCGACGAACCACGACCTGCACGTCGTCCGCACGCTGTCCTCGGACTTCGTCGGGCCGCTGCAGTTCGCCGTCTCGCACGACAAGGTCTATGTCGCCGACTCGTTCACCTCGACCCTCCGCTTGATCGGCCGGAGCACGCCTCTGGCCACTGGCCCTGATCCCAGCCTCGGTGGCGACATCGCCGGGGTCGCGGTCGACCCTGGCAGCCGGGCGATCGCCTACACGGCGAGCAACGGCGATCACTCCACGACGACGCTGACGATCCGGGCGCCCGGCAAGCAGCCCGTCGTGGCCGACCTGTCCGGCTTCGAGAAGACGCGCAACCCGGACGCCGCGGTGACCTACGGAGTCAGACACCCCAGCCAGTGCGTCACGGACGCGCTCACGGCGCTCGACATTCCGGTCAACTACCGCGGGCTGGTCGACTCCCATCCGTACGCGGTGACCGCCATCGGGCACGGGTCGTGGGCGGTCGCCGATGCCGGCGGCAACGACATCGTCAAGGTCGACCGCCATGGGCACGTCTCGCTGATCGCGGTGCTGCCGAGCCAACCGGTGAAAGTCACCGCCGCCTTCGCCGCCGCGAACGGTTTGCCGGACTGCGCGATCGGCGTGACCTACAAGTTCGAGGCGGTGCCGACCGACGTCGAGGTCGGTCCATGGGGCGCGCTCTACGTCACCACCCTGCCCGGCGGTCCGGAGGGTCCGGACGGCGGCAACCCGGGCAGCGTCTACGTGATCGATCACTGGTCGGGCCGGCCGCACCAGGTCGCCACCGGATTCGCCGGCGCCACGAATCTCGCGGTCGACGGCCGCGGCGACATCTACGTCGCCGAGCTCTCGTCCGGAACCCTGTCGAAGGTGCGCCACGGCAAGCCCGAACCAGTGCTGTCGCTGCCCGGGTTGGTCGCCGTGGAATACGCCAATGGGCATCTGTACGCCTCAACCGCACCGGCCGTCATCGGCGCCGACGGACCCGGAACGGTCGTGATGTTGGGCCGCTGACCGGGGAACGACCCCGCCTGCGTCCGCGCCTGTCCTCGTTGACGCCTGTCCTCGTTGACGCCTGTCCTCGTTGACGCCTGTCCTCGTTGAGTGGTGCGTTACGGCTCGAGTGGTGCGTTGTAATGCACCACTCGACGGATAACGCACCACTCGACGGGTTTTGGCGGCGCGCAGACACGCGATCGCCCACGTTCGGCAATGTGCCCGCAATGGCGGATGGCAACGATCTAACCGGCCCTTCACCCGAGCCCATGCGAGGCTGCCTTGCCCTCGATCGAGTCGCCCACGTCCGCCGAGGTCACCGACCCCGCCACGATCAGCCGCCGGGCGCTGCTCGGCACCGGCGGTGCGGCCGTCGCGGGCACCGCCCTGGCCTTCGCCACCGGAACCGGAACGGCGGCCGCGAGCCCAAGTACGTCGCCCACGTCGCCCACGTCGGATCCGGCCAACCTGCCGGCCCTGCGCGACATCCCGCATCGCGCGCGACTCGTCGACTACGAGGTGGTCGAGCTGGCCGCACTGCTGCGCGCCGGGCGGACTACAAGCGTCCAGATCACCCAGGCCTACCTCGACCGGATCGCTGCACTCAACGGGCCGTTCGAGGTCTACGGCGACAACGGGCTGTACAACGCGTTCGTCCGCATCGACGCGGACGCGGCCCTGACCGCCGCCCGGGCGGCCGACAAGCGTCTCCGGCACGACGGCCGAGCACCGTTGCTGTGCGGCATCCCGATCGGCGTCAAGGACTCGGTCGCCGTCAAGGGGTTCAGCACGCAGGACGGCAGTGCGACCTTCGCCGGCAACATCGCCCTGGCCGACGCGACCGTCGTCGGCCGGCTGCGCGACGCCGGGGCGGTGGTGGTCGGCCTGACGATCTGCTCGGCGTTCTCCGGATCCATCACCGGGACGTTCGCCGGCAACGCCTGGAACAAGGACTACGTCCCGGGCGGATCGAGCCAGGGCTCGGGCGTGGCCCCGATCGCCCGGCTGATCGCGGCGGCCATCGGCGAGGAGACCGGCGGCAGCATCATGTGCCCGTCGGCCGCGAACGGCGCGAGCGGCATCAAGCCGTCGCTGGGCACCGTGTCGATCGCCGGGCTGATGCCGCTCTCCCCCGGGTACGACGTGCTCGGGCCGATCACCCGCAGCATGCGCGACTCGGCGCTGATCCTCGCCACGATGCTCGGCCTGGACGCGGTGAACGACCCGCAGACGCTGTCGGCCCCGATCCCGTTCCCGGCGATCCCGCTGGTGGCGCGGCGCGGACGTCGGCCACTGGCCGGGCTCACCATCGGCATCCCGCAGACGGACTGGATGAACGTCAACGGCACCGTCCAGATCGGGGTGAGCCCGCAGGCCACCTACGGCGCCGGGCATCTCGCCACGTTCACCCGGCTGGTCGGCCAGCTCCGGTCGCTCGGCGCGAAGGTGATCGAGTTCCCGGGCCTGGACATCACCGATCCGCAGCAGAACCCGTACTTCGCCTCCTCGACGGTATTGGCCACCGTGGACGGCTCGCCGGTGAGCCCGTCCGCGGCGGTGGTGAACTCCAACCGGTACGAGATCCGCTACGTCGATGCCGTGGCCGACTTCTGCGCCAGCGGCATCCCGTCGGCCGCCGCCGTGGCCACGCTCACCAGCCAGTACGGACGCCAGGCCCCGGGCGAGACGGCGCGCAGCTTCGCCAGCGCCGATCGGCTCAACGGCGGCATCCCGGCCGCGGTGCGCTACGAGGGCGAGCAGCGCCGCCGGGCCCTGATCGCCAACTACACCAAGGCTCTCGCCGACCACGGCGTCGACTTCATGCTGGTGCTGACCCTCGGCGACGTGATCGGCAAGCGGGCCGGCGGCGGCCCCGGCTTTCCGACCTTCCGCGCGTACTACCAGGTGCCCAACGCGATCGGCTGGCCGATGGTCAGCTTCCCGGTGGGGTACGTGTCGGGCCTGCCGGTGTCGGCTCAGTTCTGGGGTCCGCGCTTCTCCGAGCCCGGCATCGTCGCGGCGGCGCTGGACTACCAGGCCAACTTCCCCGAGTACAACCACGCGGCGCCGACCGACCCGGCAGCTACGGCCCCGGCCGCCAAGGCGACGGTCGCCCCGCAGGCAATCCCCGCGGCCCCGGGCGCTCCCGAAGATCCGGGGCCGAGCAACGACCCGCTGATCGGTGAGGCCATGACCCTGGCAGCGACGCCGTGAGCATCGTCGAACCGACCCGGTTCCTGACCGTCGCGTTCGGGGTGCCCGTCGACATCGGCCTGCTGCCGCTGCGGCCCGGCGACACCGACGGCGAGCTGCTCACCGTCGGATGGACCGCGCGGCTCGCGACGTCCTACCTGCCCTACGACCCGGACGACGAGCAGCCGGGCTAGCGCCGCCTGACCGGGCCAGGCTCTGACCGTCGTGACGATTCGGGTGCCTTGAGCGAGGAGCACCGCACCTGGTCCCTGATCAATGCCCTTTCCGGCCGCTGCCGGGCGGTCGGAAAGGGCATTGATCACCGAGAGCGAGCCGGGGCCGCCAGCGACCCGACCCGGCGTCGATGACGCGAACAACGGACGAGTAGTTCGAACGGCCCCCACGGGTCGACGCCAGCCATCGAAGCCATCGAGCCGAGCAGGCGTGCCGACCGTTGACACCTACCCCGACGACGGCTATTTTCCGTCCCGTCTTGCGTTGTTCAATCTATTCGATCACTGTCCGAATAGTTCGAACGGGGGAATGGTGAACCGACGACGCGCACTCACCGGGCTGGCCATGATCGGTTGCCTCGCTGCCTCGCTGCCAGTACCGGTCGCATCCGCGAATCCCGAGCCGGCGGTCGCGACGCCGGCGTCGTCGAGGTCGTTCTCGATCGAGCACGTCAGATCGATCGACAACAAGACGATCGACGTCGCCTTCGATCAGACGATCGGCACCGAACTCCAGAACATGGTCGTGGCCGTCCCGAACGCGTTGCTGCGCTACGTGCGGATCAGCGGCGGCAGCGGCGGGCAGTCCGACGCGCTGCTCGACGGACGGTTCCTGAGCACAGCCGTCGCGACCGCGCAGGTCGTCGCCACGGCGGACAAGGACACGCTCCGAATCGTCTTCACCGGCACCGGCGACAACGCCGTGACGCTGCAGGGCGGGGCGAAGTACGAGCTGTGGCTCGACGCCAGCAACAACGCCCCGACTGCCCTGTCGACGCCGTGGTCGACCACCCTCACGACGGCGTCGGCGGCCGGCGCGACGAACGTCAAGGTGACCTCGGTGGCCAATCTGGCCGTGGGTCAGGCGATCACGATCGACACCGGGGAGACCCGAACCATCACCGGGCCGACCGAGGCGCACGGGCTCTTCAACGGGACGGCCGGGGACACCGGCACCGGCGTCGACCTCTCGGCCCCGCTCGGTTCCGCACACGCCGCGTCCGCGCCAGTCGCGCAGGTCGGCGCCGTCGCCGGCTCGACCAACATCAAGGTAGCCAGCGTGGCCGACTTCGCGCCCGGCCAGACGATCACCATCGACACCGGCGCCGCCGCGGAGACCGCCGTGATCTCTGCGGCCGGCGCCGCCGGCAACACCGGGCCGGGCCTGACGTTCACGGCGGGCGCGAACGGATCGGGCCTCACCCTCACGACACCACTGACCAGGACCCACGCCCCGGGCGCGCCGGTGTCAGTGACGAAGGACCTGCGTTCGCTCGGGTCGCTGCACTTCGTGAGTGAATCGGGCGCGGTGTTGAAGGAGATCGCCCCGCACGTCACCGCGCACTACACCGTCAAGGGCAGCGCGACCGCACCTGCGCTGGCCGCGATCGCCAGCGCGCGATTCATCGACTCGAGAGTCGTTCGGGTCACCTTCAACTCGACGATCCTGTCCGGCATGGCGTTCCACGCCTACTTCGGCAACCGGATCACTCTCGCGAGCGCGAACCCCGATTCGTCGATGAACCCGAGGTACGTCGACGTCGTCGCCAACACCGACAAGAAGCAGTACGACCTCTCTTTCCCCGACGATGTTCCGGGCCGGGCCGACGGCTACACGCTCACGATCCTGGCCAACCCGAACACGACGGCCGACGCGGCCACCCTGCAGACGTCCGCCGGCCGGATCCCCCTGGCCGCGACGCCGCTCACCGCCACCCTCACGCGTCCGACCGCGACGCATGCCCAGCCGTCCATCCGGTCCGTGTCGGTCAACAACGACCGCAACGAGATCACCGTCCACCTGAACGGGAAGCTCGACCGGTTCACGCTCACTCCGGCGGTCAATCCCGACGCCTGCCAGACCAAGCAGTCGACGCCGGCCCCGAACGGGGCGGGCAACACCACCGCGTGCCTCAACCCGCTTGCCGTCCGGGAATCGTCGAACGGCATCGCCGGCCTGACTCTCACGAAGGACGAGCTGCTGCAGGTGCTGTCCTTCACCGGTCTGAAGCTGGACCGCGGCGGTGACCTCGTCGACGGGCTGCGCGACGTGTCGGCGTTCCTGCCGAGCGCCGACACGCTCGTCGTGACCTTGCGCGACGGGCTGCACCTGCGGCCGGGCATCGGCACGGTCGCGACGCGGCCCAACACGCTCGTCGACAAGACGCTGAAAGCCAACGCCTCGCCGAGCGCCAAGCTCCTGCTCGTCCTGCCCACCAGGATCTCGTCGAACTCGTGGGATCCGAACGGCCCCGACTACCTCAAGCGGTCGGACGGCACCGTCTCGTTCCAGGAGTACGACTACCGCAACTCGGCACAGACGCCCACCGCCTATTCCGACATCACGAACGCCGTTCCCGACCGGACGACGGTCAAGACGTTCCCGTCGATCATCGTGGACAACAAGTACGTCAAGGCGACGTTCGCGCCCAGCTTCGGCGGCCGGTTGTTGTCGCTGGTCTACAAGCCGACCGGCAACGATCTCCTCTACAAGAACCCGGTCGGCACCCAGTACCAGATCGGCGTCAACACCTTCTACTACCACTGGCTGCAGGTGTGGGGCGGCATCATGCCGACCTTCAACGAGTCCGAGCACGGCAAGTTCTGGAACCAGCCCTGGACGTACACCGAGACCGATACTCCCGACGCGGTGGTCATCAACCAGTCGATAACCGACAACATCAACGAGACGAACTCGAACTTCCACTACGGGCCGACCGGCCTGACGCTGACCGTCACGTACACCATCCACAAGTCCAGCCCGGCTGTGGACATGTCGGTGCACATCCACAATCCCAACGCCGTCGCGGTGAACTACGAGTACTGGACGTGCAACACGCTGGCCCCGGGCGTCGACGCCAAGGGCGACTACGGCTCGCCGACGATGCAGGTCGTCGCGCCGGTGCAGACGGTCACGCGCGACAACGCGTACACCTGGATGGAGGGCGTGGCCGCCGGCACCGGAACCCCGCGCGTGCTGGACGTGAGCAACCTGAGCCACCTCTACGACTGGATGGCCAACGGCATCGCCTACGGCAACAACCTCGACACCGGAACGCAAAAGGGCTGGTGGGGCGTCGTCAACCACGAGAACGACCAGGGCGTCCTACGCATCGCCGCGTCGCAGAACGGCACCCAGACCGTCACGCCCGGCATGAAGTACTGGATGTGGGGCTACGAGCCGTCCTACGGCACCGGTGACACCAACTCGTTCAGCAACCCCTCGCCGCTCACGCCGGGAAACCTGGGGGCGAACGACGTCGCGTCGCCGAGCGGATCCAACCGCTACGTCAAGGGTGATTCGCCGGCGCCGTACATCGAGTTGTGGAACGGCGTCTCCCGGGCGTTCCACAGCCCCGCGACCATCCCGGCGGGTGGCGACGTCGAGTTCACCGACCAGTACATCCCGACGATGGATCTGGCGAACTTCACCAACGCCAACGCCGACGGCACGGCCAACGTCAAGATCGGATCCGGGGCGGCCACCGCTGACGTCTGGTCGACCCACATCGGCCAGCGGCTCACGGCGAAGCTGATCGACCTCGCCACGGGCGACACGCTCGCGAGCAAGACGTTCGTCGGCAGTGCGTACGACTCCGTCCGGCTCGGCGGTTCCATCGCCGACGGCCATCCCGCGCGCCTCGAACTGGACGACGCGTCGGGCCACGTCCTACTCACTGCCGACAAAACCGCCTAGGAGGGCACCCCACCGTTGAGTGGTGCGTTATCGGCTGAGTGGCGCGTTATGGCGCACCACTCGACGGATAACGCACCACTCAACGGGGCCAGCGGGCTAGCCCGGACGGCGGGCCCAACGCTGGGCGTTCACGTGCAGGCCGGGCGGGCTTCCGGGCAACGGCTGGGCGGGGCCGGTACCGAGTCCGTCCAAGGCGATGGCGACCAGACGGCGGTGGGCGTTGGCGTCCTCCGGAGCACCGGGAACGGCGCTGCGGCGACCGAACTGTTCGATGAGGCACCAGACGTCGGTGGCGCGCACATCGGCCCGCAGCCGGCCGGATTGGTGGGCCCGGGCCACGATGCGGGCCAGGAGCCGGTTGGCCTTCTTGGCGGTCGCGATCATGTCGTCGGTGACCTCGATGGTGCCGGCGAGGGGAGCGAAGGCGCCCGCTCCGAAGGCCACGCATTCCTGGATGTAGCCGACCAGGCCGTCCCACGCATCCTCCAGCGCGAGGGCGGTCCGCGCGGCGTCGATGTTCTGCTGCATGGACAGGATGCACAGGTACTGCAGCAGATCGGTCTTGCTCCCGTAGCGGCGATAGAGGCTGCCCATGCCGACCCCGGCCCGCTGCGCGACGGCCGAAACCGGTGCATCCCAGCCTTGGGTGGCAAAGACCTCGCGAGCGGCCTGCAGGACCTTCTCGTCGTTGCGCGCAGCCTCGGCCTGGCGTCCCTTCCCGGGCGATCGGATCACGCCCGCAGTGTAGGGCTTGCGGAGCGGTTCGCTCCGATCTAGCGTTATCGGAGCGAACCGCTCCGATCAAAGGACGAACCTGATGCGCGCTGTGTGGTTGAAACAGTTCGGCCCGCCGCACGTGTTGGTGCCGGGCGAGGCCTCGGATCCGATCGCCGCCGGCGGTCAGGTCGTCGTGGCGGTGGAGTTCCCGAACATCACGTTCATCGAGACCCAGATTCGCGCGGGACGTTCCCCGTTCCCGCTGCCGGCCGACGCGTTGCCGATGATTCTCGGCAACGGCGTCGGCGGGGTTGTCGCCGAGCTCGGACCCGACGTCGACTCGAGACTGCTCGGGCGGCGGGTGATCACCGGAACGGGAGGCGCGGGTGGCTACGCCGAGCGGGTGGCCGTCGCCGCCAGCGGTCTGATCGAGGTTCAGGAAGAACTCGCGCTCGACCAGGCAGTGGCGTTGCTGGCCGACGGGCGCACGTCGCGCGCCCTGATCAGAACCGCCCGGGTGCTCCGGGGTGACCGCGTGCTGGTGGAGGCCGCCGCCGGCGGTGTGGGCAGCCTGCTCGTACAGATGGCGCACGCCGCCGGGGCGACGGTGGTGGCGGTGGCAGGGGGACCGGGCAAACTTCGGCTGGCCCGCGACCTGGGAGCCGACATCACGATCGACTATCGCAACTCGAACTGGGCTGATCACGTGCTCGACCAGCTCGGTGGCGTCGACGTGGTCTTCGACGGCGTCGGCGGGGAGATCGGGCGGGCGGCGTTCGGGTTGCTCGACAACGGCGGTCGGATGCTGAGCTACGGCCTGTCCAGCGGTGGGTTCACCCAGGTGGCCGATGGCGAGGCACAGGCCCGCGGCGTGGAGCTGCTGCGTGGGGTGCGCGTCGGCCCGGCCGAGGCGCTGGACCTGACCCGGTTCGCGCTGGCCGAGGCCGCAGCGGGACGGCTGCGCCCGGTGATCGGTCAACGATTCGCGCTCGAGGACGCCGCCGCCGCGCACGCCGTGATCGAATCCCGCGACACTATCGGCAAGACCTTGCTGGAAGTAGCTTAGGCACCGCCGCGGTTGGGAGCGCGCCACGCCAACCGAAGCGCCCCCAGGACGTGGCTGCGGCGGCGTTGCCGGCGAGCACGCCGGACCCGCGCCTGCTGCAGTTCCCTGACCCGGTCGGCGGCCACGCTGTAAATGAGCTCGGGGTAGGCGTAGTCGTCGTACATGGCTCCTCCTCGATCGTCGGTTGCCCTTTACGACGAACGGATTTCCCGAGATCGACAGCCACGTCCGCATGATTGGCGCTTGGAGCAGGCGCCGCCGGCCTGGATCATCCAGGCCTTATGAGCTCTCCGTTGCTGGTCCTCTGGGACATCGACCACACCCTGATCGAGGTCGGCGGAGCGACCCAGGAGGCCTACGCGGCGGCATTCCACCGGGCGGTCGGCCGCCCGCTCCTGCAGCCGTGGCGGTTCAACGGGCGCACCGAGCTGGCCGCCGCCGGCGACGTCCTGCGATCCCACGGCGTGGAGCCGTCCCCGGCCCGGGTCGACTCCTTCATCTCGTTCCTCGTCGAGGAGCTGCACGATCGGACGGACCAGATGCGACGCGACGGGCGGGCACTGCCCGGGGCCGCCGACGCGCTGCGAGCCTGCCGCGCCGCCCCCGGGGTGCACCAGTCCGTGCTCACCGGCAACCTCTACTCGCTCGCCGTCCTGAAGGTGGACGTGTTCGGGCTGGCCGAACACCTCGACCTGCGCATCGGCGCCTTCGGGGGCGACGCGGTCGATCGCACCGACCTGCCCGGCCACGCCTGGGATCGCGCCGAGCGGCACCTCGGGCATCGCTTCCGGGGCGAGGACACCGTCGTCATCGGCGACACGCTGCTCGACGTCGCCACCGGCAAGGCCGTCGGGGCGCACGTGGTCGCCGTCGCGACGGGCCGGGTCAGCGGGGCGGCGCTGCGGGCCGCCGGCGCGGACGTCGTCCTCTCCGACCTCACCGACACGGGCGCGGTCGTGGACGCGATCGTCACTCAGGGCGCGAAGTAGAGATACCCGGATCGCTCCTCGACCGCGCGCCGCCGCAACGGCGCCACGTGGGTGAGGACCTTGAAGGCGGTGCCCAGGCCGGGGACCTTCGCGAAGATGCCCTGCGGTCCGCGGACCATGTGCCCGGTGCGGACGTCGTACTTCGCGCGGTGCCAGGGGCAGACGAGGCAGCCGTCGGGATCGATGCTGCCGCCCGCGAGATCGGCCCCGAGATGACGACAACGACGGCTGACCGCGAAGTAATCGCCGTTGTTGCCGACCGCGTAGTCGCCGGAACCGATGACCGAACCGGGCGAGACATCGGCGGCCGCTGCGATCCTCGTCATGCAAAGGCCCTTCGTCGTATCGGCCGGGAGGCGGCCACCTGGCGCCGACGGTATGTCACTGCGCGTGTCGTCACCGTCCGGCCGGACCGCAAGAGCGGCCGCGCGGTGTGTCGTGATTTGGCGGGTTGTTTGGATGGCATTCGTGTCTCGGTAGCGTGTGCCGGCTATCGCTAGCGTTCGCGAAGCGCTATAACCAGGCGATCAAGCCCGGGCGCAGCCCTGGAGGCTCCTGCAGAGGTACGACTGCTCAGGTGGGCCGCCAGCAACGCCGGACCTGCGCCCGCCAACGGGGTCACGATCACCGACGAGCTGCCCGGCGGCGACGGCATCGACTGGCAACTGGACGTGTCCGCACCGGCAACGTGCGCCATCACGGGCAGCGCACCCACCCAGACGCTCACCTGCTCGGCGGTCAGCCTGGCCGCCGGCGAGCACGAGTCGGTGCACGTGACGAGCGCGGCCACTGCGGACTCGTGCGCGAGCTACGACAACACCGCGACCCTGGACGCGCGCAACGCGGCGTCCCTGACCGCGCACGCCACCACCAGCGTGACCTGCGCGCCGCCGACGACGCCGACTCCCACCCCGACGCCGACCCACGGCACGACCCCGCCGGCGACCCCGCCGTCCAGCACACCTCCGCTGGCCGGCACCGGTGCCGGACCGATCCGCGCCGAACTCGTCTGGGCGATCGGCCTGATCGTCCTCGGCGGTGTAGCGCTGGCCGTGGCCCGACTCCGGCGCCGCCAGCACTGACCCGTAGGCGCCGTGGGTCAGAGCGTCTTGGCGCCGACGGGCCGCCCATCGACCCAGGCCACCAGGACGACGCCCTCACCGCGATCCTGGCGGGCGAACCGGTTCGTGAAGTACTCGCGCTGGCCGAGGCTTGCGACGACGTCGTCCAACTGGTGGACGGTGGCGGGCATTATCGAGGGCTGCAACAAGGGCACCCGGAAATCGACGCACGGCGGACGGCACTGGTCAATGCTGTGCCGGCGGGCCGTCACCGCCCGGTCTGTGCACCACCCAGCCCCGGGAAGGCTCCGCCGCCGCCGACCCCGGGGAGCCTGAACGTCCCGGTCCCGGTGCCGGTGCTGTTCG
>Ga0137415_10003151_pt1 | contig 16382 bp, 15 predicted proteins | sample CZODoug3_1_1_16f_FD_183082 | JGI IMG/M metagenome (GOLD analysis project Ga0137415, IMG submission 183082) | Vadose zone soil fungal communities from Angelo Coast Range Reserve, California, USA - CZODoug3_1_1_16fungal (Hybrid Assembly) | ecosystem: Environmental > Terrestrial > Soil > Vadose...
ACGGAAGCGGAGGGCTACTTGGCGAACGTCACCGGCGGCTGCGGTGACGCCGGGATTTCACCCGGTACCAGGTGGCCTGCCGGGTCGAGGTGGGCCGACTTCGGCCTCGGGATCGGAGCTCCCTGGCTCGGGCAGGCGTAGTCGGTGCCGTCACCGCACAGACCGTTGGTGAAGTACGAACGCTTCAGGGTGTCCTTCGGCCAGGTGTCGCCGTGGAGGGCGACGGCGTTCGTCGGGATGATGTAGAAGAGCAGGAAGAAGATGTTGCAGGTGCCGTAGATGGCCAGGAAGCGCAGCAGCGACTGGTTCCGACTGCTGGTGCGGACCTGGTCGACGCCCCGTTCGGCGATCGTTCGGCCTTTGTCGTCCTTGAAGTACCGCAGGAGCGCGAACGCCGCCCAGCACGTACCCCAGGCCATCGGCTCCGTCAGGTGAATGCGGTACCAGTTGCCGCCGAACACGGTGAGCCAGTGTGGTGTCGTCGGGTAGGTCCAGTAGCCGATCCGGATGAACGTCAGCTCCCAGAACAGGTCCCAGACGATGAAGCAGCCGATGGTTCCGGCCACCATGCCGAATGTGCCGAGCTGGGGCCAGCGGGCCTTGGCCTTGCGCATGAGGACATTGGCGCCGACCACCACGCCGAAGACGCACCACAGGTACAGCGGCCCGGTCAGGAAAACGGGTTCGGGGATACGCCCCGCATGCGGCATCAGCGAACCAGCTTCGGACAGCCAGCTCCCCCGGTTCCACAGCCAAGCGTTGTAGGTGAACTGCGGCATGACGAGGTCGCCTAAGGGGTCCATCCAGTAAATCAGCACGAATGTGATGGCGAACATGCCGTCGACGGTGAGCCGACGCTCCCGCCTCCACGGCTTGATCAGGAAGTACCACATACAGACGAACCAGGCGACGAGGCCGATGACCAGCCCGATGGGCCGCGGGAAGACCTGCGCGCTGACCTCACCGCCCGCCGCATTGGCCTTCTCGACCAGATTGAGCCCTTCCTCGAAGAACGGGTCACCCGCGTTGCCGATGGCCAACGTGAACGTGACCGGCAGGCCCACGTCGGCGGCGACGTCGAAGACCGTCTGCAGCGCGGGCTCGTAATCGCCTGCAACGAGGTCGGGAACGAACTGGATCAGCCCGCCACCCGCGTCCTTGACGCCGCGGGCGATCGCCTCGATCTCGTCGTGACCGGCGTCGAAACTCGGTATCGGCATGCCGCTTTCGGACTTGTGCAGGGTCAGCCGCGATGACGCGAAACCCATGGCGCCGACTTCGACGGCCTCGGCCGCCAGCTTGCGCATCTGGGCGAGGTCTTCCGCGGTAGCGGGTTCGCGATCGACGCCGCGCTGGCCCATCACGTACACCCGAAGCGGGGAGTGCGGCAGGTACGCGGCAACGTCGATGTCTCGCGTGCCCGCGTCGAGTGCGTCGAGGAACTCGGGGAAGGTCTCCCAGGTCCAGGGCAGCCCGTCGACCATGACCACGCCGGGAATGTCCTCGACGCCGGCCATCACGTCGACGAGCACGTCGTGGTCCTCGGGCCGGCATGGCGCGAAGCCGACCCCGCAGTTGCCCATCAGCGCGGTCGTGACGCCATGCGCCGACGACGGGACCATGCGGTCCGACCAGATCGCCTGGCCGTCGTAGTGGGTGTGCAGGTCGATGAAGCCGGGGGTGACGAGCAGGCCCGTGGCGTCGAGCTCGCGCGTTGCCCCGCCGTCGACGGAGCCGACTGCGGCGATCACCCCGTCGGAGATCGCGACGTCGCCGACGTAGGGCTCACCGCCGAGTCCGTCGACGATCGTGCCGTTGCGAATGCAGAGATCGAAGGTCATGAATCGAATCTACGACCGTGTCGGTGGCAGATGCCAGGATGGCCCCGTGATCGATCACTTCGGAATCATCTGCGCCGACTACACCAAGTCGAAGGAGTACTACGACGCCGTGCTGGGAGTGCTTGGCCACTCCCGGCAGATGGACGTCGGACCGGCCATCGGGTACGGCCGCAACGGCAAGCCCGACTTCTGGATCGAGGATGGCACCGACCGTGAGGTGGGCGCGCCGATCCACTTCGCCTTCCAGGCCACCAGCACCGACGAGGTGAAGGCCTTCTACGACGCCGCCGTGAAGCTGGGTGCCGAGTCACTGCACGAGCCGCGGCTGTGGCCGGAGTATCACCCCGGCTACTTCGGTGCGTTCGTGCGCGACCCGGATGGCAACAACGTCGAGGCCGTGTTCCACGGTGCCCAGCCTGCGAGCTAGGCCCCGCCTTACGCGTTCGAGCACCACGGCATAGCGGTCGCGCGGCGCCTCCGAGCCGGCCGTCATCGCGTCGGCTCCGACCCTGTGCTGCACGCCTTCCCGCCAGTGTCCGTACCGTTCACGACGGCTGAATTCCATTGCCGCATCGGCTGTTACAGCGCCCGTGGGGCATCCGGACGGGCTCGGTGGGTGTGCCGATGGCGGGCACGCCGCTGAACCGTGAGAACTCGCACTAGCCTCCGCGCGCGATGAGGGTTATGGTACCAACACTGTTGATACCAACAGTGTTGGTACACGCTGGGCGGTTCACCCTCCGAAAGGACGCGATGACTCAGGAAAAAGTCGATCCCGGCACCGACACTGCGCTGCCGCCGAAGAAGCTCAGACCGATCCAAGCCCTGGTGCTCGGCCTTGTCGGGATGGGCTACGGCGATTTGCTCGCCACACTCGGTGCCTATCTGATGATCTTTACGCCCAACGCGCCGCTACTAACTCTCGCGATCGTCTTTCTGGTGATTCTCGCCGTGGCGCAAGTCGTGGCGTTCTTCGCGAAGAGGTATGTCGGACGCGGAGGCCTGCTTACCTACGCCTTCAATGCTGGCGGCACGGTCCCAGGCGTGCTAACCGGGGCAACTCTGCTAATTGGCAATGTCCTTCTCGTTGCGGTCGTCGTCGCAAATTGCGCGATCTACGCGATCAGCGTATTCGTCCATTTCGATGTGCCGGCAGCAAGCCCGATCATGCAGACGGCCGTGCTCGCAGGCATAGGTATTGTCAGCACTCTGATCTGCCTGCGCGGTCTCCGCTCTGCTGCTGATGCCGGAGGAATTCTCGGACTCATCTGCTTGCCGTTCGTTGCCTGGGTTCTGATCCAGGGTGGACTGACGATGGGTGTGGATTGGGGTCTGATCTTCAACTTCGACCTAACCGCATTCGATCCAAGCATCTTCGTCGTCGGCTTGGTCATCGCGGGGTCGAGCTATTTCGGTTTCGAACAAGTGACGACGCTAGCTGCTGACACCGAATCTCCGAAGAGGAGTATCCCGCTGATTCTCTTCGGATGCGTCGCTGTTGGAGCACCGGTGATGCTGTTGTCACTCGTGTTCGGAGCGCGGACGGGCATCCTGCACGTCGATGCCATTGAAGCCGGAGAATCACCTCTCGCGATCCTCGCCAACGCTGCCGGCTTGCACTGGCTGGCGGTACCACTCGATGTCATGGTGCTCGCGTCATCACTTGCGTTGCTAATAGCGGTGCAAACATACGGAAGCCAACTGATTTCCACCATGGGGGAAATCGGGTTGCTGCCTCGGCGACTTTCCCATCGCAGCAGCCGCCGCAACGTTCCCGTTGCCGCGATAGTTACCACGGGGGTCATCGCCATCGTCGCCCCGATGCTCGTCGCATTGATATCGGGGGGAAGTCCGGTCGATACGGCGATCTACCTCAACCAACCGATCGGCTACCTGTGGGCGATCGCCTACATCGTGATCGGCGTGCTCGCCCTATGGGTGATTGCCCGAACTTCCGGACGACATTGGCTGACTGCGTCGTGCGCGCTCGTAGTCGTCATCGGATTCGTTGTCATCCTTGCCTTTTCGATGAAGGATGGATTCAGCACGATGTTCGCCGCCGAAGCATGGATTGCGGTGATCTCGGTGGCGCTGCTGTTCGCGATGTTCTGGATCCTGCACGTGATCCGATCAAAGACTGGACACATCGACATGACGCGGATGGACGAGGTCGAGTAGGGCAACGCTGCGGCAATCGCGTGAAAGCTACGCTCTGTGTGCCAGTTGGAGGAGTTGTCATGAGATCAGAGAGTCCGATCAACCGCGGGCAGATCGTCGACGCGGCTCTTGCCATCGTCGACGAAGAAGGCAGTCACGCGCTGTCCATGAGAACGGTCGCCAAACGGGTTGATCGGCACGTTTCGTCTCTCTACAACCACGTCACGAACAGATCAGAACTCATCGAACTACTCAGCGCGCACGTCGTTAGGGACATCGACACATCGATGTTTGCATCGGAGCCCTGGAATGAAGCACTCAAGCTCTGGTCGCGTTCGTACGTATCAGTTCATGTCAAGCACCCCAATTTGATCAGGGTTCTCGCGGTTTCCCCGGTTCGGGATCTTCCATCGCTTCAAATGTACGAATTGATCCTGCGAGCGCTGGTATCCCAAGGGTGGCCGCTTCGCGAAGCGATATACGTCCTCCGCTCCGTTGAGGCACACGCGTGGGGGGCCGTATTCGACATCGTCGCCTCCTCGGACTTCACGCTTCGATCGACATTGCCTGACGAATTGAGTCTTGTCCGAGCTGCACTCGATCCCGATGAAGCCGCGCTCAACGGCGGCGCCGCGGCATTCGAGGTCGGCCTGGATGCCCTCATTGTTGGATTCCAAGAACGTCACGTCATGGTGTCTAAACCCCAGACTGGCATGCAACTGCCGAGTTGATTCGCACCGCTGAGCAATTTTCGCGGGAAACACGCTTCGTGATTGCACAGTTGGAATGCTGCAGATAAACTCATACCAACACTGTTGGTATGACTGAAATGGAACTATCGATGACCGAACCAAGAAGAACTCGCGTAGCCATCGTCGGGGCTGGCCTTGCCGGCCTTTCGGCGGCCTACACCTTGCAAAAAAACGGCGCAGGATATGTGCTGCTCGAGGCCAATGCGGAACGAGTCGGCGGCCGGGTGTGGTCCGTACAATTCGCGAACGGCCAAACTGGCGAGCATGGCGCGGAACGCATCGATACCCGGCATACGGATCTGATTGCACTCGCCAACGAGCTCGGCCTCGCACTCGATGACCACGAAGAGCAATTCGGCGACGGAACGCAAACCATCATCCGATACCGGGGGGTGACGCGCAGGGACCACGAAGTGGCGAAAGAACGCATGGGCGTCGGTGAAATCCTCAGCAAGGAGATTGCAGAGCGCAAGATCGTGTTCGACCAGGGGGACATGGCAGGCACCGCCAACACGGAGGCGATCGAATTCGACTCGCAGTCCGTCAGGGATTGGGTTCAGTCGCACGTACCAGGAGGAGCGACGTCCCCAGCCGGTGCCTCCTTGCTCTCCGACGTCGCGACGCTGACCGGACGGGAAGCGAACGAAGTCAGCAGCATGGCCCTCCTCGACGAATGGCACACCCTGGTCGGGTTCCTCACCGGCGAAATGGACGACCCGGAGAACTTGGCAGACGCTCGCTATCGGGTACGCGGGGGCAATGGGAAGATCGCAGAATCGCTCCGGGCGGCGCTCGATGACGATCGAGTTCTCTTGGGACATCGGCTAATCAGAATTTTGCGCAACGAGGGCGCGACCTACACCCTTGACTTCACCGGTGGCAGCCAGGTCATCGCCGACCGGGTGATTCTCGCACTGCCGTACCCGGCGCTTCGTCGCGTGGACATTGCTGAGGCCGGATTCTCCAAGGAGAAGCAGTCCATCATTCGTGAGCTCGAAATGGGAGCCGTGACGAAGATGCTGCTGCAGTTCAATGGCCGCCTTAGCGACTTTGGACTCTGGAACGGCTTCTTCTTCAACGACTCGCCCCGTTTCACGTCGTTCGAAAGCACTGGGCAACAGACGGGCGAGACTACGGTGCTAACCGTCTATTTCGGCGGCGCCAGCGCGGCCACTCTGCCTGTCGAGCAGGCGCACGGGGACGCTCCTGCGGCCGTTTACGAGCCGGTACTGGACGCACTTGAGGCGGCCCTTCCCGGCATCAAGGCACGGTTTACGGGCGAAACCACCCTCGATGTGTGGAGCGACGACGAGTACGTTCACGGCGCATACTCGGTGTTCCGACCTGGGCAGTACACCCGATTCCTCGGCATCATCGGCGAACCAGAGGGCGGCGTGTTCTTTGCAGGCGAGCACACTTCGAAGCAGCACCATGGATTCATGAACGGCGCCGTCGAAAGTGGAATCAAGGCGGCCGCCGAAGTGATGACGGACCTGTCAGAAGGTTGACCTGACACGGCGGGCCGCCGGCGAGTCACCAGGCACTAGCGACGACCTCGCGGTATCCGAGTCCGTCGAGAAGGTCGTTACAGCAGTTTGCGCCGCATCGCCTCGGCGACCGCGGCAGCGCGACCGTTGACGCCGAGTTTCTCGTATAGCCGCTGCACATGGGTTTTGACCGTGGACGGCGCGACGTGGATCTGCGCGGCGATCGCGGCGATGGTGTGGCCGTCGGCCATCAGCCGCAGCACATCCCGCTCACGCGGCGAGATCCCCACTGCCCGTGTTTCTTCTCGGCGGCGGATCTCCCCGACGAGGCCAGCCGCCACCCCTCCCGGCAACACGTCGTGGCCCGCGGCGCACGACAGCACCGCGTCGATGATCTCGGTCTCGGTCGACTCCTTGGACAGGAAACCCGCGGCTCCCTCGGTCAACGCCTGGTAGACGATCGCCGACTCGTCGTGCGCTGACAGCAGCAGCACCCGCGTTGGCAAGCCGTCGCGGACCACCGCAGCGGCGATCTGCGCACCGTCGAGCCCGGGCATCCGATAGTCGAGCACCGCAACCTCGGGTCCATGGTCGCGGATCAACTGCAGGGCCGCGGCGCCGTCGGCGGCTTCGCCGACCACCTCCACCGAACCACTTGACGCCAACGCCTGCACCACGCCCTGCCGATACAGCGGGTGGTCATCGCCGACCACGACGCTCACCTTGCCCATCACGGCTCTGCCAGGTGCATGTTAGGCAGCTTTGCATAGCGGTGGACACGGTGTCCGCCGTTCGGCGGACACCAGATATCAACCCCAGTCGGGCCGTTTTCCCGACAGACACGACTGGTGTCGCTGGCGCACAGTTGTCGTGTACCCGGAACCGGGCATCAACAACAGAACACAACTCGCACAGGAGAATTCATCATGAACACCACTTCCTCGCGCAGCCGCATCGGGCGCTGCGCCGCTGCCGTCGTCACCGCAGGGATCATCGGCTTTTCCACGCTCGGCGTTGCCGGCGCCGCCAACGCCGCCCCGACGTCGCATGCGACCGGGATGCCCACCTCGGGGGCGACGACGACCCGCCACATCCCGGACCCGGGCCTTCCGGTGTCCCACAGCATTGATGCTCCGGCGTCGCATGCGACCGGTGGTTTCCCCCCCTCGGCATCGCTCATGAGCCCCGTCAACTCGGCAACCCCGACCTCCACGGCGACGACGACCCGCCACCAGGACCCGAGGCTTCCGGTGTCCCACATCCCGGACCCGGGCCTTTCGGTGTCCCACATCCCGAACCCGGGCCTTCCGGTGTCCCACAGCATTGATGCTCCGGCGTCGCACAGCCTTGAGGGGCCGTCCGGCAGTGACAACTAACCGTTGACTGGTTGGCAGAACGCCTCGCCGTATTTCGCAAACGCGGTCGAGACGCAGCGAGGGCCGCTCCGCATTGGGGCGGCCCTCGAGGCCATCGGGGGTTCTGAATGTGCCGCAGTGACGCACAGTTTCGGCAGGTCGACCACTACGATCAGGCAGGTGGTGGCAGGTGGGCTGGAGTTGGACCGGGTGCGCCGGCTGCACCAGGTGCGGTCGTTTCAGATCGGGTCGGTGTTGCGGATCGGTGTCGTCGCGCTCATGTTCGGCGCGATGCTGGTCGGTACACGACAGGCAGATTGGTTCAAGCAGATCGTTCTGCTGGGCCTCTACTCGTGTGCCGCGCTGTGCGCGGTCGTCATTGCGTTTGCGGCGTCGGTTCCCATGCTGGGTACGCGGAAGTGGCCGCAGGGCGTCATCACCATCATCGACGTGGTGGCATTGACGGGATTTCAGTTGCTGTCCATCGACGGATACGTTCCGCTGCTGGTGATGGCGCTGTTGCCGATTCTGGTGGGCCTTGACGTGTCGCTGTATCGGGCGGCTCCGCTGCTAGCTGTCAGCATTGTCGCGTTTGCGTTCGCCGTGTTCGCCGACCCGGTGATGGCGAAGGAGATGGGCTGGTGGGAAACGCTGTTCGTGATCGGGGTTTACGGCTTCTTGTGCGGTACGGCGTTATTGGTGGTCCACATGGAGAAGCGCCATGCCAACATCATCGCCGGCCTGACCGTGATGCGCGAGGAGTTGCTGGCCGAGACCATGACCGCTTCGGAGGTGTTGCAGCGCCGCATCTCCGAATCTCTTCACGATGGGCCGCTTCAAAACGTGCTCGCCGCACTGCAGGCGCTGCGGGCACTGGCCACCAAGGCACCGAGCGCAGAGCTCGACCGTGCACTCACCGGTCTGCGCGATGCCTCAAAGCAGCTGAGGGAAGCGACGTTTGAGCTGCATCCCGCAGTTCTCGAGCAGGTCGGGCTTGGTGCCGCGGTCGAACAGCTGGCCAATTTCACCGCCGAACGGTCAGGCATCACGGTCAGTACCGACATCGATTGCCCGACACGACAGGCCATCGACCTCATCATGTTCGGGGTGGCTCGGGAGTTGCTGTCCAACGTGGTTCGTCATTCGCAGGCCAGCAGTGCCACGGTTCAACTGCGGCTGGCCGGCCAGGTGTGTCGTCTTGACGTGGCCGACAACGGTATCGGGATGACGGATGAAGCCGCGGTGCGGCGCCTCGCGGAGGGGCACATCGGCTTGGCGTCGCATCGAACCCGAGTGGAGGCGGCCGGAGGCCGGTTCATGTTCGTCGACGAATCAGCGGGAACCCACGTCCGTGTCGAGTTGCCCGTTCGGGGCGAACAATTCGTGGATCGATCTGCAGACACCGGCCGATCGCCTCACCGTACCGAAACCCGCGCGGGGACAAACTAGGTCAACGCGCCAGAGTACTTGTCGCGCAACGCTTCCCACGCGAAGCCCGTGGGGTCTGGTGGTGAGACTAAGGTGGTCGACGGTTCAGACGCTATCCGGGACGGGTTGCATGATCCGGTTCGACAGGTCCAGGAGCGCGCGGTGGAGATCGGCATCGTCGATGTCGGCGAGCAGGGGATCGGCCGCCGTCTTGCCCACTCCGCCGAACAAGACTGAGAACGCGATCCGGCTGATGAGGTCGGGTGTCGGACCCTCCATCAATTCGCGGAGTCGATCAGCCACGGCCTTCAGTTCGGGCTGAGACATCATGATTTGCTCGATGGCGGGGTCGCTGTTGATCATCACGGCCAGTTGTCGGTGGCGTACGACCATTTCGACCATTCCACTGATGGCGACCGCCCGCCGTGCTTCCCATCCGTCGAGCGCGTCGGCGATTCTGATGACGCGGGCCATGTCCTCGATCGTCGGACGCATCACTTCCAAGACGATGTCTTCCTTGGACTGAAACTGGTAGTACACAGCAGCTTTGCTGACCCCAACGCGGTCGGCGATCATCTTGAGCGATGTGCCGTGCACCCCGTGCTCGGCGAACAGGCTGAGTGCGGCATCGAGGACTCGTTCCCTGGCGAGGCCCCGGGGTGACACTGGCTTTGCCAAGTCGCTTCCCTCCTCAGATGCACGAGCCGACCAGGTGTTTCAGGGTAGCCCCGTGGCTGACCCGTATGTCGATCGACTCTTATTAAGTTAGCCGATCGGCTTGTCATAGTTAGTGGTATCGCCTAATGTTTGGCGAGCTAACTATCGACCAGCGCAACCTCCGCCATCGGTGACGGCTGGGTGAAGTGCAGGTCAGGCGAACGAGAGGCCCATCAGTGCTCGGACTTGTGAAGCGGGCGTGGATTCCGCTGCTCATCGCCTTGGTCGTCGCATTAGGGGGATTGGTGGTCTATCGCATGCACGGGTTCTTCGGCTCGAACAACGAGATCACCCGACCGGGCGCCGGCCTCGCCGAGGACGCGGAGCCGTTCGACCCCAAAGTCGTGAAGTACGAGATCTTCGGATTGGAAGGCGCCGTGGCGACCATCAACTACCTCGACCTCGAGGCGACGCCGCAGAAGGTGACGAACGCTCCTCTGCCCTGGTCGATCACCCTCACCACCACCGCACCATCGGCCAGCGCCAACATCGTGGCCCAGGGCGACGGCGACAGCATCGGCTGCCGCGTCACGGTGAACGACGAGGTCAAGGCGGAGAAGACGTCGGTTGGTGTGAAGGCACAGACCTTCTGCCTGGTGAAGTCCGCATGAGCGACAAGCACGTCGGCGGGCACTCGGCGATTCCGCGCTTCATTCGACTGTTCTGCGTGCCGGTCCTGTTGGGCTGGCTGGCACTGACCGCCATCGTGAACGTCGTCGTGCCGCAATTGGAGGAGGTCGGCCAGGAGCACTCGGTGTCGCTGACTCCCGATGATGCGCCGTCGCTGCAGGCAATGAAGCTAATGGGCAGGGTCTTTAAGGAATCCGACTCCAACAGCACGGCGATGATCGTCCTGGAGAGTGAGAAGCCACTCGGTGCCGAGGCCCATCATTACTACGACGGTCTGATCACCAAGCTCAGAGCGGACCCCAAGCACGTCCAGCACATCCAGGACTTCTGGGGCGATCCACTGACCTCGGCGGGCGCGCAGAGCGCCGACAACAAGGCGACCTACGTGCAGATCTACCTTGCCGGCAACCAGGGCGAGACGTTGGCCAATGAATCCGTCCAGGCGGTGAAGGACGTGGTCGCCGCTGATCCGCCGCCGGCCGGCTTGAAGGTCTACGTCACCGGGCCGGGGCCGCTGGCATCGGACCAACAGCACGCAGGCGACAAGAGCCTGCAGCTGGTCACCATGGTGACCGTCGGGGTCATCCTGGTCATGCTGCTACTCGTCTATCGCTCGGTCGTCACCGTGATCATGGTCCTGCTGATGGTGATGCTCGAGTTGACCGTGGCCAGGGGCATGGTGGCCTTTCTCGGCTACCACGAGATCATCGGGCTCTCGACGTTCGCGGTCAATCTCCTCACCATGCTCGCGATCGCGGCGGGCACCGACTACGCGATCTTCCTCGTCGGTCGCTACCACGAGGCGCGTCACGCCGGCGAGGACCGGGAGACCGCGTTCTACACCATGTATCGGGGCACCGCCCACGTGATCCTCGGCTCGGGCCTGACGATCGCAGGCGCAACCTTCTGCCTCAGTTTCACCCGATTGCCCTACTTCCAGACCCTGGGTGTGCCCCTGGCGATCGGCATGTTCGTCGTCACGTTGGCGGCGCTCACCATGGCGCCGGCGCTGATGACCGTGGCAAGCCGATTCGGCCTCCTCGAGCCGAAACGCGCGTCGAACACGAGGCTGTGGCGTCGGGTGGGCACCGTCGTCGTGCGGTGGCCCGGCCCGATTCTGGTGGCGACCATCGCGGTCGCCTTGGTCGGGCTCCTTGCCCTACCGTCGTACACGACCAGCTACAACGACCGGAATTACCTGCCAGCCGACATCGAGGCAAACGAGGGCTACGCGGCGGCGGACCGACACTTCTCCCAAGCCCGCCTCAATCCGGAGGTGCTCCTGATCCAGGCCGACCACGACCTCCGCAACTCCGCGGACATGCTCATCGTCGACCGGATCGCCAAGGGAGTCTTTCACCTGCCCGGCATCGCCCGAGTCCAGACCATCACCCGGCCACTTGGTACCCCGATCGAACACACCTCGATCCCGTACCAGGTCAGCATGCAGGGCGTCACCACCCAGTTGAACCAGTCCTACTCGGAGGACCGCACCTCGGACCTCATTGGACAGGCGCAGGACATCTCCAACACGATTGGCATCCTGCGACAACAGCTTTCGCTACAGCAGGAGAGCGCGGCCGCCCAACACGATCAGACCGAGGCGTTCCACAACACCATCAAGATCGTGAACGAACTGCGGGACAAGATCGCCGACTTCGATGACTTCTTCCGGCCGGTGCGCAACTACCTCTACTGGGAACCGCACTGCTACGACATCCCGTCGTGCTCCGCATTGCGATCGGTGTTCGACGCCATCGACGGCATCGACGAGCTCAGCGACCAGTTCGGCAATATCACGGCGAGTCTGGACAAGCTCGACGCCATTCAGCCGAAACTGGTTGGCCTGCTTCCACCTCAGATCGCCAGCCAGGAAGCCAACCGCGACCGGATCCTGACCAACTACGCGACGCAGAAGGGTCAGCAGGATCAGCAGGCCGAGCAACAACAGAACTCGAACGCGATGGGTCAGGCGTTCGACGAGTCCAAGATCGACGACTCGTTCTACCTACCGCCCGAGGTCTTCGACAATGCGGACTTCAAACGTGGCATGAAACAGTTCGTGTCGCCGGACGGAAAAGCCGTGCGCCTCATCATCTCCCATCAGGGGGACCCGGCCAGTCCAGAAGGCATCTCCCACATCGCCGAAATCAAGAACGCGGCATTCGAAGCCATCAAGGGAACGCCTCTCGAAACCTCGAAGATCTATCTCGGCGGCACCGCAGCGACCTACAAGGACATGCAGGAGGGCAGCAACTACGACATCGTGATCGCTGCCATATCCGCGCTGTGCTTGATCTTTGCCATCATGCTCATCATCACCCGAGCAGTCATCGCCGCATTGGTGATCGTCGGCACGGTGGTGCTGTCACTCGCCGCATCGTTCGGGCTGTCAGTCCTGCTGTGGCAACACATCATTGGACTCGACCTGCACTGGATGATCTTGGGGATGTCGGTGATCATCCTGCTGGCCGTCGGATCGGACTACAACCTTCTTCTGGTGTCCCGCTTCAAGGAAGAACGCCATGCGGGATTGAAGACGGGCATCATCCGGTCGATGGGCGGCACCGGCAGCGTGGTGACCTCAGCCGGTCTGGTGTTCGCCTTCACCATGATTTCGTTTGCGGTCAGCGACCTACGCGTACTGGGTCAGGTGGGCACGACCATCGGTCTCGGGCTGCTGTTCGACACGCTGGTGATTCGGTCGTTCATGACGCCGGCCATCGCAGCACTGATGGGCCGCTGGTTCTGGTGGCCGCTGAACGTACGTACCCGCCCCGCGCGAGAACGCGAGCTGACGCCCGCCGGATCTGCGGGCCGGCACAGCACCGAACCACCGCCCGACGACGAGTCGACTACGGAATGAGTCGGTGGTGGACGGTACCGTTTCGGGCATGTCTGACTCTGACACCGCAGCGGTCCGCGAGCTGCTGCGCGACTCGTTCACCCGACTCATCGAGCACGTCGACGACCTCACCGACGGCCTGTCCGACGAGCTGTCCTGGCACCGGCCCACCCCGGACGCCAATAGCATCGCGTGGCTGATCTGGCACAGCGCCCGGGTGCAGGATGCGCAGCTCTGCCCGATCGCTGGCGTCGAGCAGGTGTGGTTCCGCGATGGCTGGGCCGACCGCTTCGCCCTCGACCTGCCACACGACTCACACGGCTACGGTCACACCCCCGACCAGGTCGGCAAGGTGCGCCCGCCCGCGGACCTGCTGGCCGGCTACTACCACGCCGTGCACAAGGTGACGCTGGAGTTCGTCGCCTCGGTGACACCGGAGGAGCTCGACCGCATCGTGGACCGACGCTGGACCCCGCCGGTCACCGCGAGCGCGCGACTGGTCAGCATCATCGACGACTGCGCCCAGCACCTTGGCCAGGCCGCCTACATCCGGGGCATCGCAGGCTGAATGACGGCCACGACCGCGGTCCGGTGGTGGCCGCTCGTCGCGCTGGCGGGACTCGTCGCCCTCGGCCTCGTCGTCGGCAAGGGGACCACGCCGCTTGACGCCTGGTTCACCCGCACCGGCGAGGAGCATCCGCTGCTCGGCAGGCTGCTGTTCTTCACCGACGGGCGCCTGGTGTTCGTCGCGTGGGCCATCGTGTTGGCGGCCACCCTGTTCCGTAGGCGATGGCGATTCGCCGCGGTAGTCGTGGCGACGCCGCTCGCCGCGGTCGCCTCGGCCAGGCTGTTCAAGCGGTTGTTCGGCAGGCTGAGCGACGGCGCGCTGGCCTACCCCAGCGGGCACACGACGCTCGCCGTCGTCGTCCTCGGACTCGCGGTGCTGACGGCCGGGGTCGCGGTGTGGTCCGTGGCGACGGCGGCCGTGCTGGCGGTGTTCGGGCTCCTGGGTCAGGCCTTCACCTACCACTACTTCACCGACACCATCGGTGCGGTGTTCCTCGGCACCTCGTTGGTTTGCGTCGCCGCGTGGGCCGGGAGACTTGACAGGTGTCAACCCCACTGCGATCTGAGTCACAACTGCGGCTAGCATGTGTCTATGACAGCTACGCCCGAAGTGGACGCGACCGACACCGCAACCATCAGCAGCCCCGCGACCGGCGCCGTGGCAGGAACCGTGCGCTGGACCGATCCGGCCGACGTGCCGCGCATCGCCGCCGGCCTGCGACATGCGCAGCGGGAATGGGAGGCGCGCGGCGCTGCGGGTCGAGCCAAGGTGTTGGCCCGTTTCGCGGTCTGGATGGGTGCGCACCGCGACGAGATCGAGGCGCTGCTGATCAAGGAGACCGGCAAGTCTGCGACCGACGCGGCGCAAGAGGTACCGATGCTCATCATGATCGCCTCGTACTACGTCAAGACGATGGAGAAGGCGCTGGCGCCCGAGAGCCGTCCGGCCGCGCTGCCGTTCCTGGCGATCAAGAAGATCATGGTGCACTACCGGCCGCGGCCCGTCGTGGCCGTCATCGCGCCGTGGAACTACCCCGTGGCCAACCTTCTGATGGACGGCATCGGCGCGCTGGCAGCGGGTTGCGCAGTGCTGCTCAAGCCGTCGGAGCGCACCCCGTTGACCGCCGAACTGCTGCTGCGCGGCTGGATCGACTCGGGTGCCCCCGAAGTCATGGCGATCGTCCAGGGCGCCCGCGGGGCCGTCGAGGCCGTCGTCGACAACGCCGACTACGTGCAGTTCACCGGTTCGTCAGCGACCGGCGCCAAGGTGGCCGAGCGCGCGGCACGCAGGCTCACCCCGATCAGCCTCGAACTCGGTGGCAAGGACCCGATGATCGTGCTCGAGGATGCCGACATCGACCTGGCCGCGCACGCCGCCGTCTGGGGGGCCTTCTTCAACGCAGGCCAGACGTGCGTGTCGGTCGAGCGGGTGTACGTGCTGGAGCCGGCCTACGACCAGTTCGTCGCCGCGGTGGTGCGCGACGTCGAGAACCTGAAGATGGGCGCCGGCGCCGGGAACGACTTCGGCGCGTTGATCGACGACACCCAGGTCGCCGTCGCGGAGCGCCACGTCGCCGACGCCCTTGCGAAGGGGGCAAGGGCACTCACCGGTGGCAAGCGGCCCACCGGGCCTGGCAGCTTCTACGAGCCAACCGTGCTCGTCGACGTCGACCACTCGATGGTCTGCATGATGCAGGAGACCTTCGGACCGACGTTGCCCATCATGAAGGTGTCGACCGTGGCCGAGGCCGTGCGACTGTCCAACGACAGCCCGTACGGCTTGAGCGCATCGGTGTTCTCGAAGGACATCGAACGTGCGAAAGACGTTGCCGTCGAACTCGATTGCGGAGCCGTCAACATCAATGACGTCATCTCCAACCTGATGTGCACCACCGCGCCGATGGGCGGCTGGAAGACCTCGGGCATCGGGGCTCGCTTCGGCGGCGCCGACGGGCTGCGCAAGTTCTGCCGCCAGGAGGTGATCGTCTCACCGCGCACCAACGTGGGCGCGGGCGGGACGTTCTACAACAACTCGCTGAAGTCGACGAAGCGGATGAACAAGATGATGACCAAGCTCGCGTTGATCCGGCCGCGCCGCGCCGCCAAGTAACCCGACCTTCGCGCGGGGTCTGTATCTGCTCCTCGCGTGCGCAACCTTCCGTTCACCCGCATGACACCCTCGCTTACGCCGGGGTCGATACCTTCTGTCCGTGACCATGCTTCAAGGGGCCGAGTTCTACTCCGTTCGCGACGACGATGACGACGACCCCGTGCTGGTGCACCACCCGAGCGGATCCGATGTCGACACCTGGCGTGAGGGCTACCCCTACGACGAACGCATGTCGCGCCACGATTACGAGGGGCAGAAGCGGCTGCTGCAGATCGAGCTGCTCAAGCTGCAGAAGTGGAGCCAGTCCAACGGCCTGCGGCACGTCTTCGTATTCGAGGGCCGCGACGCAGCGGGCAAGGGCGGCACGATCAAGCGCTTCATGGAGCACCTCAACCCCCGCGGCGCCCGCGTCGTCGCGCTGGAGAAGCCCACCGATCGTGAACGCACGCAGTGGTACTTCCAGCGCTACATCAAGCACCTGCCTGCGGCGGGC
>Ga0137415_10003152_pt1 | contig 16381 bp, 29 predicted proteins | sample CZODoug3_1_1_16f_FD_183082 | JGI IMG/M metagenome (GOLD analysis project Ga0137415, IMG submission 183082) | Vadose zone soil fungal communities from Angelo Coast Range Reserve, California, USA - CZODoug3_1_1_16fungal (Hybrid Assembly) | ecosystem: Environmental > Terrestrial > Soil > Vadose...
CGACGGCGTCCAGGTCTCCTATGACACCTTCCCGGTGGCGGTCATCAGCCAGGCGACCAACAACGCGCCTGGCGGCCTCCTGGGCATCATCAACGCGGTCCTGACGCTGGGTGCCGACATCATCGGGGCAGCGATGGGCGCGATCAACTGGCTCAACCCGGCCACCGTGCAGAACGCGACCAACGCCAACTTCGGCTTCACCCAGGCCCCGGTGCAGGTCGTGGTCGGCCAGGGCGTGGTCACCGGGTCCATCCCCAACACCGCCCAGACCAACATCAACGGGATGTATCGCTCCGAGCAGGCCAGCCCCTACATCTACCCCCGATCGATGCTGAACGCGACGTTCCTTGCCGGACAGCAGATCGCGGCTATCACCGGGGACACCACCGCCCAGACCATGGTCCCCTCGATCGACCCAGCTTCCTCGGCCGTGGCCAATGCCTTCACCCCGGTGACCACGACGTCGCAATCCAACGTGCTGCCCCAACAGGGCAGCGACTGGTGGCTGTTCCCCGGGGCCAACCTCAAGATGCCCGCCACCGTGATGACCGGGCTGTTCGGCTCGACTCAGGTCACTACGGCGCGCGGCCCCTCATTGGCCACCCGGGTGCGCTTCAGCGCCGTCAGCGTGCACCGCTATCAGATCAACACCGTGACCCTGGACGCCGCGGTGGCCTACTTCGCCGGGATCACCGAGGTCTCGGCCTACCTGCGCACCTACATCGCAGGAAACGACCCACTGAGCTTCTCCTACACCCAGTACGACCCCACCCAGTTCACCTACGACAACATCTTCCAAGAGACCAGCGGGCCGCTCACCACCCAGGGTTCGCCCTACGTGCTGCCCAACCCCGACTTCCTGCCCCCGCTGAATCTGGACCACTGGGCCGCCACCGGTGCCTGGTTCTGGGACGCCACCCACGGCCTGGCGGGCAGCCCGTGCGCGGGCATCGTGGCCACCGGGGCTCTGCAGACCCTGCTCAGCGACAAGATCGCAGTCAGCCCCGGTGACCAGATCGTCGTCAGCGTGTGGGCGGCTTATTACGGCGCGGTGTCCACCAGCGCCGGACACATCTCCCTGGGCGCGGTCGGCTACAACGGGGCCACCTCGATCGGCGCGATCACTCTGGTCAACCCGGTGGCAGGCAACGGGCTGTCGATCACCCACCCCGTCGGCAACATCGACGGTTTGCTCTTCCAGCAGTTGATCGGCACCTACACCGTACCCGGGTCCGGGGTCACCCACATCGCCCCCGAGCTGATCGTGGACACCCATGTCACCGCGGGAACCATCTACTGGGACCACGTCAAGATCCAGCCCTCCGACGGCATCGAGGGCACCATCTACCTCAACGCCACCACGACTTCGACCTTCGACCGACTGAACTGCGTGTTCAACGACTCCGGTCTGGTCACCAGCGATGCGTTGTGGGCCCGAGCGGACCCGCTGGACACCAACATCAACAATCTGCAGCTGGCCTACTACGTCAACACCTTCCCCGACGTCATTCCCTCGGGCGTGTGGTCGGATACCTTCGCCGAATGGTCGGACACCACCATCGACTGGGGCGAGCCCCTGTCCGAGGTCGCCATCAACATCGACCCCAACCTGATCTACAACCAGCTGCGTGCGATCCACTTCACCAGGGCCGCGGGCGCGGGCAATGCGGGAATCACCGTTACCCAACAGACCAACATGGTGCCCAAGGCCCTGGCCCGATTGGGCTGCGTGTTCTACAAGCCGACGGCCAACGACAACCAGATCACCGTGCTGCTGCGTCGGGTCTCCGACGGCGTCATCGTGCACCAGGAGACCTTCACCCCGACGGTGGGCTACTGGTTCACCTGGCAGGGCGGCTTCTTCGAGCTACCCGATTCTACCGATCAGGTCTACACGATCGAGTTCCTGGCTACCGGCGACGACCCCGATGAAATTTATCTCAATGACCTCACAACTTCTATTGCGGGAATACGTTACTTTGTCCAATTAGGAGCAGTGGATTCATTTCTTTTTGATGTGACACCATTGAGGTATGGAAATAGCTGCCAAGTCAGTTGTACAACTCCAGTAAATGAATTTAGCCTTACGATTGGTATATTTTCAGACAGTTGTTGGGCTTATGGTGCCCAGCTAACTCCTCATTACCTTAAATAGGTTAGTCAGGTATACTTCATCGGATGGGGAGAAAATGTTCATCCGATTGCAGCTGTGGGCTTCACCGTAGAACTGTGCGCAAGAAGTGTGAAGCAGGTTGTACCTGCAAACGCCATGTTCCCAACGAAAACAAGGGCAGAAGGATCTCTGAGTCCTGGACCCACCAGAGGCGCTTGGGAGTTGGCGGAAAGATCCCGCGCTCGAGCAGGCGCGATATGTGAGCCTGGGTGTACCTGTGGCAAGCACACTCCCGAAGAGGGTCGTGGGCAAAAAATATCAGCTGCCAAAATGGGAGTAGTTTGTCCTTCTGGGTGCGGCTGCAAAAGACATTATCGCAGTGAGGAGACTAGGAATAAGATTGGTGATTCCAATCGGGGTATAAAAAGAAGTGAAGAGGTCAAGCGCAAGAAATCAGAAGCCTTGATTGGGATCAAATTCAATGGAGAGCCTGCTCGGGGGTTTTCTTATCGAGATGGATATAAAATCCTGACGGGACAAAGAGATCACCCCTTGGCCACGGGAAGTAATCTTGCCGAACATCGCAAGGTGCTCTACGACGCCATAGGGACCAGGACCCCATCCTTGCCACTGGGCTTGCGGGAGAGCTCTCGACTGGGGTGGGCGGGGAGGCCTAGTGCCTGATCACATCAATGGGAACAGAATTGACAATCGGTTGGAGAACCTTGTTCCAAGTTGTCCCAGATGCAACTCCAATCGGGCCTGGTCCGGGAACCCTGCAGAGTGGGATCCTTGGTGCCCCAAACTCCCTGGACATCAGCTTATTCACCTAGTCCCGGAATGATCCGGGGCTTATGGTGGTTCTAGAAGGTGTACTGCACCTCTAGAAGGAGACACCATGCCCGACATCATCTCGAGCACCGAGAACGACACCACGTTCGCCAAGCGCTACCTGCGGGCCAGCGTGTTGCTGATGGATGCCCTCGCCGAGCCCAGCAAATTCAACTTCGATCACGCGATGACCAGCGCCGTTCTGGCGATCGGTGCCTCGACCGGCAGCGACATCGAGTGGGGGCTGGGCCAGGACATCGCCAAGTCCGTCGCGAAGGCCGCATTCCAGCACGGGTATCGGCTGTGACCGAGCCCGAGTACCTGGCTGCCGTCGAGATCGACGAGCCACTGGAGGACCCCGACCCAGGGCCCGACCAGATCAGTGGTTGGGTCGGGGCCCACGAATACGGCCTGCAGGTCATCGGTTCCATGGAGGAACCCGAAGACGACTACCTGTTCACCTACGACGAGTGGTGGAAGGAGTACGCCGACAACGCCTGCTGCCCGAGCTCTCAGGCCGCCGCGGAGAACCTCTGCGGTTGCCGTGGGTCCGGCGCGCTCCCCTCGGGGATCAGCCGTCTACTGACGGAGGAGAAATGATCGTCGTCGTGCTCCTCGGAATAGGGATCTGCCTACTGGTGTTGATGAAGGGGAACGATCAAACACCCTCTGAAGGAGACACCGTCATGACCAACCAGCAGATCGCCGACATGATCCGCGACAACGAGAAGGCCCGCCGCCGTGAGTGTTTCGAGCGCGGCACCGGTTACGGTACCCGGATCGAACATCGCCGGTCCTCCGACGTCCGCGGCAACAAGGGCAACCAGCGCGCGGCCTACCGCGGAGAGATCTGATGGAGTACGACTACCTCGCTGAAAGCTCGCAGAAGTTCGCCAAGGCCGTACCCATGGCCCGGCTCTATCAGGTCATCGACGACACCGAGAAGCTCATCGCGACCTACCCGAAGGCCTTGAGCCCGCACGTGATCCCCTCGTTGAAGATCTACAAGGAGGTGGCCACCCAACGCGAGACGGCCTACCTCTCTTGGATAGAAGGAACTGACTAATGGTCATCACGATTCACCTATCTGAGTACGCCGACGAACACGACGCCGCCGAATACCTGCGGTACATCGCAGGCCAGGTCGAGGAAGACTTCACCAGCGGCCACACTGATCGCGACACCCACTGGAGCAGCGAAGGATTGGGAAAATGATGGACGTCAAGGTCGACGATGAGGTCGTCATCTACAACCCGAGCTACGGCCGTGGGCAAGGGACCACCATCACGGCGATCGTGAAGAGGGTCGCGCGCAAGTACTTCTACGTTGCTATCGAAGGGTGGTTCGAGGAGGTGGGGTTCGCCATCGCCGACGGAGCACAACAGCAGAAGAACCCCAATTACTCTCAGCACTACGCCAGGCGGGCTTTCACCGCGCAGGGGTGGTTGGACCATCAATTGCACCAGAACGCCTTGCGCGAGCTCCGTGATCTTGGGGTTTCGTTCAGCGGCAAGGTCCACGAAAAGAGTCTGACCACTCAGCAGATCCTCGCCATCATCGAGATCCTGGAGGGGCCCTGATGGATGACTGCTCGTGCACGCCGCGCTATGAGTACGCCCGCAACGAACTGGGGCACGTGCATACCATCACCCACTGGGACTATGACCCGATGTGCTTGGTGCACGGACAGTTTGGTATTTCGTGAAGCTACATCGATTCTTGCCACATTGGAGGCCACAGAACATCTCGTCCTCATGCTCCTTGTGTGGGTGCCGGGAAGACATGCACGATCCTGAAACCGGAGAGTGCCTACGGTGCAAGGAATGTGAGGGTTTTCAGCCATGAACAGCTTGATGTGGCACCGCGCCAAGACCATTGGTCTGCCGGGCAATGACTGGTACGCCAATCGTCTCGACGTCGAGGAGGACAAGCGGATGCATTGGGTGGGTCGGTATCGGGCGACCAAGCTCGGTCTGATCTGGGTCCTGTACTACAAGCCTTCGGACGGTGGCCCCGAGGTCCAGGTCGATCCCGTCGAGACGCTGGCCAAGGCCAAGGTGTACGCCGAGCGACATATGAGGAGAGTTCCGCTGTGATCGGTCGAGAGAAGCTCCAGCTGATCAAGCGGCTCCTCAAAGAGGACCGCTACGACGTCTCCGCGGAGGTCAACCAGACCATGCACTCCCTCGTTGACCATGGGCTGGAGTGCCTCGACAAGATCGACGGCGGGGCCGAGCAGCGCGACTGGGTCGCTGAACGGGCGGTCGCCGACAAGCAGATCCGGCTGGCGTTGGACGATCTCAAGAAGGTACTGAGTGCTCCGCTGCGCACGATGAATCGCGACGCCGGGGACGATGCCTGTGATCGAGGTCGTTACATCTCCGATTGCATCGACCAGATGTTGCGAGCCAAGACCGTGTGGGCCCGGGAGTGGGCTCACTATCAACCCAAGATCGCCGAGGAGTTTGGATGACGCAGTACGGGAACGAATGTGATCTCTCAGAGATCGGTGGTCACTGGGATGAGAGGCTGGTGACCTGGCATGGCCCCATTGGCGATCGTCTGTTCGTGGTTCCTGGACGCAGGGTCGCATGCTTGCCAGATCGCACCTGGCCTCACGAGCCAGAAGATTGCACCTCCGAGATGGGCGACACCACGTGGATCCTGGATGGTCAGGTGCTGCTCTGCAACGGCTGCGGTTTGGACGGCACATGACTCTGCACATCCAAATGGACATCAACGGCACGGTGTTTGGTGATGTGACCGTGACGCGGCCGGAGGACACCTTCGACATCGTCGCCGCCGACGAGGTCACCTACCGCTACGACTACACCGGGGCGCTAGGTACCACCACCAACGGCAAGATCATCCACAGACCGATGGACGGCGCGACCGCGCTGGCGACCAAGACCCTGGCCGCGATCTACGAGAACAGAATCAGGCCATGACGGCCTACCGGTTCGTCACGCTGACGTGTGATGGTTGCGGAGAGATCTTTGACTCTGGCGATTCTCGTTCGGTCAGGGACGCTCGAGCCCAAGCCAGAGCCGAGGCTTGGAGATATGTGCAGCGAGAGGATCTCTGCCCGCGGCACTTCGGCTACTACTCCAGTGATGTCGCAGGGTGGGTCTATCACCCAGTCATCGCCAAGGCGAAGGCTGAAGAGGTCGGTTATGTCTACTTTTCGGCATCGGCATGAAGGCCGAAGACATCGGGATGACGGAGTGCAGCTACAGGTGCGCCTACTGCGGCCTGGTGAGCCTCTGACGGTGGGCTCAACCAAAGACCAGGACAGAGCCCTAGAGAAGATGCTTGAGCACACCTGTCGGATTCAGGAATAGATCCGGGTAGGTCCTGGTTGGACTGAGCATGAACGCAGAGACCATCGACCAGCAGCCCATCCAGAGCCCTGAGCGCGCTAGTGTCATCACCATCCCGGCCTACAAGCTGGAGCGTTTCCAGGCCAAGGTCGACTCGGCCAACCGTCGCCTTGAGAATGCGGGTTCGGATGCTCGCTTCGAGTTCACCTATGAGGAGTTCTTCGCCAAGAAGACCATCGGCGGACAGGAGCTGCCCGACGGCAAGATCTTCGGTGGGACCGTCGTCGAGGTCCCCTGGATCGCTGCCACGCAGGCCAGCGAGCTGAACCTGACCATCGGTGACTACACCTTCCTGGCGGCTCTGGTCGCCGAGGAGGTAGGTGTCACGGTGCACACCGCTCCCGGCCACGAGCTGGGCGGCTTCGAGCCCGCCGGTGACCTGCATTGCGATCATTGCAACATCAACCGGGACCGCGTCCGGCTCTACCTGGTCCGCGAGAACGAGACCGGTCGCATCCTGCAGCTGGGTCACTCTTGCATCGAGCTGTTCACCGGCTTCTCGCCCAAGGGCCTGTTCGCCCTGCAGTTCGACGAGGAGCTGCGCGGCCTGGGCAACGACGACGAGGCGGGTGGCTACGGCCAGCGCGACTTCGCTGCCGGTGTCGATCAGGTCGTCGCCCTGGCGTGGGCCTACTCCAACGAGGGCCGCTCCTATATCAGCGCCAAGATCGAGTGGAAGATCGGCACCGGAGCCAAGGTCCGCGGCCACATCTTTGGCGGCTTCCCTCGCCAGATCAACTTCGGCATGGATCAGAAGGGCGTGCACGCCTTCAACAAGGCCGTCGCCGAGTACGAGGCAGCCGAGGCCAAGGCCGCGCAGCTGGTCGCCAACCCCGAGCTGCTCGCCGAGATCAAGGCCATCGTGTCCACGGTTGACGAGAACACCGACTACGGCCGCAACCTGCGGGTCGTGCTCGCCGGTGAGCGCGTTTCGAGCCGTAATATCGGCATCCTGGCCTCCGTCGTCAGCGTCTACTCCCGAGAGAAGGAGCTGGCCGCCGAGCGTGCCGCGGCTCCGGCCACCGTGCAGGGCTTCCTGGCCGAGGTCGGTACCCGGATCAAGACCACCATCGAGATCACGGTCAAGGTCGCCCGCCAGCGTGAGGGTGACTACGGCTGGAGCACCTGGGTCGTGGGCACCGCTCAGGACGGCCACACGGTGGCCTGGAACGCCTCCAGGCGGCTTGGGACCTGGGTCGCCGTCGGAGGAGACCCGACCAAGGGTGACTGGAGGGATCTGGAGCCCGGTGACACGCTGATCCTGTCGGCCGCCACGGTCAAGGCTCATGAGAACTACAAGGGCACCGACCAGACCATCCTGACCCGGGCGAAGGTCGCGGAATGAGCGCGATCGAGAAGGGCACCTACATCGTGGTCACGGGCCAGGCAGCCATCGGGCGCAAGGCCCCCGCTCGCGCGGTGATCTACGGAGCTACTACCCCATCCAACCCCAATCAGGAGGTCATCTACCGGGCCTACTGGGTCCGCGAAAAGGGGATCCTCAACCTCTACCGCAGCGAGTTCGAGGTCACCTCCGATCACATCTGATCGTTTGGGTTGTCGGGGCCCTCACAGCGGTCTAGCATGAACCAGACCGCTGTGAGGAGTCCCACAAAACATGTTGATTACCGTGTACTCGAAGCCTGCCTGCCAAGCCTGCAAAGCGACGAAGCGCTACCTGGACAAGGAAGGCCTTGAGTACAAGATGATCGACGTGACCGAAGACCCCGTAGCCAGGGAGTATGTCGAGTCTCTTGGTTATCTGACGGCCCCGGTAATCGTTGCCGGGGAAGACCATTGGGGCGGCTTCAGACCCGATCGTTTGCACGCCCTCTCGCACTGAGCCCTGATTCTCGGGGTCTTGCCAGGGGGCTTTCGTTGTGTCTAGGGTCACGAACCCATGACCAAAACGATGCTCTTGCTCCTCATGGTTTCCCTCAGCTTGGCCTTTGCGCCAACGGCTTTTGCCGACCCGATCGATGACGTCGTGGCCTCTAATCAACTCGCCAGTCGTGACTTGATCTTTGCCGGACAATCCCTGACGCTTCCTGGCGTCGACACCCCCTACGTCGTGCGCCCCGGTGACACCCTGACCACGATTCTGAGCGCTCAGCACGCCCCAGACGCCGTGCTGACGGCTGCGGTGGCTCCCGAGCCTGTACCGGTTCCTCTGGAGGCTCCTGCGCCTGTAGCCCCTCCCGCCGTCCACCAGAGCGTGAACTGGGACGCCATTGCCCGATGCGAATCTGGTGGCAATTGGGCCATCAACACAGGTAATTCATTCCATGGAGGACTCCAATTTGCCTTGGGCACTTGGCATTCCAACGGTGGCAGTGGCTTGCCGGAGAACGCACCTCGTGAGGAGCAGATCCGGGTCGCCGAGAACGTGCTGCACACCCAGGGCATCGGAGCCTGGCCTGTCTGTGGCCGCCGGGGCTGACCCTCAACAATCGTTGAGGTTTGTTCGAGCCGCCAGCAGTTACCCAGTTTGTTCGAACGGGCCACTCGAACATCGGGTAATCTGATCCCAAGAGCAGCACAAGTCCTCCGAGGGCGGCCCCGAGCAAACCGGCTTGATCACCGGTCCAGGCGGGAAGGGCCAACGGCTAGGGGGCCGGTGGCTCTTTGTAGTTGCGGGTGGGGCGAGGCTGGACGGACTGGCTAGCCACACAAGGGCCAGCAGACCCCACCCGGAACTCTCCCCTTGACACGTTGTCATCGTCGTGTAGTTTCATTCCCATGACCTCTGACTTGTAGGTACCGGATCCCGGGAAGTTGTACATCGCTACCCGCGCCGACCTATCACCGGGCAATCAGCTCGCTCAGACTTCCCATGCTTCATTCGAATTCGCCGTCGCATGGCCCACGATCACCCAGGACTGGTGTCACCGGTCCAACTACCTCGTCTGTGTCGCCGCTCGCGACGAGCTCTCCTTGGCCGAGCTGGCCACCAGGGCCACCCGAGAAGGGCTGGCCATCACCATCGTTCGTGAGCCCGATCTGGGCAACGAGATCACCGCCATCGTGCTCGAGCCCGGGCGTGCCTCCGCTCGTCTGGTTGCTCAGTTGCCGCTTGCACTAAGGCCCGACAAGACCCTTCGTCATCGTGTCCGTAAGGCTGTCACCAATCACATCGGAAACACCTTCGGCTCTGGCGATGAGATCGCCGACGACGTCTACTGGGAGGTCACCAATGCCTGAGTACGAAGTGCCTTTTTAACAGACCTGCGGGTGGCCGCTCGTCGGTGCAAGGTGGGTCGAACCCATCCACCCGCACCAAGGCTCGGATACAGTCGGGTAGTAGGGAGGTTCGAATCCTCTCCGAGCCACCACGCGTCGTCGATCTTGGGACGGGCAGGATTCTAACCCCATGCCTCAGCCGGGTTCGATGCCCGGACGACGCACGCACCTCGCAGTACACTTGGCGGCATGACATACCCCAAGGACATCGATCCCGACCCGAACACCATCAAGGACGACCCGGAGGGGCCGAACAAGTTCGAGCCCACGACCTTCGCGCATCCTGCCCCCGAAGAGGAGCCCGGCCGCAAGCCCGGCCACAGCCACTAGTCCGGCAGTGGGGTCGTCTCGTTGGCCGAGAGCCGCATGCGCAGTTCGTGCTGTCCCTTCTCGGTGACCCGGACGGTGGGCTCTCCCATCCTGAGTTCTCCGGTTCGGGCGTCGACGTAGGGAACTTCGGGGTACTTGTGGTTGAGCCGCCCCATGTTGACCTGAGTCTGGTAGGCCTTCCATCGGCCGGTCGACTTCTCCTTGAAGACCCAGGACTGGGACTCCATGTACTGATAGAGCTTCTGGTTCCCGCCGATGTCGATCCCGTGGTCACGCTTGAGGATCTTGGCGGCATCAGCAACGCTGACGTCTCCGTCGGCGGTCGCCAGGATGAGGTAGCTCCGGGCCACCGGCTCGAGCTCGGCAACTCGAGCGGTGAGCTCCTCGACCTTGCGGGTCGTGATGGACAGGGCTCGTTGGACGATCTCCTCCTCGGTGAGGGCAACGGGCTGGCTCATCAGGGCCTCGCGGAGTGCCAGGAATGCTAATACCAGATCCTTCTTGAATGCCCTTACGACGGTGTTGTTCCTGAGGTAGGTCATCACCAACATCGCTTGGCCTTCGTTGAGAAGGGCGTAGGAGGTATCACCACCACCTATTTGACCTGGCGATTTAGGTGCGATCTCAAATCGCACCGGACCAAAGTCCTCGAGGTCGCCGATGTTCTCGCGGACCAGCCGAAAGATCGACCGGTGTTGGTTGCCGGTGCGGTCGGCGACGGTGAGCGTCGAGACAGCAGGAACTCCATCCTCGGTATAGACGACGATCTCGGTCATGGTGTCTCCTCCGGGTCGGTGAAATAGATCCTGTGGCAGTCAGCGCAGGTGCCCAGGGCGGAATGGTCCTGGTGCCCCAGTGGGTCCCCACATCCACCGCAGCGATGCTCGGCGCGGTCGCAGTAGTGACAGCAGAGATAGCACCCCTGGGTCTGATCGTGCTGGCAAGCTGTGGTGGCGCAAGTCGGGGCCTGAGTGAACTTGATGGTCACCAGGACCCCCACTTGCCGACCTGGACACACTGCTGGTAGGAAGGCCCGCCGCCTTCGTCCATCAGCTTGACGATGGTGTGGTGTAGGTGCAGCCCGCACGAGTACCTCAGGCGGTTTGGGGGAGACATCCGGCCGTTCTCGATCGACCAGACGATCCGGTGGTCACAGTCCTTGCCGCCGCCATGGCATTCGTCGCTCATCGGATCCACCCGGCCCCATGGCCGATGAGCCAGACACTCCCACCGAGGCCTGCCAGAACGATTGTCCAAACGATCAGTGGGAAGACGATGGGGGCCAACAGCTCGAAGACCTTCTCAATCGCCGTAGCCCACCAGGACTCTCCGAGTAGCGACATGACGAAGTACCCAGTCAAAAGATAACCTGCGAGGGCCAGAAGGGCTATCCCGACGATGATCTCGGCGATGTTGGTCATGACGGGCCAGTCAGGTGATTGTTGAGGGGGTTGCCGACGGCGTGCGAGTAGCTCGGTCTGCCGTCGACGATCGGGATGCGCACGCCCTGCCAGAGCAGTCCCTTGCAGCTCGAGCACGGTTTGTCGGGGAACCCATCGCAGAAGTCCTCGCCGTGACGCAGGGCAACATGGCCGCAGTCGTCACAGATCCCGCCGGGACCGGCGTCGTTCAGGTCGACGACGGCATCTCTGATCTTGGTCATTGGCGTTCGTACCTTTCTCGGGTGATGTCGGCGTCCTTGGTGGGCTCGCCACCGGCGGTGATCCGGCGCATTTCGGTGATGTCGCAGAAGTGATCGGCGATGTAGTCGCTGCCCCGGAGGATCTTGAACCGACACGAGCTCAGTCGTTCGTCATGGATGACTGGGATCGTGGCTATGGGCTGGGGCAGTTGCCAACCGGGGTCGCCGTATCTCGGCAGCCTGCGCAAGGTACAGGAGGAATTCACCGGGCTGATGCTCATCGTGATGTCCAGGTCCGGGAAACCCCCGAAGTCATCTGTCGGCATGATCAGCACGTACAGCGGGTAGAACTCTCCCCGCTTCCAGAGCAAGGACTTCGAGTAGTGGTAGCTCAAGGCGTTCTGCCCGCCAGTGGTGCAGATCCACTCGACGGTGCCGATGATTCCCTTGGGGGTCGGGGTGGAGAAGGCACGAATGGACTCTGGGCCGATCACGATGCTGCCCCGAAGATGGACAGCGCGGCCTGCTCCTCGGTGCGTGGGGTGCCGTAGTCGCGGGACTCCACGGTGCCCATGGTGGCGGCCGCGATCAGCCGCCGTCGTTCGTTCTCGGCCCAGATCTCCTGCTCCACACAGGGGGCCTCGTCGCCCTCGGGGAAGGTGGTGACGTAGCAGTAGGAGGTCATGCCGTCGAGCTTGGAGTCCGCGCGGTTGATCCGCTCGGAGCGCTGCATCAGCAGGTCGTAGGACCGCGGCACGTCGTAGTTGATGACGTAGCGTGCCTCCGGCAGGTTCAGGCCGTGAGAGCCTGCATCAGAGCTCAGGAACAGGGTGACCGCGGGATTGGTCTTGAACTGCTCCTGGGCGAGCTGGCGGGCCTTGGCGGATTGGCCGACCCCGTAGTGCAGCACGTAGTTGATCCCGCGCTTGTCCAGGTGCGGGGCCAGTAGCAGCATCCCCAGGTTGGTGAAGTGGCAGAAGGCCACCACCTTGTCGCCCTGGTCGGCGATCTCGGTGATCTGATCCAGGAAGGTCTCCAGCTTGGCGCAATGCGCCGAGGTCAAGGAATCGGGTACCTCGGACTGCAGGCGCAGCGCGAACTCGTCCTGGGAGACCATCAAGGATTCGGGGGTGTTGCAGACGTAGCGCAGCATCCGGTAGTGGCCCATGATCGCCAGTCCAGGGCTCTCCCCGGCCGGGGTGGCTTCGATCAGCTCCCGGGCGTCGGTGCGGATCATCTCGTAGAGGCTGCGGTCCTGGGAGCTCATGTGGATGGGCACTACCACGGTCTGCATGCCCTTGAAGTACTCCCGGACCCCGGGGTCGGACTTGCGCACGGCCTGGGTGCGGTCGGCCACCCGGTGCCTGATCTCGTGCAGGCGGGCCCGGTTCCACTCGTCGGTGTCGCTTCCGGCTCCCCACTGACCGAACCGGGAGTAGCGGGCCTGGAACTCCAGCTTGGTGCCCAGCGGGTTGCGGTCATCGGCGGTCCCCGAGAGGTTGTAGACGTCGCGGTAGCGCAGGGGACTGGCATCCACCACCGAGGCGGACATGGGCCAGACGATGCCCTGGCTGCCCCGTATGAGCTTCTGCAGCGCCTTGCGGGTACGCGTGCGCTCACCGTGGGCCTTGAGGACCTTGGAGGCCTCGTCCAGGACCCACAACACCCGGCGTCCCTTGGTTAGGTCGCGGATCTCGTCGTGGTCGACCCAGCACTTCTCGTAGTTGGACACCAGGACCTGGAAGTCACGCTCGTAGCCGCGCGCGCGCTGGCCCTTGGATCCGTCGTTGACGAAGGGCTGAAGGTTGGTGGTCTTGGCGAAGGAGGCCACCGCGTCGGTGGCTAGGTTGAGCTTGGAACCCATCAGGGTGAAGGCCATCACCAGGTCGATCTGGCCGCGGTTGAACAGCTCCTGGGCTCCGGCCATAGCCATTAAGCTCTTGCCGCTTCCGGTACACCAGTTGCAGAAGAACAGTCGATCGGCAGGTGTCTTCCCGGTCGATCGCTCTAGGGCCCGGTTGATGGTGAAGTCTTGGAACGGATACAGGTCTCCGCCCCCAGGGCAGGTGAATCCGTCCACCTCCAGGGGCGAGGCCCAGCGGTCGAACTTCGCCAGGATCGGCACGGTGTTGGGATGAAAGATCGGGCGCAGACCGTCGGAGGTGATCAGCTGATGGAACTGCTCGAGGGCGAAGAGTTGATTGAGCACCAGATACCGGCTGGTCCATTCCCCGTAGCGCTCGTAGAAGCCCTGGGTGTCGGCGGGCTGAAAGATCAGCTCCCCCGGCCAGTCCGGAGACTCCTCGACCACGACCAGGGAGGCCAGGCCGGACTCCTTGACCACCTGCATGGCGGTCGTCGTCAGGTCATGGGCAATCAGGTAGGTCAAGGGGGTGTCTCCTTCGTGGGCGAGAGCACTAGGGGTGCTGCTTGCAGTACTGACTCTAGCATCACCAAAAGGGGCTGCGCTGGACGCGGGAAGGAAAACAGGTGTAGAAATGACTGAGCCCCCGACCTTTGGGAGGAATGGGGGCTCAGTCTTAGCTTCGCGGCTGACACCCATGCTATACGCCCAGTGATGTCCTGTCACGTCCGGTAATGACCGGTGGCGTTCGCAGAGGTTCAGCCCTGACAGAAGGGCATTCCTTCCCAACGGTTTTTCTCGGTCGTTCACCGTAAAAACGATCCCTCCATGCGCCAGTACCTGATACGGCTGCCGTAGTGCTTTCACTCGAAAATTCCCGATCATGGAGGCGGGATACCTGGTCTCAGTCCTGCAGGATGAAGCTCCAGGTCAATGGGTTCCAGCTCCTGAGGCCTCAGTCGCCCGGGGGCTAGAGGTGGTGCGACAAATCCGAAAGCGGCAATGGGAGGTCAGCGGCCCTGGGAGGTCGTCTTTGCTCTGCTCACCCATCTCTCTTGCTCACGCCGACTCGTACTGCAACCTATACTGGAGATCATCATGACCTCATCAGTCCAGCAAACTCGCTCAGCGACCCCCAGAAGCCCCAGCAAACATCAGGGCGGTAGGGGGATACATCGACAGTTCTACGAGGACTACATCACCTCGACCAGGTGGGAGAAGCGCAAGGCTGCTTACTACGCCAACCACGAAAGACTCTGCGTGGCCTGCAAGTGCACCGAGGACATCCACCTGCACCACCACACCTACAAGCGACTGGGCAACGAGATGGACGACGACCTGGTCCCCCTGTGCCAGGACTGCCATGGGCAGGTGCATCGACTGCACAAGGAGAAGGGCGGGACCTTGACCCGCGCGACCACGGCCTTCCTCAAACTCCACGACGCCACGCTGCGGCCCAAGAGGATCAAGCAGGTCAAGCCCCCACGCAGACGAGGGCCGAAGGCCGGACCAGCGCGACCCAAGCGCGGTCAGGAGGTCACACCCTATCGATTCGAGTGGGCAGAAGGCCCCTGCTACAAGCCACGATCCGGTTAAGCTGACTCCATGCTGATCCGGGACGACGCCATGTGGGCGCAGACCAAGGCCGAGCTGAGCAGCGACGGGGAGCTGGGGCTGGCCTTCATCGCCTTCGTCATCGACTGGTGTGAGACCGCTGAGCACGCGATCGAGACCAGCCAGGAGTTCCTCCAGCAGGACGGGACCTGGAGTGGGGAGATCGATCCGGCTCAGGCGCTGCGTGACGCGCTCCCGGCGTGTGAGTTCCGGGTCGGTGAGGGAGGGGTGAGCCTGTCCATCCTGGCTCAGGCCCTGGTCGTGATCATGGGGTCCTGGGAGCACGGTCCGAAGGTCTTCGTCAACCTGACCGTGATCGAGTCCAAGATCGTGGGCGACATGCTGGCGATCAAGTACCAGGAGCTGATGGCCGCCGCCGATGCGGCCAGCAATGTCGCGCCGAACTAGGCCCGGTCGGTTCTGGGCGTTCCGCTGGTTCTGCCCCAACTGCGAGAACGACCGGGACTTCCTGGTCAGCGAGCTCGACCTGTCGCTGGACATCTGGTCGCGCTGCTCCACGTGCACCCGATTGTTGCGGGTTCAGCCCGAGCATCGGGCCCAAGAGATCTCCGGGAGATCGCGCTACACGCATTAGCATTGGGTTAGACTCTGGTTTTATGGAGACATTACTACCCGAGAGTTTGGTCAAGACCAAGACGGTCTACGTCTACACCTGCTCACGGTGTCTGGCCAGCTATGAGTTTGGCCATCAATCCACGGCCACTCAGGATGGTTGGAGGATCTACGACAACGGTGCTCAAGAAGAGCGTTCGCTCTTCATGCTCTGCCCACTGGACGCCAGGTTGCTGGAGACCTTCATCTCGGGCGGGGCTGTCCTGGGTGTCAGCGACCCGAATAGGACGGCACTGTGAGTGTCCCGTTGGTCTCGGGGGCCCCGATCGCCATCGAGTGGACCGAGCTCACCCTGCGGGTTGATGCCACCATCACGGTGGGCTCCTACGGCGGCAATGCCACCGACTGGATGAAGCCGGGCTCCGAGATCAAGACCCACATGGCCGGGATGCCCAATCAAGAGCAGACCGCGGCGGCCTACGCCTACATGATGACCCAGCTCAATGAGCAGCTCGGCCTGGTCATCGCCCAGATCCAGCAGCAGTTGGTGGCCAAACATGCCGGATGACATGTACTTTGCCTTGCTCAAGCGCGAAGACGTCGACACGACCTTCTTCCAACGGAACGGTACCGAGGTATTCCGCCGTGAGCTCAAGCTCACCAAGACCTTCGAGGTCACCGGTGATTTCGTCTATACCGAGCTCGTCGGCAAGCGTCGACGGTCCTTCGTGATCACCCCCCTGGAGGTCATCTGGCTCAATCGCGAGCTGCAGTGGGTATCAGCCAGGGGTCCG
>Ga0137415_10003153_pt1 | contig 16378 bp, 14 predicted proteins | sample CZODoug3_1_1_16f_FD_183082 | JGI IMG/M metagenome (GOLD analysis project Ga0137415, IMG submission 183082) | Vadose zone soil fungal communities from Angelo Coast Range Reserve, California, USA - CZODoug3_1_1_16fungal (Hybrid Assembly) | ecosystem: Environmental > Terrestrial > Soil > Vadose...
TGTTCGTCGCCCGCCTTCACGTCCAGCATCAGTTGGACGTCCGACCTGGCCATAGCCGCCACACTGTATCAAACCCGCGTGTTCTCAGAAAGTTGCTTGTGATTTCCGCCTGGAGGGAACCCTAACCCATTGTAGGACCGGGCTTTAGCCTGGACTTCGTTGTGGAATCGAAAATGCCAGCAAACCACCGCTAAACATGGAATAAGTGCTGCATTATCAACAAGCTAGCCACGCCGGCGAACACCAGCAGTGCCAATCGCCAGTTCGGCTCCCGGTTGACTTCCGGCAGGAGGTCCGTCGCCGCCACGTATAAGGTAACTCCGCCCGAGAGCGGCAATGCATACTTCAACTGTCCCTCTAAAGCGCTGGTCAGTAGCACACCCAAGAGGGTCGCCGCTCCTAATAACCCCGCCGCCAGAATCGCGTTGCGCTTTCCCTGCCCGCTCGCCAGCACCACCGACGCCACCGTAAATCCCTCCGGCAGCTTGTGCAGAAACACAGCAAAAAACATCACCGCGCCTAGCCACGTCGAAACGAGAAACCCTGCCGCGATCGCCACTCCATCAAAAAACGTATGAATCGTCATTCCCACCAACACGCTCGTCCGCGCATGATGATGGCTCACTTCTTCGCAGTGCGTCTCTTCCCCAAAATGAAAATGCGGCGCCAGTGTGTGTTCGAAAAGATGCACGATAAAATATCCGATCAGCACAAATAGCAGCGCTGTCTCTCCCGAAAGGCGCACCGACTCCGGAATAATGTCGATGAACGCCACCGCCAGCATGTACCCCGCGCCCAGCGCCAAAAAATATTGCAAAAATTTCCGCGGCCACTCTCTGTGAACGACAAAATATCCGCCAACCAAATTCCCCGCCGCGGCCACCAGCCCCAGCCCGGCCGCCAACCCCGTCCGAAATGCCAGATCATGTCCCATTTTGGAGTGCGGGAGCGTAGCTCCCGCTTTTCTTTCCACCTGCCAGTAAGCCGTTCAATCCTTTAAGAACCTTCGCTGCCCCGTCTTCTCTATGCCCTCTGCGTCCTCAGCGCTCTCTGTGTAAATTATCTTTTTCCTTACCTCTTTACTTCCTTAGTTCTTTTCTCATCCGCTATGCCGAAACAAAATCACATCTCCTTCTTGAACGATGTATTCTTTCCCCTCCAACCGCACCTGCGCCTTCTCCCGCGCCGCCGCCACACTTCCCGCCGCCAGCAAATCATTCCACCGCACCACTTCCGCCCGTATAAAACCTTTCTCGATGTCGCTATGAATCGCCCCCGCCGCCTTCACCGCCGTCGCGCTCTTTCGAATCGTCCACGCCCGCACTTCCGGCTCCCCCGCCGTAAAAAACTGGATCAGCCCCAGCAAATCATACGTCGCCCGAATCAATCGGTTCAGCCCCGGCTCCTTCAATCCATACGACGCCAGCAGTTCCGCGGCTTCCTTCTCATCCATCTCCGAGAGTTCCGCCTCCAGCCGCCCGCAAATCGCCACCACCGCCGCATTCGGCCGACCCTGCAAGGCGCTCAATTTGTGCCGATCAACCGCCGTATCCAGCTTGTCTGCTTCGTCGTCCCCCAGGTTCAGCACGTACAGCACCGGCCGCGCCGACAAAAACAAAAATCCGCCGATCGACTTTCTCTCCTCCGGCGTCAACTCAAGCTCACGCAGCGCCTTCTCGCCTTCCAACTGCGTCTTGCATTTCTCCAAAGTATTCTTTTCCAGCAAGAGGACCGGTTCGCTCTTCTTCTTCAAATCCTTGTCCAGCCGCTCCAGCCGCCTCGCAATCTGGTCGTGATCCGAAAGCATTAGTTCCAGATCCAGATTCGTCGCGTCCCGCAAGGGATCAATGCTCCCTTCCGAATGCGGCACCGACGGATCCTCAAACACGCGAATCACGTGCGCAATCACGTCCACTTCGCGCAGTTGCGCCAGCGCATCCCGCATGCGTTCCTTCTGCATCCCGCCCAAATCAACGTAATTCACGGTCGCATACGTAATCTTCTTCGGGTTGTAGAGCTTCGCCAGCTCCACCAGCCGCGGCTCCGGCACCTTGGCCACGCCCACATGCGTCGCCGATGCTCCGCTCTTCCCATCGACGTGCGCCTTCGTCAATATACGGAACAGCGTCGTCTTCCCAACCTGTGGTAGTCCAATAATTCCTGTCTGCATAAACTCGGAAGTGTAGCACAGCAGTTCCGGGCACCTTGCGACGGTCGCCCTCCCCAAACTGACGACTTCTACGACCCGTCACTTCCCGAAATCCAGCGTGGATAAATATCACTTATGCTTATTTCCATAAGAAATTCTGAAAACCACATTTCCCGTTTTGGGCTGGGAATTTGCTTTCCCATTTTGGGAATTTGTTCGTTGACACTTGTGTACCGGCCTGTTACCCTGCCTTTTACTAGTCTCCCTCAGGTCTTTATCTGACTCACATCTCAGGTATTGACCCGAGCTTCTTTTCAGGTGTTTAGAGGAGGTTTCCTCATGCCTGCCCCTGCACTCGCAAGCAAAATTCATCCACTTTGTTACGAGCACCATTCCAAGATGACACCCCGAAAGTCTCCCTCAAACGGAGACGGATTGGCCTTTGCCTGTCGAGAACCTCACTGTGTCGTCCATTACAGCAGATTGGAAGGCTATTTCCTGAGCGCGCGGAACCAACTCTTGCTCAGGGAGGGTCCGATTCCCCCTCATCAGTACTGTTCCAGCGACGGTTTTCCGATGTACTTGCTCGAAGTGCAGCCGGAACATCCCAGCTTTCGCCTCTGGAGATGCCCAAAGTGCGGTATGAGTCGTGCCGCCGGCTCCCTCACCTAGCTTTCATTGTGGCGGTTCAGAGTCCGACCGCTCATCATCCCCTCCGCTCTGCGATTCCTCTGCGCACCCTGTGTCTCCGCGTTAGACTTTGACTTTTTTCCCTCTCAGCTTAATCTATCCCCCGCCATGACAACCACCGCCCTCCCCTTCGACCTTGCCGCAGCCACCAAACACCTCGCCGAACGCGATGAGTGCCTGAAGCGTTTGATCGCAGAAACACTCCCTTTCCAAATGGACCAGGATCCTCTGCAATCTCCCTACGAAGCTCTCCTTGAAGCCATCGCCTACCAATCCATCTCTGGCAAAGCCGCCGCCACCATTTACGGCCGCATCAAGGCCCTCAGCGCCACCGGCCGCGCCCCCACTCCGCAAGAAATGCTCAAGCTCCGCAAGCCCGTCCTTCGCAAGGCCGGTCTCTCCGGCGCAAAAGTCCTCGCTATGAAAGACCTTGCACAAAAAACCATCGACGGCGTCGTCCCCACCCTCGAACAAGCCCAAAAAATTTCGGACGAAGAACTCGTCGAGCGTCTCGTCTCCGTCCGCGGCATCGGCGCATGGACCGTCGAAATGTTTTTGATCTTCCGCCTCGGCCGCCCCGACGTTCTTCCCATCCACGACCTCGGCGTGAAAAAAGGCTGGTCCGTCGCTTACGGTAAAAAACACATGCCCAAGCCCAAGGAACTTCTGGCCTTCGGCGAACGTTGGCGCCCTTACCGCACCGTCGCCAGTTGGTACATGTGGCGCGCCTTTGAACGCGCCGGCTACAAAGCCACCAACAAAATCCGCCCCCCCAAAGTCCGCAAGCCAAGCGATCGCCGCGGGCCGAAACGCCGCCGCAAGAAGCGGTAGACGCCGGGCTTCAGCCCGGCTCCTCTATGATGCAAATCGTGCTTACCCGCCCAAAATGAATTATCATTCCACGGTTATGCGCCCCCTTTCCTGCGTGCTTCTGGTTCCCCTGTGCCTTATGGCGCAGAACCCGCAGTCTCCGAAGTCCTTTCCTATCCCGGAAGACATGCAAGAGGACTGGCCAGGCGCTGGACTCGGCGAAGCTGAAACCAAGCTGCTGCAAAAAGCGGTACAGGCTGATCTTGTTGAGGTTGAGGTTGATTGCGAGACCAAGTTAAGTCTAGACCGCGTTGAAATGGCCGGCGTTTCTCTCGGCAAACTCGGGAAAGGCGTTGTCGTCCGAATGGCTGGTTCTTGCGTCTGCGCGGCGACTGGCAACTGCCCCCTGCATGCGTACGCACCCAGGAAAGGCGGATATCGTCTGGTTGCCGATGGTGGCATGGGGTGGGCCTTTGGCGTCGTAGATTCAAAAGCCGCCGTTCCCGGTCTCGTTTTTGCCAGTAACGGTGGCGGAGGACAAGCCAGTCTCGGATTGTACCGGTACGTGGGTGGCAGATATCTGCTTCAGGCGTGCGAAACACTGATAAAGAAAGACCGCGCCGATGCGAGTTGGTGGGATCCCTCCGCCGTCGTAGTCCAAACCTGGGCCTGTGGCGCGCCTTCGAGAGCGCCGGCTACAAAGCCACCAACAAAATCCGCCACGTCGAAGTACGCAACCACGGGATTTTGAAGTAGGTTATTAGATTGATAGCGCTTCTAGTTCGTGGCTCAGGGCTTCGTCCACTTTGCTCACCAGCGTATTGCGCGAAAAGGGTTTTTGGAGAAAGAAACCCTCTTCCAAAAACTGTCCGTTCCCTGAGTTGTATTCGAGGTAGCCGGACATGTAAACGATCCTTAAATAGGGTTGCAGCGCTTTCAATTTCTTGGCGAGTTCTGGTCCTCGCATCTTGGGCATCACCACATCCGTAATCAGCAAATGGATCGAGCCAGGGGACCGCGCCGCAATCTCAAGCGCTTCCATGCCATCCTTGGCGGTAAGCACCGTGTAGCCGGCCGAACTCACAAATTCTGATGCCAGCTCTCTAACTCCTTCTTCATCTTCCGCGATAAGCACTGTCGCGGTTCGACGAACAGGCGGAGCAAGAATATCTTGTCCTCTTCCAGACTCCGCTCTTTCCTCGACACGCGGCAGATAAACTTCAAAGCGCGCTCCCTTACCTGGCTCCGAGTCCACCCAAATGCATCCTCCGCTCTGCTTTACAACGCCATAAACGGTGGCAAGGCCCAATCCCGTTCCTTTCCCTTGCTCCTTGGTCGTGAAGAATGGCTCGAAGATCCGGGCCCTGGTCATGGCATCCATTCCTTGGCCCGTATCTGTAACCGCCAGCAGCACATACGCACCCGCATGGATAGGGGGCCGCGCGGCCGCCCACTTTTCATCCACGATCACGTTATGGGTTTCGATGGTGAGCTTGCCGCCTTCTGGCATTGCGTCGCAGGCGTTCACAGTCAGATTGACGATTACTTGTTCGATCTGGCCGGGGTCGGCTTTCACCCGCCCCAGTGACTCACCCGCCTGAAACGTGAAGGCGATGTCTTCGCGCACTAAACGCCGCAACAGGCTGCACATCTCTGAGACGAGGGCGTTTAGGTCTACGACCTTGGGTTGTAGAAGCTGCATTCGGCAGAAGGCCAGCAATTGCCGCGTCAGAGAGGCCGCGCGGTCAGCCGCCTTCACAATCTGCAAGCCGCTGGTGTGCAGCGAGTCAGCAGGCTGCAGCCGTCCAAGCAGCAGGTCACCGTGTCCCTTGATCACCGTCAACAGGTTGTTAAAGTCATGCGCCACACCACCCGCCAGGCGCCCCAGTGCGTCCATCTTTTGCGATTGGCGCAACTGATCTTCCAGCTGTTGTCTCCGTACTTCGTTCTTCTGCAAAGTGCTGCGCATGCGGTCAAATGCACGAGTCACTTGCGCCAATTCGTCGCCGCCACTGGATCCCAGCGGGTAAGCGAAATCCCCTCGCTCGACCGCGCGAACGCCTTCCACCAGGCTCGCCAGCGGGCGCGTAAACCTGTCTGAAATCATATAGATCAGGGCCACTCCCGCTATGACCGCCATCAAGCCCAGCGCAAGTAGGAGATGTTTCAGCCCCGAAAGTGACGCCCTTAGCGGGGTATAGGACTTCAGCACCGTCAGGCTCAGGTCGGAATGCATTCCCGGCCCCAGCTCCACGGAGCTTGCGAAGAACCGCTCATCATCAATCTGGATCTGTTCCGGTACAGGCCCATCCTTAATTCGCAGCGTTAGCTCCTGTTCCTTGAAAGCCGGGAGTGTGCTCACGACAACATCGCCGTGATGACGGAAGAACACTTGGCTTGCCGAAACCTGGCCCAGGTCAGTAACTCGGGCGTCGTCCATCTCGCGGCCCACGACGACCGTGCCCAAAAGTGCGCTATTCATCGGCGGGTCTGCGTAATACGGCTGCCATACCACCTGATAAAGACGCTTGCCACTGAGCCACCAACCCGCTTTTCCACCCTCTTTCAGAGAGCGCCGGAGCAATTCCTCTGCGGTTGCCGCGGGAAATGTCGGAGTCGTGGTGCGCAGGGCGACTACCTTGCCTTTGCGATCCGCAAGAACAAACAGGTTGCAGTCGTCCGATTGCCACGGGTTTTCGCTGGCATCCCGGATGGTGCTGGCTTCCCCGTTTCTTATGTACGCCATGATTGCCAGCAGGTCCGCTTTGCGGCTGAGGGCTATCTGCTGCTGTTGCTGCACTACCCGGAAGGTTAGGACTGCGTTGCGTGCGCCTTCTTCAATCTCTCTTTGCATCTGCGCTTCAGCGGAGCGCATCACCACAAACAGGGTCCCGCAGGTCAGCCCTGCCGTGACCAGCACGAGCGACAGGATAAACTTGGTCCGCAACCCAAGCTTTGTGTGCCTGATTAACATGTTTCGGGTAATGACACCGGGCAAATTCCCTCCGGTCTCGTTCTAGGCTGGTATCCCCAAACGTAGCATTCCCGTTTTGGGATGGTGAATGGGCCGACAGTACCATTCGTCTGGAACTTCAGGAGCGTCAGCGGAGGAAGCGCGGGTAGAAGAAACACCGTGCTCACTTTTCGCTTGATTTTCCCTTAATTTCTGGTATACTTACTTTTGTAGGTTACTGCGCGTGGAGTGCGGGTGCTTGTTTATCCTGAGCAGAGCCGAAGGGCTCCCCTTTTTCTTTTCCGAGCAGCCTTTGCTGGCCAAAACAACCAGAATCGCGCCCTCTAGAATCAAACAGTTACGAAATGCAATTTTGTAAGTCCTTTTCTTTGATATCCATACAAATTGCCGGGGGTATGGGGGACAGTCTCGTCAGAGTGCTTTTTTCAGCGTCCGGCTCCTAGATCCTTCACCATGAAATACAACGCTGCCAACCCCGCCAGCAGCACGCCGCCTTCCAGTGACGCGGAAATCCGGTGCAATCGGCCAAATTCCGCCAGCAACGGACTATCCGCCGCCGTTGCCTGGATCGACCCCATCTGCACCCGCAGGGCCGCCATCTTCGGGCTAACCGCGTGCTGCGACACCACCGTGAACAAAATCATCAAGACGACGCACAGCGCCGCTGGTGTCGCTAGACTGGCGAACGTTCGAGTCCTCAGTAGTCGCGCCAGCAGAATTGCCATCCCGCACCCCACTCCAATCATGTGCATCCACCAAAGTCCGTACCCAACCATCGCCCCAGCCTGATCCCTGCTCGCCAGTACCCGAAACGCCCCCGGCGCCAGCACAAAGCTCAAAAATACGTCGCTCCCCAGCCACAGGCTCAAACCAAGGAACTCAACGGTGCGCAGCCAGTTCATCATGATGCGAGCACTATACAAGACGCCCCATCTTCCGGCCAACGGATTGCTCCCCAACCCGCTGTCCTGCAATGGATGTATCGCGCACGTGCGCCCGGTTCTAAATAGCAAGTTCAGCACAAAACTCGCACAGAGCCTGCTCCTCAGTGACCGATGTGGGAGAATGAAAAGGAATGGTGGGCGACAAAGGACTTGAACCTTTGACCTCTCCCGTGTGAGGGGAGCGCTCTAACCAACTGAGCTAGTCGCCCATTGCCAGGTACCGCGACAGCCGCTGCCGCCATCTATTTGTAACAGGAAGGAAGCGGGTTTTCAATCGAAAGGGTAACCGCGAAGCGGTTAACACATGCCGACTGCCACCTCTCAAGTCGTCTCGCAGCTTCAGCGCTCCATTGCGCGCGCCATCTATGGCAAAGAAGAAGCCATCCAGTTAGCGCTGATCACCTTGCTCGCTCGCGGCCACCTGCTCATTGAAGACGTTCCCGGTGTCGGCAAGACCACTCTCGCGCAAGCGCTCGCAAAATCCTTTCATTGCACTTTTCAGCGTATCCAATTCACTTCCGACCTGCTCCCCAGCGACGTGCTCGGCGTCAGCGTCTACAATCCTGAGTCGCGCGAATTTGAATTTCGTTCCGGTCCGATTTTCGCCAACGTGGTCCTCGCCGATGAAATCAACCGCACCACGCCGCGCACGCAGTCCGCGCTTCTCGAAGCCATGAACGAATCGCAGGTCACCGTTGACGGTAAGACTCTCCCGCTTCCTCAGCCGTTTCTCGTGATCGCCACGCAAAATCCCGTCGAGCATCACGGCACCTATCCTCTTCCCGAATCGCAGCTGGACCGCTTTCTGATGCGCATCAAAATGGGGTATCCCTCCCACGAAACGGAAAAGGAAATCCTGCGCAAGCGCGTTGGCGATAATCCTCTCGATTCGCTGGGTTCCATCGCGGATGTCAGCGATGTGATGGGGATGCAGGAAGCCGTCGCGCACGTCAAAGTCGACTCCAGCCTGCACGACTACGCTCTCGAAATCGTCAACCGCACGCGCAAGAGCGAACAACTCGCACTAGGCGTCAGCCCGCGCGGCACACTCATGCTCCAGCGCGCCGCGCAAGCACGCGCTTTTCTCGATGGCCGCGACTATTGCCTCCCCGACGATTTCAAGCAACTAGCCGTTTCCGTTTTCTCGCACCGCGTTGTCGCCAGTTCGCGGCACGCCTCGCTGCAGAAAAAATCGGAGACCACGGATTCCGTTCTTCGCGATATCGTGGAATCCGTCCCCGTTCCCTTGTGAGCGTACTGCCAACCATCGCGCGACTCTGGGCCAAGGCCGACCACTCCGCCGTGCGTGCGTTCTTCCTCTCCATGACCGCGCTCACTGCCGCACTCCTGCTGGCGTTGTATTCCGGCGCCGCCGCCGAACTCGGCCAGATTGCAGTGGCCGCCACCTCCGCCGTCATCGCGCTGGTCATCGCCGGCTGGGTAGGCGTCACGCTGGTTCCCATCCTGGCGAAGCGCACGCCACTTCGCTGGCTCGGTTACAGCACGCAATTCCGGATCACACTGGAGGGGTGGATCTATCTCGGCGGGCTTATGCTTGTCGCGCTCGCCGCGCTGAATACCGGAAACAATCTCCTCTTTCTAATTCTTGCGAGCCTTATCGCCCTGCTTTTGATGTCCGGAATTCTCTCTTCCATCACGCTCTCCGGAATCAGCTTGCGCCTGGTGCTACCGGAGCATATTTTCGCCGGCCAGCCGGTACGCGCCATGGTCGAGCTCGAAAACGAAAAGCTGACCCTGCCTTCCTTCTCGCTGCGCGTCGAAGCTGCCAAAACGAAAAACGATCAGCCTGTGGCTCTGCTCGATACGCCCGTCTATTTTCCTTATCTGCCAAAACAGGGCCGCGTGCAGCAAACCATTCCGGTGACCTTTCCCCACCGAGGCGTCTACCTCCAGGAAGCCTTCCGCATCGTCACGCGTTTCCCGTTTGGCTTTTTGCGGAAATCGCGCCAGCTAAACTTGAAAACAGAGGCACTCGTCTATCCCTCAGTGGAACCCAACCCGGAATACATGGAAATCCTGACCGGCGTGCAGGGAGCACTGGAGAGCCTCACCAAAGGCCCGGGTCAAGATCTCTACGCGCTGCGCGGTTACGTCCCCACCGATAGTGCGCGCCACGTTCATTGGAAAGCTTCCGCGCGCTCCGGTTCATTGATGGTCCGCGAATTCACTCGCGAAAATGACTGCCGCATCTTGCTGGTGCTCGATCCTCACCTTCCGGCGGAAGAATTCTCCCGGCTGAAACAGGGAGTGGCTTCTACCAGCGAGCACTTCGAGCGCACCATAACCATCTGCGCCAGCCTGGCCTGGCATTTTTACGAAAGCAACTCGCTGCTGGAGTTCCGCACCGCCGGCGTGGAAACTCCACTTGCTCCCGCGGATGAACTCATTTTCACGATCCTCGAACATCTGGCGGTCGCGCAACCTTTGCCTCCCGATCCCGACCAGAAACTCATGGCTGATCTGGCGGCCTCGCCCGATCTTTTCAAGATCATCGTAACTAGCCAACGCCACGGTTCCGTTCCCGCCGCCGTGTGGAGCTCTTCTTACGTCGTCTTCCTCGAGGATTGTGTCGAGTAAATAGAGCAGCGGGAATGGCTGTCCCACCCAACTGTGCGAGAATGTGCCAGCACTATGTTGAGGGGCCGTGAACTCGCCGCATTTCGCAAGCAATTGCTTGGCTGGTTTCGCCAATTTCAGCGCAACCTGCCGTGGCGCCGTACCAAAGACCCCTATCGCATTTGGCTTTCAGAAATCATGCTGCAGCAGACGCGCGTTGCCGCGGCGATCCCTTACTATGAGCGGTTTTTACTGCGATTCCCGGATGTTCACTCGCTCGCCACCGCGCCAGAGGAAGAAGTGCTGCGCCTGTGGTCCGGTCTCGGCTATTACAGCCGTGCGCGCAATTTGCAAAAAACAGCGCAGCAAATCGTCGCAAAACACGGCGGACAATTTCCATCATGGTTGGAAGATGCCCTCGCTTTGCCCGGCATAGGAAACTACACGGCCGCGGCGATTCTGAGCATTGCGTTCGATGCAAAACAGGCCGTTCTTGACGGCAATGTGGCGCGTGTCCTCGCGCGCCTTGGCGCCATTCGCGGAGACCTCCACGAATCGCAGCTCTGGCAAAAGCTGCAAAAAACCGCGGATAGCTTGCTCGAACCAAAATCGCCGGGCGATTGGAATCAAGCCATGATGGAGCTGGGCGCGACGTTGTGCACTCCGAAATCGCCGCAATGCTTGCTCTGCCCTGTCGCACAATTCTGTGAAGGACGCAAACAGGGCATCGCCGAATCCTTGCCGGAGAAACGCAAGAAACGAGCCACAGTGGAAGTCGTTCTTGCCGCCGCGGTATTCATGGATGGAAAAGAAAAAACTTTGCTGCTCCCTCCGCCGAAAAATACAAAAGAGAAAGCTTCCGCAGATCACGTGCCGACGCTGGTTTCAAGAATGTGGCATTTCCCAACCGTCTCCGCTGCCGGAGAACCGCGCAAAGATCTCATCGCATTCCTCCGAAAAGAATTGCCGGAGGAGCGCAATCGCAACTGGGAACTGCTCCCGGCCGGCAAAATCCGTCACGCGGTGACCTACCGAGCCATCACCCTCTTGCCCTTCCGCATCGAAGTAAAAAACCTCCCGCGCGTTTCCGGTGCGAAACAGGTGCCACTCGCAGACATCTCCAGCCTGCCCGTCTCCAACCTCACCAGGAAAGCCGCTCGCGCCGCTCTGGCGGCTGCAGGTCTCGCTCGCGCGAAACAGTGACGGTTATTCTTAAGCCCAGCTTCGTTCCAGTCGAACCTGTCAGATGCTACGATTAAGAGTCTGCCATGGCCCCCCTCTTCTCAGCCCCGAGTGCCCCTGCTCTGCCCGCTGAGCGATTCTTCCGCACCTCACTTTCATTACTGATGCTCACATCGACCCTCACACTCGTCAGCACTGGAAAACTTGACGTCGTCACCAGCTTCGCAGCTCCGCTCATCGTGGTCTACAAGGGCTTTCGATGGTGGCACGGGCGCCCCGCCGAACTCTCGCACCGCATTGCAACCTGGTGCGTGATTGCTTACTTGGGGTTCTTCCCCGTCGATGCCCTGTTTCTCTCGCGTTTCGCCGTAGTGAACTCTGCCAATCCGCCGCTTTTCGCTTTGCTGCTGGCGGCGGTACACTTTCTGCTTTTCGTCAGCGTGGTGCGTTTCTATAGCGCTGTCACTGACCGCGACGCCCTATTTCTCTCGATGCTGTCTTTTGCCGGCATTCTCGCGGCCGCCGTCCTTACCGTCGACACGATTTTTCTGGTTCTTTTTTTCATCTTTCTGCTGTTCGGCATTTCCACGTTTGTCGGGATGGAGCTTCGCCGCGGAGCCGTCGGGGCGGTCTGGCCCACCGTTCATGAGCGCACGGAGCGCGATCGAAAACTGAATCGCGCGCTGAGCCTATCTTCCGTGAGCGTGGCTACTGGATCCATCCTTCTCGGTGGCGTGTTGTTTTTCTGCCTCCCACGCTTTAATGCCGGGTACCTTGGGCGCGCCAGCTTCAACCCCTCGCTCATGTCTGGTTTCACCGAAAACGTGGAACTGGGCCAAATCGGCGAAATCAAAAAGAACTCCACGGTGGTCATGCGCGTGCAAACCGGCAAGCCGATCGCCTACGACCGGCTGCGCTGGAGAGGCATCGCGCTTACGACGTTCGACGGCAAACGGTGGAGCACTTCGGATCAAACCGCGCAAAAACTGGAGCCTGAGGCGGATGGATGGATCCGCACGGCGGACTCGCCGCGGAAAACAGATTCGCCCTACCCCCGAATGATCTATACCGTATACCTGGAACCCGTGGCCACCGACGCCATTTTTGTTCCCGGTAAGGTCATGTCCCTGAAAGGAAATTTCAGCGGGGAAAGCAGGAATTCGTTCAGCGCGGCTCGCCGCGCTTTCATTTTCCGGGATTCCACGGACACGCTGTTGAATCCTTTTCACAACTACGGGGCCATCCGCTATTCGGGTTTTTCATTATTGCCGCCGATGGACGCGGCGAAATTCCGCGCCGCGTCGACAGAATATTCCAGCGATATCACTTCGACCTACCTTCAGCTTCCTTTTGCGCTGGACCCGCGGGTCACCGAACTTGCCAGGCAAACCACGAAAAACGCCCGGACTCCATTCGACAAAGCCCTGGCGATTGAAACTTTCTTGCGCACTCGTTACACCTACACGCTGAATCTAACCGGAAAACCCGGAGATGACCCGCTGGCCCATTTTCTTTTCGAGACGCGCGCGGGCCACTGCGAATATTTTGCATCGGCAATGACCATCATGCTCCGCACGCTCGACATTCCCGCACGCGAAGTCAACGGCTTTTTGCCGGGCGAATACAACGAACTGGGCGGAGACTACATCGTTCGCGCCAGTGACGCGCACAGCTGGGTGGAGGTCTACTTTCCCGGCGCGGACTGGCAAGTATTCGATCCCACGCCGGCGGCTCCGGAAAACGAGACCGGCTTTCTGTCGAGCCTGGGAAAGTATGCCGACTGGATGGAGATTACCTGGAGTGAATGGGTAATCGGCTACGACTTCGCTCATCAAGTGACCATGGCGCAGAACGTCCAGCGGGGATCGCGCGACATATCGGAATCGTTGCGCGCGTGGTATGCCCGGCAGGAGTTCAGAGGAAAGAAATGGATGAAGTCCTGGCACGACGGGCTTGGGGTGTTGGTCGCGTTTGCGGTTGTCGCGTTCCTGATCTTGCTGCGCTTCGATGCACTATCCGCAATGCTGCAGCGTCTGTGGTTGTCGTGGCAGCTTCGCTCAGCGAAGGCCGCGCGCGCGCATCCACAACTTGCGTCGAGACTGTACGCGGAACTTTTGCGTTTGCTGGCGCGGCGCGGAATGATTCGAGAGGTGTCGCAGACACCATTCGAGTTTGCGGTAGCCATGGATTCTCCGAATCTTGCGCCCGCTGTCCGGGAATTCACGCAACTCTATACGCACGCCCGCTTCGGTGGTGCGGCTTGCGATGCCACGCGCCTGCATCAACTCCTCGAGCACATTCGCGCAGCTTTGCGGGCGCGCTGAAGATTAGGTCACCTCCTGCGCCGATGGGCCCCTCGAACACCGGGACTGTAGCCTCGTGTTACAATTGAGAATTGCGCAAGGGCGCAAATTCATAGCCTATGACTAAGGTCGGATTCGTCAGCCTGGGATGCCCGAAGAACCTCGTGGACAGCGAGGTGATGATGGGTATTCTTGCGCGCGAAGGATATGAATTAACGCCGCGCGCGGATGAAGCCGAGGTGCTGGTCGTTAATACGTGCAGCTTTATTGAGGCAGCGCAAAAGGAATCGGTGGACGCCATTCTGGAAATGGCGGAGCACAAGAAGTTTGGCGCGGCAAAGAAACTCATTGTGGCAGGCTGCCTGGTCGAGCGTTTTCGCGCACAGATTCTGGAGCAAGTGCCGGAAGTGGACGCTGTCGTGGGCACGGGTGAAGTTGAAAGAATTATGGAAGCGGTGGAGGGCGACCTTCGCGTGCTCCCGGCGCAGCCGCCGGCATTTTTGTATCACGACTTGACGCCGCGGATTGTGACCACGCCAAAACACGCGGCGTACATCAAGATCGCGGAAGGCTGCGATCATCCCTGCACGTTCTGTATCATTCCGCAGCTACGCGGCGCGTTTCGCAGCCGGCGATTCGAGTCGGTAGTGCGCGAGGCGGAAAATCTGGCGAAGGCGGGTGCGCGGGAAATCACGCTGATCGGGCAGGACACGACTTCCTACGGCGAAGACCTCGGTCTGCGCGACGGCCTCGCTAAATTGCTCGAAAAGCTTGGGCAGACTAATGATTTGCTGTGGGTGCGATTTCTTTACGCTTATCCGAATCGTGTCACACAGAAATTGCTGGACACCATTGCGGCGCATCCGCGGCTCACCAAGTACATGGACATGCCTCTGCAGCACGCCAGCCGCAACGTGCTGGCGCGGATGAAGCGCGGGTCGAACGGCGATGCTTTCTTGAAATTGCTGGAGCGCATCCGAGCGACGATTCCCGGAGTTTCGCTGCGGACTTCGTTCATTGTGGGATTTCCGGGCGAGACGGAAGCCGATTTCGAGGAGCTGTGCGATTTCGTGGAGGCCGCGAAGCTCGATTGGATGGGAGTATTCGAGTATTCCGACGTGGACAACGCGGGAAGCTACGGGCTGAATGAAAAAGTGGATGCGGAGACGATCAGTGAGCGCCGCAACCGCTTGATGGCCATCCAGAAGAAGATTTCAAGGGAGAATCTGCGGGCCAAGTATTTGCGCGGAGAGTCTAGCGCGCACAACGAAGACGGAAAAGCAGCAGCAAGACTGCCGCACTCCAAACGCACTTTTACGGCGCTGATCGAAGGCCTGTCGAAAGATAATCCGCTCGTGTGGGAAGCGCGGCTCGAAGGCATGGCTCCGGAAATCGATGGGAAGTTATACCTGACGGATATAGAATTGCCCGGCGGAGAAATCGCTGAAGCCGGCGACGTTGCTGGCGTGGAAATTACCAAGACGGATACTTACGACCTGATTGGCCGCGTGGTGAAGATTCTCCCGCGGCCTGCTGCGCGGGCGGGCTTCGACGCTGTGCCCGTGCCCCCAGTTCCGGCCGCAGAAAAACTTCATCGCATCGCTACCGGGGCACCCCTCCGCGTACTCGCCTGAGCTATACTCTCTTCTCGAAGACGAGGTTTTCTTGATCTCTACTGCGGTGCGTAGAATCCTTGGCGCAGAGATCAGTGAAAACGAAGAATACACAAAGAAGAGAAGCATGCCATGAAACACAAATGTCCTATTTGCAAGGCGGAGACGGACTCCGCGGTCCACGCGGACTTCCCTTTTTGCAGCGAGCGATGCAGGGATCGTGACCTGGGCAATTGGGCCAGCGAGAAATACGTGGTGTCTGAACCAGTCTTCGATGAAGAAGATGTTGCCGATGGCAAGCAGAACACCATCGTCCTTCCTCTAGATGATGATTTGGAAAGGTCGAATGACTCCGACCACTGAAGCCACACCGGCACCCGCAGCACCGCCACAGAAACCGCGGCTTGCACTCGCCATCGCCACTGCATTGGGAGTGGGCTACATTCCCAAGGCGCCGGGGACGTTTGGGTCGCTAGTCGGAATTGCTGTTGCGATCTTTACTCATCCTGTCAGCCTTTTTCTGATAGTAAGTCTGGCGGTATCCCAGTCGAAATATGCTGGAATTGGCTTCGATGCCCCTATGGTCAACGGGCACTCAGTTCCGGCGCTCATTCTGGTGCCCTCGGTCCTCGCTCTGTTATTCATTGGGGCATTCGGAGTCTGGAGTAGTTCACGTGTTGTTGACTATTTGGGAGTCCAGGACCCGCAATATGTCGTGATTGACGAAGTTTCCGGAATGCATTTGACACTCATCCTCTCGATCATGCCACTGGGTCTCCCAACGCGTCTCCTTCCAACGGATGAGGCCTTTGGATTTGCGTTTTATTCCGGGCTAAGTCTGCTCAATTGGAAATATCTTTTGCTCGGTTTTATACTTTTTCGGGTGTTCGACATCTGGAAGCCGTGGCCGATTCGGCGGCTGGAAAAATTGCCCAGCGGCTGGGGAATCATGGCCGATGACTGGATGGCGGGCATCTACGCTGCAATTCTGCTGCGTGTGGCGTTACACTTTGGGCTGCTGACGTTTCACATTGGCTGGGTATGAAACTCGGGTTCCGGTCGTCGCCAGAAAAAAACGGCATTCCGCACATTGAGAGGGTTGCGCCCACGGCAGCCATTCCTGGCGGTGAAATGAC
>Ga0137415_10003154_pt1 | contig 16373 bp, 15 predicted proteins | sample CZODoug3_1_1_16f_FD_183082 | JGI IMG/M metagenome (GOLD analysis project Ga0137415, IMG submission 183082) | Vadose zone soil fungal communities from Angelo Coast Range Reserve, California, USA - CZODoug3_1_1_16fungal (Hybrid Assembly) | ecosystem: Environmental > Terrestrial > Soil > Vadose...
GAAAGAAGAACTTCAGCAGTGGTTAAAAAACGTGGACCGTTCTTCGCTGATTACCAATAAAGAGAAGGGAACGAAGGAATATCGTGCCGTCGAGAATGCGGATTACCAAACGCAAGCAAACGCCTTTCGCTCGCTGTTTAATGAAAAAATGAAACAGTAAGGAACGAAGAGAAGTACTTTCCATGGCGATACCGTTTTCCATCCTCGATTTAGCCCCGATCGTTGAGGGGGGAACCGCAGCTAGCGCTCTACAGAACACGCTCGATTTTGCCCGTCATGCTGAACGCTACGGTTACCATCGATACTGGCTGGCGGAGCATCACAACATGCCCGGTGTTGCGAGTGCCGCGACCGCCATCCTGATTGCTCATGTCGCCGGCGGCACGCGCTCGATCCGTGTGGGTTCGGGTGGAATCATGCTGCCCAACCATGCGCCGCTCATCGTGGCTGAGCAGTTTGGGACGCTAGAGACACTCTATCCGGGGCGCATCGACCTCGGACTGGGGCGCGCTCCGGGAACCGACAGGCTCACCTCCCGTGCGTTGCGACGGGATTTGGAAACCAACGCCGAAGCATTTGCGGAGGATGTGCAAGAACTGCGACATTTCTTCGAAGCTGCGGATCCGGGGCAGGCTGTCCGGGCGATTCCCGGAGCGCGGCTGAAAGTCCCACTTTTTATCCTGGGATCGAGCGTGTTCGGGGCATCAGTGGCAGCCATGCTCGGCTTGCCCTTTGCGTTCGCATCGCATTTCGCGCCCGATGCTCTGAAGGCCGCGCTCGATCTTTACCGCGCTCGCTTCAAGCCTTCCCGCCAATTGGAACGGCCGTACGTGATGGTCGCAGCCAATGTCGTCGTCGCCGAGCGGGAGGCCGAAGCACGGCGTCTGTTCACCTCTCTCCAGCAGATGTCCTTGTACACTCTTCGCGGCAGTCCGGTTGCATTACCGCAACCCGTGGACGATCTCAAACGCGTGGCGAGCGCAGCGGAGATCGAAGCCATAAATCATATGTTCACGTACTCGTTCGTAGGCACGCCGGAGACGGTAACGAGTGAACTCCAGGCGTTCCTCAAAATGACCCGCGCGGACGAACTCATCTTGAGTAACCCGATTTTCGACCACACGGCGCGGCTCCGTTCTCTTGAGCTGACAGCCCTGATCCGAGGTTTTGAGAGAAGCGGGTAGGTATAAAGGAAAAGTAAAAGGAGAATCTATGAACTTCGGCGTGATCGGACCTGGAAATATCGGTGAAGTGATTGTCAGGAAATTAAGAGATGCCGGTTATCCAGTGAAAATGGCAAATTCGCGAGGCCCAGAGTCACTAAAAGACCTCGGAGCGAAGACGGGAGCAATACCGGTTTCACTCGAACAAGTCGTTCAGGATGTCGATGTGCTCTTCCTTGTTGTTCCTCAAAAGGCGATTCCAGAACTACCGAAAGGGCTTTTAAACAAAGCAAGAAAAGAAACCATTGTTATTGATGTTGGGAATTATTATCCCTTTCGCGACGGCCGCATCGATGAACTAGAAAATGGCCTCACGGAAAGTGTGTGGGTTGAGAGGCAGATTGGGCGGCCCGTGATCAAAGTCCTCAACACGATTCCCTCAAAGGCTTTGATGGCGGCGGGACGTCCCGCTGGAAGTAGAGATCGTGTCGCTCTTCCAATTTCTGGAGACAATACCAAGGCAAAAGAAATCGTTGCTCAACTCATTGATCGAATTGGGTTCGATTCTGTTGACGCCGGAACAATCGCTGAATCGTGGCGGCAACAGCCTGGATCTCCTGTTTACTGCACCAATCCGACGAAGGAGGAACTTCGGTTGTGGTTAAAAAAAGTCGACCGTTCTTCACTTGCCGCCAACCGAGAGAAGGGATTGAAGGCATATTACCCGACAAGGGATGCGGATTACCAAGCCCAAATCGAAGCCCATCGATCGGTATTAATAAACGGAATAAAACAATAAGTAACGAAGAGGGTAACAGCTGGTTAGCAGCCGCGCGGCTGGAATAGTTTGACGCCTTATCAACCCGCACAGGAGAATTAAATGATCGAAGTCACCGTAGCCTACCCGGCCGGCCAAGGCCGCACATTCAACATGGACTACTACTTGAAGACCCACATTCCGCTATTTCAAAAACGAATGGGCGCGGCGATGAAAACCATTCGGGTATCACGCGGAATTGGCGGCAGTACGCCGAGAGCGCCCGCGGCCTTCGTGGCTATGGTGCACGCCACCTTCGACTCCGCTGAGGTGTTCGCAACCGCTTTTGCTCCACACGCCGCCGAGCTCCAAGGGGACGCGCCGAACTATACCAATATTCAGCCGGTCGTGCAGATCAGCGAAGTGCTGATGGGGTAAGCCTTCCATTGGGTGACGAACGTGGCGGCCAGTTCGCAGTCATTCGACGGTTACGACCGAACTGGCTGGCGGAACATCACAACGTGTCCGGAATTGCGAGTGCCGCGACCGCTGTACTAATCGCCTATATCGCCGACGGCACGCGAACGATCCGTGCGGGTCGGGTGGAATCATGCTGCTCAACCATGCGCCGCTCATCGTGGCTGAGCAGTTTGGAACGATCGAGACACTCTACCCTCGGCGCATCGACCTCGGGCAGGGGCGCGCTCCGGAAACTGACATGCTCACCTCCCGTGCGTTGCGACGGGCCTTGGAAACCCACGCTCCTACATTTGCGGATGCGTGTTGGAACTTCGACATTATTCCGAAGATGTGGAAGGGGGGCAGGCTGTCCGCGCAAATTCCAGGCGCCGGCCTGCAGGTCCCACTGTCTATTCTGGGTTCGAGCTTATTCGGGGCATCGGTGTCGGCAATGTTAGGCTTGCCCTTTGCGTTCGCTTCACGATGATTCGTAATCGTTTCCTTGCCACCATCCTGGCGCTGAAGAGAATGTTCCAGTCGGGCCGCTCGAGTTCGATCCGCTATGCCGGTCCATCGCCTCAACTGGCACCCTCCACAAACGGCAACATTCCGTCCCGACGATGGCTCTCCTTCCTAATGAAAGTCCCGAGCAGCTTGCTCGGGGCCAGCAAGCAACGATACAGCCGATGCAGAGCTGATGCCAACTCTTGCGTCCGTCCGTTCCGAGGCGTTGCCGCGGCATTCAGCAATAATGCCCAAGATTCACGGCGTTTCGCATCAGGATCACGGATATATGCCATTTTCCTGGCCGTATGCCAGTCCGACGATTGCATCTCATCTCTGCTTCGCAGGCTTAAACGCTTGCGACATCGGCCGTTAGGCCGCAGCACCGTTTGGCGCGAGGCATGCGCTTACCGCAGCGATGTTACGAATCAACCTTCATCAGGATGGCAGGCAATCTCGGCTGGAACTCGCCGGTAAGCTTTGCGGCCCCTGGGTTGGCGAAACCGAACGTGTCTGGCGCTCGGCGGAGGTCTCCGGCAAGGAAATCGAAGTCGACATTAGAGCGGTCACAGGTATTGACAGTGCCGGTCGCGAGCTTCTGGCGGCGATGCATCATGCCGGAGCACGCCTGATCGCAAAAGGTGTGTGGATGACGGCTCTTATCGAGGAAATTATCGGGGAGCAGTCTTTCGACGGCACCAAGCGACAGCAGCGAAGAAAGAACCTTCCCCAAGCTAAGGATTCCCGAATCAGGAGAGACAGTAAATGAAGCCCAATTCCTTTCTAAAGTTGAAACGCATGACATGGGTAGCAGCCGGGGAGATCGCATTGATGCTCGTGCTGTTATTCATTGCGACGTATTCGGGCGCCAAACCCAAACCACAGCCGCCGCCGGCGTCGGTAGTCGAGGTTGCGCCTGTGGAAGAGAAAGACATTCCGATTTACGGTGAATGGATCGGAACTCTGAGCGGACAAGTAAATGCCGATATCAAAGCACAGGTCACCGGATATCTGCTCACGCAAAGCTACAAAGAGGGATCGTACGTCAGGAAGGGACAACCTCTCTTTGAGATTGACCCTCGTCCCTTTCAGGCGGCGCTCGATCAGGCAAAGGGCCAGCTAGCGCAGGCAGAAGCGCAACTGGGTCAAGAAGAAGCGCGGCTCGCCACCGCTGAGGCGAACCAACTTAAGAGCCACCTTGATGTGGAAAAATACGGCCCTCTTGCAAAGGCTGACGCCATCAGCAAGCAGGATTTCGATAATGCCGTACAGACAAATCTCGCCAATCAGGCGCAGGTGAAGGCCGCCAACGCCGCGATCGGCGCCGCGAAGGCTCAAATTCAGGCCTACCAAGCCGCGGTCGAAGCCGCAACCATCAATCTCAATTTCACTCGCATCGTTTCACCCATCGACGGCATCGCCGGTATTGCCCAGGCTCAGGTCGGCGATCTGGTGAGCACTACGAGCGGAGTTCTCACGACTGTTTCGACCCTCGATCCCATCCGAGACTACTTCACAGTCAGCGAACAGGAATATCTCGCACTTCGCAAACAGTTTTTGGGTTCCCGTCCGGAACAATGGAAACTGCAGCTCATTCTGGCCGACGGGACGCCCTATCCGCACCAGGGTGAGTTCTATTTTGCTGATCGCCAGGTGAATCAGAATACGGGCGCGATTCAACTGGCGGCGCTCTTTGCGAATCCCGGAAATGTCCTCCGGCCGGGGCAGTACGGCAAAGTGCGTGCCGTGATTCGAGTGCAGCGGAATGCCTTATTGATTCCTCAAGCTGCCGTCAATGAGCAGCAGGGCAGCTACGTCGTTGACGTTGTCGGAAACGATGGCAAGGTCGCGGTTCGAACGGTTCAGGTTGGCGACCGCACAGGAACAATGTGGGTGATCCAGGACGGACTAAAAGCCGGCGAACGGGTCATCGTCGAAGGCCAGGAGAACCTCAAACCGGGAATGCCCGTGCAAACCAAGGCATTCAAGGCCGACGTTCAAGCGCAGTAACCAGCGACGGAAAGGAATCAGAACATGTCCAGTTTCTTCATTCGGCGACCAATTGTAGCGATTGCCATCGCAATTCTTACGGTAATTATCGGAGTGATCATGGCGGTGGGATTGCCGGTAGCCCAGTTTCCCAACATCGCCCCACCCCAGATCATGCTCCAAGCCAGTTATCCCGGCGCAGACGCAAAGACCCTGGAAAACGCGGTCTCGGTGCCGATCGAGCAGCAGATTAACGGCGTGGACAACATGACCTACATGTACTCCCTAAACGCCACTTTCAACCAGCAAACGACATTGATCGTCAATTTCGATCTCAAAACTGATCCCAACGCGGACCTGTTGCTCACGCAATCACGCGAGCAATTGGCCACTGGTCAGTTGCCGCCCGAAGTGAACAGCTACGGTGTCACCCTCAAGAAGTCGGCCACCGCTCCGCTCATGCTGATCGCCGTTAATTCGCCACATGGTACGCACGATGCTGCCTATCTTGCCAACTACGCCTACATCAACCTGAATGATCCCATCGCGCGCTTGTACGGCGTCGGCCAGACGATCGTTTTCGGCGCAGGCCAGTATGCGATGAGGCTCTGGGTGAATCCTGACCAATTGGCGAAGCTCGGCATCACGGTCACGGATATTGTAAACGCGATAAAAGCCCAGAACACTGTCAATCCGGCTGGGCAGGTTGGAGGCGAGCCGGCTCCCGCGAATCAGCAATACACCTATGCAGTGCTCGCCCAGGGCCGTCTGTCGACCCCGGAGGAGTTCGGCAACGTCATTGTGCGCGAGACGCCAAATGGCGGGACGGTTCGGGTGAAAGATGTGGCGCGCGTGGAACTGGGCACCCAAGACTACAGCATGATGTGCCGGCTAAATGGAAAACCTGCGGCCGGAATTGCCGTTTATCAGTTGCCTGGATCCAACGCGGTTCAAACCGTGGCCGGCGTTCGGAAGCTGATGGCTCAGATGAAGCAGCGCTTCCCCGAGGATATCGATTACGCCATCTCGCTCGACCAGACACTCCCGGTTACGGAAGGAATGAAGGAGATCACCGAAACCCTTGTAATCGCTCTCGCGCTGGTGATCTTTGTGGTCTACCTGTTCCTGCAGGATTGGCGCGCCACCCTGATTCCAACGCTGGCGGTGCCCGTTTCGTTAATCGGCACTTTTGTTTTATTCCCGCTGTTTGGCTTCTCCATCAATACCCTTTCAATGTTGGGCCTGGTGCTGGCGATCGGCCTGGTGGTCGACGATGCCATTGTAGTTGTCGAAGGCGTGCAGCGCCACATTGAAGAGGGACTCGCGCCTAAAGAGGCGGCTCGAAAGGCGATGGAAGAGCTCTCTGGGCCGGTTGTGGGCATTGCTTTGGTTCTGGCCGCTGTGTTTGGGCCTACTGCCTTCATCCCGGGGATCACAGGCAGACTTTACCAACAATTCGCCCTGACCATCGCTATATCGGTTCTCCTTTCGGCTTTCAATGCCCTCACGCTCAGCCCGGCTCTTGCGGGCTTACTGCTCAGGCCGCCTGCCGAAGGCGAGCGCCGCGGAATCCTCGGCAAATTTTTCAGAGCATTCAATGGGTATTTCGAGCGCTCCACCCACAGCTTCGTGCGCGTGTCCGGCGGCATGATTCGGAAAGGCTTTCTGGTGCTGGCTCTCCTTGCCGCCTGCCTAATTGCCGGAGTTTTCTTCATCAACCGGCTGCCCTCAAGCTTCCTCCCCGATGAAGATCAGGGATATCTGTACATCAGTTTGCAGCTCCCGAATGCCGCGTCGCAGGGACGCACCAGCGCCGCGGCGGCTCAGGTGGAGCAGATTCTCGCAAATACACCGGGAGTCGAGTACACCACCAGCGTGATTGGCTTCAACCTGATCAGCTTCGTCCGGACCAGTTACAACGCGTTCTTTTGGGTTAGTCTGAAGCCCTGGGGTGAGCGCAAAGGGCAGGGTGAACAATTTCAAGCCCTCAAGGCGCATTTGAACCAGGAACTCAGCCGGCTTCCCGCTGGAACCGCCTTCAGCTTCTCACCCCCCGCCATACCAGGTGTAGGCACGGCCGGCGGTTTTACGTTTGTACTGGAGGATCGCGCCGGCCGGGACGTCCAGTTCCTGGCAAACAATCTGGACAAATTTATGGCGGCCGCCCGAAAGCGTCCGGAGATCGGCGCGATCAGCTCGACGTTTATTCGGAGTGTGCCACAAAAGTTCATACAGGTGGACCGCGAGAAGGCACTGAAGCAAGGCGTGGCTTTGAGCGATGTCTACAACACGGTTCAAGCCTACATGGGCGGCCTGTTCGTCAATTACTACAACGAATTCGGCCGTACCTGGCAGGTGTACGTGGAGTCCGAAGCGCCTTTCCGTGCAGATACCGGAAACCTAGGCCAGTTTTACGTGCGCAATAGCCAGGGCGAGGCGCTACCGCTCTCCGCGCTTGCAAGGTTCGAGACTCGCTCCGGCCCTGAGTTCACGATGCGCTATAACGAGTACCGGTCTGCGCAGATCAACGGCAGCGCGGCCCCCGGCTACAGCTCGGATCAGGCAACGGCGGCCCTGGAAGAGGTCTTCAAACAAACCATGCCCGGCGAGATGGGTTTCGACTACATGGGCATGTCGTATGAGGAGCAGCAGGCCCGGCAAGGTGTTCCCTCCTGGGTGATCTTTGGATTCTCTCTGCTCTTCGTCTTTATGGTGCTCGCGGCGCTATACGAGAGCTGGTCGCTGCCATGGAGTGTCCTGCTGAGCACTCCCGTAGCAGTTTTCGGCGCCATCGCCGCACTCTGGCTCCGGCGGATTGTAGCCAGTGCACTCTTCCCCGCGTACATGGTACAGATCGAAAATGACGTTTACAACCAAATCGGCTTGGTGATGCTGATTGGCCTCGGCGCGAAGAATTCGATTCTGATTGTCGCCTTTGCCAAGGAAGAATATGAAAAAGGCCGATCACTGGCCGATGCTGCGCTAGAAGCGGCGCGGCTTCGGCTACGGCCGCTGTTGATGACCTCATTCGCTTTCATTCTTGGTTGTGTCCCGCTGTGGACTGCGTCCGGAGCGGGCGCCATCGCTCGCGAGATTATTGGGACGACGGTCATTGGTGGCATGGTGGCGGAGACGTTCATTGGCAGGTTCTTCGTTCCCGCGATCTTCGTTGTGGTCGAGAAACTGTCGGGTGCTAAGGCGCTGGCTAACGGCGGGGAGCCTCTGCCTTCACCGGCTCAAGGAGACTGATATGCGAGCTTTGTACTATGTCACGACCTGCGCTGCGGCGGCCCTGCTCTCTGCTTGCACCGTCGGCCCCAATTATCATCGGCCAGTTGTGCAGACACCGGCGGCTTTCCACGGCGCCAGCGACTCTCAACAACAGGCAGCGCAAACCGAATCGTTCGCCGATCTGCCATGGTGGCAGGTATTCCATGACCCTCAATTGCAGGAGCTGATCCGCAGGGCGCTGAAGCAGAACTATGATCTCCAACTGGCGGTGGAGCGCGTCAATGCCGCCAGAGCCCAGGTTGGCATCGTGCGCTCCAACCAGTTCCCGCAGGGTTCGCTCGACCCGACTTTCGCCGGTGGCAAGACCGAACAGAACATCAAATCCAACATCTTTTCGCTCGCCGCCGACGTGGTCTTTCAGGTGGATCTATTCGGGCGGTACCGACGCGCCACCGAAGCGGCCCGGGCTCAACTGCTGGCCACGCAAGACGCCCAACAGACCGTAATCCTCACTCTGGTGAGCGACGCGGCGAGCGATTACTTCCTGCTGCGCGATCTCGACCTCCAGCTTCAGATCACAAAGCAGACTGTGCAGACCCAGGACAATTCAGTCAAGCTCACCGAACTGCGACTCACTCACGGTGTGGGCACGCGGCTTGATGTGCTTCAGTCTCGACAGGTGCTCGATACCGCAAATGCCCAGATCCCGGACCTGGAGCGCCAAATCGGGCAGGCCGAGGACGCGATCAACATCCTCTTGGGAAATTACCCGCAAGGCGTAACTCGTGGAATGGCCCTTGGCATCGAGACCCCGAATGGTTGGCAGTGGAGTGAGACTCTGCCGCCGCAAATGCCGGCAGGGCTGCCGTCGGAACTGCTCGAGCGGCGACCCGACATCCACAAGGCCGAACATGAACTAATTGCCGCGAACGCCAATATCGGAGTGGCGAAAGCGATGTTTTTCCCGCAAATCTCCCTGCTTGGCTCGGGAGGCGGATCTTGGGGACATAGCGCCTTTCTTGGATCGAATATTCCCGCCCCGCTTGGCGTGGGAAGCTACGCGGCTGGTCTGACCCAGCCGCTTTTCGCGGGCGGGGGATTGCGCAATAATTTGCGCTACGCAAAGTCGCAAGAGCGGCAGGCTGTGATCACCTACCAGCAGACCATCCAGCGCGCGTTCGGTGATGTTTCAGACGCCCTCATCGGCTACGACAAATACCACGCAGTCCGCGAGCGCCAGGAGCAAACTGTCAAGGATCTCCAAGAATCGGTGGACGTGTCGCTCATGCGTTATCGCGGCGGCACCGCGAATTATCTGGATGTCCTTGACAGCCAGCGGTCCTTATTTCAAGCCGAGCTCACACTGGCGCAGGCGCGAAACAATGAATACCAGAGCCTGGTTCAGCTATATAAGGCACTCGGCGGCGGGTGGAAGTAAACCGGCAGTCCAGACGGGGAGACGGGGCAACCCGTCTCTCAGATGCGCTGCATTTCCGGTGTGTCCAGCGTCTTCATGGCTTCCGCCGCGATCTCGAACGATCGCAACCGGTCGCGGTGGTCGTAGAGATCCGAGGCGAAGATCAACTCGTCAACGTTCGTCGCGCTCAGAAATCGCGCCAGTTTTTGCTGAACGGTATCCGGACCGCCGATAACAGCCACACCGAATTTGGACTCCACAACGGACCGTTCAGACTCGCTCCAGAGGCCCTGCATACTGTCCACGGGCGGGGGCACGAAGATCGGCTTGCCACGAATCACGTTAAGGAACCGCTGAAATGACGAGGTTGCGAGCCGTGCTGCTTCCTCGTCCGACGCTGCCCCAACCAACGGGATCCCCGCCGCCACATAGGGCTTATCCAAATAGACAGAAGGCTTGAAACGGGATCGATATGCATCAATAGCTTCGAATAGTAGCGCCGGTGCGAAATGGCTCGCAAACGCAAACGGCAAGCTGAGCTCCGCCGCAAGCTCCGCACTGTATGTACTCGAACCCAGCAGCCATACCGGAACGTTGCTCTCAACCCCGGGGTAGGCCATTATCTGCCTCCCGGTCGTCTGCGGTCCCAGATACGCGAGTAATTCGTTCACTTGCTGTGGGAAGGCGCCTTCAGTAGCGTTAAAACGCAGCGCCTGAGAAGTCAGCGTGTCGGAGCCGGGTGCCCGCCCGACGCCAAGGTCAATTCGGCCAGGATAAAGCGCGTCCAGCGTTCCGAACTGCTCTGCGATAACCAACGGCGAGTGGTTCGGCAACATGACGCCGCCTGATCCGACGCGAATGGTCGACGTTTTGCCGGCAACGTGCCCGATCAAAACGGAGGTCGCGGCGCTCGCAATTCCCGGCATGTTATGGTGTTCGGCCAGCCAGAAGCGCGTGAATCCCCATCGGTCCGCGTGCTGCGCGAGGTCGACTGTATTCCGATACGCTTCCGCAATCGTTCCACCTGTGCGGACAGGTGCTAGATCGAGGATTGAAAATCGCGGCATATATTTTAGGATGTTTGGCGTAGTGTAGGGTCGCAGAATTCGGTCCATTAGAGCTGCTGTCTGCAGCCGTTCGCTTCAGACTCGGTGTTTCGCACAGGCGACTCTTCTCGATCTGCCAGATTCCTGGCGATGTGCCATTCAAGATCAGCGCACCTCATGATTTAATCTTCGAATTAGCCGTCGTGACCGTTGTAGTTAGGAAGCCGTCTCAATTTGGCGCGGAGATGCTAAGACGGAGTTAGAAAACGCGGAGAACGTCCCGAGCTCTTCGTGGGCTGCCAAAATCCGCCCAACCGGACGGGCCGTCGCGCAATACCAGGAGACGCTCCGGCCGGGGCGAAAGTACTTTTTTCGAAAAATCGATCGGCTTGATCTCGCGATAAATCCGATCGAGGGCGGTCGCCGAGACCCCTTTCGCAAATGCATCAACCAGGTGGGGAACTGTGGCCGCAAGGAGATCAAGGAATGCGCCGCTGGAACCGATCGTGATGAACGTATTCCATAAAGATCCATTCTTCTGCAAAACGTTGGCTTCCGCAAGGCTCGGCTTTTCCCAAAATCGCGAAACGTATTGGAGAGAATTCGACGGGGATTCGGTAAGGATTGGGCGGGGCTGAATCCATCCGTACTCAACTTCCGGATAAGTGGCGGGCGCTCCGATCAGCAAGAGCCGGTCTTCACAAATTCTCGCGAGCCGCAATGCCCGATCGACAGTCGCGCGGAAAATCGAGGATTCGCGGAAGTGATGGTCTGACGGAAAAAGCGCGATCGTGCCACCGGGATCTCGCCGCATAATTTCAAGGACGGCCAGGGCGATGGCGGGTGCAGTGCCCCGATTTGAGGGCTGTACGAGTTTCTGGCCCAATCGGACGTCAGACAACTCCCTCCGGTAATATATTCGGTGCGCCTTGTTAAGCACAAAGAATGTGTTCTTGTGGAGGAAAAGCGGCCGGAGCCGGTCCCGAGTGTGGGCCAACAGGGTCTTCCCGCCAAAGAATTCGCAGAACTGTTTCGGCCTGCGGTCTCCTGAAACTTCGTAGCTGAGTTCGCGGAGCCGCGTTCCGTCACCACCCGCCAAAATGACGGCCCATTCGTGGATCGGTTCACGCCAGCAATTTACCATGTGATTCCGTGCGCGTCGTGCTCTTGGTTTCTCAATCATTTCGATTTGTCCTTACGACCTGAAAACAATATTTGGTGTGACCGTAACACCCGCGAACGCAGTGTGAAGATGGCGCCGAAGTCGAGACCTGGCCCGAAACAAGCGGGTTTTCGTTGCCTGCACTGTAAGACCGAGCGCTTTAGCTGTTTCTCGAATTGAGAGCCCCGAAACAGTGCAACGCGTGAACACGTCATTCAGGGGCTTCGGGAGCTTAGCGACGGCATTTGCGATAGCCCTCGCTAACTCCGCCCGCACTGCGACGTCCTCCGGCGTGAGTGAATCCACCGCCATCAGCGGCAGAGTGCCGCCGGGCCCGATTTCGTCCAAACTCAGAACTATCCGGTACTGTCCGGGATCACGAAGATGCATCAGGCATTGATTCAAGACAATTCGTGTGATCCAGGTCTTGAAACTTGCCTCTCCGCGGAAGGATTGGAATTGCCTGAACGCAGAAAGGTACGCCGACTGAACAGCGTCCAAGAATTCCTCCCGCGCCGGCAACATGCGGCGTGCGACGGTGACGGAATGCGAATAGTGGCGGCGGAACAATTCCGTCATTGCGTCCAGGTCTCCATTACGGGCATCGACGATCAGTTCCGGTTCCGGCTTCTCGAGTTGAGCTTCTGCGGGGCATGGCATGTTGAGTTGTGCTCCTCGGAGATTTCGCAATGACATAGAGCAAGCGCGGTTCCAGCAGTGAATTCGGGACAACAAATCGGATGGCCAGCCGGTTTACTTCGATCACCTCACAGTTAGTGCTGTGCTTGTTGTTTTTTGCCAGTTTCTTGGCAGGGGCAAGCCTTACAGATGTTCTGCCGACTCGATGCGCTGGGCGTGCCTTGCCGTGTAGCGGATCGGTGGTTAGATTGCCGGGCGTTCGGGCGTCCCCATGCCACTTCTTCGGCACCTGTTCGACAGGCTGGCAGCTCGCCAGCAAACTTGACTGATCACTTTCCACCATATTGCTGAATCGCCGAGAGAACTCATTTCCCAAGGCGAGGAAGCACGAGTGCAGGTAGTATGCGTGGAACGACGAAGCTCGCAACGATCAATAAGCGCCTGCAGCTATACGATCTCGTGCCGCGCCATCAGCGCACCTCACGAGGTCAACGACCTACGACCGTTTTCTCGGGGTAAGTAATGTCCGAACACGACAAAAGCCAGACGATATACGAGAGTGAACACCAGGGACACACAGAGCTCGATTATCAAGGCGAAGGGTCCAGATCAAGCGCAGCGACGATCGCAGACCGTCCCAGATTCCGGCTCAACCACAAAATAATGGTCGTTGCATCGCTCGTGATAATAGTCGCCATGAGTGCGGCGTTTTTCGTTCGTGATTCGGTACTCTATGCACGTACGGATGACGCGCACATTGACGGACACATCACGCCGGTGAGCGCCCGGATCAATGGACAGGTACAGCAGGTCAACGTCATCGAGGGCCAACTGGTCCACGCCGGCGATGTTCTCGCCGTTATGGACCAAAGCGAATGCAGCATTGCGGTGAACCTGGCCATGGCGAATGTCGCATATGCCCAGAATACTGCGGCGAGCCTCTATTTCACTGCGGCGATTACCGTCACTACTGCGTACGGCGGCCTTAATTCGGCGCAAGCCGCGGCAAAAAGCGCCGAAATCGAAGTTGCGGCGGCGCAGCATAAGGTAAAAAGGGATGAAGCAGTGCTAAAGGTGGCCCAGGTAGATGCCACTTCCATAGAGGCAGTTCTGGATGCGGCCACCATAGAGGCCGTTCTGGAGGCTGATCAGCAGGTGTTGATGCAAACACAAGAAAAGCTCGGGCAGGCAATTACGAATCTGAAGGTTGCGCAGACGGCCTCGCAGCAGGTGTCAATTGCAAAGGCCAAGGCGCAAGCGGCGGACTCTCAGATTATGGAGAGCCAGTCACAATTGGAACAGGCTCAACTCAGACTTAGCTACACGATTATTCGGTCTCCTGTTACCGGAGTCGTTGGCAAGCGGCGCGTTGAAGCCGGACAAGACGTAAGCGTCGGACAGGAACTGATAGACGTCGTGTCACTGGACGACGTCTGGATAACGGCCAACTTCAAGGAGACGCAGCTTGGCCACTTGAGGCCCGGCCAGCCGGTCGAGATTAAGGTGGATGCCTATGGCCGCTCGTGGAAGGGACATGTGACAAGTCTGGGCGGGGCCGCGGGTTCTGTTCTCAGCGCCATTCCTTGCAACTCGGCCAGCAACCCCCAAGATAGGCAACGGGTGCCCGTTCGCATTGATTTCGACCGTTTGCAAAACCAGGACTTCAATGCGGCAGGTCTGTTGAAGCCAGGCTTGTCGGTTGAACCTGCGGTGAGGGTGAGATGGCTAAGGCGAACTCCCTCACCGTCAGACGGAATGCCTGGCAGTCGGTTATAAACCGTTGGGTCATTGGAATGCTTGGTGCGCTCGCTCGCCGACGGCCTGTCCTCCCGTATTATTGCGAGGGTGTGGCCATGCCGCATTCGGTGTTCCTCAAGATCTTTTTTCAATGCAAAGACGAATCGACGATCCGCAATTAACTACTGATGCGTCGTCGGCCTAGCGCCAGCGCGCCGGGCCGCTGTGTGCGAAGTTCGCGCGATCCACACTTAGCACCTGAGTGTGCTTCCACCGGTGACTCACATTCGCTGCTGATTTGCTCTTCTCCTCACCTTTCGAATGCCTTAAATCAGATAGTGCTTTCGGCGTGCAACTTCTGGCCGACGCTAACAGGCCTCTGGCTACGTGCCGGGCTCACGGCAGTTGCCCGATGATCTGGCAACCCTAACACTAGGCCTGCGTCGGTGCGCGTCCGATAACTACTTCAGGTTGAGTGGCATTCGGAATCGATCGGTTTGGCTCCTGAACTGTTTCTCAATAGGGAGATTGTGTCAACAGAAAGGAGAAAAAACACAATGTTCAAGAGTCGACTAGCCGCGTTAACGATTACGACGGCCCTCACGTCGCTTACAGTCTTCGCGCAAGAGGACTACACGCGATTGAAAAGCGAGGCCAGTGTTCAGGTGCTGGGCAGTTTCGTAAAGCGGACGACGGAGAACGGCGTTGATCAGGGCGCTACGGATCGCGCGGGCGTTCTCGGAACATATCGCTACTACTTCAGTCGTCACCAGGGCGTTGAGGCGAATTATTCATGGACATCGAGTACGCAAACCTATGGCGGACTCGGCGTGGATACGAATTCGCATGAAATCTCGGCGGCCTATGTTTTCCGGATGCCCATGAAGCGATGGTCGCCCTTCGTCCTGGCTGGCGCGGGTGCTCTCATCTTTGATCCGAAGGACTTTGCAGGGGCCAGCACGCAAACCCGAGCTGCGTTCGTTTACGGCGGAGGGGCTGATATCAATCTCACTGACCATCTCTTCGTCCGAGGTGAATACCGCGGGTTCGTATACAGCTCGCCAACGTACGATCTGAGCGCCTTGAATGGGTTGGATCGCGTGACGCATCGTGCCGAACCCTCAATCGGATTCGGATGGAGGTTTTAACACAGCAATCAATCATTGACATCATGATTTTGTGAACCTGCGGGAAAGCTCAGCAATCTCAGTCCGCCAGCCGATGCTTTCTCGCAGGTGGCCCCACAGGAGGCGACCATGTCCGCGCCACAGAATTCTGGGCGTGCGAACAGCCACTCGACTTCAGCGCCGTTCGTGGAGTTACATCAATCACTCGCCAGCCGTGCGGCTGATATTTCGCCATTCGTAGATCAACTGATGCGGTTCATTAAGCTGTTCATGAGCAGACTTGGCATCGCACGAGAGACTGAAGAGGAAATTGAAATCGCCGTGCTCGAAGCTCTCGCTAACGCTGTGATTCATGGCAATGATGAAAACCCCGAGAAGCACGTTCATTTGACCTGCCGATGCAGCATGGATGGAGAAGTATCGATTGTTGTGCGGGATGAAGGAGAAGGCTTTGATAGCCAAGCCGTGCCCGATCCGACCGAACTCCAAGGGCTGCTTCTCAGTCACGGGCGCGGACTTCACCTCATGAGAACTCTCATGGACGAGGTTTCGTTCGCGGAGAACGGCACCGTAGTGCGAATGCGAAAACAAATGAAGCCAAGATAGGATAGGTGCGCAACCTGCATGCCAGGAGACCATTCCAACAGGAGGCTAACGAGCGAGCGGCCAAAGCCGCTATCCATGGGACTGAATCGCGCTGGCGGCCGCACGCGGGATTGGAAGAAGCATGGATCATCCATGCGCTGGTGCAGGACGACGGCATGAGCCAGGTCGAGGTGGCGAAATTGTTGGGACGGCACAAGAGCTGGGTGTGCCGGCGGCTGGCGCTGATCGAGCGGTTCGGGAGCCAAGGCCAAGGACGATCTACGGGGGGCCTGTTGTCGCCGACGGCGGCGCGGCAGATCGTGCGGTTGCCGGAGGGCAACCAGACCGAAGTGTTGGAGGCGATCCGGCGCGAAACGTTGACCACGGCGGAGTTGGCCGGCGTGGTGGATCTTTGGTTCGGCTGTGCTGCCGAACAGCGTCAGCAGGAGTACCTCCTGCGGCATCCGCGCGAAGCCTTATCGCAGGCCAAAGGAACGTTGCCCACGGCGCACGTCTGAGCGAAGACGGAAACCATGTGTGGAAGCGTGTGGGTCGTC